>Ga0208794_1000044_pt1 | contig 174024 bp, 150 predicted proteins | sample 32_taG_FD_184106 | JGI IMG/M metagenome (GOLD analysis project Ga0208794, IMG submission 184106) | Marine viral communities from the Gulf of Mexico - 32_GoM_OMZ_CsCl metaG (SPAdes) (version 2) | ecosystem: Environmental > Aquatic > Marine > Oceanic | place: Atlantic Ocean: Gulf of Mexico... | reverse complement strand
TCCAGGGCTGGGAAAATTTCACCGCCGGGCAGTACGCGGGCATCGACACCCAGGGCTGAGTACACCTTGCCTGCCAGGCCAGGTACGCGCATGCGTAGGCCGTTCAATTGGCCGATGTCTTCAATCGGCTCACGGAACCAGCCGGTCATCTGCACGCCGGTGTTGTTGAGCGGCAGGGCGATCATGCCGTAGGGCGCATAGACTTCTTCCCACAGTTCTAAACCGCCGCCGTGGTAGAGCCAAGCCATGTGGCCCATAAAGCTCATGCCGAAGGGCACGGTGGTGAAGTACTGGGCAGCGAACGTGGTTCCCGACCAGAAGTAGCTGTTGGCCGCATTCATTTGAATGGTGCCGCTTTGTACGGCTTCGAAGCCTTCCAGGGCAGGAATCAGTTCGCCCGCGGAAAAGTGTTGAATGTTCAAGCGCCCGCCAGACATGGCATTGATTTTGGCGATCACATCGGTGGGGCTGCCGGGACCTTCGACATAGAAGGGCGAGCCGGGGCTGTAGGCGTTGGTCATGCGCCAGTTGAAGCGCTCGGCGGATTGAGCGGCGGCCACGCTGGGTGCGCCAAGCACCAAGCCAGCCGTGGAGGTCAATGCAGCGGTGGTAAGAAACTTGCGTCGGGTAAAGGACATTGGGCACCTCAAGCCGTCAGGAGAAACGAGAGTTAGCGGATCAGTCACGTCGTTCGTTCACTAAAGGCGTTGCAAGGGGTGTGCCAAAAAATCGATTTTATTTTAAATGAAAGATTTTTGCCGGTTTGTCGTTACTTTGCCATGGGAAGGCTGGGCTACTACTGGCGCACGAAGAAGGGAAATGCACCGCGATGATGCGGAAACGAGGTGTACCCTCCTTGATAAGCACTACGATTGCGCAGTCGCTGCGTGGGGTGGTCACCTCTCATGATTCGTTAATTAATGTTTTGATATTAGAGTGCTTGACACTCACCCCCTGCTCTGAGTAATATACGCGCCACCTCGACGAGGCAATGAAACGTCCCATTCGTCTAGTGGTCTAGGACACCGCCCTTTCACGGCGGGAACAGGGGTTCGAACCCCCTATGGGACGCCAATTAAGTCGTTAAGGTATAGGAGTTGCGGGAATAGCTCAGTGGTAGAGCATCGCCTTGCCAAGGCGAGGGTCGAGAGTTCGAATCTCTTTTCCCGCTCCAGCACGTCCCATTCGTCTAGTGGTCTAGGACACCGCCCTTTCACGGCGGGAACAGGGGTTCGAACCCCCTATGGGACGCCACTCACTCTTAAGCGTGTAGCATGTTTGCAGTGCGGGAATAGCTCAGTGGTAGAGCATCGCCTTGCCAAGGCGAGGGTCGAGAGTTCGAATCTCTTTTCCCGCTCCATGCAAACTCCTTCCTGTTTTTTTATATCTCCCTAGAAGATTCTTTTGACACCGCCTCGAAGCGGCGTTTTTGTGTGCCCGTGATTTGCGTCAAGCGATGCGGATGGCAGATGGCAGGTGCGTGCCCAGGCCAACGGCCTGGGCAGTCGGCGGGTCAATCCACCAAGGTGAAGTGGCCGACGACGCTGTTGAGCGATTGGGAGCGCTGCTTCAGGTCGTGGGCAGATGTGGCGGTCTGCTGCACCATGGCGGCGTTGTCCTGCGTGGCCTGATCCAACTGAGCAATGGCGACGTTGATCTGTTCGATTCCGCGCGTTTGTTCATGGGTGGCGGCAGTGATGTCAGTGAATAGGTCGTTGACCCGCTGTATGCGCTGATCGATATCCTGCATGCGCTGTTTAGCGGTATCTACTAAGGTAGCGCCGTTGCTGACCTGGGCGTTGGACGTATGGATCAAGCCTTTGATCTCATGAGCCGCGTTGGCCGAGCGGTTGGCTAGCTGGCGCACTTCACCGGCCACCACCGCGAAACCGCGGCCATGTTCACCCGCCCGGGCGGCCTCGACAGAGGCGTTGAGGGCCAGAATGTTGGTCTGAAACGCGATGCTGTCGATCAGCGTGACGATCTCGGTGATTTTGTCCGCTTCGGCCGTGATCTCTTTCATGGACGCCACGGCGTCGCCGATGGCTTTCTGACCCGCTTGAGATGTTTCACCTGCGCTGCGCACCAGCTCTTTGGCTTGTTCCACGCTGTCGGCCGTTTGACGGACGGTGGCGGTCACTTCTTCCATGCTGGAGGACGTTTGCTGTAACGCAGCAGCCTGCTGTTCGGTTCGCGATGACAGTTCCTGGTTGCCCGCAGCGATATCGCCCGCGTTATGATTCACAGCGGTGCTAGTGGAGTGAATCTCTTGCATCGCATCGCGCAGCTTGTCGCGCATTTGTCGAATGTCATACAGCAGGCTGCTCGTGTCGTTGGGGTGAAGCGTTACGGGGGCAGTCAAGTCGCCCTGGGCGATGCGCGATACCACACCCGCAGCGTAGCGTGGCTCTCCGCCCAGCCGGCGCAGAATGAGTGAGATCATGCCCCAAAAGGCCAGTGTGACCAGCGCGCCTGCCACGATGCCGACCAAGATGCTTTTGACGAGCTGGCGCATGATGGTGCTACTGACGTCACCCACGAAGACGCCGCTTGCCACGTAGACATCCCACGGCGTAAAGGCGGCTGAGTAAGCGCGCACTTTGGGCTTGGCGTCGCCCCCACGAGCAAAGTTGGAGAAGTACTCGGTAAAGCCACTGCCGGTTTGCTGCGTATTATCCAGAATGGTTTGGAAGATCAGCGTCCCCTCGGGGTCTTTGACTTGCGAAATGTCCTCTCCTACGTCACGGCTTGGGTGAGCAAGCATGCGCAGGCTGCCGTTGAACGCGAACAGGTAGTTGTCCTCTTCGCCGAAGCGCACGTCGCGTAGGGTGTTGAAGGCTTGTCGCTGCGCTTCTGGCATGGAGAGCTGGCCCTGTTCGGCAAGCTGATGGTAATGCTCCAGCGTAGACACGGCGATATCCACGGCGGTGACCATGCGCTGCTCGCGCTCGGCGTAAAGTAGCGCGCGGCTTTGAAACGCGTTGATCGCAATCATTATGCCCAGAATCAGCCATAAAATGGCGACGCCCAGCAGACGCTGGCGACGCAGCGGTAGGGCGGCCAGCCCTTTTTGTGCGGAAGCAGTCGACCCTGATGACGGGTGAGTGTTAGCGACGGGTGACGACGTAATGGCGGTGCTCATTATCGGTTAGGCTCGCTTATATGGTCAGTATGTTTCCTTGAAGTGCCGCTGCCTGGGCAGGCGGGCACTGGGCTAATACTAAAGTATTAATCGAGGCGCTACCGCAGCAATAGCGTGGCAAAGTGTCACCTAATGTAGTGCTAAATAGAGAAAAATCAGGGGCATGGAAGTGGTGGTTCAGAGGTTATAAGCCGCAAACTTGAAAAAACATATGCATGCCCCGATATCCTGCCTTCTAGCTCTTTTTTGCTCCCCACTTGCTGACAGGACATGTTCATGGCCGAACCGGCATTGTCGATCCGTGGCCTTACCAAGATGTATGGCAACGGTTTTCAAGCGTTAAAAGGTATCGATTTAGACGTCCAGCAGGGCGATTTTTTTGCGCTGCTGGGTCCCAATGGGGCGGGAAAGTCCACCACTCTGGGTGTGGTGTGCTCGCTAGTGCAGAAAACGGCGGGCAAGGTGTCGATTTTTGGAATCGACATCGACAAAGACTTCGCCAAAGCGAAATATCAGCTTGGCGTGGTGCCCCAGGAGTTCAACTTCAACCAGTTCGAGAAGGTGCTGGATATCGTACTGGCCCAGGCGGGCTATTACGGCATGAAGCGCAGCGAAGCGCTGCCTCGCGCCAAGCAGCTCTTGACTGACTTAGGGCTATGGGAGAAGCGAAACGGCAGCGCGCGGATGCTCTCGGGTGGCATGAAGCGCCGCCTGATGATTGCGCGTGCCTTGATGCACCGCCCCAAACTGCTGATCCTTGACGAGCCCACCGCCGGGGTCGATATCGAGCTTCGCCGCAGCATGTGGGAGTACATGCGGCGTATCAATCGTGAGGAAGGGACGACGATCATCCTCACCACGCACTACCTCGAAGAAGCCGAGAGCTTGTGTCGTAATATCGCGATCATCAATCACGGTGAGATCGTGCGAAACACGAGCGTGCGCGAGCTGCTGGCAGAGCTGGATACCGAAACCTTCCTGCTGGATCTGGCCGAGCCGGTAGAACAAGTGCCCACTCTCGAAGGCTTCGAACTGCAGCAAATCGAGCCGTCTCAGCTGGCGCTGGTGATTCACCGTGGCCAGCAGTTGAACGATGTGTTCAGTGCGCTGAGTGCGCAGGGCATTCAGGTGGTGTCCATGCGTAACCGAGCCAACCGCTTAGAGGAGATGTTCGTTTCCATGGTAGAGAGCAGTCAGCAGGCCATCGACCAGCGTGAACAGCAGGAGGCCCGCGCATGAACGCAATGCAAACTCTGGTGGCTCTATGGACGCTGGTGCTCAAAGAGATCAAGCGCTTTACGCGTATCTGGCCGCAAACGCTACTGCCGCCATCGATCACCATGGCCATGTACTTCATCATTTTTGGCAACCTGATCGGCTCGCGCATTGGTGATATGGACGGCTTCAGCTACATGGACTTCATCGTGCCAGGGCTGATCATGATGTCGGTGATCACCAACAGCTACTCCAACGTGGCGTCCAGCTTCTTCTCCAACAAGTTTCAACGCTCCATCGAAGAGATGATGGTGTCGCCCATGCCCAATGGCGTGATTCTCTCCGGCTTCATACTCGGTGGCATGGCGCGCGGCTTGGGCGTGGGCTTGATTGTGACGCTGGTGTCGCTGTTCTTCACCCGTTTGACGGTCGAGCATCCGCTGCTGACGATACTGGTGGTCGTGCTGACCTCGGCGCTGTTCTCCATAGGTGGCTTTATCAACGCCCTATTGGCGAATAAGTTCGACGATATTTCCATCGTGCCGACGTTTATTCTGACGCCGCTCACCTATCTAGGCGGTGTGTTCTATTCGATTTCGATGCTGCCGGATTTCTGGCAGGGCGTTTCGATGCTCAACCCGATTCTGTATATGGTGAACGTCTTCCGCTACGGTTTTTTGGGCGTTTCCGATATTCCGGTAGGCTGGGCATTAGCGGCTATTTTCGCCTTTATCGTCGTACTGTTTATGGTTGCACTGACCATGCTGGAACGTGGCAAAGGCATTCGCAGCTGATTCACGGCCTGACTGCAATGACCTTATTGAACTAGCACGACTGAGAGAGTTTCCATGGCACATCGCCCCGATACCTTAGAGCACGCGCCCTTGGGGCGCGAATCCGCTTACCCAGAGCAGTACGACGCGGGACTTCTATACCCCATTCCCCGCGCAGCCAATCGCGCACCGCTGGGCATCGACGAGCATGCGTTGCCCTTCGTCGGCGAAGACGAGTGGCACGCGTTCGAGGTCTCTTGGCTCAACGCGCGTGGCAAACCCATCGTTGCGGTGGCGCGGTTTCGCTTGCCCGCCAGCTCGCCTCATCTCATCGAGTCCAAATCCTGGAAACTCTACCTCAACAGCCTCAACCAAACGCGCTTTGCCAGCCAAGCCGAGGTGGAGAAGACGTTGGTACACGACCTGAGCCGCGCTGCCGGTGCTAGCGTTAGCGTTGAGCTGCTGGGGGTAGACGATAGTGAGCTGGCCCCCCAGCGCCTGCCGGGAGAGTGCCTGGATGATCTAGATATCGAGGTGAGCGACTACACTCCAAGCGCCACGCACCTTGCTACCAGTGATGAGATCATCGAAGAGACGCTGCATTCGCATCTGCTAAAATCCAACTGCCCGGTGACCGGTCAGCCGGATTGGGGAAGCGTCTTGATTCGTTATAAAGGCCCCAAGCTCGACCGAGAAGGGCTACTGCGCTACCTGATTGGCTACCGGCAGCACCAGGATTTTCACGAGCACTGCGTCGAGCATATCTTCACTGATTTAATGCAGCAGGCGAAGCCGGAAGAGTTGCTGGTGTTGGCGCGCTACGTGCGTCGTGGCGGCTTGGACATCAGCCCGTGGCGTGCCACACCGGGTTTGGCACCCCCTAGCCCGCTGCGCCTGGCGCGCCAGTAACGCTCACCCTAACGGATAAGGAGTCACCATGGACGCCCTCACGCTGCTTCACGAACGTAGCTCCATGGGCAAGCTCGCTGAGCCTGCCCCCAGCGCCGACCAGCTCAGCGCCATCTATCAAGCGGCGCTTCGTGCCCCCGACCACAAAGGGCTGCGACCGTGGCGCTTCATCGAATTCACCGGTGAAGGCCGGGAGCGCCTGGGCGAGCTGTTTGCCGAAGCGGAGTTTCAGGAAGACCCTCACGCGAGCGACGAGACGCTCAACGCCGCGCGTAAAAAGCCTTTACGCGCGCCGATGATCATTGCCGTGATTGCCAAGGTCACCCCGGATATTCCCAAGGTGCCCAAGATGGAGCAGGTGATTTCCGCGGGTTGTGCCGCTCACGGCATCCTGCTGGCGGCTCATGCGCTTGGTCTTGGGGCCATGTGGCGCAGCGGAAAATACGCGTTCGACCCCGTGGTGCGTAAGGGGTTAGGGCTTGAGGAAGAAGACGAGGTCGTCGCCTTCATCTATCTGGGTAGCGTGGGCGGTCGCCACAAGCCTCTTCCCCAGCACGACACGGCAGATTTCGTCGAACGTTGGCAATAATCGCCGCCGCCAAGGAGAGCGACATGCGCCCAACACGCCAGCCGGGTATGCCAAACCCACGATTGCCGCTGCCGGAAGGAGAAGAGGATCTCATCGCTTTCCAGCGCTGGTTGGAGGCCGCCATTCCCATGGTGGCAGCGCTTGGTATTACCCGTATGAGCCAAGCCAACGGTGCACTCACGTGGCAACTGGCGCTGACGCCCAATCTCAACGACAAAGGCACTGGCTTCGGTGGGGCGCTGACCGCGCAAACCACGCTGCAAGGCTGGTGTTGGGTCACCCTGTGGCTTCGCCAGCAGGGCAGGGCGCAAGACGTGGTGGTCGCCGAGGCTAGCCAACGTTTTCTCGCCCCGGTCACGGGTGACTACCGCATGACCTGTGCCCCCAGCCATCCGGATGGCCCTGCAAAGCTTGCCGCCAAACTCAGCGAGAGAGGCAAGGGCAGTATCGAATTGACCCACCAGCTCTACTGCGGTGATGCGCTCTGTTTAGAAGCCACAGGCCGCTACGCCGTGCTGCCAAACGCCTAGTCAGGAAAAAGGCTTGCTATTTCACGGCTTAGACCATAGAATATGCGCCGTTCTGTTGAGAAAGGCAGCGCCTAACAGCAGAGCTGAAATGTGGAGAGGTGTCCGAGTGGTCGAAGGAGCACGCCTGGAAAGTGTGTAAGTCGAAAGGCTTCGAGGGTTCGAATCCCTCCCTCTCCGCCACAGAATTTAAAAAAGCCCGCTGAGCAATCAGCGGGCTTTTTTGTGCTTGAAATTTGGCTTGGCCGCTAGCCAAGCGACACGCCGTTGAGCGCTATTGCGTATGTGGGGCCAGGCCGATGAAGTTGCTTACTAGGCAGTGGTAAAGGTAATGCCCGTCGGTGCGACGGGCTTTCGAGCATTGTTTACTGGTTGGTTAGGGGAGCAGCGGCTTCCAAGTAAGCTGCGCCATTCGAGCTCACGCGCTCTTGATCCAGCGTTTCAGAGCCCAGGTGCAGCTCTTCCAGTGAGATTGCCATGGCGTCGACTTCTTGATCGATGCGTTGCAGTGCATTTTCAAGCGTGTACGTCAGCATGTGGATCTCACCCATTTGCTCGTCCGAGAGCGTCTCAGCGCTAAGGAGTTGGTTGAGACGTTGGTTCCCTTCTTGAATATTCTCAAGGGCTTGGGGGAGGTTCTCGGAGGGCGCGCCCTCAAAGTGATCCAGGCGGTCTTGGCTGTCTGCCAGCACCAGCCCGCTACTCATCAAGCCACCTACCATCACTAAGAAAAGTCGTTTCATTGAAAGCCTCGTCGGAGTGTTGCGGGATTATGTGAGCTTTTTATTTGAGCGCAAAAATAGTATTTTTGCAAATCTTAATGATATATATTCGTATTTGCGATCAAAGAATATCAAGAGTCCATCCCGGTTGCATGGCGAGCAAGCGGTGCACATGCCTGGACAATGGGTGTCCAGACGGTTCGTGATCCGTCTATACTCGGGATAAAGTCACCCCACCAGGCTGCCCATGTCCGTTGATTTGCAGGCGCTTTACCCCAAGCTGATTCACTTGATGCTCGATACTGTGTTCGTAGTCGATGCAGGGCATCGCATTCTATTCGTCAGCGATGCCTGCGAGTCGCTGCTGGGCTACCGCGCGGATGAACTGGTAGGCACACTGATTACTCGCTATATGCACCCAGAAGATTTGGCGGCCACCCAAGACTCCATCAAGCGGGTGATGAACGGGCAGCCCCATCTCGATTTTCGCAATCGCTACCTGCATAAAAGTGGAAGCGTGGTGCACGTGCTGTGGTCGGCGCGCTGGTCGGAGGAGGATCAAGTACGCATCGGGGTGGCTCGCAATGTGACCGCCCTGGTGCAAGCGGAAGACGATCTGCGGTTTCTTGCACACCACGACCCGTTGACCAAACTGACCAACCGGTCGCTGTTTTACGATCGTCTGGCGTCGGCGATAAGCGCTGCCAAGCGATATCGAACGCGTTTTGCGCTGCTCTTTTTGGATGTGAACGACTTCAAGCGCATCAACGATGTGCATGGTCATGCGGCAGGCGACGCCGTGCTATGTGAAATAGCGCGTCGTTTGAAAGAGTGCGTCCGGGAAACCGATACGGTGGCCCGTATGGGCGGCGATGAGTTCACAGTGCTGTTGACCGATATTCACTCTAAAGAGACCGCGATGGAAAAAGCGGCCCAGCTGCTCGATGCGTTAGTCACGAACGAAAAGAGCGGTACACCCAGTATCGGCATGCCGTCTTGCAGTGTAGGGGTGGCCATCTACCCTGAAGACGGCAAAAGTGCCGATGCGTTGCTTCACTATGCTGACGTCAACATGTATCGAATGAAGAGACAGCGCGGACGCTCGTCATCCGCCATGTTAAAACGGTAGGCCGCCGCTAACGCCAAAAACCGCCACGGCAACCACGACAACGACAACCACGATGGTAGTAGTAGATGGCATGCTCTCGTCCTTTGAGAAATGAGTGAGCTATTAGCCTAGACGCTAGTGGACGATTTCGCACATTGGGCTACCGCCCACAGCCTAGCGCTGCACCAAGAGCTGAAAAGTAGTCGCTAAACGCCCCGTTGATCTGCGCACGCTGTTCGCCTTGTGGGTACAGGCCGCGCTCGGCTTCAGGCGAAGTTTTGGTACCTTTGACCAAAAAGTGATTTGTGATGGCAGCGTCCTGCACGAAGGCTTCGAAAGCGCGGGCGCAAAGTTCTTCGGGTTTGCTGTAGTAAAGCTGTCCCAGCGCCTTGTCCATCGCGGCAGAGTGGCGAAATAGCGGGCTAGGCTGCTGGCCGTCCGATTGAAGCAAGATGGCCCGAAAGCAGGCGATCAATCGTTGGTTGAGAGGGTGGCGAATGGGCGTGGCATCGGCTAACCAAGCGGCGGATGCAAAGGCGTTGCGGGGGGCTGCCTGGAAGCACTTAGGCGCAATGTAGTGGTCGAAGGCGTGAAACCACTCATGGGCAATGCTGCCCGGTCCTGCGTTCTTGGCGAGTGCAAAGCTGCGCTGACTGGGGTCGTAGTGTGCCGATACCCCAGGGCGGCCTCCGGTGCCGTACTGTAGTGCCAGTGTGCCTCTCAGCGAAATCAACGTTTCCGTGCCCTGCAAGATCAGCATGAGGTCACAGAGTGCGTCGTGAAACAGCGCTGCGGCTCGGTCGCGCTCTTCGTTCGTCACCCAGCGGCCAATCTCGATGGAGCGGAAATCGAATTGGCGACGAATTGCGCCAAAGCTGCTGGCAGCGTCTGCGCGATGTCGCGGACCGTTACGAAAAAATGTGCGTTCGTGAAAGCTCACGTGTCACCTATGACGGTGGGAGTCATCGCGTTGGCTACATGGCGCCCATGAAAAAGCGCCCTCATAAATGAGGACGCTTTTTTAAGCACCAATGCTTCCAGTACCTAGCCTTCCATGGTCATCGCTTAGCTCTTCCTGAGCGTGCTCCTTCCTTGGCGTTACATGGCTCTTCCTGAGCATGCTCTTTCCATGAGCAGTGTCTTGCTGTTCCTTAGCGTTCATTCCCTTGTGACGCGGTATCCCTGCCGCGAACGTGTTCAACTATAGGTTAGGGATAAATAATGTACAAGATTAAATTGTATCTTTATTGTACTTGAATAGTACGTAAATGATGCTACGTGTTATCTATTGGCGCGAAAACATCGCGTTATCCGAGCGTTGGCACTGCTGGATTTTCTATACACGAGACGTGGAGGGGGCTTGTAACCCACCATGATCGCCCCAACGTAGGTGAAGCAACGCACCACGCTATCCCACTCTTCACTATTAGGAGCATCGAGATGAGCAAGCGTATTCTAGTGGTATTGACCTCGCACGATCAGCTCGGCGATACAGGCGAAAAAACCGGCTTTTGGCTGGAAGAGCTGGCAGCGCCTTACTACGTATTCAAGGATGCGGGAGCAGAAGTGACGCTTGCCTCACCCAAAGGTGGACAGCCGCCGCTGGACCCCAAAAGCGATGCGGAAGATAGCCAAACCGACGAAACCCGTCGCTTCCAGCAAGATGAGGTGGCGAAAGCCGAACTGGCGAACACTCACCGCCTGAGCGACATGAGCGCTGATGATTTCGACGCCGTGTTCTATCCCGGTGGTCACGGCCCCTTGTGGGATTTGGTGGATGACAAAGACTCCATCAAACTGATCGAAACCTTCATCGCTCAGGGTAAGCCGGTGGCATCCGTCTGCCACGCGCCTATCGTGCTGGTGAATGCCAAGGACAGCAATGGCGAACCGGTGGTGAAAGGCCGTCAAGTCACCGGGTTTACCAACGGTGAAGAAGAGGCGGTTGGCCTCACTAACGTGGTCCCACACTTGGTGGAAGATGCGTTGCAGAAGTGCGGCGGTATCTATAGCAAAGCCGATCTCTTCACTCCCTACGTACGTGAAGATGGCCAACTGATCACCGGCCAGAACCCGCCTTCCTCTGCACCCACGGCAGAAGCGCTGATGGCGTGGTTCACGCGCTAATCCATGGCGTGACAGCGAAAAAAGGCGGGCCGTTGAGCCCGCCTTTTTGATACCTGTGCGAGTGGCCGGTCAGATGCTAAAACCGATAGGTCAGCGATACGCCACCCAATCCTTGCCAGTCACTGCCCAGCTCATCCACGATGGGGCTATCCGACGCGTTGCCGGTGAGGACGGTCGTGCCTACGAAGCCCGTGGCGGTCCATTCCCGGGTGAGCGCGTAACTCAGAGAAGCATTGACACCTGCTCGCCAGTAGCCGCCATCCGGTGAGTAAGGAGCGATGCCGCTGCGTGCGCTATCTTGGGCAGAAACTCCAAAGAACGATTCGGTCCACTTTTCGTTGGAGTAGCTCACGCTGGGCGTCAGCGTGAAGAGCGCGCGCTCGCTCATGGGCAGTCGCAAGGCCGCCTCACCCGTGAAGTTAGCGCCTTCGACATCTCCCGTCACCGCCGTGCTGCCCGCGATGCTGTAGCGCCACATGCCCTGCTGGTAGCTGACGCGCAGGCCAAGGGTCGCGCCGCCATCCACTTTCTCGAAGCGGCTGATGTCGCCTTCGTTGTCTCGCCCGAAGGTGTAACCGATATATGGCGACACGGTCCAGTCACCTTGGCGGAGAGCGTGCCAAGCGATCCCGTCGCGCAGGTTGATGGAAACATCGTCACCGTACGTGAGGTTCAGCACCGGTAGCGGCTGCACGTCGTAATCATCGCTACCCAGATAGTCGGGGGCGTAGGCCGCACCGGCGCCCACGGTACCTTCCCAGCTATTAGCCAGGGCAGGGGTCGCCAGCATGACCCCGAAGGCTGCTGCGAGGTAAGGGGCCAAGCGCGTGGATGAAGCAGAGGCAGAAAACGTTGAGAGATTCATGGTCACGGGTATGTCCTCATGAGTAACAAACGTACGTGATGGTATGTTTTTCTCACTCGCCTGCGCAAGCGCGAGTGAGCGCGCCCGGCGATGACACGAAAAACTTTTTGCGTTTCATATCCCAGGTTAGATAACTGGGCCGTGATAGGGCGCACTGTGTGCACATAACGCAGGGATGGCGTTACAAGGAAGTGCAAGCAGGGAGTGCTTGCGGCGCACAAGGAAGCATGAACAGGACGTTCGTGACGTAAGATTAAGGAGGACCTGATGAAACCCCGGCCAGCGATGGCCGGGGTTTTTTTATGAGCCAGCAACGTACGGACTGTTGCTGTGGTCGCGGCCGTTGCAAAGGCCATTAACAGGCGTAGTGATAGAACAGAGTGCTGAGCTGGCTCATGGGTGCTGACACTGCCGTTTGGCAGCTTAAACAGCGCAGCAGCACGCTGTCTTTACCGGTGCCTTCCAACCGGAACCGATTGAGGTACGATGTTGTGGCGGATTCTGCATTGCCGCAGTGGCGGCACATGATATCCACACCGTGGACTTTCGAACTGATCATGATATGTCGCACGCTGACCTCCTACCGCTAGGGGGTGAATGGGTTCAGGCGTGGTAACGTCCGTGTAGAGAAGCATCACGAAGGATGCTCAAAAAGTATAGGTAGCGCTGACACAAAGCGCTATAAAAAGCATGCGCAGGCGTTTTTGGGCGAATGGCAGAAGGAAGTGTCAAAAAATTTAATAAAAGTGCGGTGTTTTCTATCTCACGTTAATGTCGTTGACACATATAAGGTTCATGGTGGGCAGTAACACAGGGAGGGTGTCAAGGAGTAAGAGCAAGCACGGAGCGCTTGTAAGACCAGGGATGCACGAACAGGACGTTCGTGAAGAAGGATTACGGAGGAGTCACTGCTACCCCGGCCATGTTTGGCCGGGGTTTTTTTATGCTGATTAAGCGGAGGCTTCTTCGTCGCTTCCGGGTTTGGCGCTGCCTTGGTGAGCCAGCGGGCTGGCTTGATCGAGACGCGGGTGATTATCCAAGAACGCCCGTTTGAGATTGGGCAGGGCATCCAGCGCTTGAATGGTGTGGTGCAGCGCGTGAATCGCTGCCAGCACGTCTTGGGTGTTACCGGTTTCCGAAATGGTGTGCATGTTGCGGATCGGGAACCCCATGGAGGTCGCTGCACTATCGATGGAGGCCAGGACGCCTGCCATGCCATCAGTGCCGGTATCCACACCCACGATGTCCCGCTGCATGGGAATGTCCTGCTCTTTAGCGGCGCTGGCGATGATGCGGTTGAGCTGCTCGCTGGCAATCGAACCCACCGATAGCGTAAAGCCTTTGCCCATTTCCAGCGGCTGCATGCGCTTGTCGCCAATGCCGGGTGCCGCTACGTAGTCGTGGTTCACGTCCACGCCAATCAGCGCATCGGGCTTTAGCTCACCGGCCAGCACGCGGCTGCCGAAGCGGCCAATCTCTTCGTAGCTGGCAATGGCAAACATGACCCGTACATTCTCGGTGCCGCCTGCTTCGGCGATCAGGCGCGCGACTTCAGCCGTCACAAAGCAGCCCAGGCCGTTATCTAAATACGCACCGTAGAACGTATTCGGGCTAAAGCCTTGGCGGATAGGGCGGTTGAAGATGATCGAGTCGCCCGGACGCACGCCCAGGTTCAGCACCTGCTGCTTCTTGTTCTCGCCATGAATCTGCAGGTCGAGGTAGATCTGCTCTTTCTTGATGCCTTTGCTGCCATCGCGCTGGGCAGGGTCGGAGAAGTGGATCGCACCTAGCGCTTCCACCGTGCCGCCCTCGATGCTGCGGTAGCTGCCGGGGGCGTCCGGGTCTTCGCTGAACAGCGTCACTTCATGACCGATCAACACGCCTGGCAGGAAAGAGTCGGTATTGATCCAGATTTTGCCGTCTTCACCAATCGAGCGAACCTGCATGCGGATTTTGTCCGCATGGCCGATGATCATCAGCTTGAACATATCATCACGGCCAGGGTGCGTATCCAGTACCACGCCCGCGTTGCCTTTGAACTGGTGCAAGTGCCAGTCGCTGGGGGCGAAGCGCTCGAAGTAGGGCTTCAGCACGCCGTAGGTCATCGCGCCTTCCAGGCCTACCGGGCTGGGGGCTGCCAAAATGTCGCGCATCAGTTTGAACTGCGCGTCGGGCATCGGTTGCGTCCAGGGTTTTGCAGTATCGCTCATGGTGCTTACTCGCTTATGAGGGTAGTGAACGTGAGAGTTAGTCTGCCAGATTCCGAGCGCTAATGCGCTGCTTCTCCATGCCACGTTTAGCCGATAGTACGGCACTGGTTTCCGCGTATGATGGAAGATAGCTGGCTACCTATTTAAGCCACACTACCACAACAAAAATAGTCACGACGAGGGAGTGTCCATGCCTACTAGAAGTGTTCAGGCCCAGCGCTTTAAAGTGCTGTTGGCGGGGGTATTTAGCCAAATTTTATGTATCGGCATTGCGCGGTTTGCCTATACGCCGCTACTGCCGGTGATGCAGCAGCAGAGCTGGATCAGTGATGCCGATGGCGGTTGGCTAGCAGCGTTGAATTACGCTGGCTATATGCTAGGAGCGGTGCTGGCGGCCTCTATTCGCACGATTTATTTGAAGGACACGCTGTTTCGCATTGGCTTAGTGCTGGCCGTATTAACCACCGCCGGTATGGCGCTAACCGAGCACTTTTGGGTATGGGCGGGGCTGCGCTTTTTGGCGGGGCTTTCTAGCAGCGGCTCGATGCTGTTGGCATCAGGGCTGATTTTGCACTGGCTGATTCAGCACCATCAGCGGGGCGAGCTGGGCATCCACTTTGCAGGCGTCGGCATTGGCATTGTGGTCGCGGCCTTAGCAGTAGAGCTAATGCTGGCGCTTTCAATGAGCTGGCAAGCGCAGTGGTGGGGCTTTAGCGCGTTGGGGGCGGTGCTGCTGGTGCCTGCCTGGTGCTGGTTACCGCGTCCGGTGAAACCGGTGGTAGGCAGCGCTGCCAGTCATCAAGCACCTGCAACGCCGCCTAGCCGCACCTTTATGCGTTTTATGCTGCCTGCCTACTTTTGTGCGGGCTATGGCTATGTGATCAGCGCAACGTTTTTGGTCGCGATTGTGGAGCGTGAACCGCTGCTGGCCGGAGCCGGAAACTGGGCCTTTGCGCTGGTGGGGCTGGCCGCAGCACCCGCCGTGATGCTGTGGGATTTAATCGCGCGGCGGATTGGTTACTTAGGCGCGCTGATTATGGCCATGATGGTGCAGGTAGTCGGCATTGTGCTGCCTGCGATCAGCCCAACGTTACCGGGCGTTTTGATTAGCGCAGTGCTCTACGGCGGCACGTTCCTGGGGTGCGTCAGTTTAGTGCTGACCATGGCGGGTAGGCTGTACCCCGCCAGCCCCGCCCGCTTGATGGGACAAATGACGTTGGCTTACGGCGCAGCGCAGATTGTGGCACCTGCGCTCACCGGCATGCTCGCGGAAGCCTCCGGCCATTACGATGTCGGCTTGTGGTTAGCGGGTGGCTTTGTGGGGTTGGGTGCCGTGCTGTTGGCGTGGCTGCGTCGCGTCGACCAAACCGCCCAGCGGCTAGATACCGAAGCCAAAGCCAGCTATGCCACGCCGTGATACGTGGGCATTCGCGGCAAAATCCACTAGGATAGGCGCTTTTTTCCGATAGGGTGGAAGGTCATGGCGTCTTCGGGACAACCTCGCATTCAGTGGCTGGGCCGCTGGGGCTTCATGCTGGCAGCCACAGGCTCAGCGGTAGGGCTCGGCAATATTTGGAAATTCCCTTACATCACCGGTGAATACGGTGGTGGGGCCTTCGTGCTGGTCTATTTGGCCTGTATCTTGGCGGTAGGTGTGCCGGTCATGATAACGGAAATTGCCTTTGGCCGCCGAGGGCGCGGTAGCCCCATCGACGCCATTCGCCGGGTGGTAAACGAGTCTGGCCGCTCGTCCGCTTGGTCGCTGTTGGGCTGGATGGCCATGCTGTGCGGCTTCATGATTTTGTCGTTCTACGTCGTGGTGGCGGGCTGGTCGTTCTCCTACTTGTGGAAAATGCTCTCCGGCGGTTTGGCAGGCACCAGCGTCGACGACATGGCGGCCGTGTTTGGGGCCAACAATGCCAACCCGCTGACGCTGGGGGGATGGAGCACGCTGGTCACGCTACTGACTATGGTCATCGTCGGCAAAGGCGTTCAAGAGGGCATCGAAAAAAACGTCAGTTGGATGATGCCTGGCCTCGTACTCATGCTGCTGCTGTTGATTGTGTTTGGCGTGTTTTCCGGCGGGTTTGGTGACGCGGTGCGCTTCCTGTTCTCCTTCAAGGCGGGCAGCCTCTCCAGCGAAGGGATGCTGGCGGCGCTGGGTCATGCGTTCTTTACGCTCTCGCTAGCGTCTGGAGCGATCCTGACCTATGGCAGCTACCTGCCCAAAGGCACCTCCATTGGCCGCACCACGCTCAGCGTCGCCGTGGCGGATACCGTGGTAGCACTCATGGCCGGGCTGGCGATCTTCCCGGTGATTTTTGCCAACGGCATGAACCCCGGCGAAGGCCCAGGGCTGATCTTCATGAGCTTGCCGCTGGCGTTCCAAGCAATGCCCATGGGGACGCTCTTCGGCGTGCTGTTCTTCTTGATGCTCTCCATGGCCGCGCTCACGTCGTCGATCTCCATGGTGGAAGCGACGGTCTCGTGGCTGTGCGATAACAAAGGCATGAGCCGTAAGTCGGCTGCTTGGGCCACCGGCATCGTACTGTGGCTGATCAGCACACTGGCGATGCTGTCGTTCAACCTGGGCGCCGACTGGACGATGGCAGGCAAGAACGTCTTTGACTGGCTGGATTACCTCACCTCCCGCTGGATGATGCCGCTGGGCGGTCTGGGCATGGTGCTGTTGGCGGGCTTCGTATTGAAAAGCGAGACGTTCCGCGACGAGCTGGGGCTAGCGCCGCTGCCCTATGCGCTGTGGTTGGCCATGGTGCGCTACGTCAGCCCGCTGGGCATTTTGGTGATCTTTGTCGATGCCTTGGGCCTGTATCAGGTCTCGTTTGCCGCCCATTGGCCGGTGCTGCTAGCGCTGCTGGTACTCATTGCCGTGATCGGTGAAGCCATTAGCCCGCGTCTTCGCCAAGCGCTTTCCGCCCGCTAAGCGCTGTTTTTCTCGCCTTGCCCTGGCGTCGGCAATCGCGCCAGGGTGAGTGCCGGCCTCCATTAACTCCTCCCAGCACGTGGTGTAACGCCTGGAGCGATGCGCGCAGCGCAGCTGCCAAGGCGCGTCGGCATCGGTCATGCCAAAGCGCAGCGTGCCTTGCCCCATCTTTTGGTTGATGGCGTCGACCGTCTTCATCAGCTGCGGGTGCGCCTTGGTCGTGGGCTGCAGCAAAGAGAGCTGGTACTGCTGCGCATCCACCAAGTCCAGCAGCATCACGCCGGCTTTCATGAATGTGTAGCCGGGGCGATACATCTGATCGAGCCCTTCACGCACGGCTTCTAGAATGAGGCGGGTATCGTCAGTGGGCGCAGCGAGGGGAATCATCGCGCTGGGCGAGAGCTGCGGCTGATCTTTGCGGTGGCGATTGGTGTTTAAAAACAGCATCACCGCGCGGGCCAGACTGCCTTGCTGGCGCAATTTTTCGGCACTTCGCTGGGCGTGACGGCGTAGGGCGGCGTGCAGCTCCTCTTTCACGCCGGTGGATTGGCCGAACGAGCGGGAGGTCATGATGCGCTGGCGGGGCTGCTCCACGGCGTTCATCTCTAGGCAGGGCGTACCGCGTAGCTCCAGCGCGGTGCGTGCCAGTACCACAGAAAAGCGTTTGCGCAGCTGCTTGGGGTCGCACTCGCGCAGATCCCAGGCAGTGCGAATGCCACTGACCGCTAGCCGCTCCGCCAAGCGCCGACCGACGCCCCATACCTCGCTAACGGCCAGTTGTCTCAGCACTACCTGCGTGGTAAGGCTCTCGCCGTGAAGCAAGCACACTCCCTCGTAATGCGGCTGCTTTTTGGCCACGTGGTTGGCAAGCTTGGCTAGCGTGTGTGTCGGCGCAAGGCCTACGCACACGGGCAGCCCTAAATGGCGACGAATACGGCGGCGCAGTGCTGCACCGATGGCTTGGCACTGGGCGTCGTCGAAGCCATCCAGGTAAATGAACATCTCGTCGATGGAGTAGGGGGCAACCTCGGGGCAGGCATCGCGCAGCAGTTGGGCAAGTCTCGCCGACATATCGCCATACAGCTCGTAGTTGGAAGAAAGCAGATGAATCGCCCCACGGCGGCGTAGCCCCTCTAACTGGTACGCGGGCGTGCCCATGGCGATCTCCATGGCTTTCATCTCCTCCGAGCGGGCAATCACACAGCCGTCGTTATTCGACATCACGCCAACCGGCTTGCCTTCTAGCGCGGGGTTGAACACCCGCTCGCAGGAGACATAGAAGTTATTGGCATCCACTAACCCGATCATGGCAAGTACTCGTGAATGACGGCGCGCACCACGCCCCATAGCTGGCAGTCGGTGCCTTCTAGCGGCAGCGGCGGATAGTGGGGGTGGGCAGAGCAGAGGTGGGGCGTGCCGCGATACAGCGCGTAGCGCTTGATCAGCACTTCCTCGTCGAACATGGCCACGAGGATATGCCCTAAGCGGGGCGTCACGCTGCGGTCGACGACCAGTAAATCGCCTTCGAAGATTCCCCAGCCCTCCATGCTGTCGCCGGTGGCGGTGAGGTAAAACGTTTGGGTGGGGTGTTTGATCAGCCGCGCATTGAGATCGAGGGTGCGCGGCTCGTAATCTTGGGCGGGGGAGGGAAAGCCGCTAATGCCGGCGCGGCCCGTTTGGGGAGGAAACGGCAGCGGCTGAGACGTTAACGGCAAGGCTGTCGCAACGGGGGCGAGTTGAGACGGCATCGTCGGTATCCTCAAGAATAAATAGTGTGTTTATATACAGTATATATAAACAGTATTTATTCACGAGGCAAAAATTGCAAGCACTGCCCTTAGCGAGCCAGCCACAGCCCCACGACCAAAGCACTGATGACTGTAATAAAGAACACAAGGTTGCGAACGCGGGTATCGCGGCGAGGTTTCATGGCAATCTCCATCAAAAAATGAACGGCGTCGTGGCCCATGGCCGCGTAAAAGCAGCACAAGCGCTGCGCCGAGCATGGTAACGTTTGAGCCACAACGTTTGCACCGCAATGTTTGCATCGTAATGTTCACATTTAGGCGCATCATCAGACGCGCCAGATTTTCGCAGTGAGACCCATTGTTATGAACGACGCTTCCCGAGTAGGCGCGGCGCCTCAGCCGCTTTCGTTGGCCGGGGGGCGGTTGGCGGCATTGAGCTGGGGGCAGTACGACGCACCCACCTGGCTGGCGCTGCATGGTTGGCTGGATAACGCCGCCAGCTTTACACGCTTGGCCCCACGCTTGGTGAGCGCGCTGGGCATTCGCATCGTGGCGATCGATTTTCGAGGCCACGGGCACTCCGCTCATGCCCCGACTGGCAGCGACTACGCGCTTTGGGACTACACCCACGATGTGCTGGATGCTATGGATGCCCTAGGCCTCGAGCAGACCACGCTGCTGGCGCACTCCATGGGCGCGGCGGTCTCTTGCTTGGTCGCGGCCGCGCTGCCGGAAAAAGTAGCGCGACTGATTCTGCTGGACGGGTTGGGCGCGCTCAATACGTCGGCAGAAGAGACGGCCAGCCAACTGCGTAAAGGCATCATCGCTCACCGGCGCTCCTCGTCTCGCACACCGCGCTACCCCGACCTGGAAAGCGCCATTGCGGCCCGGGTGGCGGGCGGCGTTACGCCGTTGGATAGCATCACCGCCACGCCGCTGGTCGAGCGTAATACTCAAGCCACGGCCGATGGCAAAGTGCAAATGCGTACCGACAGCCGCCTGCTCAAGCCCTCTCTGGTGCGCTTTACACCGCCGCAAGTGCTAGCGGTACTGAGCGAGATTCGCGCACCGGTGCTATTGATAGAAGGAGAGCAGGGCATTTTGGGCGAGCGTGCCTGGGCAGCCCAGGCGCGGCAGGCGGTGCCGCAGCTCACTCGGCACGTGCTGACTGGCGGCCACCATTTGCATTTGGAGCCGCAGGCCGTCGAGCGCGTGGCCGAGGTGATTTGCCGGGAAGGCCACACGGCCAGTTAACGTTGGAACACAAGAACGACGTGTGCGTATGAGACACCATGCCAAAAAGGAGGGGCAGAACGTGGTTAGCCAGTTGACGGGGAGAGCGTTGGGGAGCGGTCGTAAAGTGGCCCTGGTGCTGGGGAGCGGCGGTGCAAGAGGGTACGCCCATATCGGTGTGATTGAAGCGCTGGAGGCCCGAGGCTTCGAGATCATTTCGATTGCCGGGTGCTCCATGGGTGCGCTGATCGGTGGCATTTATGCCTCGGGCAAGCTGCCGGAGTACCGCGAGTGGGTGTGCAACCTCGACTACTTGGACGTGCTAAAGCTGGTCGACGTGACCTGGAGCCCCATGGGGGCGATGCGCGCCAATAAAGTGATGAGCAAATTGGAAGAGTTGGTGGGCGACCGGCTGATCGAAGATCTGCCCATCCCAGTGACCACCGTGGCGACGGACTTGGTGCGCCAACGCGAAGTCTGGTTTCAAAACGGCCCGCTGCTGCGAGCCATTCGCGCCTCGATTGCCGTGCCTGGGGTGATTACGCCGGTCCACATCGGCGAGCAGGTGCTGGTGGATGGCGGGCTGCTCAACCCGCTCCCCATGATGCCGATTCTCGCCGCCCACGAGGCGGATTTCGTGGTTGCCGTGAACGTTACCGCCCACAGCCCGCAGCCCGTAACGCTGGACGAGCTGCTGCCCCAAGAGGGGGGCGATGACGACCGCACCGCCTTGGAGCGGGACCGCGACGCCAACATAGGCGGCTGGATGGATGAAGTACGCGCCACGACCCGGCGGCTTTGGGGCGGCCTGGGCGGCGGCGGTGACGACAGCGACGACGATGAGACGGTGGATCTGCGCGGTAAGCGCGAGTGGGGCAAGCTGGATATGATTCTGGAGTCGTTCGATATCACCCAGGCGGCGCTGGCGAAGTACAAAGTGGCGGGCTACCCGCCTGACGTACTGATCGAAATTCCCAAAACGGTGTGCAGTACCTACGAGTTTCACCGCGCCAACGAGCTGATTCGGTTAGGCCGCCACCTAGCCGACGAAGCGTTGGAGCGACGCATGCCGAGCATCGCCTCGGATGCAGCTGAGTAGTCGTGACGAGGGCGTGGCGGCGAAAAAAACAGTGATTCAACGCAATGGCAGAAAAGGTATCGCTACTGGCCGCGCTTGCGCAGCAGGATATACACCGCCCCGGTGCCGCCATCGATATCGGTGGCGGAGCAGAACGCCAGCACGCCGGGCCACTCCCGTAGCCACGCGTTGGTGTGGCTTTTCAGTACCGGGAAATCAGACGTGGTGCCCCACGCCTTGCCATGCACCACCAGCACACAGCGCAGCCCCTGGGCAGCGGCATCGCGCAAAAAACTCTCCAGCTCCAGCCGCGCCTCTTCCAAAGTGTAACCGTGCAGATCCAACCCCGCCTGCCACGCCGTCTGCCCGCGCTTGAGCTGGCTGAAGGTGCGCCAGGGCAGGTCCGGCACGCTGAACTCTAAATACTCGGAGGGTCGAACCGCCTCCACCCGGCCATCGGACGTGCGCCCGCTGGTTTGCAGCGTACTGCTCTCGACCGCCGCTCGGCGACGCGCTTCGCTGGCATCTGACTGGCGCTTTGGCTTGCCGGGGTCGGCTTGGTTGGTGGCAATACGGCGTACCCCTGCCGCCTGCAGCGCTTGGCGAAAGGCACTGATATCGTCATCGTTGGGCAGGTGTCGCGTCATGGTCGGCTCGAATCAACTAAGTAGTGGTGAAAAAAGGGGCGGTGGATAAAAAACGCTAAGGCGAGACAGTATAGCGAGCTTGGCGCTGCTGTGAACCGGGCGGCGTCAAAGGTACAATCCCCCAACGACCTTTTGACGCCAGGAGCCCTTGTGACCACGCATCTCACCGATGAGTCCTCCCCTTCGACGCTATCGCTGCCGGATTCGGCGCTGGTCAGCGATCTTTTTACACTACGGGACTATTTGCGCTGGGTCTCCAGCGAGTTCTACTTGGCGGGGTTGCACTATGGGCACGGCACGCAGTCACCCTGGGACGAGGCGGTCGCCCTCTGCCTGGGCGCGCTGCATCTTCCTTGGAACGTCGACCCGGCCGTGCTGGATGCGCGGCTGCTGCCCATCGAGCGTGAGCGGATCATTCGCCTCGCCCGCGAGCGCGTTACCACGCGCCGCCCGCTGCCTTACCTGCTGGGGGAAGCCTTCTTCGCAGGCTACCCCTTCAATGTAGACGAGCGCGTGCTGATTCCCCGCTCACCGATTGCCGAGCTGATCGAAGATGGCTTTGCGGCGTGGTTCCCCGAAGAGCCGCCCGCCCGCGTGCTGGATTTGTGCACCGGCTCCGGCTGCATTGGCATTGCCACCGCGCTGGTACTGCCCACCTGCGAAGTGGCGCTGGCGGATATCAGCCAGGATGCCTTGGCCGTAGCGCGGCAGAATATTACCCGCCACGATGTCGGCGACCGTGTACGCGCCGTGGAGTCTGACGTGTTCGACGGCCTGGAAGGCCAGCGCTTCGACCTGATCGTCTCCAATCCGCCCTATGTCGATGAGCGCGACCTGGCCACCATGCCCGCCGAGTTCCGCCACGAGCCGTCGTTGGCGCTGGGCGCGGGCAGCGACGGCCTGGATATCGTGCGGCGTATTCTGCGCGAGGCCCGGTCACACCTAACGGAAGAGGGGTGGCTGATCGTCGAAGTCGGCAACTCTGACCGCCATGTGGAGGCCGCCTTCCCCGAGGTGCCCTTTATCTGGCTTGAATTCGAGCGTGGCGGCCAGGGCGTGTTTGCCCTGAGCGCCGCTGAACTCGACGCCCATGCGGCGTCTTTTGCGTGAGGAATTAACGCCCATGTCTGGCAATACGTTTGGCAAACTGTTTACCGTCACCACCTTTGGCGAAAGCCACGGCCCCGCGTTAGGGGCCATTGTCGATGGCTGCCCTCCGGGCATTGCGATTAGCGAAGAGGATCTGCAGGGCGATTTGGATCGCCGCCGCCCCGGCAGCTCGCGCCACACCACCCAGCGCAAAGAGCCGGATCAGGTGCGTATTCTGTCCGGCGTGTTCGAAGGCAAGACCACCGGCACCTCGATTGGCCTACTAATCGAAAACACCGACCAGCGCTCCAAAGATTACTCCAAGATCAAAGACCAGTTCCGCCCCGCCCACGCGGACTACACCTACCATCACAAGTATGGTCACCGGGACTACCGGGGTGGCGGCCGCTCCAGCGCCCGTGAGACCGCCATGCGCGTGGCGGCAGGTGCCATTGCCAAAAAGGTGCTGGCGGCACAGGGCATTCAAATTCGCGGCTACATGAGCCAGCTCGGCCCGATCAAGATCGACTTCAAAACCTGGGAAGCCGTCGATCAGAACGCCTTCTTCTGCCCCGACCCCGATAAAGTCGCCGAGCTAGAAAGCTACATGGACCAGCTGCGCCGGGACCAAGACTCCGTGGGCGCGGAAATTACCGTGATTGCCGATGGCGTGCCCGTAGGCCTGGGCGAGCCGGTCTTCGACCGTCTGGATGCTGACCTAGCGCACGGTTTGATGAGTATCAATGCGGTAAAAGGGATCGAGATTGGCGCGGGCTTCGGCTGCATTGCCCAGCGCGGCAGCGAACACCGCGATGAGATGACGCCGGATGGCTTTCTTTCCAACCATGCGGGCGGCGTACTGGGCGGTATCTCCAGCGGCCAGCCCATCGTCGCACGCCTAGCGCTGAAGCCGACCTCCAGCATTACCACGCCAGGGCGTTCCATCGATGTGCACGGCGAGCCGGTCGAGGTGATCACCAAAGGGCGTCACGACCCCTGTGTGGGCATTCGGGCAACGCCGATTGCCGAGGCCATGATGGCGATTACGCTGCTCGACCACTGGCTGCGCCACCGGGGCCAAAACGCTGATGTCAGCGTTGATACACCGCGTTTAGGCCAGCAATAACGCCAAGGTACGCTGAGTGGTTCGCTGCTACACTCAAGGAAGACGGTTAAGGAGTGCCCTATGAAAATTAACGTTGAGTTTGACCTGACGCCGGATGAATTTCGGCAGTCGCTGGGGCTGCCCGATGTGGAAGCATTCCAGCAGAGCCTGCTGGACAACATCCAACGGCAGATGGAATCAGGGGTAGAAGGTTACGACCCCATGAGCTTGATGCGTCCTTTCCTGCAGCAACCCATGATGCAGCAAGGACTTTCACAGGGGCTTGCTAACTTTGGCACCTATCAGCAGATGATGCTGGATATGCTGCGTCAGGCCGGTAGTGCCCATAGTGGCGGTGCCAGCCAAGCAGATAGCGAACCCTCGTCGGCGGCCAGTGAGAAGACCACCAAGGCGAAAGCCACGGCGTCGTCGCGCTCTCGGGCCAAAGGGTAGGCGAGCTAGGCGCTATCAAAAGGGGCCCGCAGTGGGAGTCAGTGGCATGTTGCAAAGCAGCATGCCACGTATTACTCTTTTTTGCGGTGCAACAATTTGCGATGTGATGAGCCACTCCAGGCTCATGCCAAGGAACGAGAGACAGGAGCAACCACAATGCAAGATAAAATGATGGACGCCTTTAACGCCCAAACCCGCCAAATGTTCGAGCCGATGCGTAAGATGAACTCGCTGATGCTCAACAACATGGAAAAAATGACCCAATACCAGCTGGAAGCGATGAAACGCTACAGCCAAATGGGCACCGAGCGCATCCGTAGCGCCACAGAGATCAGCGACGCCGAAAGCCTGCGCGATTTCGGTACCAAGCAAGCGGAAATGATGAACGAGCTTTCCCAGCAAATGCAGGAGGACGCGCGGGTGATGAGCGAAATGAGCCTGCAGTTCAAATCCGAAATGGAAAAGCTGTTTAGCGAAGCCGGACAAAAAATGAGCGAACAAGCCAGCGCGGCCGCCAAAGGCGAGCAGCCTGCCAAGGCGTCCAGTCAGTCGTCTCGCAAGAGCTAATCGTTGAAAGAGTCGTGCGGCGCCCATAAGGCGCCGCCTTCTTTTGTCGTGTTCTTTAGTGCGTTGCCAGGGCGGACGCCGCCTAGCAGGTGAGGGGGAAGTGGTATGCAGTCAGGGTGGAAAATGCCGTCTCAACACTATTCGCAAGAAGAGATGGAGGCATGGAAAGAGCAGCTCGACGACATTGGTGAGCAGTACAAAGCGCTCTTGGGAGACTTGCTGACGCGCATGGCGCCCAGCGAAGCCGCCGACTCCGTCTACAGCGATATGCGCGAGAGCTTCGAAGCCGCCGCCCGTTCGCTGATGAGCAACCCGAATCTGCTGTGGCAGACCCAGTCGCGGCTGCTGCAAGACCAGTGGCTGCTATGGCAGCAGGGCGTGCGCGCCATGGCCGGTGAACAGGTGGCTCCGCTGGTGACGCCGCCCAAACATGACCGCCGCTTCAAGGACGACGCCTGGACCACCGACCCCTACTACATGGCGATCATGCAGCAATACCTGCTGTTTTCGCAGATGGTCGACGAGCTGATTAACGACCTCGATGGGTTAGACCCCGTACATAAGCGCAACCTGACGTTCTATGCCCGGCAGTTGGTGAATGCGATGTCACCCACCAACTTCGTCTCCACCAACCCGGAAGTGATGCGCCGCACCCTAGAAACCAAAGGCCAGAATCTCGTCGATGGCCTGACCCGGCTGCGGGAAGACCTCGCCAACTCGGCAGAGGGCATCAACGTGCGCATGACCGACCGCAGCGCCTTTGGCGTGGGCGAGAATATCGCGGTAACGCCTGGCGCCGTGGTGTATGAAAACGAGCTGATTCAGCTCATTCAGTACACGCCGACCACCGAAAAAACGTTCAAAACGCCGTTGTTGATCGTGCCGCCCTGGATCAACAAGTACTACATCCTCGACCTGCGGGAAGATAACTCGCTGGTGAAGTGGATGATCGATCAAGGTCACACGGTCTTTCTGATCTCCTGGCGTAACCCAGGTCCCGAGCAGCGCGACATTACCTGGGCCGACTATATGCAGATGGGCCCGATCAGTGCCATGGAGGCCATCGAGCATGCCTGTGGTGAGAAGTCGGTCAACCTGCTGAGCTACTGCGTGGGCGGCACGCTGACGGCCTCCACCGTGGCCTACCTCACCAGCACCCGCCGTGGCCGCAAGGTGAAGTCGGTCACCTATATGGCCACGCTGCAGGATTTCCGCGATCCGGGTGATATCGGCGTGTTCCTGAACGAGCGCGTGGTGCAGGGTATCGAACAAACCATGCAGATGAAGGGCTATCTGGATGGCCGCTCCATGGCCTATACCTTCAACCTGCTGCGGGAAAACGACCTGTTCTGGTCGTTTTATATCAATAACTACTTGAAGGGCGAGATTCCGGCGGCCTTCGATCTGCTCTACTGGAACACCGACGGCACCAACCTGACGGCCGGTACCCACGCGTGGTACCTGCGCCATATGTACCTTGAAAACCGCTTGGTGGAACCCGGCGGCATCGAGTTGGATGGCGTCAAAATCGACCTGCGCAAAATCTCGGCGCCCAGCTATTTTGTGTCCACCAAAGAGGACCACATCGCCAAGTGGAACAGCACCTACTATGGCGCACTGTTGCCCAAAGGCCCGACGACCTTCGTGCTGGGTGGTTCTGGACACATTGCCGGTATCGTGAACCCGCCCCATAAGAACAAGTATGGCTACTGGACCAACGACACGCTGCCCGAAACTCACGACGCCTGGCAGGAAGGCGCGACCTTTAACGAAGGCTCTTGGTGGCCCCACTGGCAAGCGTGGGTGACGGAGAACGGCTATGCGGATGCCGACCCGAAAAAGATGGTGCCCGCCCGCCAGCCGGGGGAGGGGGAGTTAAAAGTGATCGAACCCGCACCGGGCCGCTACGTGCGCATGACCATTCCGGAAGTGTTAGGAGAAATCCCCAGCAGTACTTAGCCGGCGCGTTTTAACGAAGCCGCCTAAAACACGAAGCCCCCGGCCACGAACGTGGCTGGGGGCTTTTGTATGGCCGCTGGGCTACGGGCATTAGCGCCGACGCACGAACCCCGGCAGCAGCAGTAATCCCGCCAGCAACCAAACGGGCAGGCTGCCCAGTCGGGTGAACGGCGTGAGCCCCTCCATGGCGTAAAACTCGCCGGTGAGGTAGGTGGTCTCGAACTGCGGCGCGCGGTCCACCACGTTGCCACGCGGGTCGATGATCGCGGTAATACCGTTGCTGGTGGCACGTACCACGTAGCGGCCGTTCTCCAAGGCGCGCAGGCGCGCCATTTGCAGGTGCTGGTGCGGGCCAATGGAGGCCCCGAACCACGTATCGTTAGAAACGGTCACGATCACGCCGCTGTCTGCCGCCCGTTGGGCAACAAGTTCAGGGTAGATGATCTCGTAGCAAATGGCGTTACCGATAGCGACACCGGCCGCTTGCATGGGCGTTTGATCCGCAGCGCCCTTGGTAAAGCTGGACATGGGCAAGTCGAAGAAGTTGATTGCGCCGCGCAGCAGGCTCTCCAGCGGCAGGTACTCACCAAACGGCACCAAGTGCTCTTTTTGGTAGCTGCCTTCCACGTTGCCAACGCCAATCACGCTGTTGAAGTAGCGGTCGTCCTCATCCAACTGCACGATGCCCGTCAGCAGCGCGGTGTCGACGGGCAGGTTGGCCTGCACTCGTTCCAGCACGGGCCGCGCCTGGCTATCGATCATGGGCAGAGCGGTTTCCGGCCACAAGATCAGATCTGCCTCGTCTGCGACGTCGCGAGTCAACTCGCTGTAGGTATTGGCGGCGGTGCGCTGGCCTTCGGGGGTCCACTTGAGCAGCTGCGGCAAATTCCCCTGTAGCAGCGCCACGCGAGTCGGTTCGCTGACCGGTGTCGTCCACTGGTGGGGTAGCGCAAGCGGGGCTAGCCAAATGGCTGCCAGCGGAAGCGCGGCCCACCACTGGCGGCGCAGCACTTCCACCCCCAGCGTGCCGGTAAGCACCACCAGCAGCGAGAGTAAGTACACGCCCCCAACGGGTGCCCAGCTAGCCAGCGGGGAGTCCACGTAGCTAGAGCCCACCAGCAGCCAGGGGAAGCCGGTAAACAAGTACGTGCGCAGCACTTCGCCCAGCACCCACGCGCCTGCGAAGGTAAGCAGCGCCCAGCGGGGGCCGATAAAGCGCCGGTAGAGCCAGAACGTGCCCGCGAAGAACAGCGCCAGTACGCCCACAAACAGCGCGGTTAAAAAGACCGCGAGCGGCACACCGGTATAGCCGTAGTCGTGAATCGAGACGTAAACCCATGAGGTGCCGCTGGCAAACAGCGCCACGCCATACAGCCAGCCTTTTAGCGCTGCCTGGCGCGGGGTAAGCGTGTGTAGGCCCACGTACAACAGACCCATGGCCACCGGGCCTAGCCACCAGAGTTCGAAAGGGGAAGCAGTCAGCGTGGTGAAGCCGCCCGCCACCAGGGCGGCGAGCAGCTGTAGCGTCAACGTGGGTGTGAACCCCATGGCGATATCCTATCTAGGGTGGTAGAGGCAGTGAGAGAACGACCGCCTAGTCGTCCTGTGGTTCGTCGTCAGCGGCGTTGCTGTCGCGATAGGCTTCGAGCAGGCGAATGCGGCGGTTATCGGCGTTCAGAATGACGAACCGCCAGCCGCCCAGCGTCGTGTGTTCGCCGCGACCGGGTAGGTGACCAAACTGCTGCATCACCAGCCCGCCCACCGTATCGAATTCGTCATCGGAGAATTCGGTGCCGAAGCGTTCGTTGAAGTCTTCGATGGGCGTGAGGGCGCGAATGGCGAAGTGGCCGTTCTCCAGCGTGCGGATGTCGTCCTCTTCATCGGTGTCGTGCTCGTCTTCGATATCCCCGACGATCTGCTCGAGAATATCTTCGATGGTGATGATACCCGCCGTGCCGCCGTACTCGTCCACCACGATCGCCATGTGGTTATGGGTTTCGCGGAACTCTTTGAGCAGGGTATTGAGGCGCTTGGATTCGGGAATGAACATCGCCGGACGCAGCACGTCTTCCAGTTTGAACGCGTCGCGGCTCTCTTGCGATTGCGACAGCAGCGGCAGCAGGTCTTTGACCAGCAGAATGCCTTTTACGTCGTCCAGGTTCTCGCCCACCACCGGGTAGCGGGAGTGGCCGGTCTCTTGGATCAACGGCAGGTAGTCGTCCCGCGTTTGGTCGAGGGTAATGGCCGACACCTGAGAGCGTGGGATCAAGATTTCACGCACCTGCTGATCGCTGATATCGAGCGCCCCCTCAATAATCATGATGGCGTCTTGATCCAGCTTCAGTTTCCCTGCGGTGTGGCGTAAAAACGTCATCAGCTCATCCCGCGAGCTGGGTTCGTCGTTGTCTCCGGAAAGGGCGCCAAAGAGTTTCTCGAGCCATGATTTTTGATTGGGGTTGCTCGATCGGTCTTCGCTCATTGCGTCAAATCTCTCAGTTACGAAAAAAGGTGTTACCAGGATGATCGTACGTACACGCCATCGTTTTATCACTGAGTGGCCGTTGACACCACTCTAAACGTTCGCTTGATTTAGGGGGGCGGCTTACGCGTGATAAGGATCAGGAATATCGAGAGTCGCCAACAGCTCGCGCTCTAGCTGCTCCATCTCCTCGGCTTCCTGGTCGTCGATATGATCGTAGCCCATTAAGTGCAGCGTGCCGTGTACGACCATATGCGCATAGTGGTGGGCCAGCGGTTTCTGCTGTTCGTCGGCTTCGCGGGCGACCACGGCGTGGCAAATGATCAGATCGCCCAGCAGCGGCAGGGTGATGCCGGGTGGGTTCTCGAACGGAAACGAGAGCACGTTGGTGGGCTTGTCTTTACCGCGATAGTCGCGATTCAGCGCCTGGCTCTCCTCTTCGTCCACGAAACGGATGGTCAGCTCTTGGCGTTCGTCATCCGGATGGCGAGAAAAGACACAGCTCACCCAATGGGTGAGCTGTTCGAGCGACGGCAGCCGCGGCTCGTCGATGGCCGCCTGCCGGTCGATCACGATATCGCTCATCGGTCGTTCTCTCCCGAGCGGTCGCTATAGCTGTTGCGTTCCATGGCCTGCATACGCGCTTCGCGCTCCTGCTGGCGAGCTTCACGCCGGGCGCGCTCGGCCACTTCCTGCTGAGACTCGAACTCGTCGTAGGCTTCGATGATGCGCTGCACCAGCGGGTGACGCACCACGTCCTTCGCGGCAAAGTGGGTCACGCCGATGCCGGGGGTGTCTTTGAGGACGTCCAGCACCTGCGACAGCCCTGAGCGCTGCCCGCGGGGCAGGTCGACCTGGGTAATATCGCCGGTGATCACGGCGGTGGAACCAAAGCCGATCCGTGTCAGGAACATTTTCATCTGCTCCGGCGTGGTGTTCTGGCTCTCATCCAGGATGATGTACGAGTTGTTCAGCGTACGGCCACGCATGTAGGCCAGCGGGGCAATCTCGATCACCTGACGCTCGATCAGTTTCGCCACCTGCTCGAAGCCGATCATTTCGTACAGCGCGTCATACAGCGGGCGCAGGTACGGGTCGATTTTTTGCGCCAAGTCGCCCGGCAGGAAGCCCAGTTTCTCACCGGCTTCCACCGCTGGGCGTACCAGCAGAATGCGGCGCACCTCTTGCTGGTTGAGCGCTTCCACGGCAGCCGCCACGGCAAGGTACGTTTTACCGGTGCCCGCTGGCCCGATGCCGAAGTTGATGTCGTGTTCGCGGATGCTCTGCACGTAGCGCTGCTGGTTCAGGCCGCGCGGTTTGATCATGGTGCGCGGTGTGCGCATGATCACTTCATCGCTACCGCCTTCGCCATCCTCTTCCTCCTCCAGCGCTTCCAGGCCGGATTCTTGCAGGAACAGGTGCACGGTATCCGCCGAGAGTTCATCGGCGGCGGTTTCACGGTAGAGGTGTTCCAGCACGTTGGCGGCCGCTTTGATACGGTTCGCGGCACCGGCCAGCTGAAAAACGTTGCCACGGTTGCGCAACGTCACGTCCAGGCGGCTCTCAATCAGCTTTAGATGCTCGTCCTGTTGGCCGCAGAGACTTGCGAGACGCTGCGGGTCATTGGGTTCAAGGCTTAGGGTGATAATGCGATTGGCCTGAGGTGATGGCTGGCTCAAGAGTAAGAAACCCGTTAGTTGATGTGTGTGAGTCTCAGCTTACTGCCCCGGCGGGGCCGGGGCAATTACCTAGGATACGCGAGCGATCAATAACGCTCGCCAGAGGCAAGCTCGCCACGCAGCGAGTTGGGTAGCGCTTCGGTGATCTCGACATCGACGAAATAGCCGATCAGCTCGGTCGGGTTGGCCGCGCGGAAGTTCACTACGCGGTTGTTTTCGGTGCGCCCAGAGAGCTGACCGGGGTCTTTCGGTGAAAACCCGGTCACTAGAATGCGCTGCGTGGTACCCACCATACGGCGACTGATTTGCGCCGCCTGCTGCAGAATGCGCTCCTGCAGGATGGCGAGGCGCTGCTTCTTCACGCTTTCCGGCGTGTCGTCGGCCAAGCCAGACGCCGGGGTGCCGGGGCGCGCCGAGTAAACGAAGCTGAACGAGTGGTCGAAGCCGATGCGATGAATCAGATCCATCGTCGCTTCGAAATCTTCTTCCGTTTCACCGGGGAAGCCGATGATGAAGTCGGAGGAGAAGCTGATATCTGGACGGTTCGCGCGGATACGCTCCATCTTCTCGATGTACTCTTCTGCCGTGTGCCCGCGCTTCATGGCGCTAAGGATGCGATCAGAGCCTGATTGCACCGGCAGGTGCAGGTGGCTGACCAGCTCCGGTATCTCGGCAAAGGCGTCCACGAGGCTGTCGGTGAACTCCACCGGATGCGAGGTTGTGAAGCGAATACGGTCAATGCCATCGACGGCGGCTACGCAGGCAATCAGCTCGGCCAGGTCGATCTCGTCGCCGTCGTCGTTCTCGCCACGGTAGGCGTTCACGTTCTGGCCCAGCAGGTTGATCTCCCGCACGCCCTGGTCGGCCAGGTGGATGACTTCATCCATCACCGCCTCGAAGGGGCGCGAGACCTCTTCGCCACGGGTGTAGGGCACCACGCAGAACGTACAATACTTAGAGCAGCCTTCCATGACCGAGACGAAGGCCGTCGCGCCATCGGACTTGGGCTGGGGCAAGTGGTCAAACTTCTCGATTTCCGGAAAGGTGACGTCCACCGCCGCAATTTGGTTGTTGTTGCGGGCGTCGAGCATTTTCGGCACGCGGTGCAGCGTTTGCGGGCCAAAAATCATGTCCACGTAAGGGGCGCGTTTGCGCAGCGCCTCACCCTCCTGGCTGGCCACGCAGCCACCCACACCAATTACCAGATCGGGATTGGCGTCTTTCAGCTTTTTCCAGCGGCCTAGCTGGTGGTACACCTTATCCTGCGCCTTTTCACGAATGGAGCAGGTGTTGAGAAGGATGACATCCGCCTCCTTCTCGTTATCGGTGAGCTCCAGCTGGTGAGATTCGCCGAGTAGGTCCGCCATACGCGAGGAGTCGTACTCGTTCATTTGGCAGCCGTGCGTTTTGATGAAGAGCTTCTTCGCCATCGGTACCTGTCATCTATGGGTCGTCAAAGGGGACGAGGGATGAATGAAATAACGGTGAGACAGCGGCAGCGCTGCCGTCGAATGGCTGCATTATACGGACACAGCAAACCAGGGGCTAGCATTCCCCCATAATCGATACTTGACCCGCGCGATTCAATCAGTATACTACGCACCGTGTTTGAGCAGTTCCTCGATAGCTCAGTTGGTAGAGCAAATGACTGTTAATCATTGGGTCGCAGGTTCGAGTCCTGCTCGAGGAGCCAAAACACTTGTCAGCACAATTGCTTAGAACATTTTAAGTGAATACTGATAAGTGATAGGCTCTGCTTCAAACGCAACAGCAAATGATGTTCCTCGATAGCTCAGTTGGTAGAGCAAATGACTGTTAATCATTGGGTCGCAGGTTCGAGTCCTGCTCGAGGAGCCAAGCTGCTGTTCTGCTAAAGATCTTTCTGTTGTTCCCCGATAGCTCAGTTGGTAGAGCAAATGACTGTTAATCATTGGGTCGCAGGTTCGAGTCCTGCTCGGGGAGCCATCTAGCTTACCATCTTTCCTATCTAAATGAGTGCCCGCCCGCTGCCAACTGGCATTTTGGGTGTTTTTTTGTGCGTGGCTGTTTGTGGCGAGTCATTTCTTAACGCTTGTCCACGCTTCGCGTAAACTAGTTGCTTCAATTTATAGCGTGGGAAGGTGTCGTGGGGAAAGCGGCTAGCCTGCAGGCGCTGCAGGTCTTTAAGTGTTTGAGCGATGAAACGCGGCTGATGCTGGTGCTGTTGATTGCCCAGGAGCAGTCGCTGTGCGTGTGTGAGATGACCTACGCGCTGGAGGAGTCTCAGCCCAAGGTGTCGCGCCATTTGGCGCAGCTGCGCCAGTGCGGCCTGCTGATGGATCAGCGGGAAGGGCAGTGGGTTTACTACCGTTTAGCGCCGCAGCTGCCTGCCTGGGCGCAGTCGATTATTGATTCAGGTGCGCAGGGGAGTGCAGTGCAGCTTGAGGCGCTGACGCAGCGTTTGGCGCGTATGGGGGATCGTCCGGCGCGGCGTGCTGCCCTCTGCTAGTAGCGTTTCGGTACCAGCAAGCGTCCACAAAAAACGCCAGCCCTCGGGCTGGCGTTGTTGTTGCTAGCGCAGAGTAAGCGTGGGTTAACGCTTGGCCATGCGCTGGCTCTCTTGCAGGTGAACGTAGTCGAGCAGCACTTCAGCGGCTTCGAGCACGTGGGCGCGGTCCACGGGCATCTCTTCGTCGTCGCTGTCGTTCTCAGCTTCGGCATCTTCCGTGGCGGCGGTGCCGTCGCTACGTGCATCCATCCACTCTTCCAGTTCCGGCAGGCCCAGCGCACGGCGGCGCTGGTTTTCCAGCGAGAGCTGTTCGGCTTCTTGGGCTTCTAGCTCGCGTTGGCGCTGCTCGCGGTTCAGGCTGACGCTGGTGTGCTGTTCACGCAGCTGGCGAGCCAGCGTGGACTGACGCTCCAGGTAGCGGAAGTTGGGGTTCTCTTTGGCGCGCTCTTCATGGCGAGCAATCAGCGCGGGCAACACGCGTTCCGGCTCGCCGTAACGACGGTACTGCACGTTTTGCACGTTGTCCCACGCCAGGGCGTTATCCAGGCTGCTTTCGCCAATGCGCTCGGGGTCGATCAGGCTAGGGAAAGTGATGTCCGGTTCGACACCGCGATTCTGGGTGCTGTCACCTGAAATGCGGTAGAACTTGGCGCGGGTCAGTTTGATCTCGCCGTGGCTCAGCTCGTTCAGGGTTTGAACGGTACCTTTACCAAAGGTCGAGGCGCCCACCACGATGCCGCGGCCATAGTCTTGAATGGCACCGGCGAAGATTTCCGAGGCAGAGGCCGAGAGGCGGTTCACCAGCACGGTCAGCGGGCCGTCGTACACGGTGCCTGCTTCGGTGTCGCCGTAGAGCTGAATGCGGCCCTGGGCGTCGCGTACCTGCACGGTGGGGCCACGATCAATGAACAGGCCGATCAGCGAGTTGGCCTCTTGCAGTGCGCCGCCGCCGTTATTGCGCAGGTCGAGCACGATACCTTCTACGCCCGCTTGTTTGAGGTTCTCGATTTCGCGGGCCACGTCGCGGGTGGTGCTGCGATACTCTTCTTCACCGGCTTGCCAGGCGTCGAAATCGACGTAGAAGGTGGGTACGTTGATCACGCCGATGCGATGTGGCTCGCCGTCGCGCATCACTTCGATCACTTCGCTGTCAGCCGCCTGATCTTCCAGACTGACCGTGTCGCGGGTGATCTCGACGATTTGCGAGCGGGTCATGTCTACGGCTTGGGCAGGCACTACGTCCAGGCGAACCACGGAGCCTTTGGGGCCGCGAATCAGATCGACGACGTTATCCAGGCGCATGCCGACGACGTTGACCATCTCGCCCTCTTCCTGGCCGACGGCGATGATGCGGTCGGCCGGTTCCAGCACGCCTGCGCGCTCAGCGGGGCCGCCGGGCACGAGGCTGGAGACTTTGACGTATTCACCGTCCGCTTGCAGCAGCGCGCCAATGCCTTCCAGCGAGAGGCTCATCTGAATATCGAAGGATTCGCCTTGACGCGGGGAGAGGTAGCCGGTGTGCGGGTCGATGGTGCCGGAGATGGCGGCCATCAGCAGGCCAAACACATCTTCGGATTCCGCTTGGCGTAACCGCGAGAGCTGACCTTCGTAGCGCTGGCGCAGGTTGTCTTCGATCTGATCCGCGTCCTGGTCGGTAAGAGCGAGGGTCAGGGCGTCGTTTTTCAACCGTTTGCGCCATAGCTCGTCCAGCTCGCTGTCGCGGGTGGCCCAGGGAGCGTCTTCACGATCCACTTCCAGGCGCTCGTCGCTGTTGAACTCTAGCGATAATCCTTCGTCCAATTCGGCGAGCAGCCACTCCAAGCGGGCGGTGTGACGCTCGCTCAGGCGGTTGTAGAGGGCGAAAGCGTCGTCCAGGTCGCCATCGAACAGCACGTCGGCCATGTCGTTCTCAAGGTGGCGATAGGGTTCGATGTCTCGGTTCAGTAGGTAGGCGCGCTGACCATCCAGAATATCCAGATAGCGTTGGAAAGCTTCCTGCGACCACTGCTCGTTGAAAGTAATATCAGCATAGTGGCCGTAGCGGAGTGAATCCGCAATTTCCACTGCCGCTTGGCGTTGTTCGTCGGTCGGCGCGAGTTGCGCCAGCGCTGCCGGGCTGGTGATCACCAGCATCACGGCAAGGGCGACCGAGCGCGAAAGCGTTGCAAACAAGCTCATCAGTCAAGCTCTCCCGGATTTGTGTACACTCATTCTTCCCTAGACCCGCAGTTAGCCTATGAGTTGCGTAGGCCGAGGGAGCATTGTAGCAGGTCATTTCCCCTGTGAGACTCAATCATTACTGTTATGAGGAATTCCATGTCCGAGGCTTTCAACGCGGAACGTTTAACGCGGCTGTGCGATTTTTTGCAGCAGTCGCCTACGCCATGGCATGCCACCCAGAGCATGACTGAGCGTTTGGAGCAGGCGGGCTTCACGCGCCTGGAAGAGACCGCGAACTGGCAGCTTGCGCCAGGAAAGCGCTACTACGTGACGCGTAACGATTCGTCGGTGATCGCGTTTCAGTTACCCGTTGGCAAACTGACTAGCCTGCGTATGATGGGCGCTCACACCGATAGCCCAGGGCTGCGCCTGAAGCCCAACGCGACCCAGTACTCGGCCGGCTGGCTGCAGTTGGGCGTGCAGGTATATGGCGGCGTGCTGCTAGCCCCCTGGTTCGACCGCGATTTGGGTTTGGCGGGGCGTGTACACGTGCGCCATGCCGATGGCCGTTTGGAAAGCGTGCTGCTGAACGTAGACCGCCCCATCGCGATGATTCCGAGCCTCGCGATCCACATGGACCGCGACGTGAACGGCGGGCGCTCGATCAATCCGCAAACGCAAATGGCACCGGTGCTGATGCAGAGCGATACCGCCAAATTGCACGAGCTACTGGGACAGTGGCTGGAAGAGCAGCACGGCCTGCGTACGGTCGAGGTGGTGGATTTCGAGCTGGGCTTTTACGACGTTCAGCCGCCGTCACTGGTTGGGCTGCGCAAAGAGCTGCTGGCCAGCGCACGGCTGGATAACCTGCTGTCTTGCTTCGTTGCCCTAGAGGCGCTGCTGGAGTGCGATGGCAGCCAAGGAGCGCTGCTGGTGGCGAACGACCATGAAGAGGTGGGTAGTGCCAGCGCCTGCGGCGCACAGGGGCCGTTCCTGGGCGATGTGCTAAAGCGCTTGAACGCCCAGGTCGGTGGCGGCAGTGAGGAGTCGCTGATTCAGCTGATCCAGTCGTCGCTGATGATCTCCTGCGATAATGCCCACGCGCTGCACCCGAACTTCCGCGACAAGCACGATGAACGCCACGGCCCGGCCATCAACGGTGGGCCGGTGATCAAGGTGAACGCGAGCCAGCGCTACGCCACCAATAGCGTCACCGGCGCGCTGTTCCGGGATGTGTGCCGCGAAGCGGATGTGCCGGTGCAGTCATTCGTCACCCGGGCAGATATGGGCTGCGGCAGCACGATTGGGCCGATTACCGCTACGGAAGTGGGCGTGCCGACCATCGACGTAGGATTGCCCCAGTGGGCGATGCACTCGATTCGTGAAACGTCCGGCACGCGAGATGTGGATTACCTGACGCGGGCGCTGACGGTGTTCCTGAATCGCCCAACGCTCTCCTGATTCAGCCGCCCGGTTAGAAACGAAAAAGGCCCGCTGACTGAGTCAGCGGGCCTTGCTATTGCTAGCGTAATTCGGTGTTGGTGGCTACGCCCTGATTTGAACAGGGGACCCCATCATTATGAGTGATGTGCTCTAACCAGCTGAGCTACGTAGCCGTTCAACGGGGGCGAATATTACTCAGGGAGACGCCGCCCGTCAAGCATTTATTTCTTTTCTCGCTTATACGTTGAAGCGGAAGTGGATCACGTCGCCATCTTTGACGATGTACTCTTTGCCTTCCAAGCGCCATTTGCCGTTGTCTTTGGCGCCTTGCTCACCGCCCAGCGCGACGTAATCGTCATAGGCGATGACTTCGGCGCGAATGAAGCCCTTCTGGAAATCGGTGTGAATCACACCGGCGGCTTCCGGCGCGCTGGCGCCCTGTTTCACGGTCCAGGCGCGGACTTCTTTCACACCGGCGGTGAAGTAGGTTTGCAGGCCCAGCAAGGCGTAGCCCGCACGAATCACGCGGTCAAGTCCTGGCTCTTCCATGCCCATTTCGGCCAGGAACATGCTGCGCTCTTCGTCTTCGAGCTCGGCAATTTCGGCTTCTAGCTGGTTGCACACCGGCACGACGACCGCGCCTTCTTCGGCGGCGATCTCTTTGACGATGTCCAGGTAGGGGTTGTTCTCGAAACCATCTTCATTGACGTTGGCAATGTACATGGTGGGCTTGAGGGTCAAGAAGCCGAAGCTTTTCACCTGGCGCTTCTCGTCCTCGTCTAGCCCAAAGCTGCGCAGCGGCTGGCCTTCGGCCAGATGTGGTTGGATCTTGTCCAGCACGGCTTTGGTGGCAATGGCGTCTTTGTCGCCACCTTTCACCACGCGCACCAGGCGCTGGCTGGCTTTCTCGACGGTGTCCAAGTCGGCCAGGGCGAGTTCCAGGTTGATGGTCTCGATATCGGCGCGGGGGTCGACCTGGTTGGCGACGTGGATGACGTTGTCGTTATCGAAACAGCGCACCACGTGAGCAATCGCTTGGGTTTCACGAATGTTGGCCAAGAACTTGTTGCCCAGGCCTTCCCCCTTGGAGGCGCCCGCTACGAGGCCCGCGATGTCCACGAACTCCATGGTGGTGGGCAGCACTTTTTCGGGCTTAACGATGGCCGCCAGCTTGTCCAGTCGCGGGTCGGGCATCGGTACGATACCGACGTTGGGTTCGATGGTGCAGAACGGAAAGTTCTCCGCATCAATGCCAGACTTGGTCAACGCATTGAAGAGCGTGGATTTGCCTACGTTGGGTAGGCCGACGATACCGCAGTTAAAGCCCATAAAATAACTTCCTGACCGCTAGGGCGGCGCAACCGTTCGTGCGTCTGCCCGGTGTGAAAAGAGTGCGTTCGTAACGCGTGGTAATAGAGTCCGACAGCGTGCTGCTATTTTACGCTATGTAGGCGGTTCATGGCTTTAGCCCAGTCGCCGGAAAGCGCGAGCGGCAGCGTGGCCAGGCACTCGTCCAGCGAGCGCTCGATGGCTTCTTGCTCGGCCTTGCCGGGGCGGCCCAGCACGTAATTGACCACCTGCTTCGCCTCGCCGGGATGGCCAATGCCAATGCGCACGCGGTGAAACTGGTTCTGGTTGCCCAGGGCGCTGATGATATCGCGCAGCCCGTTGTGGCCGCCGTGCCCGCCGCCGGTTTTGTAGCGTGACTGCCCCGGGGGAAGGTCGAGCTCGTCGTGCGCGACCAGCAGATTCTCCGGGGATAGTTTGAAAAATTGGGTAAGCGCTGCGACCGCCGCACCGCTACGGTTCATGAACGTGGTGGGGTTGAGCAAGTGCAGCTCATGGTCACCCACACGGGCTTTGGCGTAGAGCCCTAAAAACTTTTTCTCAGGACGCAGTTCGGTGTGGGCGCTGCGTGCAATGGCGTCGACTAGCCAAAAGCCCGCGTTGTGTCGGGTGGCGTCGTATTCAGCGCCTGGGTTGCCCAGTCCTATAATGGCCGTTACCTGGCTCATTTTCCCACCTCCAACGGTTCTGGAAGATATGACGACGTGTGACGGAGCTGCCTCCGCAGGCGGCTGCCTGAGGCTATCGAGCCCCATGCCGCAAAAAAAAATCAAGCGCCGAAGCGCTTGATTTTAACATCCTTGGGCCATGCGAGCATGGCCCAGGTAGCGCTGGTCAGCGTGGGCTGGCAGCACCTTTAGCAAGGCTTACTCGGCGCTGCCTTCTGCGTCGCCTTCACCTTCGCCTTCTTCTTCGTCATCGCCACGTACTTTCACTTTGGTGATGCTCAGAATGGCGTTGTCGTGCTCTTCACCGTGGGCCAGGTCAACAGACGTGACGCCGGCCGGCAGGGTCAGGTCAGACAGGTGCAGGGTAGTGCCCAGCTCGACCTTGCTGATGTCCACTTCCAGGAAGTCCGGGAGGTCTTTCGGCAAGCAGCTGATGGCGATTTCGTTCGCCAGCACGTGCAGTTCGCCGCCCTGGTCTTTGATGCCGACACACTTCTCTTCGTTCACCACGTGCAGCGGCACGTTCATGGTGATTTCGTGAGTGGCGTCAACACGCAGGAAGTCAGCGTGGGTCAGCAGCGGCTTGAACGGGTGACGCTGCAGGTCACGAACAACCACTTGCTCTTCTTTACCGTCGATCACCAGCTTGATGACAGAGGAGAAGAAGGACTCGTCTTCGATCGCCTTGTAGAACGCAGTTTTTTCTACGGAGATCGACTGAGCGCCTTTCTCGCCGCCGTATACAACGGCCGGTACTTGTTGGTTCGCACGACGCAGGCGGCGGCTCGCACCTTTCCCCAGGTCGTTACGAACGCTGGCTTGCAGGATAAAATCAGACATGGAATTTGCCTCTTGGTTTAAGTAAGGAAACGCCGCCGCCCGCGACCAGACGACGACGTTTCCAGGGCCCCAAGTGGGGGCTCATAACGTCAGGCGTTAGTGAAACATCGCGCTGACGGATTCCTCGTTGCTGACGCGGCGAATGGCTTCCGCAATCAGGCCAGCAACGCTCAACTGACGAATTTTTCCGCTGCGACGCGCGTGGTCGGCGAGCGGAATGGTGTCGGTCACGACAACCTCGTCCAGTACAGAGTTGGTGATGTTGTCGACCGCGGGGCCGGACAAAATCGGATGCGTGGCGTACGCAACAACGCGCGCAGCGCCGTGGTCTTTCAGAGCTTCACCGGCTTTACACAGCGTGCCGGCGGTGTCGATCATGTCATCGACGACCACGCAGGTGCGGCCTTCGATTTCACCGATGATGTGCATCACCTGGGCTTGGTTCGCCTGAGGGCGACGCTTGTCGATGATGGCCAGATCGGCGTTGAGCTGCTTGGCGATGGCGCGGGCACGCACAACGCCACCAACATCGGGGGAAACAACCACGAGATCGTCGTAGTTTTGACGCTCGATGTCGTCCAGCAGGATCGGTGAGCCGTACACGTTATCAACCGGTACGTCGAAGAAACCTTGGATTTGGTCAGCGTGCAGGTCCATGGTCATGACGCGGTCAACGCCTGCTTTCACCATCATGTCCGCCACGACTTTGGCAGAGATGGGAACACGGGCGGAGCGTACACGACGGTCCTGGCGGGCATAACCAAAATAGGGAACCACTGCCGTAATACGGGTCGCTGAGGCGCGACGCAGAGCGTCGACCATCAGGATCAGTTCCATCAGGTTGTCGTTCGTCGGGGCACAGGTGGATTGCAGGATGAACACATCCTTACCACGCACGTTCTCATTGATCTCGACCGCGATTTCGCCGTCGCTAAATTGACCAACCGTTGCGTTACCCATACGGCTGTCTAAGCTCTCGGCAATCTTTTGAGCGAGTTCGGGATTGGCATTCCCGGTGAAAACCATCAATTTTGACACGCGCAGCCACCTTTGCAGTGTTGGGGATCAGGGGAGAAAACGCAGATCAACATTAGAATTGGCTGGGGTACCAGGATTCGAACCTGGGAATGCCGATACCAAAAACCGGTGCCTTACCACTTGGCGATACCCCAGCAATAACCTAATGCGATGACCGGGCGCTTTCAGCAGCCCAGAGCATCTTGTAGGGGAGAGGTGTTAAGTCCGCGCGCGACCCATGCTTGCCAGCGCTGATTAGCCTGTTCAACCACCGTTTGCGCAGCTTCTTTGGAATCGAATGCTGCAAACAAACAGGCGCCTGTGCCTGTCAGCCGACTAGGTGCATGCTGCGCGAGCCAGTCAAGCGCTTCCGCAATATGCGGGTAGCGTTTTTTGACGGTAGCTTCGCAGTCATTACGCCACTCGGCCACTCCCCCCTGCAGTGCGCGCGCCATAGTAATGGGGAGGCTGTCGCGTGTCAATTCCGAGTCTTGGAAGATGGCCGGGGTGGAAACGCTAATGCCGGGGTGAATGACCGCGAACCACGGAGTGTCGAGGGTCACGGGCGTCAGCTTTTCGCCGATGCCTTCCGCCCAGGCGCTGCGGCCATGGACGAAAACCGGCACGTCGGCACCCAAGACTAGCCCCAGCTCTGCCAGGGAGGTATCGCTAAGCCCCAGCTGCCAGAGCTGGTTGAGTCCTTTGAGCACGGTGGCCGCGTTGGAGCTGCCCCCACCCAGACCGCCGCCCATGGGCAGGTGCTTCTCGATGGTGATCGACGCACCTAGGTGGGTGCCGCTGGCCTGCTGCAATAACGTGGCTGCCCGAACGATCAGGTTGTCATCGTGGGCGACGCCTGCCATTGGCGTCATGAGTTCGATGACGCCATCGTGGCGTAGTGTCATGCTCAGGTAGTCGCACAGGTCGATGAGTTGAAACAGCGTCTGCAGTTCATGGTAGCCGTCTGGGCGACGCCCTACGATATGCAGCATACGGTTCAGCTTGGCGGGAGCAGGTAGGGTAAGGGTGTGGGGTATTGCGGACATGCCGTCTCTCTACTGCTAAACGTATGAAAAAGGGCTGGCGCTGGGCCAGCCCGAGGAGCCTATTCCGTCGCCTGCCACTGGTTGACGACCAGCGTAATGCGCACATCGCCGTAATTCATTACCAAGCGGCGCGGCAGCCACATGCCTTCGGCCTGCTCCCAGTCGCGGTAATCGATGTCCCAGCCGTCCTGCTGCAAGAAGCTGGGGAAACCCAGCTCGTCGGTTTCGAGCTGGTAGCTGGCGTGGTCGCCGGGCAGGCCGCGCACCCAGTCGGGCATGGCGCGCACCGGTAACGACCAGCCAAGCTGCTCTTCCATCAAAGCTTCGGGTGTTTCGGCTTCGAAACGGCCTTCACTGGTGGTCAGTGAGAAACGTCCTTCACGGCCTTCCAGAACGCTGCGGCCGCCACCGAAGGGGCCGCTGATCAGCATGCGGAAGTAGTAGGGCGTTTGGTTCCAGTCCAGGTTGGCGCTGGTGTTCTCCTGGGGCGTGCGCAGACCCGCTTTACCGACCAGCGTCCAGCTATCGAACGCTTCCACCTCGGCCTGCTGGCGCTCCCACTGTCCGGCTTGACGGCCACTCTCATCGACGGGCGCTTGGCTGGCACACCCCGCCAGTGCGGCCATGGCCAGCGCAGCTACCCATAGGCGCGCAGAGCGGTAGCGTGGCGAGGTCGGTGTGCTGTGTAAAAAAGAGATCAACATAACTGGCTCCATGTCCGTGCTGTCGGTAAAGAGGAGACGCGGGCGGCGGTGACGCGCGCCCACAAAACGTATGCCTTAGGGCGTGCGCGAGGGGGTAAGTTCAGGATAGCGCTCGAGTAGGTCGTCGATTTGCGGATGATACGTCGCGCGCTGAAGAATGCGCTCGATGAGTTGCCGCGCTTCGTCGCTACGGCCCAGCGAGTGCAGCACCTCAGCCAAGTGGGCGGCAATTTCTTGGTCGGGCATCTGAGCGTAGGCGCTTTCCAACCATGCCAGCGCGTCGTCGGGCTGACCGAGGCGGAAGTACACCCACCCCATGCTGTCGAGCACCGCCGGGTTATCCGGGTCAGCTTCGTAGGCACGCTCGATGAGGTCGCGGGCCTCTTCCAGCCTGCTGGGGAGGTTGAGGTCAGCGAGGGTGTAGCCCAGCGCGTTCAGCGCATCGGCGTTGTTGGGCTCGGTGCGCAGAATTTGCCGTAAGTCCCGCTCCATGCCTGCCAAGTCACCCATCTCCCAGGCGCGCATGGCGCGTAGGTAGAGCAGGCTGGTGTCATCCGGCGTGCGGGTGATTTCGCGATCCAGCAGCGCCGTGGCGTCCTCTTGCAGTGAGAGTTCGTCCAATAGCTGCACTTCTAAACGGACCAAGTCGCCGAAATAGGCGTCGTGGCGCATACGCTCGATGCGCAAGAACGCACGGGCGTCCAGCAGGCGGTCGTCTTCAATCAGCATGTTGGCGGCAGCGGCCCGGGCGGGCAGGAACTCTTCGCCCTCGTGTACCTGGCGGTAGTAAAGAAGGGCGTTATCCACTTCACCCTGCGACTGCGCAATCGCGCCCATCAGAAAGTAGGCGACGTTGGGGATGTTCTCTTGACCGATCAGCGGTTGCAGTAACCGGTAGGCAGGCTCGCTGTGGCCCTCTTCTAAGTAGAGCTGCGCCAACGCGATACGCAAATCCTGGTTGCCGCCGTGGCTATCGAGCAGCGCGTTGGTTTGCACTTCGGCGGCAGCAATGTTGTTGAGGCGAATTTCCGCCTGCGCCAACATCAGGATGAAGCGCACGTCGTCAGGGGCTAGGCTCAAGCCCTGTTGGGCAGCTTGCTGGGCGCCACGGTGGTCGCCGGTTTCCAGCGCTAAGCGGGCTTTCGCCAGCCACAGGGCGGCGGACTCGGGCTCTTGCTGCTCTACTTCATCTAAATAGCGCTGGGCCGTTTGCGTTTCGCCTAAGGCGGCTTCGATCAGTGCCGTGCCGAGCAGTACGTCGCTATGAAACTCGCGTTCAGATATTCCGGGCTGGGCCAGATAGCTGCGTAGCTGCTGTGCCAGTAGCCGCAGCGGTGCCTCTTCGGCCACCGCAATTTCGGCGAAGGTGGCAATCTCGCCGTTGCCATCTGCTTCAGCAATGGCGAGCCGCTGCTCGAGGCTGTCGAGCCAGTCGCCCCGCTGCAGCGACAGCGATGCCAGCAGGCGATTGGGCGTTTCTGCGCGGGGGTCGAGTTCCCGCCAGCGCAGCGCCGAGGCTTCCATTAGCGCAGCGTCGTTGCCAAACCGAGCGGCGAAGGTAGCGCGTTCGGCAAGCCTCGGTGAGGGATAGCGCTGCGCGGCGTCGAGATAGCCTTGCCCCGCATAGCGATAGTCGCCGCGCTGCCCGGCCAGCTCCGCTGCCAGCAGGGTGCTCAACCCAGCGGCATCTAACCCGCGCGTGACGGGTGGCGCCGAGGCCATGGGGTCTTCGACGCGAGCGTGCTCGTCGTCACCCAACAGCGCAGGCGAGAGCTGGCAGCCGCTCAGTAGCAGCGTGGCGGCCAGGGGAAACAGTGGAAAACCCGAAAACGAAAGGGGAATACCCAGAAGTGTTGCGCGATGGGGCATGCGTATCTCGATCAAGTGGCCGAGTGTTCAGCATAGCGGCTTGGCTGCCTGCGGCAAAGTGGTGTGCGCCAGAAGATGCTCGGCTGTGATAGAATGATCCACCTTGAAAAAGAGCCGAGTCAGCGCAATTCACTCAATAGGCTGCTCTCTTAGACTTGTATCAGCAAGCCAAGAAACAATGACCGACAGTGACGTGACGACCGATCCACTAGCGAAGACGCATAACCCATGACGCTTCTTGCCCTGGGAATCAATCATCGTACTGCCACCGTAGCGGTGCGTGAGCAGGTAGCCTTTACGCCGACGCAGCTAGAAAGCGCGTTGGCCGAGCTGCGTAGCCTGCCGCACATCAGCGAAGCGGCGGTGCTTTCGACGTGTAATCGCACGGAGCTCTACTGTGTGACGGATGCCGCCGGTGAGCAGACCGTGCTGGACTGGCTGGGTCGTTTTCACAATTTACGCGTGGAAGAACTCTCCCGCTGCGCTTACCACTACCACGACAACGACGCCGCTCGGCACTTGATGCGCGTGGCCGTTGGTCTGGACTCCATGGTGCTGGGCGAGCCGCAAATTCTCGGCCAGTTGAAAGAGGCCTATCAGCAGGCGCGTCAGGCCAAAGGCCTGGGCGGTGAGCTGGAGCGCCTGTTCCAGCACACGTTTGCCGTGGCCAAACAGGTGCGCACCGAAACTGGCATCGGTAAAAATCCGGTGTCCGTTGCCTATGCTGCCGTGAGCATGGCTAGCCGCATATTCGATGATTTCAGCCGCGCCAACGCGTTACTGATTGGGGCCGGTGAGACCATCGAGCTGGTGGCCCGCCACCTGCACGAAGCCGGGGTGCGCCAGCTCACCGTTGCCAACCGTACTCGAGAGCGCGCCGAGCAGGTCTCTTCCTCGCTGGGGGGGACGGCGATTACGCTGCCGGAGATTCCCGATGCGCTGGAACGCGCCGACATCGTCATCTCTTCCACTGCCTCGCCGCTGCCGATTCTGGGCAAGGGTATGGTCGAGCGGGCGCTGAAAAAGCGCCGCCATCGCCCGGTCTTCATGGTAGACATCGCCGTGCCCCGGGATATCGAGCCGGAAGTGGGGGAGCTGGCGGACGTGTTCCTCTATACCGTCGATGACCTGGAAGAGGTGATCGAAGAAAATCGGCGTCATCGCCAGGTTGCGGCCGACCAAGCCGAGTCGCTGATCGAACACGGCGTGGGGAGCTGGCAGCAGGAGCGGCGGGTACGCAACGGGGGCGAGGTGATTCGCGATTTTCGGCGTCACGGTGAATCGCTGCGCGACCAAGCCCGCGACCAAGCGTTGGAGCGCCTGGCCAAAGGCGAAGACCCTGCCAAAGTGGTCGAGCGTTTGGCGCACCAGCTCGCTAACCGCTTCATGCATCAGCCGACGCTGACCATTCGCGAAGCGGCCGCCCAGGAAAACCACGATTTGCTCAGCGCCGCGCCGCGCCTGTTACTGCCTCCGAAGCCCGCCTTCGAGCAGCCTGCGCCCTCGGCAAAACGCCAGAAGGATGATACGCCCGCATGAAAGAGACTTTGCGCCAACGTTTAGACAGCTTTTCCGACCGGTTCGAAGAGCTGGCCATGCTGCTGTCGGATCCTGAGGTGATCAACCATCAGCAGCGCTTTCGCGACTACTCCCGTGAGTACGCCGAACTCGAAGAGCTGGTCGCCGCGTGGAAACGCTACCTCGACGTGGAACAGGGCATTGCCGAGGCCGAGCAGCTCAGCCGCGATAGCGACCCCGAGATGCGCGAGCTGGCCGAGATGGAGATTCTCGATGGCCGCGAGCAGTTGGAAACGCTCGATGCAGAACTCAAGCGCCTGCTGATTCCGAAAGATCCGGACGATGGTCGCGGCGTCTTCTTGGAAGTGCGCGCGGGCACCGGGGGCGATGAAGCGGCGATTTTTGCGGGCGACCTGTTTCGTATGTACTCCCGCTATGCGGAAAAGCGCGGCTGGCGCGTCGAAATTGTTAGCGCTAGCCACGGCGAGCAGGGCGGTTATAAAGAAGTGATCTCCCGGGTGAAGGGCGATGGCGTTTATGCACGGCTCAAGTTCGAATCGGGCGCTCACCGGGTGCAGCGCGTACCGGCGACCGAATCCCAGGGGCGTATCCACACGTCAGCGTGCACCGTCGCGGTGATGCCCGAGGTGGACGAAGTGGGCGATATCGATATCAATCCGGCCGATTTGCGGGTCGATACCTACCGCTCCAGCGGTGCCGGTGGTCAGCACGTCAACACCACCGACTCCGCGATCCGGATTACCCACCTGCCCACCGGCGTGGTCGTGGAGTGCCAGGAAGAGCGTAGCCAGCACAAGAACCGCGCCAAAGCGATGTCGCTGCTGGCCGCCAAGCTCAAGCGCAACGCGGTGGATTCCCAGCGCCAGGAGCAAGCCGATGCCCGCCGCTCGCTGGTAGGCTCTGGTGACCGCAGCGAGCGAATTCGGACGTACAACTTTCCTCAGGGGCGCATTACCGACCACCGTATCAACCTGACGCTCTACAAGCTGACCGAAGTAGTGAGCGGTGAGCAGTTGGACGACGTGATCGAGCCGCTGATTCACGAGTACCAAGCGGAACAGCTTTCGGCCCTGCAGGACGCGTAATGACGTTCGATGCCTTGCTGAACAGCGCGGCCCAGCGGCTGCAGCGCGCCGGTTCGCCATCGCCACGGATCGATGCCGAGGTGCTGATGGCCTTTGCCACGGGGCGCAGCCGCACATGGCTATACACCTGGGGCGATGGTGAATGCCCTACTTGGGAACATGCCCGCTTTGATGCACTGGTCGCCGCCCGCGCCCTGGGCCAGCCGGTGGCTTATTTGACCGGAGAGCGCGAGTTTTGGGGGTTGCCGCTGGCGACCTCTCCCTCCACGCTGATTCCCCGCCCCGATACCGAAACGCTAGTGGACGCCGTGCTGGCGCGTGCCAAAACGTCCGTCGGCAGGCTGCTAGACCTGGGCACGGGCACCGGGGCCATCGCGCTGGCCTTTGCCAGTGAACGACCGGCATGGCAGGTCGTTGGGGTCGATGTTCGCCCGGAAGCAGTGGCACTAGCCACTCACAATACTCAGTCGCTGCGCATCACCAACACAACTTTTCTGGTAAGCGACTGGTTTGCCGCGCTGACGGCGCCGCCTGAGGGCGCGGCTTTTGACATCATCGTCAGTAATCCGCCTTACATCGCAGCCGACGACCCGCATTTAGCCGAGGGTGACGTGCGCTTCGAGCCGCGTTCAGCGCTGGTGGCCGGGGCCGATGGCATGGCCGACCTGCTGCATCTGATCACCGCTGCGCAAAGGTTTCTTTCGTCGGGCGGCTGGCTGGCGCTGGAGCACGGCTACCAGCAGGCGCCCCTTGTTCGCCAAGCGCTGATTCATGCGGGCTATCAAAACGTTGAAAGCGTGCAAGACATCGGCGGCCATGAACGGGTTACCCTGGGGCATCTCGACTAACTGCCTGATTCATCAGTATTGGATCCTGCCATGAAACCAAAAAATAGAACGCTGGACCGTATCGACCTGAAAATTTTGCGTTGCCTGCAAGAAAACGCGCGCATCTCTTATGTAGACCTCGCGTCAGAGGTTGGGTTATCCACAACCCCTTGCCTAGAGCGCGTCAAGCGCCTGGAGCGTGCGGGGATCATTCGCGGCTATCAGGCCATTCTCGACCCTCGGGCACTCAAGGCGAACCTGCTGGTCTTCGTGGAAATTAGCCTGGAAACCCAGTCACCTGCCGTGTTCGACGAGTTTCGCCGTGCGGTGGAGAAGCTGCCGCAAATTCAGGAGTGCCATTTGGTCTCTGGGCAGTTCGATTACATTTTGAAGTGCCGCATTCCCGAAATGGCCGCGTATCGTCAGCTATTGGGCGATGTGGTGCTGACCCTGCCCGGCGTGAAAGAGTCGAAAAGCTACGTGGTGATGGAGGAGGTGAAGGAGAGCTTTAGCCTGCACATCCCCGACTTCGAGGAATTTGAGGATAAGTAACGCGATGATGGACGACCAGGCGCTGCTGCGCTATAGCCGCCAAATCATGCTGCCTGAGGTGGACATTGAAGGGCAGGAGCGCTTGCGCGCTGCCCATGCGCTGATCATCGGTGCCGGTGGGCTGGGCTCGCCGGTGGCGCTCTATCTCGCGGCGGCGGGCGTAGGCACCATTACCATCGCCGATGCTGACCATGTCGAGCTAACCAATTTGCAGCGCCAAATTGCCCATCATCAGGCAAGCCTGGGGGTGAACAAAGCGCGTTCAGCCAAGGAGCGTATGCAGGCGCTCAATCCTGAGTGCCAGGTCGTGGCGGTAGAGCAGCACGCAGAAGGCGAAGCGCTCACTGCACTGGTGGCCTCGGCGGATGTGGTGCTGGACTGTACCGACCGTTTCTCCAGCCGCTATGCCATCAATGCCGCCTCCCAGCAGGCAGGCGTGCCGCTGATTTCCGGCGCGGCGATTCGCTTTTCGGGCCAGCTGGCGGTGTTCGACCCGCGTGATGAGGCGTGCCCTTGCTACGCCTGCCTCTACCCGCCAGCAGACAGCGACGACGAAGCGCTGAGCTGTGCAGAGAGCGGTGTCATGGCTCCGCTGGTAGGGCTGATTGGCTGCTTCCAGGCGGTGGAAGCGTTTAAGCTTTTAAGCGGCGCGGGGAGGACGCATCAAGGCTTATCTACCTTCGATGGTTTGACCGGCCAGTGGCGCCATTTCCAGGTGCCGAGAGACCCCGCCTGCTCGGTGTGTAGCGCCCGCGCATAAAAAAACGCCCGCAGGGAGGCGGGCGCGACGTCACGGTCTTCACGTCAAAGGGAACGAACTCAGTAGGGCGGCGCTGCCGCCCTCTTAGCCAGTCATTCGGTTAGTTACGAATCAGGTAATCGAAGGCACCCAGTGACGCCTTGGCACCTTCACCCATGGCAATGATGATTTGCTTGTAGGGCACGGTAGTGACATCGCCTGCGGCGAACACGCCGGGCACCGAGGTCATGCCGTGGGCATCGACGATGATCTCGCCACGGGGTGACATTTCGATGGGTGAGCCTTTCAGCCACTCGGTATTGGGTACCAGGCCGATTTGTACGAAGATGCCTTCCAGCTCGATGCTCTTCACTTCATCGGTGTTGCGGTCTTTGTAGGTCAGGCCGTTGACACGGCTGCCGTCACCGGTGACTTCAGTCGTTTGGGCATTCAGCACGATATCCACGTTCGGCAAGCTCTTCAGCTTCTTCTGCAGTACCGCGTCGGCGCGCATTTCACCCATGAACTCCACCAGCGTCACGTGACCGACGATACCGGCTAGGTCGATCGCGGCTTCGACGCCAGAGTTACCGCCACCAATGACCGCCACACGCTTGCCTTTGAACAGCGGGCCATCGCAGTGAGGGCAGTAGGCAACGCCTTTGTTGCGGTACTCTTGCTCGCCGGGCACGTTCATTTCACGCCAGCGGGCACCGGTCGCCAGTACCAGGGTCTTGCTTTTCAGCTTGGCACCGGACTCGAAAGTGACTTCGTGCAGGCCGCCTTCGGCTTCCGCCGCTTTGAACGACGTGGCGCGCTGGAGGTTCATCACGTCGACGTCGTACTCTTTGACGTGTTCTTCAAGGGCGCTGACCAGCTTGGGGCCTTCGGTATGGGTGACGGAGATGAAGTTCTCGATGCCCATGGTGTCGGCAACTTGGCCGCCAAAACGTTCGGCAGCAACGCCGGTATTGATGCCCTTACGGGCAGAGTAGATCGCTGCCGACGCACCTGCCGGGCCGCCGCCGATAACGAGGGTGTCAAACGCGGCTTTTTCGCTCAGCTTCTTGGCTTCACGTTCGGCAGCGCCGGTATCTACTTTGGCCAGAATCTGTTCGAGGGTCATGCGGCCCTGGTCGAACGGCTTGCCGTTCAAGTAGATGCTGGGCACGGACATGATTTCGCGCGATTCGACTTCATCCTGGAACAGCGCACCGTCGATGGCGACGTGGCGCACCTTCGGGTTGAAGATCGCCATCAGGTTCAGCGCTTGCACGACATCCGGGCAGTTCTGGCAGGAGAGCGAGTAGTAGGTCTCGAACAGCATCTCGCCGTCGAGAGCTTTGATTTGATCGAGCAGTTCTTGAGAAGTCTTGGGTGGGTGGCCACCCACTTGCAGCAGCGCCAGTACCAGCGAGGTGAACTCGTGGCCCATGGGGATGCCAGCAAATACCACGCCGGTCTCTTCGCCGGGGCGGTTGATAGCAAACGACGGGGTACGGCTGTCTTGCCCGTCGGTGTGCAGAGTAATCTTATCGGTGAGGCTGCTGATATCTTCCAGCAAACCCAGCAATTCACGTGACTTGGCACCGTCATCGAGGGACGCAACGATCTCGAACGGTTGAGTCACTTTTTCCAGGTAAGCTTTCAACTGATTTTTTAAATTGGCGTCCAGCATGACAGTGGCTTCCTCGCAGTCAGCAGTAAGTCGTTCTCGACCTAAAACGCACGCTGCCGAATTAGTCGGGCAGCCGATGGCGCTAGGGAAAACAGGGATGCGGTGATACGGGTACTTAAACAAAACACCCGGGCCGAGTGCCCGGGTGTCGTGCTGCCTTTGGGGCAGCGGTAGGCGATTTAGATTTTGCCTACGAGGTCCAGAGACGGGGCAAGGGTCTCTTCGCCTTCTTTCCATTTGGCCGGGCACACTTCGTTCGGGTTTTCACGAACGTACTGAGCAGCCTTCACTTTACGTAGCAGCTCTTCTGCATTACGACCGATGTTGCCAGCGTTGATTTCGACGATCTGGATTTTGCCATCCGGGTCGACGACGAAGGTGCCGCGCTCGGCCAGACCTGCTTCTTCGATCAGAACTTCGAAGTTGCGAGAAATCTGTAGGGTCGGGTCAGCGATCATCGGGTACTGGAGCTTGCCGATGGTGTCAGAGCTGTCGTGCCATGCTTTGTGGGTGAAGTGAGTGTCGGTAGACACGCTGTAGATCTCGACGCCCAGCTTCTTGAAGGCTTCGTAGTTATCGGCCAAGTCGCCAAGCTCAGTCGGGCAGACGAACGTGAAGTCGGCCGGGTAGAAGAAGAAGATGGACCACTGACCTTTCAGGTCCGCTTCAGTGACGTCGATAAACTCGCCGTTCAGGTAAGCGGTGGCTTTAAACGGTTTTACTTCAGTGTTGATCAAAGACATTCAGAACGTCTCCACAAAAGGTGAATGGCAGTAGAAAAAGTTGTTGCTCATGGTAGCGGACTACGACTAATAGCTAAAATTGGAAAAGCGAATCTTTCCAATAGGTAGTGGCTATTGAACGATGTGGCTACCGTCAGCGACCCTTGAGGTGGGGGCGGTGGCTCCTGAATACAAGAATTTTTCAGTTACTCTTGCGATAGACGGCACTGCACCGCAAAATTCGCACGGTTGCGATAATCGCCTAAGCTGTTTTCAGTTGGATTCGGTGTGCACATGACGACACCTGCCAACGAACAGCCGGTGGCCGAACGTGGGCTGTGGTGGTGTGGACTTTACATTTTAGGAGTAGGTCAATGGGGAACATCCAAAAACTTTCAGGGGCCGTTACGGCCATCTCTTTCGCCGTAGCGGCTGCCGCTGCCCACGCTGACGAAGTGCGGGTATACAACTGGTCTGACTATATCGCCCCGGAAACGCTGGAGAAGTTCACCGAGCGTACCGGTATCGAAGTAACGTACGATGTGTACGACAGTAACGAAATTCTCGACGCTGCGCTGCTGTCCGGCCGTTCAGGCTATGACGTGGTGGTGCCGTCAACCTACTACTTTACGCGCCAACTCAAAGCAGGCGTGTTTCAGCCGCTCGACCACGAGCTGCTGCCCAACCTGGACAACCTCGACCCTGAGCTGATGGCCAACCTCGAGTCCATCGACCCAGGTAGCGAATACTCCGTTCCTTACATGTGGGGTACGAATGGCATCGGCTATAACGTCGAGCGTGTCACCGAAATTCTCGGTGACGATGCTCCGTTGGATAGCTGGGCGCTGCTGTTCGACCCGGAAATCACCACCCAGCTGAGCGAAGCAGGCTGCGGCCTTGCCATGATGGATTCAGGCGATGAAATGCTGTCGCCGGCCATGGTTTACCTTGGTTTGGATCCGCTGAACGAGACCGTCGAAGACATCGAAGCCGCCGGTGAGCTGATCGCCAACGTTCGTGACAACATTACGTACTTCCACTCTTCGCGTTACGTGTCTGACCTCGCCAACGGCGATATTTGCGTGGCCGCAGGTTACTCTGGCGATATCTTCCAAGCCGCTGCGCGTGCCGAAGAAGCGGGTCGCGACTTCACCATCGGTTACAGCATTCCGAAAGAGGGCGCTGCCCTCTGGTTCGACATGATGGCGGTGCCGGCGGATGCGCCGAACCCCGAGAACGCTCACGCCTTCATCAACTTCATCCTCGACCCGGAAATCGCCGCTGAGATAAGCGAGTACGTGCGTTACGCCAACCCCAACCTGGCGGCTAACGAGTACCTGTCCGATGAACTGATCAACGACCCGGCCATTTACCCCGAGACCGACGTGATGAAGAACCTCTACGTTCAAGTCGAGAAACCCCAGGAACTATTGCGTGCTCGCACGCGCACCTGGAACCGCGTCAAATCTGGACGTTAATGCCAATCATCGTCTGACGGCGAGCCGGGCTGCTGCCCGGCTCGCTGTTTGTCTTTTATCGCCCGGTTAACCGGGCCTTTTGATGGGAGTGGCGAATGGTCACTACGCCCCTGTCGAACGACGCCTCCTCTGCTTCGTCTGCCGTTCCTCCTCCGGCTCGCGCCCAGGGGAAGGCACCTCGATTTGCCGAGGATATCGTTTTAGAGGTCAAGCGTTTGAGCAAGCGATTCGATGATGCGCTTGCCGTGGATGACGTGAATTTACAGGTAAAGCGCGGCGAAATTTTTGCCCTGCTGGGCGGCTCGGGGTCGGGTAAGTCGACGCTGCTGCGCATGCTGGCCGGGTTCGAAACGCCCAGTGAAGGGCGCATTTTGTTGAGTGGCGAGAACATCACCGAGATGCCGCCACACAAGCGTCCCATCAACATGATGTTTCAGTCGTATGCCCTGTTTCCGCATATGACCGTGGCCCAAAACATCGCCTTCGGCCTGAAGCAGGACAAGCTACCTAAAGCTGAAATCGATGCGCGGGTTGCCCAGATGCTCAAACTGGTGCACATGGAGCGCTTCGCCAAGCGTAAGCCTCACCAGCTCTCGGGTGGTCAGCGTCAGCGTGTGGCTTTGGCCCGCTCGCTCGCCAAGCGACCCAAGCTGCTGCTTCTCGATGAGCCCATGGGCGCACTGGATAAAAAGCTGCGTACCGAAATGCAGTTGGAAGTGGTCGAGATCATCGAGCAGGTAGGCGTGACCTGCATCATGGTGACCCACGACCAGGAAGAAGCCATGACCATGGCGGATCGGGTGGCGATCATGGCCGATGGCTGGATCGAGCAAGTCGGCTCGCCGGTGGATATTTATGAAAGTCCCGCTAGCCGTATGGTGGCCGAATTCGTGGGCACGGTGAACCTGTTCGAAGGCGAGATCATCGAAGACGCCGCCGATCATTGCCGCATCGAATCACCGGCGCTGTCTCGGCCGATCTACATCGACCACGGCATCACCACGCAAGCGGTGGACCGTCGGGTGTGGGCAGCGCTGCGCCCCGAGAAAATCTGGCTGACTCGCGAACAGCCGACGTGTGAGTACAACTGGGAAGCGGGCAAAGTGGACGATATCGCCTATTTGGGCGGCTACTCGCTCTACTACGTGCGCACCGCCTCAGGGCAGATGATCAAGGTGAGCATGGCCAACACCGAGCGTCGCGGCGACCGTCCCACCTGGGAGGATAGCGTGTACGTTTATTGGGAAGACCATAGCGCTATCGTGCTGAACCGCTAATGCCCGGGTGGCTGAGAGGAGATTGCCTATTATGATGCCATCTCGCATTGCAGGCGTGATCAAGCGGATGCAGCTAGGCCGTCGCGCCGTGATTGCGTTCCCGCTGGTGTGGCTCACGCTGTTTTTCCTGCTCCCGTTTGCGCTGGTGCTGAAAATCAGCCTGTCAGAGTCAGCGATTGCCATACCGCCCTATGGGCCGCTGGTGGAGTATGCCGACCAAACGCTGAACATCTTTTTGAATGTGGGCAACTATCTGTTTTTGTTGTCCGATTCCCTTTATGTGGCGGCGTACTGGGGGTCGATCAAGACCGCCTTCATCGCCACGGCGGTGTGTTTGCTGATTGGTTATCCAATGGCGTATGCCATGGCGCGTGCGCCGGGCCGCTGGCAGCTCATTCTGCTGCTGTTGGTCATGCTGCCATCGTGGACCTCATTTCTGATTCGGGTCTACGCCTGGATGGGCATTCTCAGCAATAGCGGCTTGATCAATAACCTGCTGATCGGTTTGGGGATCATCGACTCCCCCTTACAGATGATGAACACCCATTTTTCGGTGATTGTAGGGATCGTCTACGCCTACCTGCCGTTCATGGTGCTGCCGCTGTATGCCCACTTGACGCGTTTGGATAACTCGCTGCTGGAAGCGGCGTCGGATCTTGGGTCACGTAAATTCAACACCTTCTTGAAAGTCACGCTGCCGCTCTCGATGGGGGGCATCATCGCAGGCTCGATGCTGGTGTTCATACCGGCAGTCGGGGAATTCGTCATTCCTGAGCTGCTGGGCGGCCCAGATACGCTGATGATTGGTAAGGTGCTGTGGGAAGAGTTCTTCCTCAACCGGGATTGGCCCGTGGCCTCGGCGCTCGCCATGGTCATGCTACTGCTGTTGCTTGTCCCCATCGTGTGGTTTCACCGTTACCAGTCACGGGAGCTTGAAGAATGATGAGATCGCGTCGACGCCCAAGTTTTACCACCGTGATGCTGGTTGCAGGGCTGCTGTTTCTCTATCTACCCATGGTCGTGCTGGTGGTCTATTCGTTCAACGAATCCCGCTTAGTGACGGTATGGGCCGGGTTTTCCACCCAGTGGTACGGCGAGCTGTTCCGTGACCAGCAGATTCTGTCGGCGGTTTGGACCAGCCTGGAGATCGCCTTCTTTGCCGCCAGCATGGCGGTGTGCCTAGGCACGGTCGCTGCCTTCGTCATGACGCGCTACGGCCATTTTCGGGGGAAAACGGCGCTCTCGAGTATGGTGACCGCGCCGCTGGTCATGCCGGAGGTGATCACCGGTCTTTCGCTGCTGCTGCTATTCGTGCAAATGGCGCAGCTGATCGGCTGGCCCGCCGACCGTGGCATGGCGACCATCTGGATTGCCCACACCACGTTCTGCAGTGCCTACGTGGCGGTCGTGGTGGCCGCTCGTCTGAGGGAAGTGGACCGCTCTATCGAAGAGGCGGCCATGGACTTAGGCTCACCGCCGGTCAAAACCTTCTTCTTCGTGACGCTGCCAGTGATCTCGCCCGCGCTGGCCGCGGGCTGGCTGCTGGCGTTCACCCTATCGCTGGACGACTTGGTCATCGCCAGCTTCGTGTCGGGCCCCGGTGCGAATACGCTGCCGATGGTGGTGTTCTCTTCCGTGCGTATGGGGGTGTCTCCGAAGATCAATGCGCTGGCGACGCTGATCATTTTGACGGTGTCGTTGGCGACGCTGCTGGCGTGGTACTTCATGCGCCGCAGCGAGGCCAAGCGTTTGGCAGCCATTCAGCAAGCCGAAGGGGCTTGAGGGCAGGGCGGTAAAGCGCTAGAGGACGTCGTCGTCACGCCCCGTGATGACGGCGTCTAGCTCACCGGTCATGGGAGAGACGATGACCTGTAGCTGAATGGGCGCACAGCACTGGTGACAATCCTCCCAGGTGTCGTGGCTGCCCTGGGAGGTGTCGATCACGAAGGTGAGCGGCGTGTCACAATAAGGGCAGTGAAAATCGTGATTGACTAACGCATCGTCTTGCATGGTATTTGCCCTTTTTAGCGTTACACTCGTGGTACATCAGCATGATGGTTTCTTAGTGTAGCAGTGCTGTTGGCAAGCAGGCACCTGAGGCGCGAATCAGGTAGGATAGTGGCAGGTTGTCCCGAATCACCTAGCGAGATGAAAGCGATGATGAAACGATACATGGCAGTTGCGGCCCTAGCGGCCTTCCCGATGGTCGCCCAGGCGGAAACACCCAACGTGACGCCCGGCGAATGGGAGTTCGTCAGCGTGACCAGCGTCAGCGGCGATATGCAGATTCCCGATCAAACCGAAACCGAGCGTCAGTGCATCACGCAGGAAGAGCTGGAAGGCGCGGAGTTTGGGTTCATCGAAGAGGAAGAGGGCTGCGAGCTGCTTGACCAAGACATGAATGCCGACGGCCTCTCCTACAGCATGGTATGCCGCGCTGAAGGTGGCGAAGCCACCATCGACGGCGAAATGCGCTTCATGGGCGAGCAGATCGAAGGCACCGTGGATATTCTGACGCAGTCCCCCATGGGTGAGCTGACCATGAACACCGCGATTGAAGGCGAGCGCATCGGCGACTGCGAATAAGCACAGCCGTTGTGACGATTAAACACTAAGGGCGCCGCGTTGGCGCCCTTAGTGTTTCTGGTGGTTATGTTTTATCGCTCGGGCGTATCAAGCGGCGTGTGTTGAGCCGTGGGCGCATTAGCGATTTCTTCTTCGAGCTGGCGCTTCACTGCTCCAGGCGAGCCAGAGTGGCGGGCCAGCAGATCGTAGGCCACTGGCACGACGAACAGCGTGAAGACGGTTGCCGCCCCAACCCCGGCCATGATCACCGTGCCAATCACCAACCGCGATTCCGCCCCCGGGCCGCTGGAGATGATCAGTGGAATGGCCCCCGCCATGGTGGTCACGGCGGTCATCAAAATGGGCCGCAGGCGAGTGACCGAGGCTTCAATCAGCGCCGAGCGAAATCCTTGGCCCTCATCGCGCAACTGGTTGGCGAACTCGACGATCAAGATACCGTTCTTGGCTGCCAAACCAATCAGCAGCACCAGGCCCACTTGGCTGTAGATATTCAGTGACTGGCCGCTGAGCAGCAGCGCAAGCAGCGCCCCGCTCATGGCCAGCGGCACCGTGAGCATAATCACAAACGGGTGGATGAGACTTTCGAACTGGGCGGCCAGTACCAGGAACACCACCACCGCACCCAGCACCAGCAGGAACATCGTCGCACCGCTGGCCTGCTGGAAATCCCGGGATGGCCCCGCCACGTTGGTTTGTACCTCTTCTGGCAGCAGGGTGTCGGCGGTATCTTGCAGGTAGGCCAGCGCTTCGCCCAGCGGGTAGCCGTCGGCGAGGTTCGCTTCGATGGTGATGGCGCGTACACGGTCGAAGCGGTTGAGCGTGCTGGCATCGGCAAAGTCGGACAGCGTGACCAGACTGGCCAGCGGAATGAGCTCTCCTGTGCGTGCTGAGCGCACCTGAATGTTATCCAGCGCGCGGGGGCTGTTTTGGCGGCTGCGGTCGCCTTCCACGATGACGTCGTACTCCTCACCGTCGTCCACGTAACGGGTCACGTTACGGCCCCCCAGCAGCACTTCCAGCGTGCGGCCAATCTCGGTCACGGTCACACCTAGCGAGGCGGCACGCTCGTAATCGATATCGACCCGCAGCTGCGGCTGGGTTTCGTCGTAGTTGCTCTCGATGGCCGTCAAACGCGGGTTGTTTTCCCGCACGTGATTGATCAATCGATCACGCCAGCGGGCAAGCTCTTCGTAAGTGCCGCCGCCCAACACAAACTGCACCGGCTTTTGGGTGCGCTGGCCAAAGCCCTGGCGCATCACCGGAAAGGCCTGAACGCCCGGCAGCGAGCGGAGCTGCTGGCGCACGTCGGCCATGATCTCCCAGGCGCTGCGGCGGCTGCCCCAGTCGGCCATATTGACGATGATGAAGCCGCTGTTGAAGTTCTCGATATTGCCGAAGCCGCGCGGGGCACGCACGACCACGCGCTCCAGCTCGCCGCTCTCAACAAACGGCGTCAGCCGCGCTTCGATTTCATCCATGTAATCCATCATGTAGTCGAAGGTAGCTCCCTCAGGCCCGTTGACCAGCACGATGAAGTTGCCGCGGTCTTCCTGCGGGGTGTACTCATTGGGCAGTTCCGATGCCAGCCACGCTGTGCCTGCAATCAGCAGCGCAAACAGGGCGACCACCAGCCACTTGGCCGCCAGCACGACTTCCAGCGCTCGCTGGTAGCGGCGCTTGGTGCCGTCCAGCAGCCACTGCACGCCTTGGCCAACGCGGCTATCGTGCATGCCGGGCTTAAGAATTTTGGAGGCCATCATCGGCGTTAGGGTGAGCGCGAGCAGGGTAGAGACGACCACCGCCGCTGCCATGGTGAGGGCGAATTCCGAGAACAGCCGGCCAATGTCGCCTTGCAGCATGCTGAGCGGCACAAATACGGCGACTAGCACCAGCGTCGTGGCGATCACCGCAAAGGCGATTTGACGCGTGCCGCGAAAGGCGGCCACCAGCGGCGTTTCGCCGTAGTCATGCATGCGTCGGTTGATGTTTTCGAGCACCACAATGGCGTCGTCCACGATCAGCCCGATGGCCAGCACCAGGGCGAGCAGGGTGAGCAGGTTGATGGAGAAGTTCATCGCCGCGAGCGCCGTGAAAGCGCCAATCACGGCAATCGGCACCGTGACGGCGGGGACGAGGGTCGTGCGCAGGTTGCCCAGGAACAGAAAGATCACCACCACCACGAGCCCCATGGCGATAAAGAGGGTCATCACCACCTGCTCGATGGCACCGGAGACGAATACCGAGGCGTCGTAATTCAGAGCCAGCGACATGCTTTCGGGCAGAGTGCCTTGTAGTCGCGTCAACTCCTGTTGCACCGCTTCCGACAGCTCGATCACATTGGCGGTGGACTGCATGATCATCCCTAGGCCCACCATGGGCACGCCATTGGCTCGGAACACCGAGCGATCCTCCACCGACCCAACTTCCACGCGGGCGACATCGGAAAGACGTACCAAATAACCGTTGCTGCTCTGGGCCAGGGCCAAACGCTGAAAATCATCGGCGGTAGAGAAGCTGCGCGGCAGACGGACGATGAACTGGCGGTCGTCGGACTCGATCGAACCTGCGGGAAGTTCGACGTTTTCCGCCCGCAGTGCATCTTCCACGTCGCCCACGGTGAGGCCGCGAGCCGCCAAGGCGTTACGGTCGAGCCAGATGCGCATGGCATAATCCTGCCCGCCGCCCACGCGAACGCGGGCAACGCCCGGCTGCACCGAGAGGCTATCGACAAGAAAGCGGTTGGCGTAGTCGGTGAGCTCGGCAATTGAGTAGTCCGCTCCCGAGAGGCTGAGCCAAACGACGATCTCTTCGCTGCTGTCGGCTTTGGTAACTTCCGGGTTGTCGGCGTCGTCGGGTAGGTTGCGCAGTGCGCCTGAAATGCGGTCGCGGATATCGTTAGCGGCAGCGTTGATATCCATGGTGATGGCGAATTCGATCTCGATGCGCGAGCGGCCATCTTCACTTTGCGAGGTGATGAGTTCGATGCCCTCCACCCCGGCAATGCGATCTTCTAACACTTGGGTAATGCGTGTTTCTACTACGCTGGCAGAGGCACCGGGGTAGCGGGTATCGATACTGACGATGGGCGGGTCGACCGTAGGGTATTCTTGCAGCGGCAAGCGGTTGAGCGCCAGCAAGCCAAAGGCAATGATCAGGGCGGCAATCACCATGGCCAGAACGGGCCGCTGGACGGAAATGTCGGATAAACGCATTAGCGATCAGCCTCCAGCAGCGAGCGAATGTCCGTCGTGTCATCGGCAATGCCCAATATGCGTACTTCCTGGCCTTCCCGGGCGAGCTGCAGGCCGTGAATCACGACCAAGTCGCCTTCACGAATACCTTCCAACACCTCGACTTCTCCACTGCGCCGCTCGCCAATAGCGACTTCACGACGCTCTAAGCGCGGGGCCTCTTGCTGTTGAATCACCATGACAAAATGGCGGTTGCCGCTGGGTTGAAGGGCGGCTTCGGGCAGCACTAACGCATCGCGCACGCGCTGCTGCACGATGACTTCCATCAGCATGCCAGGGCGCAGCTTTAAGTCAGGATTGGCCAACTCGGCGCGCACGTTGACGCTGCGGGAGACGGGGTCGATACGGGTGCCGATACTCGAGATCTCGCCGCGAAACACTTCATCCGGGTACGCGGCGGTGGTGGCGCTCAGGCTCAGCCCAGCTGAGAGTCGGTCTAGAAATACTTCGGGCACGGTGAAGTCGAGTTTCATGACGTCGAGCTTGTCGAGAGTCACCAGCGCCATGCCAGGCGTAACGAGTGCGCCCACACTGACATTGCGAAAGCCCACCCGGCCGCTGAACGGCGCGTGGATGCGATAGTTTTCCAGGCGGGCTTCCAGCGCTTGGGCATCAGCTTGCGCTTGGCGAAGCTGGGATTGAGTATCTTCGACGTCGGCTCTGGCCGCGAGGTTGCGCTGCTGTAGCTGCGAGGCGCGGCCAGAGGCGTTACGCCGTTCATCGGTAATGGCTTGGGCAGCCCGTAACAGCGCCTGCTCCTCGCTGTCTTCGAGGCGAATCAATAAACGGCCACGCTCGACCTGCTCGCCATCGTCGAAATTGATTTCAGCGATGGTGTCCGTGACGGTAGCGGATAGGGTAACGCTCTCATCGGCGTTCAAGGTGCCCAACGCTTCCAGCGGATCGGACCATGTTTCGGTCTTGACGTGGTAACCAATGACCGGTGGCTGCGATTGCGCATAGGCACCAGCGGCCCATCCTAGCAGGAGCAAGAGGCAGCAAAAAAAGCGTTTAAAAGCGAACATAGGTGTCTCTATCGTATTGAGCAGGAGGCGCAGCTGAGAGCAATCGTTAGCCATAACGCCCAGCGGTGTTGTTGCGACTAGGTTTTTCTTATGCTTTTCTTGTACATAGCTTTTTAAAATGTACAGTAATTTAGGGCGTCTTACCTGCTAAAATGCCCGACTTTTCATCTTGGGAGCCTCTGTTATGGTCTACGACGTCGTGGTCATCGGCGCGGGTGCTGCGGGATTGATGTGTGCGGCACAGGCTGGCTATGCCGGGCGACGTGTCTTAGTGCTCGACCATGCAAACAAAGCGGGTAAAAAAATCCTAATGTCTGGGGGAGGCCGCTGTAACTTTACCAATCTTGATACAGCGCCTGGACACTTTTACTCTGAAAATCCTTATTTTTGCATTTCTGCGTTGAAACGTTATCGCCCGGAACATTTTGTATCGCTGGTCGATACCCACGGCGTCGACTACGTGGAGAAAGCGCCTGGGCAACTCTTTTGCGCCGACTCTGCCAAAGAAATCGTCCGGGTTCTACTGACCGAGTGTGACTGGGCGGGAGTGGAAGTGGCGCTCAAGACGTCCATCTCGCGACTGGAGCGCCAAGGCGAGGGCATGCGCTTGACCACTTCCATGGGTACCATCGATGCAGGCGTGGTCGTGGTCGCCACAGGAGGGCTCTCCATTCCCACTATGGGCGCGACGGGCTTTGGCTACGAAATTGCGCGCCAGTTCGGCCTGGAGGTGCTGCCCACTCGCCCCGGCCTGGTGCCGTTTACCCTGAGCGATAGCTGGAAAGAGCGTGCCGCAGCGCTTTCCGGGGTCAGCTTGCTCACGGCGGTAAGCTGCAAGGAGGCGCGCTTCGTCGAACCGATGCTGTTCACTCACCGGGGGCTCTCTGGGCCGTCCATGCTGCAGATTTCCAGCGTATGGGAGCCGGGTAACGTGATCTCCATCGACCTCTTGCCGGGCGAAAACGCGGCTGACGCTTTGCGTCATGCGCGTCATGAAACCCCAAAAAGGCTGCTGTCGACGTGGCTAGGCGAGCGTTTCCCTAAGCGTATTGCCCAGGCGCTGCAAGAGTGGTACCCCGATGCTCACTTGGCCAGCCCGTTGGCGCAGTATAGCAACGATGCGCTCGATGTTTGGGCCCAGCGGCTCAACCAATGGCAGCTAAAACCGGCAGGCACGGAAGGGTGGCGCACGGCGGAGGTCACCATGGGGGGCGTGAGTACCGATGCAATCTCATCGAAAACCTTCGAAGTCAAAGACCTTCCACAGCTGCGCTTTATTGGCGAAGTGTTGGATGTGACGGGGCAACTGGGCGGCTATAACTTTCAGTGGGCGTGGGCCAGCGGCGTCGCCTGTGGTCAAGCGTGCTAGGCGCTATTGATGCGCACGAAAAAGCCGCTGCGTTGCTCCGCAGCGGCTTTTCTAAAGCCTCAGCTCAGCGAATATGATGTGAGATCACGTCGCCACTTTGGTCAGTAACTTCAATTTCCTAAAGAGCATGTAGCCTGCGAGCACCTTACGGCCAGCCGCCATGGCACCGCCAGGATGGCGCGCAATGCGCAAAGCCGCGATGCCGCCGATGGCATACAGGGGAAGCTTGAGGCTTTTCCATTGACTGTCCAGCGGCGACGACGCGCGTAGAAGCGTGTCGCTGTCGATCAGCATGTCGATGCGCTGCTGCTCCAGCTCAGCCAGTAATGCCGCCTTACGCTCTGCTCGGGTAGGCGGTTTAACGACGCTGTCGTGACGGCTCATCCTCATTCACCTCCAGCAGGGCGCGATCAGCGGCGAGCTGCTTTAGTGTTTCTTTGAGCAGCGTGTGACGCTTGGCTTGGCGCAGGGCAATGACGGCCAGCAAAATGCTGAGTGCAATGAGCACGCCAGCGCTAACGCTGATCGCGGTCAGGCGATACGTATCCCAAAAGAGCACGACCACCAAAGCGGTTAGCGTGGCGACGCCAAGTAGCAGTAGCAGAAGGCTGGCACCTGCCAGCAGCAGCAATACCAATAGACGTGCGCGCTCTTCCTCTAACTCCAAAACCGCCAAACGCAGGCGGGTTTCACTGTTGGCAACCAGTGTTTTTAGCAAGCGTTTGGCGGCAGAAAAGACGCGTTGGGTAGGACCCAAAGCCATTAGCGACGTCCGAGCAGCATACCGACGACAAGGCCAGCGGCGGCACCGATGCCGATGCTAGTCCAAGGGTTTTCACGAACATAACGGTCACAGCAGTCGACCTGCTCGGAGAGCGTTTCGCGGGTATCTTCGTAGAAACGTTCGCCGCGTGCTTCCAGGCGGGCACGGGTATCCTTCAAACGTCGTTCGGCACGCTCGCGCAGATCGCGCATTTCACCGCTGGCGTCTTTGGAGGTGGCGTTCATCAGCTCTTCGACGGTCTCGCTGAGGTGACGCAGATCCTCTTTCAACTGGTCAGCACGGGCGGAGGTGTCTGTATTACGTTTTGCCATGATGTCTTCCTTTGACGAGTAAATGAGTGACGACTCCAGCATAGCAGTCGTCACCGGATAGACAACCCTACCGGGTTAACGGTTCAGCCCGGTGGCGCTGAATAGTGGGTTGAGGCTGAAACCAAGGCTCAAGCGATGCACGCGATGGTTGTAGTCGATCATGCTCTCCCCGTATCCGTAATAGTACTGCACATGGGCGCGAACGCCATTGAATGCGGGCCAGCTGTAATCGACCTGCGTGCCGTAATTGCCAGCGCTGGGGTTACCGCGCAGTTGACCGGCAACTTCATGATTGTTCTGCAGACGCTTGGCGAGACGAATGTCGCCATAGCCGACGAAGCGCTCGATGTCTGGGTTGTCATCGTCGCTCTCTGACTCTGGCACGCGCCAATGAGGCGCAAGGGTGAGCGCCCAATCACCGCTTTGGAAGGTGCTTTCCAGGTATACCCGGTTCCAACTCCGCGAGAGCGGGTCGGAACGGCCATTTGACTGGTGGATGAATGACACGCGATTGCGCGTATTTACCCAGCCCAGACCACTCCAGGCGTTGTCGAAGTCGATGAACACTTCAGGCTCGTAGTTGGTTTCCCGGAAAGGGGAGGAGGCGTCGGTATTGTAGGCCTGCCACCAGCTACGCTGGGTATAGGCGAAATAAACGTCGCCGATGTCACCAAAGACATTCTCTGCCAAGTTGAACTTGGCACTAAACTGAAACTTGACTTCGCCGCTATCCGGCTGTACTTCATCGGAAATGCTGCGGAAGTTCTCGACATTCTGGTTCGAATTGTAGCTGATGGGAAACAGGTAGTTGGTACGGTGCGTGGTGATCGAGAACGGGTTACGCGACGACTCCTGTTCCAACTGACGTCGCTCGCTCAGGTCTTCCAGCGCCGCTTCTACCGGCAGTGGTTCCGGTTCGACACCCCGTGCCGCCTCTTTAGGCGCTTCGATTTGCTGCAGTTGCTGGCGCAGTTGGTAAAGCTCGGTATTGAGTGCCTGAATACGCGCCTCAATGTCTTCTCGGGAATCGGCCAGAGCACTTTGGCTGAGCACGGTCGCGCTCGCGAAGGCCGCCATACCGGTTAACAGCAGTTTTCGGGTAACCATCAACGTGGCTCGCAAAGTAAGAGTAGAGATATACCAGCGTTGTTTCTATACAGGCCGCCTGTGTAAGTCAACTCTCGATGCAAAGGGGCACGGACAAGATTGCGTCACGATGGCTTACCTATGACAATAAGCCCCTTGCCCGACTTAGCGGGTCGACATGTCAATGAGGCATCCGTCACGTGGTTAGAAATGCCCTGAAGGCGGCCATCGGCTGCCTATGTATGGTGGCGATGTTAGCAGGTACCGCCACTGCTCAAAGCACTCCGGTTGAGCGCGTCCCTCCTCAAACAGAGCTGACCGAACGCCTAGCGGCGCTGGAATCGCTCGACACCGAGCTCACCGAAGACCAGCAGCGCGATCAGGCGGCACTGACCGCTGCCTTGCAAGCCTACGAGCGGCTGCAGGCCATCGAAGAGCGTCAGCAGGCGCTGGAACAGCGGGTCAACCAAGCCCCTGACCAGCTGCTGCGTTTGGAGCGCGAGCTGAGTGATGCCGAAGAGGAGAGCCAACAGCTATCGGTCGATCGCCTCAGCGATATGCCTTTAGAGGCGTTAGAGGCCGAGCAGGCGGACGCCGTAGTCGAGCTGCAGCAGCTACAGAGCCAAATGGCGGAAGTGAACTCCCAACTGCTTGCGGCACAAACGCTGCCGGAGCGGGCACAGCAGGCCATTTCCGATGCGCTGCAGCGCGCCGAAACGCTACGCCGTGAGCACGATACCCGTGCGGCGCTGCTCGCCGACCGCCAGCTCTCGGCCCGTGAGGATGCGCAGCTCATTCAGTGGCGCTTGGAGCGAGCACTGGCTGAGCAAGAGGTGAGCCTGAACCAGCGAGAGCTGAGTGCCAACAGCCGCTTGCGCGAGCTGGCCCAGCAGCGCCGCGACTTGCTGGCCTTGCAGATTGATCAGCAGGAGCAGCAGCTTAACCTGCTGCAGGGCGTCATCGACCGCCAGCGACGCCTTCAGTCCGAGCAGGCCATTGCCGATGCGGCCAAGAATGACCCACTCATCGCGGAAGGGCATCCGGTCGTGTTGAACGCTCAGCAGCTTAACCAAACGCTGAGCCTAGAGTTACTGCGGGCAACCGACCGCGCCAATGGCATCGTGCGGGAGAACATCGAGGCGCAGCGCCAATTGGAGCATGTTCGCCAGCTTCAGCGCAGTCTCAACGAGCAGATGGAAGCGATTCGTGGCAGCCAGCTGCTGTCGCGTATTCTCCGCGAGCAGCGCCAGTCGCTGCCGGACGTGGTGCCGCGGCGTGATTTACAGGACGAAATCGCCGACCTGCGTTTGAAACAGTTCGACCTCATTCGTCAGCGTGACCAGCTTCGCCAAGGGGAGCGCTTGGCCACCCAGCGCCTGGAGGAAGCCGGGGTCGATGTCACGCCGGGCTTGGTAGACTCTCTCACCCGGTTGTATCAGTCTCGTCGCGAATTGGTCGAGCAGCTCGAGCAGGCTTATGGCAGTTTGCTGAGCTCAGCCATCGAGCTGCAGCTCAATCAACAGCAGCTGCTCACCACTACTCGCGATCTGCGCGCCACGATCGATGAGCAGCTCTTTTGGGTGGCCAACAGCCGCCCGCTGGACGTGAACTGGCTGCGTCAACTCCCCCAGCATCTCAAACAGGAGTGGTACGAAGGGGAGTGGCGTGCCGTGTTACCGACCCGCTGGCAGGGACTCTCGTGGGATTTGCTGGTGGGCGCGCCGTTGCTGCTGCTGAGCGTGGTATTGATCGCCTTACGTGGTCGGATCAAACAGCGTTTGGCGCTGATTCATTCGCAAATTGGCCGTTTGAAGAGCGACACCCAACTGCATACCCCCAAGGCCGTCCTGCTCAATGCGCTGTTGGCGTCGCCGGGGCCGCTGGCGCTTGCGGGAGCGGGCGTTGCCCTGCGCACTGCCGAGGGTGGCCTTTCACTAGGGCTGTCGCCTGCGCTGCTTCAGCTTGGCTTGAGCTGGTTCGTGATCGCACTGGGGCGGCGCTTGCTGGTGCCCGATGGTGTGGCGGAGCGCCACTTCACCTGGGCGCCAGCGTATAACGCGCGGCTGCGCCGCCTGTTGATCGGCCTGGGGGTTGCCCTGGTGCCGGTCGTGGCCATTGCGGCCATGTCCGAACAGATGGAAACACCGCTGGCCATGCGGCCAGTGGCCATGGGGCTGTTCATGAGCGGGCTGGTGGCCATGGCTTGGTGGCTGGCGCAGCTCATTCTTGCTCATGTGCCGATTTTTGGTGTGCGGCTTTTCAGGTTGATCCTGGGGTTGGCGATGGCCGCCGTGCCGCTGGTGCTGATGGGGCTGGTCGCTTGGGGTTACGAGTACACGGCGCTCAGGCTGGTGGCGCGCTTTGCCATTACGCTCTACTTGCTGGGGCTTTGGGTCGTGGTGGAAGCGACGGTCGTACGCAGTTTGGCCGTGGCCGCCCGTCGGCTGGCGTATCGCCGAGCGCTGGCGAGGCGCCGAGCCCAAGTGCAAGAGGGGGCCGAAGGTGGGCTGGAGGTGGTCGAGGAGCCGCCGCTGGATATGGAAAAGATCAATGCCCAGTCGCTGCGTCTTTCCAAGCTGATCCTGCTGATTGGCTTCAGTGCGCTGCTCTATTTGGTGTGGTCGGACCTGCTCTCGGTGTTGGGTTACTTGGATCAGGTGTCGCTTTGGGAGGCGGGCGAGGGCGATTTGGTCGACAACGCGCTCTCTATTTCTGACTTTTTTACGGCGCTGCTGGTGGTCGCCGTCACCTTCATCATGGCCCGTAACCTGCCTGGCCTGCTCGAAGTGATGGTGCTGTCACGCTTGGCGCTCAAGCAAGGGAGCGCCTATGCCATTAGCTCGTTGCTCTCTTACACCATCGTGGGAACGGGCATTGTCATGTCGCTGGCGACGTTGGGGGTCTCTTGGGACAAATTGCAGTGGCTCGTGGCGGCGTTGAGCGTGGGGTTGGGTTTTGGTTTGCAGGAGATCTTCGCCAACTTCATTTCGGGGTTGATCATTCTGTTCGAGCGTCCTATTCGTATCGGTGACACCATTACGTTAGGGAATCTTCACGGCACGGTCAGCCGGATTCGCATTCGGGCTACCACGGTGACCGACTTCGATCGCAAAGAGATCATCATTCCTAACAAGACCTTCGTCACGGATCAGCTCATTAACTGGTCGCTGTCTGATAACGTGACCCGCGTGGTGCTGACCTATGGGGTAGCCCATGGCTCCGACTTACCGTTGGTGCATCGGCTGTTGCGCCAAGCCGCCGATGAAAATGCCCGCGTGCTGGATGACCCGGAGCCTCAGGTGTTCTGCTTGAGCTATGGGCCGCACAGCTTGAATTTCGAGTTGCGAATTTTCGTCAACGACTTGTTGGACCGCCTGTTCGCCGCCGATGAGGTGAATTGTCGGGTGGATGAGCTGTTCAAGGAGGCGGGAGTGAAGATCGCCTTCGAACAGCTCGATGTATGGCTGCATCGTGAGCAGGGGGAGTCGGTGAAAGTGCAGTCTCAACCGACTCTCCCGCCTGCCACATTGAGCTAGCCGTTAGCGTTTGCTGGCGAGTAGGAGAAATTCTCGGTTGCCATCTCCGCCGGTGATGGGGCTCTCTTGCCAGTGGCTGATGGCAAGGCCGCACTGCGCGCAGGCGGTGCGTATTTTTTGCTCCACCTCTGCGTAGCGACGAGGTTCTCGCACGACGCCGCGTTTATCCAGCGCCCCAGGGTCCAGCTCGAACTGCGGTTTGACCAGCGATAGAAGTTGCCCGCCAGGGGGCAGCAGCGCGGCAATCTCCGGCAGAATCAGCGTCTGGGAGATGAACGACACATCCATCACCGCAAGATCAATGGGGCGCTCGGCCAGCGCGTTCAACAGCGCCGCTGCCCTGCTCATGTGGCGGGCGTTAAGGCCCTCCAAGCAGGTCACGCGCGGGTCGCTGCGCAGGTGGCTGGCGAGCTGGTCGTGACCCACTTCCACACCAATCACGTGTCGAGCGCCAAACTGTAGGGCGCAATCGGTGAAGCCGCCCGTCGATTGGCCGATGTCCAGCACGCCTCGCTCGTCGAGGCGCATGTCCAGCGCGTGTAACACGCCCTCTAGCTTGAGCCCCGCACGGGAGGCGTAGCGCTCCTCTGGGTCTTCGTCGATATGCAGCGGCGTGTCCAAGGGCCACTTTTCCGAGGGTTTGGTGAGCCGCGTACCATCGCGCAAAAAAACGCGCCCGTTTTTGATCAGCCGTTGGGCACGGGTACGAGAACTGGCCAGCCCTTGGCTGACCAGCAGTTGATCGAGTCGTATCATCGTGGTCGTGTCTATCGTGGTTGAGGCGCCCCGTGTTACTGGGGCCCTGGGTCGGCCTGTAAGTCAGTGGATGGAAGGCGGGTCGCTCCCCAACTACGGTGCAAAAACCCCTTCACACGCTCCAGCTCTTCATCGGTGACGGTGGCCAGTTCGCCACGCTCCAGCGGGTCGTAGTGATAAATATAGAGCCGTGAGGTGAATTGCTCGAAGGGCAGGGAGGCTTCGCCAAAACGCTCGCCGTTGCCGGACGTGCTGACCTTGACGCCATCCCCCCAATCCTGGCCGCTGTCGTTGTTGGGGTTGTAGAAGTAGATCCGCATGACGTCGTTAGGATCCAGCGAGGCCCGCAAAATCGTAATGGCATGCCAGCCGATGAAACGCGCGGCGCTGTCGGTGACGGCGATACCGGCAGGCTGGGGATGAATCAGCGGCTGGTTGCCGTTGTAGTAAGGGTGATAGCTGGCATAGAAGTGGCGAATGAACGTATCCACTTCGCAGAGCTTACCGGTGGCGACATCGACGTTAATACTGAACCCGCGGCCAGACCACCAGCCGTGAAATTCGGGGTTCACCCAGCGGTGGGGGTCACCTTCCCGGCCAATGCAGCGTCGCCCCATTTCCGCGTAAATGCGGTCCAGGTGAGGCACCACGATCAAAGACACCGGGTCGAGGTCCATCGGCAGTTCGGCGGCCACGCCCGATACGCTCTCGTTGGAGGAGATGGGCTGGCCTTCGAAGTGCATGATGATTTCGTCATCCCGCGCGGCCCAGGTGACCATTTGCAGCAGATAGTCCGGGTCGTTATACGCCCACATCGAGAGCGCCCGGGCCGATTGGCAGGTTGGGTTATTGCCCTGGCCCACGCCCAGCGGCAGGCCCAGCATGCACAATACGCCCTCGATGAGTCGGGCACGGGGGGAGGCAACCTCGCCATAGGCCAGCGACAGCCGAGCCTCGGCCCACTCGGAGAGCTGAAGATTTAGCTGACGCCACATGGCTGGGGCCACCGGCGGCTGGTAGAGGATGCCGCGCTCTAGCAGAAGCGCTAATCCATACACCGCTTGTGCCGTCGCTGGATAGACGCCGCTGCGAATCAGCGCATGCACCAGCTCGCGGTAGCACAGCAAACAGTCGCGGCCCGTGGAGGAGAGCCCCAGCGCTTCGGATAGCAGATGGTCGCCCTCTTCCAACAGGTAGCGCAGCAGTACCGCATGGTAAGGGGAGACCAGGCCAGTATCGTGCATGGCGCGGGCAAAGCCGGTGGATTCGGCTTGTAACGTGGCGTTATCCATGCGCTCTAGGCGTGCGCGATAAATATCGATGCCGGGGTCTTCACGGCACGCCTGGGTCGGACCGTACAGCGAGCTAACCAGTCTATCGGCCCCGTGGCCGCTGGCTCCCAGGTCGATCTCGGGGTTGGCCTGACACAGTGCGATCTGAGTGATCATCTGTTTGATGGCATCGACCTGAATGGGTCGCTGTTTGAGGATGCGCCAAATTTCATCGATCAACTGGTCGATGACGTACTCATAGCCGATGCGCTCGGCCAAGTGTTGAAACAGGTGGCGAGAGATGTTCGCCAAACGCCCCTGGGTCTCCCGTTCGGCTTCACTGGGCGCATTGAAGAGAAGCCATAGATTGATCGCCATGACTTGAGTCAGGTAGTGGTGCGCCTGCTCTTGGGAAATAAGGGGATGGGGGTAATCGCCTTTAGCTACGGCCAGTAATCGCAGCTCGCTCAATGCTTCAATGACGACCACATTGGCATCGGCGCTTTTAAGCGAGTAGGTCGTCAATGTGGGAATTAGGTATTGTGGCGTCTCCCAATCCGATCCGGCAAAGATGCCAGCGGATTCAAAATCCGCCGCGCGCTGCTCTAGAGCAGCACAGCCGCCCGCCTGCATGAGCACGCGCCTAGCCGTATCCAATACGCGGGGCAGCTTTGCGGGTTTAGAAAAGGCAGGCGCCTGCGAAAGCAGGCGCACCGCATCATCGAATTTGCTCAGTAATCCATCGAGCTTGCCATCTTCGGTGGAAGTGGCTTCTTGCTTGGTCGTCACGGTGACTCCTTATCCCAGCCTTGGCGGGGATTATACATAGAAGTCGAGATCTTCTTGGCGTTTGAGCAGATCGCGAATCGTATGCGCATCGTCGCCTTTAAAGTAGATCAACCCCCAATGCGTACCAAAGGCGGTGCGTTTCGTGACGGTCTCTTCCACCGGTGGTGTCAGTTCGTGAGACTCGAAGTACGGGTGATCTTCCGTCTCTTCCGGGATTTCCAGACGGCTGACGACCCGGCGGCGCGGGTAAACCCCAAAGCAGCCCGCGAAGCCGTCGGCATCGACGATCTCTTTCGGGAAGAATTCAGCCACTTCTTCTTTAGTGCTTTTCGGATCGAAGACCAGCATAGACGCCTGGTAAGCGTTAAAGCCGTAAACCCGCTCCAGCAGTTCGAACACCTTGAAGCCCGGCGGACGGTAGGCCACTTCGCCAAAGTACATCTCGCCGTCGCTGGTGACGAAGTATTCGGGGTGAATCAGGCCAAACTCAATATCAAACGCCTTGATCAGTTTTTCGATCTGCGCGGTGATCTGCTCACGGTATTTTTCTAGTTCTGGAGAGGCAGGTACGAAGACGGAATAGCCTAGCGTGACGTACTCGGAAATGTTCAGGAAGGCGATTTTGCCGTCATGAATCCACGCCTCTACGGCGAACTCCCAACCGTCCAGGTGCGACTCCATCAACACCGGAAACTCTTCATCCGGGATGGTATCGACTTCGTCAGGGGTTCGAATGACCCGGTGGCCCAGGCAGCCCGCTTTATCAAACGCTTTGAGGTGAATCGGGTCGTTGGGGTCGCCATCGAGTTTCAGCAGCGTCTGGTTGACCCGCTTGAGGAAGCGAATCACGTCCTCTTTGTCATGGGCTTCTTCGAAAATGCCCACGCGAATCCCGCCAAGCTGGGCGCGACGTTTCATCAGCGCTTTGTCACGTAGGAGCAACGATTGTCCGTAAAGACGCGGGTTGTCCAGCAGTACCGAGTTGATGGCGCCCGCCCACTCCACGGTCTCTTCGAACAGGGGGATCGCGACGTCGACGCCTTTCTCTTTCAGCGTCTCGGCGATCTCCATGGAGCGGTCGTTGAGACGCTCGAAGTTCCAGGGGACATAGGGGATGTCGTGCTTTTGGCAGTACTCTTCCGCCCAGTCGGGTGCCACCACAATATATCGACGGTCAAAATTTTCCGCCGCTTCGATCGCATTGAGGCTCCAGCCTAAGAGGGCGATATAGCCCTTATTGGGATCCTTTTGCATGGTGTTGACTCCTCTGGGGTGATGAATGGTCTTGCCAAATACTCTCTTCACCATACACGACCCAAACCATTCTGGGCTAATTAGCAGCTTCTGAAGCGAAAATAGGGGGAATTCGCTGACTTTGGCGATGTCTGCTAAAGGGCAACACGCGAATATGGTAGGCTTGCGGCTTAACGATACGTTCAAGTGGCAAGAGGAATAGGCCAAGATGGCGGCCAAGCCGATCTACCGTGTGGTGGTTCACCAGCAGGGTGAAATTTGGGATTTATACGTCAGAGAGATATTTCAGAGCGAACTCTGGGGCTTTATTGAAGTCGAGGAGTTTGTCTTTGACGATGCGTCGCGGGTGGTGGTGGATCCAGGAGCGGAAAAACTGCAGCGTACCTTCGAGGGGGTCAAGCGTAGCTACCTGCCGTTGAACGCCATTGTGCGGATTGACGAGGTGGAGCGTGAAGGCCCGCTAAAGGCCGTGAAAAGTGATGCCCGCGTCGCAGAGTTTCCTCGTCCCTTCCCGTTACCGCCCCGCGGGGAAGGGTAAGCGCCTAAGACATGCGCAACGCTTTGAGCGACACGCGCGGCGGCTTCGTCGGCCACGCGCGTTTTTTGATCAGGACATGACGTCATGCAAGTAGAAAAATTTCGCAGTAATTGTTACGCCGCCGCGATAGGCGTGCTGTTAAGCGTGAGCAGCCAAGCAGCGCTGGCTCAATCCGATAGCCAAGCCTGGGTCAGCGATGAGCTGAGCACCTATGTACGTAGCGGGCCGACAGATGGCTATCGCATTGTGGGTACGCTCAATGCAGGCGAGCAGGTCGAAGTGCTCGACACCAGCGGTGACTACACACGCGTTCGCAGTAACAGTGGCGATACCGTGTGGGTACTCAGCAACGAGCTGCAGCAAACGCCCAGCGCGCGCCAGCAGCTCCCCGAGCTGCAAGCTCAGGTAGACGAGCTGACCCAAGAGTTGGACGGTATCAACGAAAGCTGGGAACAGCGGGTCTCCTCGATGACCGAAACGCTAGACATCCGCGAGCAGCGCATCGCTGATTTGGAAGCCCGTAACCTCGAGCTGGACAATGAAGCCGAACAGTCGCGCCAACAGGTGCGCGCGTTGCAAGCCCGTCTGGATACGCAAGAGGAAGACTTGCTGATGCGCTACTTCATGTACGGTGGCGGTGTGGCGGGCGCTGGCCTGCTGGTGGGGTTGATCGTGCCGCATTTGCCGCGCCGTCGTAAAAAGCGGGACCGCTGGTTCTAAGCGCGAGTTCCCAGTCATCGAGAGGTAGCTCATGGAGAATCCCTGGCGACAGCGTTGGCAAGAGGGGCGGATCGGCTTTCACCTTGAGGAGGCGCACCCGGCTCTGGTCGAACACTGGCCTACACTTGGCGTGGCAGAGGGGACCAAAGTACTGGTGCCGCTCTGCGGTAAGAGCCTGGATATGCGCTGGCTTGCTGATCGTGGGCATCCGGTGCTAGGAATCGAGCTGGCGCCGGAGGCCATCGAACAGTTCCTGGCCCAGCGCAGCGGCGGCGTTTCGCGCTATCGCCAAGCGGGGTTCGAGGTGTCTCGCCAGGGCAGCATCGAGCTATGGTGCGGTGATTTCTTTCATCTGCATATTCAACAGGCGGCAGAAGTGGGCGCGTTCTATGACCGGGCCTCGCTGATTGCGCTGCCGCCAGCGACCCGTGAGCGCTACGCCTTTCATTTGGCTCAGCTGATTCCGCCCGGAGCGAAGGGGCTATTGGTGGGCCTCACCCATGACGCTGGCGACGCGGGGCCGCCTTTCAGCGTGCCGGATGAGGAGATCGAACGGCTGATGGCGCCTAATTTCCGCATCGAGCGGCTTGCCCATCTGCCTGCCGATGACCGTGGCCGCAGCGAGAGCCTGTGGGCTCTGGAACGCCGCGGGCCACGGGTATGAGGGCTCGCTTGGCGAGCAACTCAACGAGCGAGCAGCTGGCCTAGTTCTGGGTCGCTGAACGCTCGGTTCAAGCCATCGCTGAGTAGGTCATTGAGCATGCGCGTATTGGCATCCTCACCGGGTTTGATCGCATAGCCCTGCGTACGGCGAGAGGTATACGTGCCGGTGTAGGTCGTCCCCTGGTTTTGCGCAATGGCGCGGAACACTCCTTCGATACGCGCTTCGTCGATCAGTGGCTGCCCGCTATCCCCACGCCCATAGTGCAAGCTGGCCAGCTCCAGCGTCAGGCTAGGGCGGTCCTGGGCGGCTTCCCGCGTGGGTGTAAAGCCCATGTCTCTGGCAGCGCGTTCTGCTTCGGCCTGCAGTTGTGGGATCAATTCATGGCTGTTGACGGTGATTTGCGCCGTCGACATGCTGCCGCCCGCTCGGGTACCAATCACTTCACTCGGCCGTGCATCGACGGCCACCACGGTGACCTGCTGGCCAGAGCCGGTTTGCGGCACGTTTGCGCTACGCGTAGGGTTGAGCTGAAGGTATTGAGGGCTGGCACAGCCCGCCAGCAATACGGTGGCCAACAGCGCAGCAGACGCGCGTAAAAAGTGACGCCGACGCATAAAACTCTCCGCAATCATCGTGGTTGTACGAGATAAATGTCTGTCGTAACAAGGCATTGAGGGTGAAAGCCCCAGTATAGCGCTGTGTTAACGCGAGAAGCCAGCAGCGCCTAGGCCACGCGCGCCTGTTGCTCGGGCGTTTTAGCGTCCTCTTTGAAGCGGTGCCACTGGCGTGGATGGGCGAACAAGCGCTGCCCACGGCGCATGTGTAAACGCTCGAAGTCGGCGTGGCGCACGGTGGCTTGCCAAGGTTTTGCCAGCCAGTCGGCCTCGAGCTCTACGCGCACTTCGGCCCCGACCGGGGAGATAGCGGTAATCGTCACCGGCAGGTGGCTCTCGGCGCTGGGCTCTTCCGCTAGACGCACCTCATGGGGGCGCAGCAACAGCTCTTCGTCGCCATCGGGCAAGTCGACGTTCAGGTGCGCGTCACCGCAGGTCAGCACGCCAGCGCGAACGCGCCCCTCTAGGTGATTCACATCCCCCAAGAACTCGAACACGAAGCGGTTCTTCGGCGCGCGGTAAAGGGTATCCGGCGTGTCGATTTGCTCGATGCGACCGTTGCTCATTACCACCACGCGATCAGACAGCTCCAGCGCTTCTTCTTGGTCGTGGGTGACGAAGACGCTGGTAAAGTTCAGCTCGTCGTGCAGACGGCGCAGCCAGCGGCGCAGATCCTGGCGCACCTTGGCATCCAACGCGCCAAACGGCTCATCGAGCAGCAGTACGTCAGGTTCCACGGCGAGCGCGCGAGCCAGCGATACGCGCTGCTGCTGGCCGCCAGAGAGCTGCGCAGGCAGGCGGTTCGCCAAGTGCTCGAGCTGGACCATTTCCAGCAGTCTAAACACCCGTGCCCGAATCTCGCCGTTGGAGGGGCGGCGCTTCTTCGGCATCACCGTAAGGCCAAACGCCACGTTGTCGTAAACGCTCATATGGCGAAACAGGGCGTAGTGCTGAAACACGAAGCCAATACGCCGATCGCGAACGTGCACGTTGGTCACGTCACGGTCGCCAAACAGGATTTTGCCGGGCTGAGGAGAGCGGTCGGCATTCTCCAAACCGGCAATGATCCGCAGCAGGGTGGTTTTGCCCGAACCGGAAGGGCCTAGTAGACCTACTAATTCACCTTCGTGAATATCCAGGTTGATCGGTTCGAGCGCCTGGGTGTTGGCAAAGTGCTTGGCAATATTCTGTAAGCGGATACTCATGAGAATGCCTCCCGGCGCGATGCGCGCCATTCCAGGCCTGCCTTGGCCGCAAGCGTTAACAGGGCAATCAGGGCCAGCAGGGCGGCGCTCGCGAACGCGCCCACGGCGTTGTAATCCTGATAGAGCTGCTCTAGATGCAGCGGTAGCGTATTGGTTTGCCCACGAATGGCCCCTGAGACAACCGAGACCGCGCCAAATTCACCCACCGCGCGGGCGTTGGTGAGGATGATGCCGTAGAGCAGTGCCCAGCGGATGTTGGGTAGTGTGACCCGCCAAAACGTCGTCCAGCCGGAAGCGCCCAGCGTTACAGCGGCTTCTTCTTCCCGTGAGCCTTGGGCCTGCATAAGCGGGATTAATTCACGCGCCACAAACGGGCAGGTGACGAAGATGGTGACCATCAGAATGCCCGGCCACGCGAACATTAGCTGAATATCGTGAGTGTCGAGCCAACTGCCAATCCAGCCGTTGCGGCCATACAGCAGTAGATAGATCAAGCCCGCCACGACGGGAGAAACGGCAAACGGAATATCAATCAGCGTTTGCAGAATGCGCCGCCCAGGGAAGCTAAAGCGCGTCACCAGCCACGCCAGCGCGACGCCAAACACCAAGCAGATGGGGATGGTCATTAACGCGATGACCAGCGTGAGACCAATCGCGTGCAGGGTGAAGGTATTGCTCACGTTCTCCCAAAACACCGCCACACCTTGGGAGAACGCCTGAGCAAAAATAGCCACCAGCGGCAGCAGCAGAAATAGCGCAGACAGCAGTAGGGCTGCGCCAATTAATAAGCGCCGCATTAAAGGCGCATCACCAATCCGGCGCATTATCCTTTCCCTCCATGCAGACGACGCACAAAGCGGCCCTGCCAGATATTGATGGCGAGCAGCAGCGCCAGAGAGACAAACAGCACCACCGAGGCAATGGCAGACGCCCCCGCGTAGTCATACTCCTGCAGTTTGACGAAGATCATCAGCGCGGTGATTTCGGTTTCGTAGGGCATGTTGCCAGCGATAAAAATAATCGCGCCGAACTCACCTAGTGAGCGCACGAAGGCAAGCCCGGTGCCGGTGACAAGCGCGGGCCATAGATGCGGCATAATCACTCGGCGAAACGCCACGCCATCGGTGGCGCCCAGGGACATCGCGGCTTCGTCCACCTCGGCAGGCAAATCTTCAAGCACCGGCTGCACCGTGCGCACCACGAAGGGAATACTGGTGAAAGCCATCGCCAGCGCAATCCCTACCCAGGTATACGCGATCTGAAGCCCCATCGGCTCGATGATACTGCCTACCCAGCCATTACCCGCATAGAGCGTGGCCAGGGTGATGCCAGCCACGGCAGTGGGCAGGGCGAAGGGGAGGTCCATCAAGGCATCGAGCAGGCGCTTGCCAGGAAACTCATAGCGCACGAGCACCCAGGCCAGTAGCAGGCCAAACACCGCATTCACCAGCGCGGCCACCGCCGCTGCGCCGATGGTGACCATGTAACTGGCGACCACGCGGCCCTCGGTGATGATCGCAAGGTACTCGGCCAAGCTCAGTTCGGAAAGCTGACCAAACAGGCCCGTCATTGGTAGTAGCAATACTAGCGAGATGAACAGCACGCTGATGCCCATCGACAGACCAAAACCCGGCAGCACGCGCGTGCTGCCGGATCGCCAAAATGCTAACTGGCTCATGGGATACCGTTAACGACGTTGCAGTTGATCGAGTAGAGCCCCGCCTTCGAAGTGGGTCTCCATCGCTTCTTCCCAGCTACCGAACACGTTTTCGACTTCGAACAGCTCGGTGTCGGGGAACTGGTCGGCAAACTCTTCAACCACCGTCTCGTTATGGACGCGGTAGTTAAAGCCTGCCAATTGGCGCTGGGCCTCTTCGGTGTAGAGGTACTCCAAGTAGCTTTGGGCTAAATCGCTGTTGCCGTTGCGCTCGGCGTTCTCACCCACTACGGCCACCGGGAACTCGGCCAGAATGCTTACCGGCGGGACGACCACTTCGTAGTCATCGCTGCCGTATTCGCTGCGGATGTTGTTCACTTCGGATTCGAAGCTGATTAGCACGTCACCAATGCCGCGCTCGATAAAGCTGGTGGTCGCGCCGCGACCGCCGGTGTCGAACACCGCCACGTTGCCCAGGAACGTGCGCATGAAGTCTTGAATCTGCTCTTCATCGCCATCGAACTCGTTCTCGGCGAAGCCCCAGGCGGCAAGATAGGTATAGCGGCCGTTACCGGAGGTTTTCGGGTTAGGGAAGACCATCTGCACGTCCTCTTTGACGAGGTCGTCCCAGCTCTCGATGCCTTTCGGGTTGCCTTTACGCACCAGGAACGCGGTGGTGGAGTAGTAGGGCGACGCGTTGTTCTCAAACGCATCCTGCCAATCTTCCGCCACCAAGCCAGCATCGGCGAGTACCTGCACGTCGGTAACCTGGTTAAACGTCACTACGTCCGCACGCAGGCCCTGCATGATGGCGCGCGCTTGGGCAGAGGAGCCACCGTGGGACTGGCTGATAGCGATCTCTTCGCCATGCTCTTCTTCCCACCACGCCTGAAACTCAGGGTTGATCGCGGCGAATAGCTCGCGGGCGATGTCGTAGGAGGAGTTCAGCAGCTCGCGCTCTTGGGCGACAGCGGCGCTGGAAAAGGTCATGCCAGAGACGGCGGTGCCCACGGCAGCGGCCAATAGACTGCGGCGAAGGCCGGTACGGAATGCAGAGGATAATGTCATTGCAGACTCCTTAAGGCTGAGGGCGATGTCATCGCGATGCCGATAAGGTTAAACCTAGGATTGGGGAATTACAATTGTGTTTTATATTCTATTTGGAAATATGTCTGGGCATATCGAGACAAGCGATGGGGACTTCTTGGGGAGGCCCTGGGCATAGGGCTTCTGAGTTGGCTCTGGTAAGATGGCCCGCTCGTGATTATCTCCGTTTCTTTCTCCCCGTTCCGCCTACTCGAGGACCCTTTCATGAGCGCTGCACAGGATTTTTTGATTGCCCCGTCGATACTTTCCGCTAATTTTGCGCGGCTGGGCGAGGAGGTCGATAACGTGCTGGCGGCCGGTGCCGATGTGGTGCATTTCGATGTGATGGATAACCACTACGTACCGAATCTGACCATTGGGCCGATGGTATGTAAGGCGCTGCGCGATCATGGCGTGACGGCGCCGATCGATGTGCACCTGATGGTGAAACCGGTGGATCGCATGATCAGCGATTTTATTGATGCCGGGGCCAGCTACATTACCTTCCACCCCGAAGCCTCCGAGCATATCGACCGCTCGCTGCAGCTGATTCGTGACGGTGGTTGTAAGGCGGGGTTGGTGTTCAACCCGGCAACGCCGCTTTCGTATCTTGATTATGTGATGGACAAGGTCGATATGGTGCTGCTGATGAGCGTCAACCCCGGCTTTGGCGGCCAGTCGTTCATTCCCGGTACGCTGGACAAGCTGCGTGAGGCACGGGCACGTATCGACGCTTCGGGCTTGCCCATTCGCTTGGAGATCGATGGGGGCGTCAAAGTCGATAATATCGCGGATATCGCCGCCGCCGGTGCCGATACCTTTGTAGCGGGTTCAGCGATCTTTAACGCCCATCAGGCAAGCGACCCGCACGGCTACGACAGCGTGATTCAGCAGATGCGCGCGGAGCTAGCTAAGGTTCGCTGAGGCGGAAGGCGCGCTAAGACATAAGAGGGGCGGGCTGATCCCCGCCCTTTGCATGTCCTTAGTGAAGTTTCATGCGTGGTTTGAGGTAGCGGTTCAATTTATCCACCAGCCAGGCAAGCCCGGTTTTTGGCGCACCGTGAATAGAGAGTTGATGCATACGGTAGAGCGATGCGTAGGCTTGGCGCGCCAACCAGCCCTCCAAAAACAGCCCCCGCGATGCCGAGCTGCGCATCAAGTTCCCGACCGCATCGTAGCGGGCCAGCGATACCAGCGAGCCGTGGTCGTGGTAGATGAAGTCTTGCAACGGCTTTTTGGTCAGGCATCGCTCAAGGTTCTTCGCCAATAGCTTGGCCTGCTGATGCGCGGCCTGAGCGCGCGGCGGTACCGTGGCCTCATCGCCTTGGGGGCAGCAAGCGCAGTCACCCATCGCAAAAATATGCGGGTCGTCCACGCTTTGCAGCGTCTGCTTGACGTTGATCTGATTGCGTTTGTTGGTGCTCAAGCCTAGCTCGGCCAAAAATGGCGGCGCTTTGATCCCTGCCGCCCACACGTTGAGATCGGTGTCGATCACCTCTCCGTCGCCTGTGACCAGCTGATACTCCTGGGCTTCTTGAATCGCCGTGCCGACATGCACGGTGACGCCCATGCTCTCCAACTCCTGTTGAACGGTCTGGCTGATACGTTCGGATAAACCGGGCAGCAGTCGTGGAGCCGCTTCGATCAAGTGTACGCTGATCGTTTGGTGATCCACCGCCGTGACGCCATAGGCATTGAGCAGGCGCGAGGCGTCTAACAATTCCGCCGAAAGCTCCACCCCCGTCGCACCGCCGCCGACAATCCCAATGGTGAGCTGGGTGTGCTGGCGCAGGTTGGGGTCGGTATAGCGCAGGAAGGTATTGATCATATCCCGCTGGAAGGCTTTGGCCTGCTGGGGGGAGTCGATGAAGTGGCAGTGCTCTGCAACCCCTTGGGTGCCAAAGTCGTTGGAAACGCTGCCCAGCGCCAGCACCAAGTAATCGTAGGTGAGCTGCCGGGCGGGCAGGACCTCCACGCCATCCTCGTCTTCGATGGGGGCCAGGTGAATGACCTTCTGTTCCCGATCCAAACCGTTGAGAGAACCGCGCTGGTAACGGTAGTAGTGGGCCGAGGAGTGCCCACGATAATCCACTTCATCCATGCTGGAGTTGAGCACCCCGGTGGCCAGTTCGTGCAGCAGCGGTTTCCATACGTGGGTGGCGTTGCGGTCGAGTAGGACGATCTCGGCACGCTTTTTTTTACCTAGCGTATGTCCAAGACGCGTGGCTAGGGCTAGCCCGCCCGCACCGCCGCCCACAATCACAATTCGGGGAATGGCCATTACTCTCTCCTTGGCAAATATAGCCACAGCATAGAACTTTCTGCAGTGTATGACGAAGGTCTAAGCGGGTAAGATGACTGAATTAATCGACATTATCGTGAACCAGTAGCTTAGACGCATCAGTGAGGCCAGCTCGTGCATACCATGTTGCAAGGAAAGCGGTTAATTGCCTTTGATTTAGACGGCACGTTAATCGACTCGGTGCCGGATTTGGCCGTTGGCGTACAGCGGGCGCTGCACGACGTGGGGCTGGCTCAACCGAGTGAAGCGCAGGTGCGCGACTGGGTGGGCAATGGGGCGCAGGTGTTGGTGGAGCGAGCACTGAACTGGGCGCTTAGTGTTCCTCCCGAGGCAGCGCTGCAGCAGAGCGCCTATGACGCGTTCATGCGCCATTACGGGGCCGCCCCCAATGCGTTAACCCAACCCTATCCCGGTGCCTTTGAAGCGCTTCATGCGCTGCATGAAGCGGGTTTTGTGCTGGCCTTGATTACCAATAAACCCGAGCGGTTCATCGCGCCTATTTTAAGCCACTTTGGCGTGCTTTCGCTGTTCACGTCGACGGTGGGTGGCGACTCGCTGGCCGAGAAAAAGCCCAGCCCGCTGCCGCTTCTGCACGTTGCCCAGACGCTGGACATTACCCCTTCGGCGAGCGTGATGGTGGGGGATTCCCGTCACGATATCGCAGCGGGCAAGGCGGCGGGCTTCACCACCGTGGCGCTGCCGTATGGCTATAACCACGGCGACCCCATCGAGCAGAGCCACCCGGACCTGCTCGTGGCCTCGCTTCGTGAGCTGGTAAGCTAGCGGCTACTCCCCGGCCCTGGCACCCCCTAGGGCCTCGTGCAGCAGCTCTGCGTTGTAGCGCAGCATGGCAGGGTAGTTATAAGCGGGGCCGTCGGGTTCGCTCAACGTATCCACGTAAAGCGGGCCTGCCAGTGTCAGGCCGGTCTCACGGGCCAGAGCATCCATGTGGATATAGGGCGTCGTGCTCTCATAGAAGAGAGCGGGCGGCCGCTTGTCGGCGAGCCGTTTGCTCATGGCAGCCATGGCATCCGCACTGCCCATCGTTTCGCTATTCATGCCCCAAATGGCAGCGAATTCAAACCCATAAGCGTGGGCGAAATAGCTCAGTGCCGCTTCGCTCGTGGTGAGCAGGCGGTTGGTTTGAGGAATCCCTTCCAAACGCTCGGTGAGTTGCTGGTCGAGCAGCACCAGCGCCTCTTTAGCTTCGGCTGCGCGGGTTTGGAAGGCCGCGGCCTTCTCTGGCGAGTGCACGCTGAGCGTTTGAGTAATGACATCGAGATAGGCCGCCGCGCCTTTAGGGTCCATCCACATATGCGGATCAGGACGCCCCTTATGCTGGCCCTGTTGTAATGCCAGAGTGGGGTAATCGGCGGTTTCGGCCAGGGCCATCAGTGTGAGCGTGTCACTGGCCATCGCTTCGACATGGCGAATCCACGGCTCTAGCCCATGGCCGTTATAGAACACGATATCGGCCTCTTCCACGGCGAGTACGTTAGGCGGGGTAAGCTCCCAGCGGTGTACGTCTTCACCAATCGGTACGATAGTCGTAATGGCGATGTCGTCACCGGCAACGCGTTTGACCAAGTCCTCGATCACTGAAAAAGAGGCAATGATCTTGAGCGACGACGCGGCGAGCGCTGGGGAGGAGGCGAGGAGTGCTGCTAACAAGAGCGTGATGATCCAAGGGGTTCGCTTATCCATGCCACGCTCCTAACTCATTAAAATGACAGCAAATAATAAAGAGAGTCGCGCCCCGTTGCCAGTTTTGCTCTGCTGGGTGAGCTGCTGTGGCAAGTGGCAAGAGACTGAAAGGCGCGATGGTTTCCCCGCTGACGCTTAACCTCTATGCTATGAAAAAGCCGTCAACGCAGGCGTCGCTCGTGGCGGGCTGCCCCATCAAGTCGCTTTCGTAACGTTTGGACGCTTCATTGAGCATAGCGGCTTTGACGGCGGTATTTGTAACGTTCTTTGGCCTAGCTCTGGATGGCGCGTCATGACCTCTCAACCTATTACGTCTTCTCGCCGCCGTCGCGGCTACCCAAAAGGGCGCGATGTGGCCCCTGTGGCGCTGGCGGCGCTTCGCGATTTGTTGGGCGATGAGCGCCAAACGCCCCGCTTGAAACGTCGCGACCTGCTGATAGAGCATTTACACGCCATTCAGGATGCCCACGGCTATTTGTCACTCGTCGAACTGCGTGCTCTAGCAGCCTACATGAACCTGCCTATGGCAGCGGTGTACGAGACGGCGACGTTCTATGCCCATTTCGATGTGGTGCACGACCACCAAGCGCCCCCGCCGGATACGACGATTCGCGTCTGTGATTCTCTTTCCTGCCAATTAGCGGGGGCCAGTGCGCTACACAAAGCGTTGGAAGCCCGCGTCGATCCTGACTGTGTACGGGTGATCCGTGCGCCCTGCATGGGCCGTTGCGATACCGCGCCGGTGGCCGAGGTGGGCCATCACCATGTGCTGTATGCCACCGCAGAAGGCGTCGAGGCCGTAGTGGATACCGGCCACTTTCACCCTGAAGCGATTTTGTGGCAGCGGCTTGACGCCTATCAGCAGGCTGGCGGTTACCAGTTACTGGCCCATGTGCGCAGCGGTAAGGTCAGCATTGATGATGTGCTGCAGGCGCTTGAAGTCTCGGGCCTGCGAGGCTTGGGGGGCGCAGGCTTCCCTACCTTTAAAAAGTGGCAGGCCGTGCGCCAAGCCGCCGGGCCGCGCTACTGCGTGATTAACGCTGATGAGGGCGAGCCGGGGACGTTTAAAGACCGCTACTATTTAGAGCGCGCGCCGCATCAGTTTCTTGAGGGCGCGCTGGTCAGCGCCTGGGCGATAGAGGCCGAGGCGCTCTATATCTATCTGCGCGACGAGTACCCCGGTCTGCACCGCGTGCTCCATGAGGCGATTGCAGAGCTGGAGCAGGCGGGTTTAGTCGCACCTGGATTCATCATCATGCGCCGGGGCGCTGGGGCCTATATCTGCGGCGAAGAGTCGGCGCTAATTGAATCTCTGGAGGGCAAGCCAGGTAAGCCGCGCCACCGCCCACCTTACGTAGCCCAGCAAGGGCTTTTTGGCCGCCCCACGCTGGTCAATAACGTTGAAACCGTCTATTGGATTCCCGCCATTTGGCGCAAAGGGGCGGAGTGGTTTGCCGGGCATGGGCGCAACGGTAGGCGCGGTTTACGCAGTTTTTCCGTCTCCGGGCGAGTGAAAAAGCCCGGCGTGTACTTGGCGCCAGCAGGCATCACGCTGCGCGAGTTGATAGAGGAGTATGCCGGCGGCATGGCGGAAGGGCATAAGCTTGCCGCTTACCTGCCCGGCGGCGCCTCGGGTGGCATTCTGCCCGCCAGCAAAGCCGATGTGCCGCTGGATTTCGACACGCTGCAGGCGCACGGCTGCTTTATTGGGTCAGCGGCGATTATCGTGCTGTCTGATCAGGATAATCTTCAAGCGGTGGCCACCAACCTGCTGGCTTTTTTTGCCGATGAGTCCTGCGGGCAGTGCACGCCTTGCCGGGTAGGCACCGAGAAAATGCTCAGCCTGCTAGAGCGTCCTCAATGGGACGTACAGGCGCTGACTCGACTGGCGCAGGTGATGCAGGACGCCTCGATTTGCGGCCTGGGGCAAGCGGCACCGAACCCCGTGTTAGGGCTGCTCAAGGATTTCCGCCCTGCGCTCGCCCAGCAGCAGATTATCGTCAGCGATGCCGCTGAAGGGAGTGCACCATGACCGCTTCGTTCACTATTGTCTTGGATGATCAAGAAGTCACTGCCTACCCCGGAGAATCCCTTTGGCAGGTAGCCAAGCGCGCCGGAGAGACCATTCCCCACCTCTGTTTCAAAGATGCCCCCGGCTACCGCGCCGATGGCAACTGCCGAGCCTGTATGGTGGAAGTGGAAGGCGAGCGTGTGCTGGCAGCAAGCTGTATCCGCGAGGCCAAACCCGGCATGGTGGTGCGCAGCGCCCACTCGTCCCGTGCCACACAAGCGCGTGAAACGGTATTGGAACTGCTGATGGCCGACCAGCCCAGCCGTGCCCAAAGCCCTGACCGCTCCAGCCACTTCTGGGAAGTAGCCGACCAGTTGGCGGTCGACGAAGCGACCGTTAAGTCGTGGCTGCCGCCACGCCGTAAAGCAGCCGTCAACCATGCAGCGGCGGCGCCAAAGGTGAGCCAGCCAGATACCAGCCACCCGGCGATGCACGTCAACTTGGACGCCTGCATTACCTGCAACCTGTGCGTGCGCGCCTGCCGCGAGGTGCAGAGTAACGATGTCATCGGCATGGCGCAGCGGGGCGCCGCCGCCACCGTGGTATTCGATTTTGCTGACCCGATGGGCCAAAGCACCTGCGTGGGCTGCGGCGAGTGCGTGCAAGCGTGCCCCACCGGGGCGTTAATGCCTGCCACCGTGGTCAATGCCGCAGGTCAGGGCGATTCTCAAAGCCAGCGGCAGGTGGATTCCGTGTGCCCCTACTGCGGGGTGGGCTGCCAGCTGACGTACCATATTAACGACGATGCCCTGGCTTATGTGGTAGGGCGCAACGGCCCCGCTAACCAGAACCGCCTGTGCGTGAAAGGCCGGTTTGGGTTTGATTACGTGAGCCACCCGACACGCCTGACCAAGCCGCTGATACGCTTGCCTGGGATTCCCAAGACTCTCGACCCTACCTTTGACCCTGCCAATCCTTTCAGCCATTTCCGTGAGGCCAGCTGGGACGAAGCGCTGGAAATCGCGGCGGGTGGCCTAATGGCGATTAAGCAGGCGCAAGGCCCCAAAGCATTGGCGGGCTTTGGCAGCGCCAAGTGCTCTAACGAAGAGGCGTGGCTGTTCCAGAAGCTGGTGCGTACCGGTTTTGGCAGCAATAACGTGGACCACTGCACGCGGCTTTGCCATGCCAGTTCCGTCGCAGCGCTGATGGAGTGCCTGGGTTCAGGCGCGGTGACCGCTTCGTTTATGCAGGCGCTGGAGGCCGACGTGGTGATTCTAACCGGCTGCAACCCGGCGGTGAATCACCCCGTGGCGGCGACATTCTTTAAACAGGCAGCCAAGCAGGGTACCGAGATCATCATTCTCGACCCTCGCGGGCAGGCGCTGGATGCTTACGCAAGCATGAGCGTGCGCTTTACACCGGGGGCAGATGTATCGCTGTTCAACGCGCTGCTCCACGTGATCATCGCGGAATGCCTGTATAACCAAGCCTACATCGACGCCCACACCGAAGGCTTTGAAGCGCTCAAGCAGAGCGTGGCTCACAGCACACCGGACGCCATGAGTGCGCTGTGCGGCGTAGCCCCCGACACCATTCGTGAGGTGGCGCGCCGCTACGCTAACGCCGAGAAAGCGATGATTTTCTGGGGCATGGGTATTTCTCAGCACACCCACGGTACCGACAATGCCCGCTGTTTGATCTCGTTGGCACTGGCCTGCGGCCACACCGGTCGCCCCGGAACAGGCCTGCACCCGCTGCGCGGCCAGAATAACGTGCAGGGTGCCTCAGATGCGGGGCTGATTCCCATGGTGCTGCCGGACTACCAGCCTGTGGGCGATAGCCAGCTTCGCGCCGCGTTTGAAGAGCTATGGAACACGCCGCTGAGCGATGAGCCTGGGCTGACGGTGGTGGAAGTGATGAATGCGATTCACGCAGGCGAGGTGCGCGGTATGTACATTTTGGGTGAAAACCCAGCGATGTCTGACCCGGACCTTACCCACGCCCGCGCCGCGCTGGGTAAGCTTGAGCATTTGGTGGTGCAGGATCTGTTTATCACTGAAACCGCTCAGTTCGCCGACGTGATTCTGCCTGCCTCTGCGTGGCCCGAAAAAGACGGCACCGTGACCAACACTAACCGCCAAGTACAGCTGGGCAGGGCGGCATTACCGCTGCCAGGAGACGCTAAGCCGGATTGGTGGATCATCCAAGAGATCGCTAACCGCTTTGGGCTGGGCTGGCGCTATCAGCACCCGCAAGACGTGTTTGCCGAAATGCAGCAGGGCATGCACTCGTTCAACCATATTAGTTGGGAGCGGCTAGCGCGGGAGAACTCCGTCACATACCCCTGCCCAGCCGAGGATGCCCCCGGCCAGGATGTGGTCTTTAGCGACGCCTTTCCGCGCGCTGGCGGGCTGGCTAAATTCGCCCCCACGCGCCCGCTACCGCCGGATGAGCCGGTGGATGATGATTACCCCACGGTACTGACCACTGGCCGCCAGTTGGAGCATTGGCATACGGGCTCCATGACGCGGCGTGCCCAGGTGCTAGACGCCCTAGAGCCAGAAGCGGTCGCCAGCCTCTCACCGGGCGAACTCCATCGCCTGGGGGTGGCACCGGGTGAGAGGCTCACCATAACCACGCGGCGTGGAACGATCACACTGACCGCCAGAGTGGACGATAAAATCCCCGATGGGATGGTCTTCGTGCCGTTTGCCTACGCCGAGGCCGCCGCCAATCTGCTCACCAACCCGGCCCTGGACCCCTACGGCAAAATACCCGAGTTCAAGTACGCCGCTTGCCGCTTGAGCAAGGCAGAGCCAGCCTTAGTTTCCTAAGCGCTGGCAAGCCCTGCAATGAGCCCCTCTGTTGGGGTATCATCCTGGTAATGCGGTTTTATTTATGTGATGGAGTAAGCGGGGCGATGGCGCAAGCGCAGGCAGTGCAACGGGTGTTGATGCTCGATAACTACGACAGCTTCACGTTTAACATCGTCCAGTACCTGGGTGAGCTGGATGCCGAGGTGATGACCTATCGCAACGATGAGATTACCCTGGAGCAGATGCGTGCCCTGGCGCCTACCCATCTGGTGATTTCGCCCGGCCCGTGTACGCCCAATGAGGCGGGCATTTCGCTAGCGGCCATCGAGCATTTTGCGGGCAAACTGCCTATTTTGGGCGTTTGCCTGGGGCATCAGGCCATCGGCCAGGTGTACGGCGGCAAGGTGGTGCGGGCACCCCAGGTGATGCACGGCAAAACCTCGGCCGTGGTACACCGTGGGCAGGGCGTGTTCAGCGGGCTGGAAAACCCGCTGGAAGTGACGCGGTATCACTCACTAGTCGTTGAGCAGGAGAGCCTGCCCGACTGCCTGGAAGTGACCGCCTGGACCGCCGAGGATGACGTAACGCCCGGGCTGATCATGGGCTTTCGTCACCGTACCCTTGATGTGGAAGGGGTACAGTTCCACCCTGAGTCGATACTCACGCGCCAGGGCCATGCGTTATTGGCCAATTTTTTACAACGCGGCTGATCGCCAAATTCATACGCTTTAGGGGCTTTCCTGCTCATGCAAATGCGAGACGCAATTAACGCGGTGATGCGCCGCGAAGACCTCTCTTTCAATGCGATGCACGCACTGATGCGCCAGATCATGACCGGCGAAGCCTCCGACGCGCAAATTGGCGGCCTGCTGGTGGGGCTGGCCATGAAAGGCGAAAGCGCTGAAGAGATTAGCGCCGCCGCCCAGGTGATGCGCGATTTAATGAAACGCGTCGAGCTACACACCGAGAACGTGGTGGATATCGTCGGCACCGGCGGCGATGGCGCGAACCTGTTTAATGTGTCCACGGCGTCTAGTTTTGTGGCCGCCGCTGGCGGTGCCCATGTGGCTAAACATGGCAATCGCAGCGTTTCCTCTTCTTCTGGCAGCGCCGATTTATTCGATATTGCCGGCATCTATCTCGACCTCAAGCCTGAGCAAGTGGCGCGCTGCATTGAGCAGGTAGGCGTTGGCTTTATGTTCGCACCCAACCACCACCCAGCCATGCGCTATGCCATTGGGCCACGGCGGGAAATGGGCGTGCGTACGCTGTTCAATATTCTTGGCCCGTTAACCAACCCCGCCAGTGCGCCCAATCAAGTGCTGGGCGTATATTCCGCGGAGCTAGTGCCTCTGATGGCCGAAGTATTGCGCAAGCTGGGTAGCCGCCATGTCATGGTGGTGCATTCTGAAGATGGACTGGATGAAATCTCCCTGGCAGCACCCACTCTGGTGGCAGAGCTAAAAGAGGGCGAGATTACCCAGTACACGATTACGCCCGAATCCCTGGGCATCGAGCGCCAAAGCCTCGCCACCCTTAAAGCGTCCAGCGCGGAAGATAGCCTGCGTTTGGTGAAAGCCGCACTTAGCGGTGAAGGAGCGGCGGCAGATATGGTGGCACTCAACGCCGGGGCTGCGCTCTACTGCGCGGGCGTGGCCGATAGCTTTAAAGAGGGCGTGATGGTGGCCCAGGATGCCCAGGCCTCCAAACTACCGCTTGAGAAGCTCCGAGAGCTTTCGCAATTCACTAGCGTCTTTAAAGGGTAAAACTTCCAATGAGTGACCAGGCAACGCCGACTATTTTAACGCGCATTTTGGCCCGTAAAGACCAGGAAGTCGCTGAGCGTCAGCAAGCAGTATCTGAAGCGGATCTGCTAGCGCTAGCGGAGAAGCAGAGTGCGCCCCGTGGCTTTATTGAAGCATTGAATCAGCGTATTGCGGCAGGCGACGCGGCAGTCATCGCCGAGGTGAAAAAAGCCTCGCCCTCTAAAGGCGTGATGCGTGAAGAGTTTCACCCAGCGGATATTGCCAAAAGCTACGCCCAGGGCGGCGCAGCGTGCCTTTCCGTGCTTACCGATGCCGACTTCTTTCAGGGCCATGAGGATTACCTGATTGCCGCTCGCGATGCCTGCGACCTGCCGGTGATCCGTAAAGACTTTATTACCCACGGCTATCAGGTCACTGAAGCGCGCGCCATCGGTGCGGACTGCATCCTATTGATTGTGGCGGCGCTCAATGACGCTCAGCTGCGCGACCTGCACCAGCAGGCCAACGCATTGGGGATGGATGTGCTGGTGGAAGTTCACGATGCAGAGGAACTAGAGCGTGCCCTGTCGCTGGACCTAAAGCTGGTTGGTATCAATAACCGCAACCTGCACACCTTTGACACCAGCCTGAATACCACTCTGGACCTGCTGCCGCGTATCCCTGAAGGCGTGACCGTGATTACCGAGTCAGGCATTCACACGCGTGATGACGTAGAGCTAATGCGTGACCACGAGGTCAATGGCTTTTTGGTCGGTGAAGCGTTTATGCGCGAAGAGGACCCTGGTTTGGCCCTCAAGCGGCTGTTTTTCTAAACGCCCACACGGATATCAGCAAGCCTCAGCAGGCCAGCCGCGTTAGCGGCTGGCCTGTTTGATACTGGTCAGCAGAGCTTGCAGAGGGTGGGGCAGGGTTTGCGCCGAGTAGCGTTTCACCTGGCTGCGGCAGGAGTAGCCGGTGGCCAGTAGCTTACCGCTGTTCTCTTCCGCTTCCACCTGGGGCTGCCACGACTGGGCGTAGATCGTTTTCGAGGTAGCGACGTTACGGGTCTCATGGCCGTAGGTACCGGACATACCGCAGCAGCCCGTGGTGGCCAGCTCTAGCTGCAAACCAAACGCTGCAAATACCTGCTGCCACGCTTTTGGGCTGCCCGGCGCATTGGTTTTTTCGGTGCAGTGGGAAAGCAGCTTAAAGCCAGGGTCTTTGAGCGTTAGCTGGCCGGGGGCGAGGGTGTTGACGCGGGTGGCTAGCCACTCCTGCAGCATCAGTACGTTCGGCACTTGCTCAGGGCCCAGCGCTTTGACGTACTCCTGGCGGTAGGTCAGCGTCATGGCGGGGTCGATGCCCACCATGGGCACCTCGAACTCACTAAGCGCGCGAAGGCGTTTGGCCTGCTTTTCTGCCGTGCGCTCAAAAGCACCTAAAAAGCCCTGTACGTGCAGCGGCTTGCCGTTGGCGGAAAACGGCATGACGAACACGCGCAAGTTTAGCCGCGATAGCAGCTCTACCACATCCATCACCAGCTTGGCTTCAAAGTGGGTGGTGAAGGCGTCTTGCACAATCACGACGCTGTTGGCCCGCTGCTGCTCGGTGAGTAGCGCAAGCGATGTGGGCGTGGCTTCCGCAACGCCCCAGGCGCGCAGCTGTTTTTTCACGCTAGCGCGAGATAGCGCGGGGGAATCGCTAATGCCGAGCCCTTTCTGCATGAGTTGCTCTACCCAGCGCTGGCCAAGGGCGGCGTTATACAGCGGAGCCATCTTGGTTAACGCAGGCAGCATAAATTCGGTGCCGCCAATCACGTAATCCCGCAGCGGGCGCAGATAGCGGCCGTGATACACTTCTAAAAACTGCGAGCGGAACTGCGGTACGTTGACTTTGATCGGGCACTGTCCCGCGCAGGACTTACACGCCAAGCAGCCCGCCATGGCGTCGTAGACTTCGTGGGAGTAGTCGTGGTGCTGCTGGCGGCTAACGGTGTTCATCACCCGCTTGGGGAAGCTTTTGATAAAGCCCCAGGTGCGCTCGGCTTTCTTTTTGCGCGACTCTTCCACCACGTCGATGCCCGCTTGCGACTGCAAGCGCAGCCACTCACGAATCAAGCTGGCGCGGCCTTTGGGGGAGTGGCGGCGGTCGCGGGTGGCCTTCCACGATGGGCACATGGGGTCGTCCACATCGTAGTTGTAGCAAGCGCCGTTGCCGTTGCAGTACACCGCTGCGTCATAGGCCTGCCAGGCCCGCTCGTCAATAGTGCGGTCGAGCTGGCCGCGCATGGGCACGCCGTCAACGGTGAGCAGTTCCGGGTCGCTCTCTTTCGCAATCAGCGTGGTACTTTCAGAAGGTGAGGCGATCTTGCCGGGGTTGAGCTGGTTGTGCGGGTCGAACGCCGCCTTGACCTGCTGCAGGCAGGGGTAAAGCTCACCGAAGAACTTCGGCCCGTACTCGGAGCGCACGCCTTTACCGTGTTCGCCCCACAGCAGCCCGCCGTACTTCTGGGTGAGCGCAGCGACTTCATCAGAAATCTCGCGAATCAGCGCTTCCTGGGCGGGGTCTTTCATATCCAGTGCCGGGCGCACATGCAGCACCCCCGCATCCACATGCCCAAACATGCCGTAGGAGAGCTGGCGCGCATCCAGCGCGGCGCGGAACTCGGTAATGAAGTCGGCCAAGTGTTCCGGCGGAACGGCAGTGTCCTCCACGAACGGCAGCGGGCGTTTTTCCCCCTGAACGTTACCCAGCAGACCCACCGAGCGTTTGCGCATGGCGTAGACTTTCTGGATCTGCGGGCGGCCTTCCGCCAGGGTGTAGCCTAATCGCTCTACGGTGGCATCCTGGCTCAGGTGCTGGGTAAACGCCGTTACACGCGCTGCGAGCTGTTCGGGGTCATCGTCGTTGAACTCGATCAGGTTGATGCCCTGAATAGGCGTGCTGCCCGCCGGGAAAAATTCTGCCACGCTGTCCCAAACGAGGTCTTCCATCGCCAGTTGCAGCACGGTGTCGTCCACGGTTTCAATGGACGTTGGCTTCGCGCTGCTGGCCATCAACGCTTTGGCATCCCGCAAGGCATCCATAAAGCTTGGGTAGCGTACGTTGACCAGCGTGGAGTGCTTGGGAATCGGCAGCACGTTGAGCACGGCTTCGTTTAAAAAGCCCAGGGAGCCTTCCGAACCGCACAGCAGACTATTCAGGTTAAGCTGGCCCTCTTCGCGCAGATGCGCTAGGTCGTAGCCGGTCAGGCAGCGGTTGAGCGGCGGGAATGTTGCTTCGATCAGCTCCCGCTGTTGATCGATTATCGTGGCGGCAGTGCGGTGTACATTGCCTAGCACACCCTCTTGCGCCAGCGCCTGCTGCTCCTCTTCCGCGTTGAGTGGGCGGCTGTGTAAATGCTGTCCGCCGAGCAGAATCGTATCCAGCTCTAGCACGTGGTGGCGGGTTTTGCCGTACTGGCAGCTACCCTGGCCACTGGCATCGGTGGAGATCATGCCGCCAATGGTGGCGCGATTCGATGTTGAAAGTTCAGGGGCGAAAAACAGCCCATGGGGTTTCAGCGCGGCGTTGAGCTGGTCTTTGACCACGCCTGCCTGTACCCGCACCCGGCGGGCTGCCACATCAATCTCAATGATTTGGTTCATATGGCGGGAGACATCCACCACGATGCCATCGGTCAGCGACTGGCCGTTGGTACCGGTGCCGCCACCCCGTGGGGTCAGGACGATATCCCGATGGGGCAGTTCGGAGGCAAGCTTGGCAAGGCGCTCTAAGTCTTCGGCGTGTTTGGGAAAAACCGCCGCCTGGGGAAGGCGCTGATAAATCGAGTTATCCGTTGCCAGCACGGTGCGGTTGGCGTAATCCGGCGCTATTTCACCTTCGAACCCACGCGCGCGGAGGGCTTCGAGAAAACGCACATAGTGGCTGCCAATTCGTTCGAAAGGGGCCGTGCGAGAATCCAGGGATGCAATCATAGAGGGTTGAGCCGTCACTGCTGGAAGCGGATAGGGGATAGCGTTACTTTACCGCAGCTGCTGCGCCGGTGCATCTTGACGTGCCGTCTCAGTGACTGCCTAACGCCTCTTTGACGAGCGCTGAACAGGCGTCGTTCATGGGTAGCGCCAGAGCCAGTGTGTGCGCCTGCGGCGACATCTTGCCCCAGGTCTTTTGCACAATGCGCACCATATGGTCGTGCTCTACCTTTCGGGAGAAATCGGCGAAGTAGTTTTCCAAGAACACTAAGCAGGCGCAGTCTTCCAGGGCTTGCACATCGCTATCGCGCCCCAGGCCTTGCTTGCGAATCATGCTGGCCACGCGCTTGGCCTCCTCTTGGGAGTAGCCCGCTTCTTCCATGATTGCCGCCGTGGTATCGCCTGCCTGGGCACTTTGGTCTCGCCGCCAAGTTAAGTAGCCAATGCGGCCTTCTGGGTAATCGCTTCGCGGCAGTTGCCAGCGCTGCAGATGCTGGGCGCGCACGGCAATGCGCAACAGTTCGCTCGGCGTCTCCTGCAGTCGCTCTAGCCACCGGCTCATGCGCTGTGCATAAGCCAGCTCTTTGGGCTGGGCGTCACCATTTGGCAGGGTGGTCGTCTGAGGGTCTTGGGCGTGCAGCGCATCGATAGCGGCAAGGGTCTTTTCAAAGGTGGACGACATGGCGGCTCGCTTGGGGAGAGTGGAAGAGTCGTATCCTAGCAGCTTGCCAGCCACTATAAAAAACGCCCGCTGCCAAGGGCAGCGGGCGTGTGAGGTGGCAGAACCTGGCATCAAGAACGGCTGGTGTTGTAAATCTCCTCGTTGAGCTCGCCCTCGCTTTTACCTACCAGCGTGGTGACCATCAAATCACCGGCTACGTTCACGCTGGTGCGTGCCATGTCTAGAATGCGGTCGATACCCGCCACCACGGCGATGGCTTCCAGCGGCAGGCCAATTTGTGCCATGACGATCGACAGCATGATTAGCCCTGCACCGGGAACGCCCGCTGTGCCAATCGAAGCCAGCGTACCGGTGGCAACGATCATGCCATAGTCCATCATGCTGAGATCGGTGCCGGTCATCTGTGCAATGAACAGCACCACCACGCCTTGATAAAGTGCCGTGCCATCCATATTGATGGTGGCGCCTACGGGCAGTACAAAGCCGGACACCCCTTCGGAGACGCCCAGGTTTTTCTGTGCGCAGCGAATCGAGACGGGCAGGGTGCCTGCCGAGGACGCAGAAGAGAAAGCGACGACAATGGCGTCCAGGCTGCCTTTCAGGTAACGCACGGGATTCAAACGACCCAGCAGGGAGATAAAGCCCGAGTAAATCACCAGAACATGCAGAATGCTGGCCACGTAGACCACGCCGATGAGTTTGGCGAGCGGTAGCAGGATTTCCAATCCGTATTGGCCGGAGACGTGTGCAATCAAACCAAACACCCCGAACGGGGCGAACGCCATCACGAGGCCGGTGAGTTTGTACATGGCCTCTGCGAAGCTATCGAAAACCTTCATGACCGGCTCGCCCTTCTCGCCGATCAGGGTAAGCGAGATTCCCAAGCCAATGGCAAAGACGATGATCTGCATGATATTGCCGTTCGCTAGGGCATCCAGCGGATTTCTCGGCACGAGGTTGACCAAAATAGAGACCAGAGAGGGCGCTTCATTGGCCGAGACCTCGGCATCGAAGCTCAGCCCCACTCCCACCCCAGGCTGTAGCAGAGTGGAAAGGACGAGGCCAATGGTGATGGCAAAGGCAGTGGTCACTAGGTAAAGCGTGATGGTGCGTGCACCGATACGGCCCATCTTTTGTGGATCCCGCATGGAGGTGATGCCCACCACCAGGGTGGAAAATACCAGCGGTACAATCAGCATCATGATGGCATTGATGAAAATATCGCCCAGTGGCTTAAATACACTCGCTGTTTCACCCAGCAGCGCACCGGCCAAGACCCCAAGGGCTAAACCCGCCAGGATTTTTTTCCACAGCGCGATACGCCGCCACCAGCCGAATGTTCCTTTCGTTGCGGTTTCCTGCACAACATTCTCCTTTTCTAAAACCCGTTGTTAGTGGTTCTTGCTATGAAGCGGCGGGCACTCTATCACTTTTGGCTAATGATTGGGGATGGGTATGTGATGTGCTCATGGCGCATGCCTGCGCTTCCTCTGCGCGTTGCTAAGGCCATGCCCCATAGCCCCCTGTCTCGCTTTTGCCTACAATAGCTCTCTTTGCCACGGCGTCGATGTGCCGTGTTCCACAGTATTCAGGCCAAGGGATAATCCATGCTCGATCCGAAACTGCTGCGCGGTGATCTTGATGCGACTGCGCAACAACTGGCCCGCCGGGGCTTCGAACTCGATACAGCAGCGCTGCAGGCGCTAGAGTCGCGCCGTCGTGAGCTGCAAACTCAGACCGAGCAACTGCAGAACGAGCGTAATATGCGCTCCAAAGCGATTGGTAAGGCCAAGGCCAACGGTGAGGACATTCAACCGCTGTTGGACGAGGTGAGTGATCTAGGCGATCGTTTGGACGCGGCCAAGCGCGAGCTGGCCGAGGTGCAGGCCGAGTGGGATGACGCGATTAGCGGTATTCCCAACCTGCCCCATGAGAGCGTGCCGGAAGGCAAGAGCGAAGACGATAACGTCGAGCTGCACCGCTGGGGGACGCCGCGAGAGTTCGATTTCGACGTGCTGGACCATGTGGATTTGGGTAAGAAGTCTGGTTATCTCGATTTTGAGCTGGCGGCCAAGCTGACCGGCGCGCGCTTTGCAGTGATGCGCGGGCCCGTTGCGCGCCTGCATCGCGCGCTGGCGCAGTTCATGCTGGATACACAGACCCAGCAGCACGGCTATGAAGAGTGCTACGTGCCTTACATGGTGAATCGCGATTCGCTGATGGGTACGGGCCAGCTGCCCAAGTTTGGCGAGGATCTGTTCAAGCTGAACGATGAGCGAGAGTACCACTTGATTCCCACATCGGAAGTACCGCTGACCAACTTCGTGCGTGATGAGATCGTCGAGCTGGCTGCGCTGCCGATGAAGCTCACGGCGCATACTCCATGTTTCCGTTCGGAAGCCGGCTCCCATGGGCGCGATACCCGTGGCATGATTCGTCAACACCAGTTCGATAAAGTCGAAATGGTGCAAATTGTAGAGCCGGAGAAGAGCTACGACGCGCTGGAAGAGATGCGTGGCCATGCAGAAGCCATTCTGCAGGCGCTTGAACTTCCGTATCGTGTAGTGACGCTATGTACGGGCGACATGGGGTTTGGCGCGGCAAAAACCTACGACTTGGAAGTGTGGCTACCGAGTCAGAACACGTATCGGGAAATCTCGTCAGTCTCCAACTGCGAAGATTTCCAGGCGCGTCGGATGCAGGCTCGTTACCGTCATCCGGAAGCCAAAAAGCCGCAGCTCCTGCATACGCTCAATGGTTCTGGCCTTGCTGTTGGCCGCTGCCTGCTGGCGGTGCTCGAAAACCACCAGCAGGCGGATGGGTCGATTACTGTTCCGGCTCCCCTGCAACCCTACCTGGGCGGCCTCGAGCGTCTTGCCCTCTAAGCGCCCACTCGACGTTCACCCCGGCATCGATGCGAATGGTGCCGGGGCGGTAGTCGCTGGCTGAACCGCTGCCCATGGCGTCACTTTCGGCGCGCATGGCCATCATGCGGGGTTGAAAGATGGGCGCCTGGGTCTCTTCGATGCGCTGAACGGGGCCAAGCGTGACATCGAGGGTGCTCGCCATGAGATCGGCTTTATGGCGGGCTTTTTCCAGCGCCTTGGTCAGTGCTTCGTCGGTCGCTGCGTCCCGGTCCTGCAGGTCGAACTGCACGCCATCCAGCGCATTGACGCCAGCGCCAATCAGCGCGTCCAGCACATCGCCTAATTGGTCTATATTAGTTAGCTCTACGCTGAAGGGGCGCTCCAAGCGGGTGCGCATCAGAGTATCTTGCTCGCCCCCTTCATTGCGCGGTCCCGCAACATGCTCAGGATAAACGTTCAGTGAACCGGCATTGATCGCGCGTTGCTCGATGCCCATCTCTTCCATGGCGGCGATGAGTTCGCTGGCCCGCTGCTCGAGACGTTCGCGAGCGCTGCCAAGCGCGGCACTGTCCGTATCTTCTAGGGTAGAGACGGCGGGCGTATTCTCCCATAGGCGTGCTGAGAGCGTGGCTTTATCGGGTTCGACTTCTACCCACGACTGCGCTTGAACGCTAAGGCTAGGGGGTGCAGGAGGAGCGGCATGAGCGCCCGGGGCGGCCAAGAGAGCCAATAGAGCGCCACCTATCACACCATGGCGGAGTCGTTTCAAAGGGTGCGTTGCTGTTTTCATTGGTCACTTCCTTGCTGAGAGAGCCAGTACGTTGTGTGCGCTGAATAGCGTGTGATGTCGCTGCTTTGAAGGGGGCGTGGCCATAAAGTTCACAGGCTAAGCTTAGACGAAAAACAGTTGCTGAATGTTTGCATGGTTTGTGCGATACCAGCCAAACCACCATCATGTATAGATAACATGCTAAGGAAAGGGCTATGTCGAAGTTGTCGGATGAGGATTATCGAAGTATTCCGCTCAATGCCACGCTGGCGCTCGCTGCGCTGGTGGTGATCATTGCGGGCATGAAAGTAGGGGCTGATTTATTGGTGCCGCTGTTGCTAGCGGTGTTCATTGCCGTGGTATGTACCTCTCCCGTTCAGTGGCTGCATCACTGCGGCCTCAGCCGACGAATGTCGGCGTTGATTACGCTGTTGGTCTTGGTGGGGTTTCTATCGCTGATTGGCTTACTGGTGGTCAACAGCTTTAGTACCTTCGTCGAGGCGCTGCCGGACATCGAGTCCAGGCTCTATGAGCACTATTGGGATCTGCTCAATACGTTGGCTTCCCATGGATTGGCCATCGACCCCGATCAGCTCAGCTCTATGTTCGCCATGGAAGAGGACGGTTCCTGGGTTGCCACGCTGTTGGGGGAACTTGGTTCGCTGTTCATGCAGGGCAGTATCGTCGCACTGCTGGTGATCTTCATGCTGTTCGAGACGCTGCACTTCCGCGATAAGGTGTCGCGCGCACTCGAGAATCCCGCGCCAAGCCTCAAGCGGTTCAGCGAGTTCAGTTTGACGTTGAAACGCTATTTGGCGGTGAAAACCGTGATTAGTCTGGCGACCGGCGTGCTGGTATGGCTCTCATGCCTGATGGTGGGGGTGGAATTCCCGCTGCTCTGGGGGGTGCTGGCCTTTGCGCTCAATTTCATCCCCAACATCGGTTCGGCACTGGCGGCGATTCCTCCGGTGCTGCTGCTCTTGGTCTCCCAGGATGGCGGTTTGCTGCAGGCATTTTTGTTGGCCTCGGCGTATCTCGTCATCAATTTCATTTTGGGTAACTTGATCGAGCCGCGAGTGATGGGCCAAGCGCTGGGGTTATCCACTTTCGTGGCGTTTCTTTCGCTAGTGGTATGGGGGTGGATCTTTGGTGCAGCGGGTATGTTGCTATCGGTGGTGCTCACCATGACGCTGAAAATCGCGCTGGATAGTCATCCACAAACGCGCTGGATTGCCCACTTGCTGGGGCCTGGCAGGCAACGAAACGTGCAGGTAAGACGACCTGGCGATGCGCGCCGACCGCCATGGCGGCGTGGCGTGTGGTCTAAGCGTGAAGAGAGCGACGTTTGATGACTAGGCGCGGCGCTGGTGAAAGAGAGACGTGAGGAAAGGGGGGAGCGGCGTTACCGCTGGCAGTGCCAGCGGTAACGTGAACGGCTTAGGCGTTCTGGTCGATGAACTGCGTCAGCTGAGACTTGGATTGCGCACCGACCAGAGAGGCAACCTTGGTGCCCGACTTGAACAGCATCACGGTCGGTACACCGCGGACGCCCTGTTCGGCGGCGATTTCCGGGGCATCATCAACGTTCACGCTGACGACTTTCAGATTGTCGCCACGCTCGGCGGCCACTTCATCGACAACAGGTGCCATGACTTTACACGGGCCGCACCAGGGGGCCCAGAATTTCAGCAGGACAGGCTGTTCGGCGTTGAGGACTTCTTGCTCAAAATTGGCGTTGGTGACATCAACATTGGTAGCCATTTGCTTCTCCCGTTTGCGTTGCTCTTGCTGTTTCGTTGCCTCAAATGGAGCAACGGTCATTACGCGATATATTAGCGCACTTTCACCGCGCCAAGTTGCCAGATGTTAGCGGGCGAGAAGGGTGCTGGCAAATTCCTGATGCGATTTGTCCTTAAATAGAAAAAATTAATAGATGTTCATAGTCTCTATTTTTTATACTATAAGGGAATTATAAGCCGTTTTTTTATTCAAAAATGTGCTCATTGAGTCATGGTAACCGGGCGCTTGGCCAAGCACAGAGTTGCAGCGCGAGGATGCGCTTTTACGTGCTTCCTGCATAGATAATAAGGTGAGGATATGAAGCTACAGCAACTTCGCTATATCTGGGAAGTCAATCGACACAATCTCAACGTTTCGGCGACGGCCCAGAGCCTGTTCACGTCCCAGCCGGGCATTTCCAAACAGATTCGCTTGCTTGAGGATGAGTTGGGGGTCGAAATTTTTGCCCGCAGCGGCAAGCACCTGACCCGTGTCACGCCTGCCGGGCAGTCGATCATCGAACTGGCTGGGCAGGTGCTCAAGCTTACTGAGAATATCAAGCAAGTGGCTCAAGAGCACAGCGACGAACGTCGCGGCAGCCTGTCCATTGCGACCACCCATACCCAGGCGCGCTATGCCCTGCCGCCGATCATCAGTGAATTCACCCTGAAATACCCGGAAGTGGCGCTGCACATGCAGCAGGGCACGCCTAAGCAAATTGCGCAGATGGTGAGCGAGGGGCAGGCGGACTTTGCCATTGCCACGGAGTCGTTGGAACTGTTTACCGACTTGGTGCTGCTGCCCTGCTATCGCTGGAATCGCTGCGTGTTGGTGCCGAAAGAGCACCCCTTGGCCACCTTATCAGGCCCGTTGACCCTGGAAGCGTTGGCCGAGCACCCGTTGGTGACGTACGTCTTTGGCTTTACCGGACGTTCACAGCTCGACGATGCCTTCAAAGCAAAAGGTCTGACGCCCAACGTTGTCCTCACCGCTGCCGACGCGGACGTGATCAAGACCTACGTACGTTTGGGAATGGGCGTGGGCATCGTTGCGCACATGGCCGTTGATCCCTCCCTGGATAGCGATTTGGTCGCACTGGATGCTAGCCATCTATTTGCCAGCTCGACGACGAAAATCGGCATTCGGCGCGGAACCTTCATGCGTGGCTACATGTACGACTTCTTGGCGCGTTTTGCGCCGCACTTGACCCGTGACCGGGTGGACGAGGCGCTCATGGCCGGGCCACGCTTCGAACAGGCGCTGTTCGAAGGGGTCGAGCTGCCCGAGTATTGAGCAAAAAAACCTGCTCCGACGCTACGTCGGAGCAGGTGATGTGTCCATGGTTGGCCGCTCAGTGCTGAAGGTGCAAGCCACACTCGCGCTTCTCTTCCACTTTGGTGGGATCGAAGTAGTCGAAGTTGTTAGGCAGGTCGTGGGCTTCTAAGTAGTAGTACATGTCTTTGGCGGTCCACTGCAGCAGTGGGGCCACTTTCAGTAAGCCGTCGCTGTTGCGGCTGACGACCTGCATCTTTGCCCGTTCGGGCGTATCTTCGGCGCGCAGTGCGGTAAACCATACGTCAGGCTGCATCTCACGCAGCGCGCGTTCAAAAGGTTCCAGCTTTACTTCTTGAGTGAAGGCAGCGTGGCGCGGGTCATCGATGCCGGGCATGGGCCCGTCCAGCGCTTCACGATGAGCGCGAGTACGCGTTGGCAAAAAGCTGACGATATTCAAATTCAAGCGCTGAATCAGCGCATCGGCGAACTGGTAAGTCGCTTCGGTGTTATAGCCGCTATCCATCCAGACGATGGGAATGTCCGGACGCACTTGCGTCACCATGTGCAGGATGACGGCTTCGAACGGGCGGAAGTTGGTGGTGCAGATCGGGCGCTCGCCCTGGCTGAACGCCCACTCGATGAGTCCTTGCGGGTCGTTGGCAAAATCACGATTGATCTGTTCAAGCGTTGAGGACATGCGGCCTCCTTTGTGAAAAAGCGTGCAATGTCTCTAGGCTACCAAAGGCGAGGGGCTTCTCCCCAATACCGTTTGGTTAGGCTTTTATATTTCTTTTCGATGTAAGAAGGCAGTGCGCTTATTCCAAAGCGCTGATCAAGTGGCGAATCTTGTCTAGCGTCTCGGTGTACTCTTCGCCTGCCTGCGAATCGGCCACCAATCCGCCGCCGCCCCACACATGTAGGTCACCCCTGTCAGCCACCATCGTGCGTATGGCAATCGACGTATCCATGCTGCCGCGCACGTCGATATAGCCCAAGCTGCCGCAATACACGCTGCGTTGGCAGGGTTCCAGCTCATCGATGATCTGCATCGCTCGTATTTTGGGGGCGCCGGTAATCGAGCCGCCGGGGAAGGCGGCCGTCAGCAATGAAAGCGGTGAGTGTTGAGGTGCCAGGTGACCTTGCACCACGCTGACCAAGTGGTGAACGTTGGGATAGCTCTCTAACTGGCATAGCTGCGGCACGCGAATGGAGCCAGGTACGCACACACGTCCCAAATCGTTACGCAGAAGATCCACGATCATGACGTTTTCGGCACGGTCTTTGGTGCTCTTGAGCAGGTCTTCAGCCAGCACGCGGTCTTCTTCGGGCGTTTTGCCCCGTGGCCGAGTGCCTTTGATGGGGCGCGTTTCCACCAAGCCATCACGACTTTGGATGAAACGCTCGGGAGAAAGCGACAGAACGGCGTGATCGCCCCAGGCCATGAAGCCGGAAAAAGGCGTGGGCGTGGCTTCCCTGAGCTGGAGATAGGCCTGCCACTCGTCGCCTTCGTAACGCGCCGAGAAGCGCTGCGCGAGGTTGATTTGATAGCAATCCCCGGCGCGAATATAGCGCTGCACGGCATCGAATCGCTCGGTGTAGGCCGCTTGGCTGAGCTCTGGCGAAAATCGCCGAGTAAGTTTAAACGGCGCTACCGGCGCATCGGGCGCCGCCAGCCACGCCATCACCTGTTCACGACGCGCCGGATTGCCTACGAACCACGCTTGCTCGTTCACATGGTCAAGTGTAATGCACCAATCAAATAGCCCTACGCGTAATGAGGGTAGGTGAGTGGCTGCCGGGTGTTGGCTAGCAATATCGGCGAGATCGCGGCCCAGGTCGTAGCTCCAATACCCCATCAGCCCGCCCAGAAAAGGCAGTTCGCTCTCCTCGTTAGCGTCAGGTAGCTGCTCGAGCAGCCACTGCTGCTGCGCCGTGACGTCGTTCGCAAGTGAGGCGGGGAGCGTCAGCGTGTCAGATGAGAAAAGCGTGTCGCCCTCTGAGGTGATGGCTAGCGTTGCCAGCGGGTCGCTGCTGACGATGTCGAAACGGCCGGTCGTCGCTTTTGGGCGGCCGCTATCGAGCAGCACAGCGCCTGGGCGGTGTCGCAATTTGGCGAAGATCGCCAAAGGATCGGTAGAGTAGGGCAGGGCTGAAATCGTCAACGCCGTTGTCATGAAGCAAACGCCAAGCCAGAGGGGGCGACGTATTTTAGAGGTCGCGACTTGATGACACCAGTGCCGTCGTCGACGCCTTTCTCACGCAGTCAGGCAGAAAAGGCTTATAAAACGCTGATTGTTGACACTGGTTGGGAGAGAAGGCGGATGCTTGCAACGAAAGGTGAATAAAAACGCCTATTTCGTATGGTTGACGGGGGGAAAGCAGCGGGCTAAAGTCCTTTTATTCTCTAATTGTCGACAATTTGCCATGACGTTACTTGCTACTACTTCCTCGACTTCTGATGAAACCGCTGCCGAGCCGGTATCGCCAGAGGTACGCACGCTCGCGGAGCGCGTGTTTCATCAGCTACAGAGCGCCATAGTGCGCGGCGAGCTAGCGCCAGGCAGTAAAATTACCGAGCCTGGGCTCTCCAAAACCTACGGTATCTCCCGTGGGCCGTTACGAGAAGCCATGCGTCGATTAGAAGCCCACCGTCTGATCGAACGTGTACCCCATGTGGGGGCTCGGGTGGTCAAACTTTCCATGAAAGAGCTATTGGAGCTGTTTGACGTGCGCGAAGCCTTGGAGAGCATGGCGGCCCGCTTGGCCGCCGAGCATATGTCACCAGAGGAGATACAGGGGCTGCGCGACGTGCTGGCACTGCATGAAAGCCAGGGCGATTTAAAACGCGGTGAAGCCTACTACCAGCGGGAAGGCGACCTGGACTTCCATTATCGCATCGTTCAGGGCAGCCACAACAAAATGCTGATGAATTTGTTGTGCGACGACCTTTACTACTTGGTGCGCCTCTACCGTACTCAGTTTAGCGCCAGCGGTACGCGCCCCCAGCGGGCGTTTGTCGAGCACCACCGCATCGTCGATGCCATCGAAGCAGGTGACGCCGAACTGGCCGAGCTATTGATGCGTCGCCATGTCAGCGCTTCCCGTGCCAATGTGGCTGACCGCTACGCCGCTATCCTCGAACAACAATCCACAACAACGTCCGATTAGGAGTCCACACTCATGTCGATCACCTCTTCCACGCTGACCCCCGGGGCACGCTTTCGCGCCGCGCTGGAAGCCAATCGCCCGCTGCCGATTTTAGGCACCATCAACGCCTATACGGCCATGATGGCCGAGCGAGTAGGGCATCAAGCCATCTACCTTTCCGGTGGCGGGGTGGCGAACGCGTCGTTTGGCCTGCCGGATCTGGGCATGACCACCATGAACGACGTGGTGGAAGATGCACACCGTATTTGCGGTGCGACGGACCTGCCGCTGCTGGTAGATATTGATACTGGCTGGGGCGGTGCATTCAACATTGCCCGCACCGTGAAAGAGATGCAGCGGGCGGGCGTGGCCGCCGTTCACCTGGAAGATCAGGTCGCGCAAAAGCGCTGCGGCCACCGGCCGAACAAGGCCATCGTCTCGCAGCAAGAGATGGTAGACCGCATCAAAGCCGCTGCCGATGCCAAGCTGGACCCGGATTTCTACCTGATTGCCCGCACCGATGCGTTCCAAAAAGAGGGGCTGGATGCGGCCATTGAGCGGGCGAATGCCTGCGTGGAAGCGGGTGCTGACGCTATCTTCGCTGAAGCGGTGCATACGTTGGATGACTATCAGGCGTTCTGCCAGCGAGTGAATGCCCCCATTCTGGCCAACATTACCGAGTTCGGCGCGACGCCGCTGTTTACTCAGCAAGAGCTGGGTGAAGTGGGCTGCCGCATGGTGCTCTACCCGCTGTCGGCGTTCCGCGCCATGAACGCGGCCGCGCTGAAGGTGTACCAGAGCATTTTAGAGAATGGCCATCAGCGTGAGGTGGTCGACACCATGCAAACCCGCGATGAGCTATACGACTTTTTGAACTACCACGACTTCGAACAGAAGCTCGACGCGCTGTTCGCCGAGCAGAAAGACGCGTAAGCCGCGCGTTCGGTTGTCACTAGTTTGACCCACCACATTGACCAACAACTCTTATAAATAAGCACGTCAGGAGACATCACATGGCTGATAAACCGTTAGCAGGTGCAGGATTACGAGGGCAGAGTGCTGGCGCCACCGCGCTATGTACCGTGGGTAAAACCGGTTCTGGCCTTACCTATCGTGGTTTCGATATCAAAGAGCTGGCTGAAAAGGCCAAATTTGAAGAGGTCGCTTACCTGCTGCTGAAAGGTAAGCTGCCTAACCAAGCCGAGCTTGACCACTACATTGCCAAGCTAAAAGGCCTGCGTGGCCTGCCTGATGCGCTGAAAACCGTGCTGGAGCAGATTCCTAAAGACGCTCACCCGATGGATGTGATGCGCACGGGGGCCTCCATGCTAGGCAACCTGGAAACCGAAGAGAGCTTTGACGAGCAGCAGGATGTGGCGGACCGCCTGTTAGCCGTGCTGCCCTCGATTATTTGCTACTGGTACCGTTTCAGCCATGACGGCGTGCGTATTGACACCGAAACTGATGACGCCTCGGTAGGCGGCCATTTCCTGCATATGCTGCGCGGCGAACCCGCCTCCGAGCTGCATGCCCGCGTGATGAACGTCTCGCTGATTCTCTATGCCGAGCATGAGTTCAACGCTTCTACCTTTACTGCCCGGGTGTGCGCGTCGACGTTGTCCGACATGCACTCTTGCGTCACCGGCGCGATTGGTTCGCTGCGCGGCCCGCTACACGGCGGTGCCAACGAAGCGGCGATGGCGATGATCGAGAACTGGGCATCGCCAGAGGAAGCAGAGCGGGAAATGCTGGGCATGTTAGAGCGTAAAGAGAAGATCATGGGCTTTGGCCACGCGATCTATCGGGAGTCGGACCCGCGCAACGCCATCATCAAGGAGTGGTCGAAGAAACTAGCGGATGACGTTGGTGACACCGTGCTCTATCCGGTCTCCGTCCGCTGTGAAGAGGTAATGTGGCGGGAGAAGAAGCTGTTCTGCAACGCAGACTTTTTCCATGCCAGCGCCTACCACTTCATGGATATTCCCACCAAGCTGTTCACGCCGATTTTCGTGATGTCGCGAGTGACCGGCTGGGCTGCGCACGTGTTCGAACAGCGCGCCAACAACCGCATTATTCGCCCCAGCGCTGACTACATCGGCCCTGAGAAGAGCGAATGGGTGCCCATCGAAGCGCGTGACTAATGAGTTGCGTGGTGACTAAGTGAGAGGCGTTATGAACACGAATTATCGCAAGCCGCTACCGGGCGTTCTGGTAGAGGGCGAGCCGGTAGAGTTCTTCGATGCACGCCAAGCGGTCGAGGATATCCAGCACGGCGCCTATGCCAAACTGCCCTACACCTCGCGCGTATTGGCCGAACAGCTGGTACGTCGCTGTGACCCTGAGCTGCTCACTGATGCGCTAAAACAGCTCATTGAGCGCAAGCAGGATTTAGATTTTCCCTGGTACCCGGCGCGGGTGGTATGTCACGACATTCTTGGTCAGACCGCACTGGTAGATTTAGCTGGCCTCCGTGACGCCATTGCTGATAAAGGCGGTGACCCGGCCAAGGTCAACCCGGTAGTGCCCACTCAGCTGATCGTCGACCACTCGTTGGCCGTCGAACATGCGGGTTTTGAGAAGGATGCCTTCGAGAAAAACCGCCAAGTGGAGGATCGTCGTAACGATGACCGATTCCACTTTATTAACTGGACCAAGCTGGCGTTTGAAAACGTCGATGTGATTCCCCCCGGCAACGGCATCATGCACCAGATCAACCTGGAGAAGATGTCCCCAGTGGTGCAGTGCCGCCCCGATGAGCAGGGTATGCGTATCGCCTACCCGGATACCTGCGTGGGCACCGATAGCCATACGCCGATGGTGGATGCATTAGGGGTAATCTCCGTGGGGGTCGGCGGCTTGGAAGCGGAAAGCGTCATGCTTGGCCGCGCCTCCATGATGCGCCTGCCGGATATTGTCGGGGTCGAGCTTACCGGCAAACTGCAGCCGGGTATTACCGGCACGGATATGGTGCTGGCGATTACCGAGTTTCTGCGTAAAGAGCGGGTAGTGGGCGCTTACTTGGAGTTTTTCGGGGAGGGGGCTGATGCCTTGACCGTAGGCGACCGCGCCACGATTTCCAACATGACGCCGGAATATGGCGCCACGGCAGCGATGTTCTACATCGACGATCAAACCATTGAGTATCTCAAGCTTACTGGTCGTGAAGATGAACAAGTCGGGCTGGTGGAAGCCTACGCTAAGCATACTGGGCTGTGGGCAGATGATCTCAAGAGTGTCTATTACGAGCGGGTATTGACGTTTGATCTCTCAAGCGTGGCGCGCACGTTGGCTGGCCCCTCTAACCCCCATGCCCACCTGCCTACGTCCGAGCTGGCCAAGCGGGGTATCGCCATCGACCTGGATAAAGCCCGGGCCGATGAGCAGGCAGGCAAAATGCCGGATGGCGCGGTGATTATTGCCGCCATCACCAGCTGCACCAATACGTCTAACCCGCGTAATATGGTGGCGGCTGGGTTGATTGCTCGCAACGCCAACCGGTTAGGGCTGACCCGCAAACCGTGGGTAAAGTCGTCGCTGGCCCCTGGCTCAAAAACCGTCAAGATGTACTTAGAAGAAGCGCACTTGATGGACGAGTTGGAAAACCTCGGCTTTGGTGTGGTGGCCTACGCCTGTACCACCTGTAACGGGATGTCTGGTGCGCTGGAGCCGCACATTCAGCAGGAAATCATTGACCGCGACCTGTACGCCACGGCGGTACTTTCCGGTAACCGTAACTTCGATGGGCGTATTCACCCCTACGCCAAGCAGGCGTTTTTGGCCTCACCGCCGCTGGTCGTGGCGTATGCCATTGCGGGTACCATCCGCTTTGATATCGAAAAAGACGTGCTGGGGTATGACACGCAGGGCAATCCGGTCACGCTTAAGGACATCTGGCCCGACGATAGCGAAATCGATGCTATCGTGAAGTCGGCGGTGAAGCCCGAGCAGTTCCGCCAAACCTACATCCCGATGTTCGATCTGGATAAAAGTGCGCGTACGCAGGTAAGCCCGCTGTATGAATGGCGGCCCCAGAGTACCTACATTCGCCGCCCGCCCTATTGGGAAGGCAATATGGCGAAAGAGCGCGGGCTGAAGGGCATGCGCCCGCTGGCGATTCTGCCGGACAACATCACCACCGACCACCTTTCGCCTTCCAATGCCATCATGCTCGATAGCGCGGCGGGGGAGTACCTGCACAAGATGGGCCTGCCGGAGGAGGACTTTAACTCCTACGCCACCCACCGCGGGGATCACCTGACCGCTCAGCGGGCCACCCTGGCGAATCCGAAACTGTTCAACGAAATGGTCCACGACGAGCAGGGCAAGGTGCTGCAGGGGTCGCTGGCGCGGATCGAGCCGGAGGGCAAGGTGACCCGCATGTGGGAAGCCATCGAGACCTACATGGCCCGCAAGCAGCCGCTGATCATTATCGCCGGTGCGGATTATGGCCAAGGCTCGTCCCGTGACTGGGCCGCCAAAGGCGTCGCGCTCGCAGGAGTGGAAGCCATTGTCGCCGAAGGCTTCGAGCGCATCCACCGCACGAACCTGATCGGTATGGGTGTGATGCCCCTGCAGTTTGAAGCGGGCACCACGCGACAAACGCTTGGGTTGGATGGCACGGAAGTCTTCGATGTGGAAGGCACGCCTGAACCCCGCGCCATGCTCACGCTGGTTATTCACCGCACCAGTGGCAGCACCGAGCGCGTGCCTGTGGTTTGCCGATTGGATACGGCTGAAGAAGTGACCATCTATTCAGCCGGTGGCGTACTGCAGCGGTTTGCTCAGGACTTTTTGGAATCCTCCATTGCCTAGTGGCTACCGCGCGATGGTAAGGGTGTGATGGATAGCGAATAGCCTGGCAGTTGCCAGGCTATTGTTTAAGAGGTGCGTCATGGCTCATAAAGCACAAATCCGTATTCCCGCCACCTATATGCGGGGCGGTACTAGTAAGGGCGTTTTTTTTACCCTGAGCGACCTACCCTCCGCCGCTCAGGTGCCGGGTGAGGCGCGGGATAAGCTGCTGCTGCGGGTGATAGGCAGCCCCGACCCTTATGAAAAACAAATTGATGGCATGGGGGGCGCTACGTCCAGCACCAGCAAAACGGTGATTCTCTCGAAGAGTGAATCGCCCGATCACGATGTGGATTACCTATTCGGCCAAGTCTCCATCGATAAGCCCTTTGTGGACTGGAGCGGTAACTGCGGCAATCTATCCGCGGCGGTAGGGCCTTATGCTATCGCCAACGGCTTAGTTGACCCTGCCAAGGTGCCGCACAACGGCATCGCGGAAGTGCGTATTTGGCAGGTCAATATTCAGAAAACCATTGTTGCCCAAGTGCCTATGACCGATGGTGAGGTACAAGAGACCGGCGATTTTGAGTTGGATGGCGTCACCTTTCCGGCGGCAGAAATCCCCGTCGCGTTTATGGACCCTGCCGACGGCGAGGGCGCGATTTTCCCCACTGGCAACGTGGTCGATGACCTAGAGGTGCCGGGCGTTGGTGTCCTGAAAGCAACGTTGATTAACGCCGGAATCCCAACGGTGTTCGTCAATGCCGAGGCGTTGGGTTATACCGGATGTGAGCTTCAAGAAGCGATCAATGGAGATGCCAAGGCGCTGGCAATGTTTGAGACGATTCGCGCCCATGGGGCCGTCCGCATGGGGCTGATTAACCATGTGGAAGAGGCCGCCAGCCGTCAGCACACCCCTAAAGTGGCGTTTGTAGGCCCCCCGGCCAGTTATACGGCGTCGAGTGGTAAAGCCGTCCATGCGGACGATATTGACCTTGTAGTGCGGGCGCTCTCCATGGGCAAGCTACACCATGCCATGATGGGCACGGCGGCAGTGGCGATTGGCGCAGCAGCGGCGATTCAAGGCACGTTGGTGAATATGGCCGCAGGAAGCGTCGAGCGTGACGCGGTGACGTTTGGGCATCCGTCTGGATCACTGCGGGTTGGGGCGAAAGCCAGTTTGGTCGATGGGCGTTGGCAGATCGATCAGGCGCTGATGAGCCGCAGTGCACGGGTATTGATGGAGGGTGAGGTCCGTATCCCCAGCGATACCTTCTGATCGGTGGCGGCATTCTGCCGCCGCTGGCTAGTGCCAAGCGGCGGCAGAGCACGGCGATGGCTCACGTTACTCGTCGAACGTGACCTGATCGCGCATGCGATCCACCGTGGCAGGCCCAATGCCATTGACGCGAGTCAGATCATCGGCGTCGGTGAAGGCGCCGTTGGTTTCGCGCTCTTCAATGATGGCGGCGGCGCGGCTGGGGCCGATACCCGGTAGTTCGGTCAACAGCTCTTCATCGGCGCTATTGACGTTAATGGGGGCAACGGTTTGCGCTAACGTGGCACTGGACAAGCCCAGGCTTAGGCTGATGAGCAGTGCGATAACAAAGCGTTTGACGGTTGTTGGCATGATTCATGTCCCTTTTTTGGTGCTTCGGAGCCAGCCACGTGCTCAACGTGATGGCGAGTAAACGCGGTCACCTTCATGGTCGCCGCCTTAATGAACTTAATCTTTTCAAAACGTAAGCGCTGTAAGCGATCAACGATAGCATTTGTAAGTCTTTTGCTACGGGAAGATGGCGAATCGCTTACACAGCTCCCTTAGTGAGACTGGTACACTTAGCGCGTATCACCCGTCAAAGACGTCGTTGTCCACCAGCGTTCACGAACACGGAGTAAGCGCGTGCCCACCGATTCCCCCCTGATTATTGCCTTGGATTACCCTTCACTCGATGCGGCGCTCTGCATGGCCGACCAGCTCGACCCGGCCCGTTGCCGCGTCAAAGTCGGTAAAGAGCTATTTACCCGGAGTGGCCCAGCCGTGCTGGAAGCGCTTCATGGTCGCGGCTTTGAGGTGTTTCTGGACCTGAAATTTCATGACATTCCAAACACGGTAGCCAGTGCCGTACAGGCGGCGGCGGAGCAGGGCGTGTGGATGGTGAACGTACACGCTTCGGGTGGGCGCAAGATGATGGAAGCGGCTGCCAAGCGGCTTGCCGACCATCGGCTCACCACGCATCTGATTGCGGTCACGGTGTTGACCAGTATGCAGTCGGAGGACTTGGCAGAGGCCGGCGTTACGGCAAGCCTCGCCGAGCAGGTCATGCGACTGGCCACCCTGACGCAACAGAGTGGCTTGGACGGAGTGGTCTGTTCGGCACAGGAGGCGGCGCACATTCAGGCGCAGTGTGGCAACGCTTTTTTGAAAGTCACCCCTGGCATTCGGCCACGCTTTGCCGCGGCGAACGACCAGCAGCGCATCATGACACCCGCTGACGCGATGCAGGCGGGCAGCACTCACTTGGTAGTAGGGCGTCCGGTGACGCAGGCCGAAGACCCCATGGCCGCGCTGGCAGCCATCGAGGCAGAGCTTGCCGGCGTGTGATTATTCGCCCTCGACGCCAGTGATCGGTTTGATCGTTCCCCAGCGGCGACAGCTCGGGCATTGCCATGCCAGGCTGTCGCTGCTGAAACCACAGCGTCGGCATCGGTGGCGAGGCCTGCCGGTCAGCAGGGCGTGAGTGTGGTGCTTCAGTAGCAACAGTCGCGTATCCGGTGTGTCTTTACCTGCGAGTCGTTCACTCTCGAGGTAAAGGTCCACTAGGTAATCTAGCCCGCCCAAACTCGGTGCCTCGCCCAGCCATTCACCGGTGCGTTCGATGGCACTGTCCACTCCTTCTCGTTGATGCACTAGGGCTCCCAACGCCACGATGACGCTGGTATAGGGGGCTTCCCCTAGCAGTTTGTACAGATGGGTTTCCAGGCTGGGTAGGTCATCGTTGCGAGTGTAAGCACGCTGCAGCGCGGGCAGCATGGTCGGAATGTGGGCAATGTCCTGCTGTGGAATGTGGTCGAGCCGCTCGATGGCTTTGGCGTAGTGGCCATTATCCATCTCCAGCTCGGCCAGCATCAGGGTGGCACGCACACAGCGTTCATCCAACTGCAGTGCTTTCTTGAGGTGTTTACGCGCAAGTGCGCGGCTGGACTGGTCGATCTCTTGCTGCGCAAGTTCGCACAGCCAGTGAGAAGCGGGGCGACGCATGGCCGGTTGCTGTTTCATCAGTGGCTGGACGACTTCTAACGCGTCCTGCCACTCTTTTTCCCGTTCGAGGAGGTCGATCAACAGCCGTTTGGCCTCTAGGCGCAGCCCTTCATGATGGGTGTGTTCCAGCAGAGTGCGCAGTAATCGTTGCGCTCTGTCATGCACGCCTAGGGCGATAAAATCACGTGCGAGTTCGAGCTGAATGGTTTCGTTGGTCGTAGTCGAGAGGGCGGGGCGGGCGAGCAGGTTCTGATGGATGCTCACGGCTTTGTCCGCTTCACCCCGTGAACGAAACAGTTTACCCAAGGCAATGTGGGTGTCGACGGTATCGCTATTGACATCCAATGCATGAATGAAGGTCTTGATGGCTTCGTCGGGCTGCTCGTTCAATAAGTAGTTGAGCCCGACGAAATACTCCCGAGAGAGGCCCGGAGGGCGAGCGGGGCGCTGAGGGCGGCGGTGGGCATAGCGTATCCCCAGGCCAAAGCCGATGGCTATGGCTGCCAAGAGAACGCCTAGCAGCACCGCATCCTGCATTTACGCCAGTTCCTTAAACCCCTGGGTACGTAAACGATCGAGCTCTTTACGCTGCTGCTTGTTGTGACGCTCGCTGCGAGCGAGCTGCGCCTTCAGGCGCACGTAAACGCCCAGCATGGCCAACATGCCCACGATGACGCCGACCGCTAACGTGGCCAGCAACCACACGGACAGCGATACGGCGGGCAGCTCGGCCCAGATCAGGTTCAGGGGAATCGCCTGCTGGTTATTGACGGCAAACAGAATGCCGACCAGCAGCACTACCAATAAAATAACGGCCAGAATCAGCCCTTTGATCCAACGCATGAGAGTTTCCTAGTCAGTGACGTTCACGATGCTGCTATTGTGTCTGAGTCTGGGCGTGGCGTCATCCCGCAGAAGGTCGGATAGCGCTATTCGGACGCTTAATAGCCTAGCGCACGGCTGGCATCGACTTGCTCACGCAGCTCCTTACCCGGTTTGAAGTGCGGCACGTACTTGCCGTCCAGGTCGACCGGATCACCGGTTTTGGGGTTACGCCCCGTGCGTGGCTCGCGATAGTGGAGTGAGAAACTACCAAAACCACGGATCTCCACTCGCCCTCCGTTGGCGAGCGCATCGGTCATATCATCTAAAATAATACGCACCGCCGTTTCGACTTCTTTGGCGGATAGCTCCGGTTGACGCATCGCAATTTGTTCGATTAGTTCAGATTTGGTCATCGGTTGGCTCCCTGCGAACTTTAAAGGCCGTAACGCGCATGCGACCTCGATAACTTCGAAATCAGCATACTGCGCATAACCGCATAAAACAATTCAGATAAAACAAGGTACTAGGTAAGTAAGTACGAAGCTGAATAACAGCATAGGCGATGCTCGGCGCTGGCGCGACCCAACAGCTTCGGTATACTGGCTTTTCATTTCATTTACTCGGAGAGGCTAACGTTGAGCGACGATACTTCCCCTGCTGCCGTTCTGCGAAAGCGGCTTTATTGGCACTCCCGGCGCGGTATGTGGGAGCTGGATCTGCTGTTGATCCCTTTTTTGGAGCAACGCTTCGATACGCTGAGCGAGCAGGAGCAACAGACTTACCAGCGGTTGATCGACGAGGAGGATCAAGATTTGTTCGTGTGGTTGATGCACCGTGAGTGGCCTGAAGATCCGGCGCTGCGCCACCTCGTGCAGATGATCGTTGAACATGCTGAAACCACCGACAACGCTGCATATCGCACGCTCTAAAATGGCTATGGGCGTACAAAGCGCCCTGGTGTCGGGCTTGGTGTTACTCGCCGCGTGGACGTTAGGCGTTTGGCTAGGTGCAATGGTGCTCGCCGCCGGTGTCTGGCTGACCATCAAGGCGTATCGAGCTCAGCCGAGCGGTGAGCTTCGTTTGGTTCAGCGTGGCGGTCAGTGGGAAGGTAGTTGGCTGCAGAGCACAGGAGAGGCAGGGGTGGTGCTGGGTGTCAGCTGCGACTATTTAGGACCCTGGCTGGTGGGTCTGCGCATCGGTTCCCAGCGCCTGTGGGTGTGGCCCGACTCTTCGGCGACTGCCAATCAACGCGCGCTGCGCCGCTGTTTTCATCGGCCGGGTCGCTGAGGCGTCAGTCCAACTGATCCAGTGTTAATTGCGAGGGGCGTGTATCCACGGCACGGTTGGGCCAGTCGGTCGAGTAGTGCAATCCTCGCGATTCGTGGCGCTGTGCGGCAGCCATGACCGTCATTTTGGCCAGCGTCAGTGCCTGCTTGAAACGCACGCTCTCCGGGTGGTTCTTCGTTGAGTTGCTCGTTTCCCACTCCTTCGTTAGTGCGGCCAGTGCTTCATTGGCGGCCGCCAGCCCATGATCGCTTCTGACGATGGAGACGTAGTGGCTCATGATGCCACGCATCGCGCGCCGCCACTCCAGTAGTTGGTGAGTGTTCAGAGGAGCGTCAGGGCGTAGAAGAGTCGCCTTGACGACGTCAGTCGACAGTGTCTTGGGCGGGTGTGATAAAGAAGCGCATAAGTGCTGCGCACAGCTGCGTGCGTATACCAAGCATTCGAGTAGCGAATTGCTAGCCATTCGGTTGGCGCCATGTAAGCCGGTGTAGGCGGTTTCGCCAATCGCATAGAGATTGGCGACCTGCGTGGCCCCCACATGGTTCGTGGCAACGCCGCCGCAGCTATAGTGGGCGGCTGGCACGACGGGGATCGGTTGACGAATGATGTCGATCCCTCGAGTGGCGCAGTGGGCCAAAATCGTTGGGAAGTGATGGCGTATGGCGGCTTCACCCAAGTGGCGAATATCTAGCCAAACGTGCCCGAGTGTGCCCCGTTGAATTTGCGCATCGATGGCTCGGGCCACCACGTCTCTTGGTGCTAACTCGGCGCGGGCATCCAGGTCGGGCATGAAGCGGTGGCCTGCTTCATTGAGCAGGTGTCCCCCTTCGCCGCGCACGGCTTCGCTGATGAGAAAGGCGGGGCCATCGGGGTCGAAGAGGCAGGTTGGGTGGAACTGCTGGAACTCCAGATTGCAGAGCGTTGCACCAAGCTCTGCGGCCATCATCACTCCTTCGCCGCTACTGGGCGAGGGCGTTGTCGTATGACGATAGAGCCCGCTGGCTCCGCCGGTCGCTAGTATCGTCCGGTGGGCGAAAAGCCGTTGTACCCGTTGGGCGCTGTCCACGCCTTGGGCGCCAATGCAGCGGCCGTCAGCATCCTGAAGCAAGTTCACAATGGTGATGTCACTGCGCTGAGTGATGCGAGGGTGCGCCGCGACCTTGCTCACCAGGGTATTGACGACGGCGCGGCCCGTCGCGTCGTCGGCGTGAATGATACGACGGGCATTGTGTCCGCCTTCACGGGTGAGGTGATAGGGATAGCGGGCATTCGGATCGGGGTCGGGAGTAAATGGCACGCCGTTGTCGATGAGCCACTGAATCGCATTCGGCCCGTGCGTCACGGTGAAGCGAACGGCGTCTTCGTCACACAGGCCGTCACCGGCAATCAACGTGTCCTTTATATGATCGTCCAAGCGGTCATCTGGTGATAGTACGGCAGCGATGCCCCCTTGTGCCCAGCGACTGGCGCCTTGGTCATCCTGGGCAGGGCGAACCAGGGTAACTGACAAATGATCAGCAACTTCTAACGCTAAGGTCAGTCCAGCGACGCCGCCACCAATAATCACGATGTCAGATGTTAGCGTGCTCATTCGGCCCGCTCCTTCCAATCACGAATAGAGTAAGAAGAGGCATGATAGCGTGACGACATAGCCCAAGCGATGCGTTTGCGCAAAAAAATCAGCGGGTTGGTAGGCAGTGAGGGGAGAATAGACACAAAAAAAGCCGCGTCGATGTAAACATCTCGCAGCGTCATCTATTCATTATTTCGAGTCAGTCATCAATGGTGCCCGGAGCCGGACTTGAACCGGCACGGAGTTACCTCCGAGAGATTTTAAGTCTCTTGCGTCTACCAATTTCGCCATCCGGGCAGTGTATCGGTGCCATGAGAGTCATCGCTACACTGAAAATGGAGGCTGGAGTCGGAATCGAACCGGCGTACACGGAGTTGCAGTCCGCTGCATAACCACTCTGCCATCCAGCCTAACAAGTCATTGGTATCAACCAAATTGGAGCGGGAAAAGAGATTCGAACTCTCGACCCTCGCCTTGGCAAGGCGATGCTCTACCACTGAGCTATTCCCGCTCGACTCGAGGGCGAATTATACGCATCGCCACGCGCTTGTCAAACAATCAATTTATCAATGGGTTCAAAGAGCTACTTTGCGACTCTGAATCAAGCCGCTCACATGGAGCGGCTCAGGTGTGGCCAAGCGGCCTTTAGGTACTGGGCCATGGACCACAGCGTCAGCGCGGCGGCGACGTACAGAACGACAACGCCTAAGAGGGCAACCTGGTGCCCCGGTGGGAAAGCCAAAAGCACCAAAATGGCGATCATCTGTAGCGTGGTTTTCAGTTTACCGATCCAGGAGACCGCAACCATGCCACGTTTGCCCATTTCGGCCATCCACTCGCGCAGTGCCGAAATGACGATTTCACGCCCGATGATGACCAGAGCGGGAAGCGTAAGGACTAGCGTATCGAAGCGCTCGATAAGCAGGGCAAGGGCCACGGCGACCATCAGTTTATCCGCCACGGGATCCAAGAAGGCGCCGAAGGGCGTAGATTGATTCCAGCGACGGGCGAGGTAGCCGTCCAGCCAGTCCGTCACGGAGGCAAGGGCAAACAAGCCCGCAGCCACTGGCATGCTCCAACTAAACGGTAGATAGAAAAGCACGACCAGTAGTGGAATAAAGACGATTCTTGCCAGTGTTAGTATGTTGGGTATATTCATCGCAGGGCGCGATCCTTGCCGGAGAATCATGAAAGTCGGAGTGTAATGTGCGGGTTATTCTATCCCCCTTAGCGCATTGCATCCATGTTAAGAACAAGTTTATCCGTTCAATGCCGTATAAATGGCTTCTGCGAGCGAGGCGTTGATGCCGGGTACCCTGGCCAGTTCATCGCGGCTCGCCTTTTGTACGCCCTGTAGGCCGCCGAAGAAGCGCAAAAGTTCACGCCGTCGTTTGGGGCCGATGCCTGGAATGTCTTGCAAGGTAGAGGTGCGTCTCGCTTTGTCTCGTGCGGCTCGGTGCCCTGCGATGGCAAAGCGATGCGACTCGTCGCGAATGTGCTGAATCAAATGCAGCGCTGGCGACGCTGGATCCATTGGCAGCGGGTTGTCGCTACTCTCGAGAAAAAGCGTTTCCAGCCCTGCTTTGCGGGTAGTGCCTTTGGCAACGCCCAGAAGCACGATATTGGTGACCGCCAAATCGTTCAGCACGCCGCGTGCCATGTTGAGCTGCCCTTTGCCGCCGTCCACGATGAGGATATCGGGCGCCACGGCTTCGCCACTTTTGACCCGTTTCAACCGCCGGGTGAGTGCTTGCTGCATGGCCGCGTAGTCATCACCGGCGGCAACGCCCTCGATGCGAAAATGGCGATAGTCGCTCTTGCGTGGGCCTTGATGGTCGAAGACGACGCACGAAGCCACCGTCGCCTCGCCTTGACTGTGGCTGATATCGAAGCACTCCAGGCGTTCTGGCACGTGTTCGAGGCCGAGGGCGTTTTGCAACGCTTCGAAGCGTTGCGTCAACTGAGTCTTGTTGGCTAACTGCGACGAGAGCTGCTGCTCGGCGTTGGTCATGGCCAAATGCTGCCACTGAGCGCGGTGCCCGCGGACTTGGCTGGCGACTCTGACTTTTTTGCCCGCCTGTTGAGACAGAGCCTCTGCAATCAGCGCGCTATCCTCCAGCGGATGGCTGGTAATGACTTCGCCAGGGACGTTATGGGGTTGCCCGAAATAGTACTGGCTGACCACTTCGGTCAGTAGCATGTCTGGCGGTAGGTCGAGATCGTTTTTCGGCGTATGGTGCCGGGCGCCTAGAAGGCGGCCATCGCGCACGCTCAGAATGGAGATGCCTAGCGCGCCAGGTCGCTGGGCCAAGGCAAACACATCGGCGTCGCCGCTTTCATTATCGACGAACTGGCGCTGCTGAAGCTGGCGCAACTGCTGGATTTGGTCGCGTAGGCGGGCGGCTTCTTCGAAGTCGAGCGCTTGGCTGGCGGTCTCCATCTCTTGGGTCAGTAACTGCGTAACGTGCTCGCTCTTACCCTCAAGGCACATCACGGCATGCTCTACATCCCGCCGGTACTCCTCCTCGGAGATATAGTCGACACAAGGAGCGCTGCAGCGCTGGATTTGGTACTGCAAACAGGGGCGAGAGCGGTGGGCGAAAACGCTGTCCTCGCAGTTACGGATGCGGAAGATTTTCTGCATCAGTGTGAGGCTCTCTTTGACCGCGCCGCTGCTTGGGTAGGGGCCTAGATAGCGGCCATCGTCACGCCGCTGACGTGCGCGCTTGTACTCAAGGGCAGGGTAGGGGTGGCGGTCAGTGACGAATACGAAGGGGTAGGACTTGTCGTCACGCAGCAGAATGTTGTACGGCGGACGAAGCTCTTTGATCAGCGTCTGTTCGAGCAATAGGGCTTCGGTTTCGCTGCGGGTAACGGTGATTTGGATGTCGGCAATACGCGCCACCATGGCCTGAGTTTTAGCGTTGAGCTGGCCACGGAAGTAGCTTGCCAGCCGTGCTTTCAGGCGCTTCGCCTTGCCCACGTAAAGCGTGTTTTGCTCCTCGTCCAGCATGCGATAAACGCCCGGCGAAGAGCTGACGGAGCTTAAAAACTGCTTGGCATCAAAAGTCATGGCTGGGCATCGGCGCTCTCAAACATCAGAAGAGGCGATGGTAGGTCTATCCCAAGATGGCGTCAAAGCCCTCGACCAGTCCATGGCGTAATGCCAAGTGAGTGAGCTCGACGTCCGTCGCGACCTGTAGCTTGTCAAACAGGCGATAGCGGTATGTGTTTACGGTCTTCGGGCTCAAGTGCAAGCGGTCGGAAATGTCTTGAACGCGTTGGCAGTTGACGATCATCAGCGCGATTTGTAACTCGCGATGTGAAAGGTGGCTGAAAGGGTTGTCTTCGTCGGTGAAGTGCGCCAAGGCGAGGCGCTGGGCAATCTCTTGGCTGACATAGCGGCGGCCATGAAAGACTTGACGGATGGCTTCGGTCATCTCGACGGCATCGGCCCCTTTGCTGAGAAAACCTGAGGCGCCGGCCTCGAGCATCCGTCGTAGTACGCTATCTTCCAAATGCGCAGTGAGAATGATGACTTTGACATCGGCCAAGGTGCGGTGAATGCGCCGTGTGGCTTCGAGTCCACCGATTCCTGGCATGCGAATGTCCATGAGCACGATGTCGGGCTTTAACTGGCGGCACTGGGTGACGGCGCTTTCACCGTCATCGACCTCACCGACGATTTTGATATCGCACTCTTCATTGAGCAGGTGAGCAATACTGGTTCTCACCAGGTGGTGATCATCGGCAATTAAAACGTTGATCAAGGGTCTGGCTCCTGCAGGTAATCATCGTTGGCTCGGGCGATACGCACGCTGCGAATCCATAGAGTGCCACAGCTCTTGGCAAAGGAGAATTAGTTGATGCTTGTTTACTTTAAACCTTGACCTCGTACAGATTGTCACTTACTATTCGCCCCGCTGCAGGCTACTGCAGTTCGTGGGGCCTTAGCTCAGCTGGGAGAGCGCAACACTGGCAGTGTTGAGGTCAGCGGTTCGATCCCGCTAGGCTCCACCAAATTCTAAAACGCCGCGTTATACACGACGCGGCGTTTTTTTGTGTTCGTTTTTTATGCGAAGCCCCCACCCTGCATGGCAGGGTGGGGGAGTGCTACGCGTCGACTTTGCCGAGCAGCAAAAACTCGATTAATGCCTTTTGGGCGTGTAAGCGGTTCCCGGCTTCCTGCCAAACCACCGCCCGCGGGTCGTCTAGCAGCGTGTGGCTGATCTCTTCGCCGCGGTGGGCTGGCAGACAGTGCAGGAAGAGAGCGTCGGGTTTGGCAGTATCGAGCATGGCTTCGGTGACTTGGAATCCAGCGAAGTCCGCTTCGCGCTTGGCTTGTTCTGCCTCTTGGCCCATCGATGCCCACACGTCGGTGGTGATGAGGTCAGCGTCTTTGGCAGCGTCTTTGGGGTCGTGGAGTAGCGTGACGCAGTCGCCAGCCGCTTCCATGATGTCAGCGCGTGGCTCGTATCCTTTCGGGCAACATACCCGCAAATGGAAGCCGAACTGGCGAGCGGCGTTGATCCAGGAGTGGCACATGTTGTTGCCATCGCCCACCCATACGGCCGTACGTCCTTTCACGCTGCCACGAAGCTCGGTCCAGGTCATCACGTCTGCCAGCAGTTGGCAGGGGTGATAGTCGTCGCTGAGCGCGTTGATCACTGGCACGCTGCTGGCGCTGGCGTACGTTTCCAAACCTTCATGGGAGAACGTACGAATCATCACGGCGTCGACCATTTCAGACAGCACACGAGCGGTATCTTCGATCGGCTCGCCGCGACCCAGCTGCGTATCGCGAGGAGAGAGAAACAGTGCATGGCCGCCAAACTGCGCCATCCCTGTCTCGAAAGAGACACGGGTGCGCGTGGAGGATTTTTCAAAGATCATTGCCAGCGTGCGATTAGCCAGGGGCGTATAAACGGGGCCGTTGGCTTTCAAGTCCGTTTTGATCTTGATGGCACGCTGGATCAGGTAAGCCAGCTCATCTGGGGATAAATCCAGCAGGGTAAGGAAATGGCGTGTCGCCATGATGACTGCTCTCCGCGCAAAAACACCATCCTAGCGATGCGGCGGGGGATGCGCAACGCGAGCAGCATGCGTAGAATGGCGGCCACGCGTTAAGGCCGAGTAGTTTGCTCAGGTATTGGCGTTGGCCGCCATACCTTGCAATGCTGGCCATGGGGTTAAAGCCAGTGGACGAATTGCGTAGACTGGCTTGGATCACATCACTTGTTAGGAGCACATCATGAGCACCACTGCCGAAAATATTCAGCGTCAAATCAGCGAAAACCCCATTCTGATCTACATGAAAGGCACGCCTCAGCTGCCCCAGTGTGGTTTCTCTGCTCAAACCGTCCAGGCATTGATGAGCTGTGGCGAGCGCTTCGCCTTCGTCAACGTTCTGGACAACCCGGATATCCGCGCAGAACTGCCGAAAATTGCCAACTGGCCGACCTTCCCTCAGCTGTGGGTCGAAGGCGAGCTGGTGGGCGGCTGCGATATCGTGATGGAGATGCACCAAAACGGCGAGCTGGAAAAGCTGGTGAAAGAAGCCGCTCAGCGTGCTGCGGCCGCCGAAGGTGGCGAAAACGCCTAAGCGTGACGCCACAAGGCGCCTGAGCATCGCCGGGCGGTTGGCGGGCTGCGGTGCAGCCGCTAGAATGGTGCGCAATCACTAAGCGCTTACTCTTAGCAAACGCGGCTCACGATGGGCCGCGTCGCATCGAACGTCAGCCCGCCAAAGGAAGTTTTGCTCAATGAGCTATCAGGTTCTGGCCCGCAAGTGGCGGCCACGTACATTCCACGAGCTCGTGGGCCAGGCCCATGTTCAACGCGCCCTGGTCAATGCCCTTGATCAGGGCCGTTTGCACCATGCCTATCTCTTTACCGGCACGCGAGGTGTCGGCAAAACCACCTTGGCGCGGATTTTGGCAAAGTGCCTCAACTGCACGGCGAATGGGCGCGGCGACGAAGGCATCACCTCGACCCCCTGTGGTCAGTGTGATAGCTGCCAAGCCATCGACGAGGGGCGCTTCGTCGACCTGATCGAAGTCGATGCTGCCTCGCGTACCAAAGTGGAAGACACCCGCGAGCTGCTCGATAATGTCCAGTACGCGCCTACACAAGGGCGCTATAAAGTGTATCTCATCGACGAGGTACACATGCTGTCCACCAGCAGCTTCAACGCGCTGCTGAAAACGCTGGAAGAACCCCCGCCCCACGTCAAGTTCTTGCTGGCGACGACCGACCCGCAGAAACTCCCTGCAACCGTTCTATCCCGCTGTCTGCAGTTTACGCTCAAGCATATGCCGCCTGAGCGTGTCGTCGAGCATTTGACCTACGTGCTGGGGCAGGAGGGCGTCGATTACGACGAGAGCGCGCTGTGGCTACTGGGCAAAGCCGCCGAGGGCTCCATGCGCGATGCCATGAGTCTGACCGACCAAGCCATTGCGTTTGGCCAAGGCGCCGTTCGCCATGCCGATGTGGCTGCCATGCTCGGCACGCTAGATCATCGCCATGTGCTCGCGCTCGTCGATGCGCTGGCGGACGTGGATGTGCAGAAGCTGTTGGCGGAAGTGGCTCAGCTGGCCGAGCAGGGGCCGGATTTTGCTGCCGTGCTGGATGAGTTGACGGCCATCCTCCACCGCTTGGCCGTCGCGCAGATGGTGCCCGATGCAGTGGACAACAGCCATGGAGATCGGGCGCAGATTCAGCAGTTGGCCAGCCGGTTTACCGCCGAGGACATCCAACTCTATTACCAGATTGGTATTCAAGGGCGTGGCGATATGGTGCATGCCCCGGATTTGCGCAGTGCCTTGGAAATGACGCTGTTGCGTATGCTGGCGTTCCGCCCCCAGGGTGTGCCGAAACCGCCGGCAACGCCGCTACCTCTGCGCCGCGAACCCGCCGCCGAGGCAAGCGCGCCAGCCGACGCCGCGACCGACACCGTTGACTCGGTGGATGAGTCAAGCGCAAAAAAGCCTGAGCCTGTACCCGCAGCCGCCGAGGACGAGCCTCCAGCGCCCGCTGAGGTGCAGGCCGCCACGTCACCCAACGATACGCACGTCGAGGTGGCTGAGCAGCATCGGCCAGAGCTCAGCAGTGAAGCACCGCCGCCTTGGTCGCTTGAAGACGTGGAAAGTGCCGCTACCCTCTCGCCAGAGCCAGAGCCAGAGCCAGAGCCAGAGCCAGAGCCAGAGCCAGAGCCAGAGCCAGAGCCAGAGCCAGAGCCTCCAGCCACCCCTTCGACAGCGATGACGCCCAGTGCCGACTCCGTGTCCGAGCATGGCCGCTGGGACCATGCGGCATGGTTAGCCCATTTTGACGCGCTGGGTTTGGGTGGCCTAACGCGCAATTTGGCCGCGCACTGTCAACTGCAGAGCGATGATGGGCAGACCGTGATACTGCGACTCGATCCCAGCCAATCGGCCATGCAAGCCGATGTGCATAACGGTCGAATCGAGCGAGCGCTCAAGGCCCTGGGCATGGCGAGAAACGTTCAGTTCAGTGTGGCCGAGCTAGATACAGCGCTCGAGACGCCCCGTCAGCAGGAAGAGCGTCAGCAGCAGGAGCGTCACGCACAGGCGGTTGATCTATTGCATCACGACCCCAATATTCAGAAGTTACAGCAGGCGTTTGGGGCTACGCTAATTGAGTCCAGTGTCAAACCCACGCCAGCGTCGCGTTCGTAACGGCTAACGGCGACCCAATATTCGTTTCAATATTTGAGGAGAACACCGCATGTTCAAAGGCGGAATGGGCAACATCATGAAGCAAGCCCAAGAGATGCAGGAAAAGATGCAGCGCGTGCAGGAAGAAGTCGCCAAAGCGGAAGTGCATGGCGAAGCGGGCGCTGGCATGGTCAAGATCACCATGAACGGTCGCCATGACGTCAGCGATGTCACCATCGATCCGAGCGTACTGGAAGAAGATAAAGAGCTACTGGAAGACCTGTTAGCGGCCGCCGTCAACGACGCCGTTCGCAAGGTGGAGGCCAATTCCAAGGCGAAGATGGAAGAAGCAACGGCTGGCCTGAACCTGCCACCCGGCTTTAAGATGCCCTTCTAAATCATGCGATTTTCCCCGCTTGTCGAGCAATTGATGGACGCGTTTCGCGTGCTGCCAGGCGTTGGGCCGAAAACGGCCCAACGCATGGCTATGCATTTGTTAGAGCGCGAGCGCCCAGGCGGCCAGCGCCTGGCAGCGGTGATCCAGCAGGCGATTGAAGAGGTCGGTTACTGCCAACGCTGTCGAACGCTGACCGAGGCAGAGATCTGTGCGCTGTGTGAGAGTCCGCGCCGAGACGACGCTTTGCTCTGCGTCGTCGAATCCCCCGCAGACCAGCTAGCGGTCGAAGAGGCCGGCGGTTTCCAAGGTCGCTATTTCGTGCTGCATGGCCATCTTTCGCCGCTCGACGGTATTGGACCCGAGGCCATCGGCCTCGATGTGCTCGAAGGCATCGTCGCAGAGGGCACCGTCCGTGAAGTGGTATTGGCCACCAACCCCACTGTAGAGGGCGAGGCCACGGCCCACTACATCGCTTCACAGCTCGCGCATTACGGTGTCTCTTTCTCGCGCCTCGCCTACGGTGTCCCCATGGGCGGCGAGCTGGAGTATGTCGATGGCGGCACGCTTAGCCGCGCCTTTAACGGTCGCCAACCCTTTGCTGGCGACTAACACTGATAAGAAACGCAAGCGCTGATGCGGTTGTGCCAACCCGGAAAACTGCTTTGTCCTCTTCAAGCTCTTCTTTATATCAATGGATTGATAATGCCGAGGCATTGGACGCCGCCTGCGAAAAGGTGGCCGGTGCCCGCGTCATTGCCCTCGATACCGAGTTTTTCCGCGAGAATACCTTCTTCCCTGTACCTGCGCTGATCCAGTTCGCCAGCGATGACGTCGCCTATTTGGTCGATCCGCTCGCCACCCCCTGTACGGCATCGTTCAAAGCGCTGTTGCAAAATAGCGCGGTGAAACTACTGCATGCCTGCAGTGAAGATTTGGAGGTGTTCCAGCACTGGGCAGGCGTGCTGCCCACGCCGCTGGTAGACACCCAAGTAGCGCAGGCCTTTTTGGGTGAAAACCCGGGGATGGGCTACCAAAAGCTGGTCGAACATTGGATGGGAGAAACGCTTCCCAAGGAAGAGACGCGCTCCAATTGGTTGGAACGTCCGTTGACGCCCTCTCAATGTGAATACGCCGCCCTCGATGTGATTTACTTGCTCAAAGTGTGGCAGCGTCAAGCGGAACAGCTTGACGCATTGGGGCGTCGTGACTGGCTGGAGAGTGAATGCGCAAGCCTGATCGAACAGGCTGGTCGCAGCGTCGAAAGCGATGGTCAGTGGTATACTCGCCAGCGTCAGCTGTGGCGGCTGTCGCCCCGCCAGCTCGAAGCGTACCGGTTGATGACCATCTGGCGCGAAGGCGAAACGCGCCGCCGCGACCTGCCGCGTAACTGGTTAGTGAGCGATAAGCTGCTGTTTGCCGTGGCGGAAAAGATGCCGAAAAACCGCTATGAGTTGGCCGAGGTCGAGGGTGTTAAACCGCCGCTGGTCAAGAAAGAGGGCGACGCCTTGCTGGCCCTCGTTAAGCAGGCGCAACTCTGCCCTGAGAGTGACTTGCCTGCGCGCTGGCCGGACCCCATGCAGCCTGCGTTCAAGCGCCGCTTCAAGGCCATCAAAGGGGTCGTGACCGAACAGGCGTCCGCGTTGAATATTGCCCCGGAAATGTTGCTGCGACGCCGGGATATCGAAGCGCTCGTGATGCAGCGGCTTGCCGAGCAGCCGCTGACGGAGCTCGGCGGCTGGCGTGGCCACTGCCTCACCCAGGCGATTCACCAAGCGCTCGAGGAGGCCTCTTTATGAGCGACAAGTTACTTTGTGAGATTTTCAAAAGCTCACGCAAAGACGAAATGTACCTGTACGTGGACAAGCGTAAGGGCATAGAGAGCGTGCCGGATGCGCTGATGGACACCTTTGGTAAGCCGGTGCCTGTGCTGACCATGATCCTGACCGAGGACAAGACGCTTGCCCGCGTCAAGGCGGCGGATGTCATGGCGGCCATTGACGAGCAGGGCTTTTACCTGCAAATGCCGCCTGCCAAAGAGCCCTATTTACTCGACATTCATCGGGCGCAGTCCGCAGACCGCTCGTGAACGGACGAAGGCGCCGTCGGGGGGCTTTACCATGAATTTTCTGGCCCACGCATGGCTGGCACAGCCAGGAAACGATGGTTTTTTGTACGGTAACTTGATCGCCGATGGGGTGAAGGGCAGTGATCTCTCGGCGTGGTCGCCCAGCGTAGCAAGCGGTATTCGCCATCATCGACGGGTCGATGCCTGGGTAGATCAGCACCCTAGTGTCCTGTTGGCCAAGCGGCGCGCCCCGAAGATGCAACGGCGTTACGCGGGTATTGCACTGGATATCGTTTGGGACCACTTTATTGCCCGCCAGCATGCAGGCACAGAGCAACACGCCTTGGTCGAGCGCTGCTATCGTCTACTGACTGCTTGGCCCGCACCACAGCGCCTGTCGACGATGATGCCGATCCTGATCGAGCAGGACTGGCTACGCCGCTATGCGGATTTCGACTTTACGTGCCGCGCGGTATCGGGGATTGGGCAGCGGCTATCAGGCGCTAATCGCTTGGCCGAGCTCGTCCCTTGGTTGCGCGAAGATTACGCCGCGTTGGAACAAGATTTCAGTCGACTATGGAGCGAATGTCGTGCCGAGCTCACCAGTCAGGGTGACGCACGCTGACACCTTCAACGATGCTATGGTTAACCGAGGTGACGAGAGATGGAAACCGCGCTACGCGAGCGCTTCTGGGAACGCTATCCCCTGGAAGAACTCACCCAGCCCGAATGGGAGGCGCTGTGTGACGGCTGCGGCCAGTGCTGCTTGCTCAAGCTGCACGATGACGAGACGCAAGAGCTGGCCATTCTGAACGTGGCTTGCAGACTGTTGGATACTCATAGCTGTCAGTGCAGTGATTATGAGAACCGCTTTGACAGCGTGCCGGATTGTACGCAGCTAACCCCCGCGCTGGTCAAGGAGTTTACTTGGCTGCCCCACACCTGCGGTTATCGACGCGTAGCGGAAGGGCGTAAGCTGGCAGGTTGGCACCCCTTGTTGAGTAACGATGCCGAGCGGGTGCACCGTAAAGGGGTCAGCGTACGTGGATTTGCCGTGTCGCAAGATGAGGTGCCAGAAAAATACCTCGAAGAGCACATCATTGCCGTGATTCCGATGACGTGATGGGACGCCCGTGTGGCATTGCCATCCTTGGCCATGAAGCCGCTCGCTGCCCTCTGGGTTAGCTGGCGGCTTTACTTTTGGTGCTGTCCCAAATCGTCAAGAACGCTTCTTTCAGCGTCGAGGGCTGCGGTGTGTTGGAACGTTGCTGAACGTTTTGCTTGGCCTTTTTTTGCGCCGCGTTGGTGGCCGGTGCGTCCCAGATGGTCAGAAACTTCTCTTCATAGCTCATGATGTGCCTCGTCAAAATGGTTAGACGTTGGTATATACAACTTATGGCTAGTATGGCGTAAAAAAGGCACGCTGTGAAGTTTTTATGGAAAATGTTTTCATAAAATATGGTGGGGCCGTGCTCGCCAACAAAAAAGCAGCGCCTAGGCGCTGCTCGTTCACCGATGTCATCGCTTAATGTTGGCGGGTGCCACGCTCGGTTAGCCAATGGGTGAGGGCGTCGAACGGCATGGGCTTGGCGAACAAATACCCTTGTAGCACGTCGCACTCCAGCGAGAGGAGCTGCTGCTCCTGTTGGCGGGTTTCTACCCCCTCGGCAACCACGTTGAGTTCCAGATGGTGCGCCAGGGCGATGATGCCTTGCACGACGGCGGCATCTTTGCTGTTGTCTTCGATATTGAGGATAAAGCTGCGATCGATTTTGATTTTGTCGATGGGGAGATGGCGCAGATAGCTAAGGCTCGAGAACCCCGTGCCAAAATCGTCGATCGCAATACTGATGCCCATGCCGCGCAGGGCGTGCAGCGTATCGATGGCGGCGTCGGTGTCGTTCATCAAAATGCCCTCGGTCAGCTCTAGCTCAAGGGCGGTCGGCGGTAATCCCGTGACCTCCAGCGTTTTGCGTAGCGAGCTTAAAAAGCTAGGACGATGAAACTGCATGGGAGAGAGGTTGACCGCCATGCGACAGTCGCTCGATAGCAGCGGCTGCAGCTGTAAGAAATCCTTGGCGGCGCGCTCCATGACCCACTGGCTCAAGCCAATGATCTGTCCCGTCTCTTCGGCAATGGGAATGAACAGCGCAGGCGATATCGGCCCTTTGACGGGGTGGTTCCAGCGCACGAGCGCTTCGAACCCTCGGATATCGCCCGCTCGACCCAGAAGCGGCTGATAGTGGAGTTCGAACTGCTCCTGTGTGATGGCCTCTTGCAGGTCGTTTCTCAGCGTGACGCGCTGCGTCAGCTTTTGATTAATGTCGTGGGTGAAAGTTTGTAGCGTGTTGCGCCCTTGCTGTTTGGCTTTGTACATCGCCATGTCCGCTTGTTGCAGGAGCGCCGCAGGGTTTTCCAGGCCCTCATCGCTCAATGCGATACCAATGCTGGCGGAGAGGTAGAGTTCATGGCGATCAATACGATAGGGCTGGGCCAGCTCCAGGAGCAAGCGCTCGGCCACCTCTTGGGCCTGATGCGGCGCGTCCAAGTCGGGCAGCAGCAGTACGAACTCATCGCCGCCGAAGCGGCAGAGCGTGTCCGAGGGGCGAATCACCTCTTCCAAGCGCCGTGCGACGCTGATCAATACTTGGTCGCCCACCGCATGGCCCAGCGTGTCATTGATCGGCTTGAACTCGTCCAGATCGATGAACAGCACCGCTAGCTGCTGACGGTGGCGTTTGGCGAGATCGACGTCATGGCGCAAACGGTCTTCGAATAGCGCTCGGTTGCCAAGCCCGGTGAGCGCGTCGTGCGTTGCATGAAAGGCCAGTTCGTTTTCGTGATCTTTGCGCTCGGAGATGTCGTTGATGATGCCGACGAAATGCGTGGCCTGCCCGTCTTGCGCCCGTACCGGAGAAATAAAGACGTTGTTCCAGAAGGCGCGACCATCCTTGCGGTAGTTGCGAATCGTCAAGCTGATGTCCCGCTGCTGAAGAAGCGCGTCACAAATCTCCTGCACTTGTTTGGGGTCGGTATCCGGCCCCTGTAAAAAGCGGCAGTTTCGGTGCCGCACGTCATCAAAGTCGTAGCCGGTGATCTCTACGAACGCTGGGTTGACGTAAATGATCGGGAAATCGTCGTTTTGCGCCTCACAAATCAAGACGCCGTTACTGCTCGCCTCTAGGCTGCGTTGAAAAATGCGCAGCTGCGCTTCATTGAAGCGCAGTGCGGTCATCTCTTTCACCACCCCATACACGCCGACCACCGTTTCCATGACCACGGTCGGCAGAAACGAGATATCGACGAAATGTAGCTCGCCCGTTTGGCTGGGCAGTTCGATCTCGAAGCGCTGTGATACGCCGGTGAGGGCTTGGCTAAAAACCTCATTGATCGGCTCGCGCTGTTCAGTCGGCAGCAGGCTGTACAGGTGTTGGCCGATAATATCGGCTTCGCTCATGGACAGCAGGGTCAGCAGCGACTGGTTCACGCTGAGGAAGTAGCCGTCGACATCCAGCGAAAACACGCCGTCCGGGTTTTGGGTAAACAGTGAACGAAAGCGCTGCTCGCTGTCTTGTAGCGTTTGCTGATGGTTATAGCGCTCGATGGCCAGACGCATTAGCCGCAGCGCGCTAGGTAGCAACGATGACTCTACCTCGAGTGCGCGGTGGCCTGATAAGGGCTGGTCCTGTTTCGACAGCAAGACTACCGCCCCTAACGGCAGCGCCTCTCCGCTGCTTAGTATATGAACGGTGGCGCTAACGTAGCCGTACTGGGCGGCCATCTGGCTAAACGCCGTCGACGCGCTGGGGGTTATCGGCAAGTTCGCCGCCATCTCTCCTTGCTGATGCAGCTCGGTCGCCAAGGTGATGAGGCTCTCGTTGAAGGGCATGGATTCCTGCAAGGCAAAGGGAAGGCTGCAGGAGAGCAGCTCCACTCGGTAGGACGCAGCGTTGTCCAGTCGCCATATCGCGGTGTGGCAATGGGGGCTTTGTTGCTCCAACAGTCGGCAAATCTGTAATAGCGTGGCGCTGCACGGCTCGTCGCGGGCAATCATGGCCTGAATGCGGTGCTGGTCCTCCAGTGCCTCTTTGGCTTTGGCAAGTTCCAGCGTGCGCTGTGCCCGTGCGGCAATCAACGCCAGGCTCAGGACTAGCTGGTAGGTGAGCAGCAGGCCCGCCACGCCAATACCGGCGGCAATGAAATTGGCCAGCTCGAACACGGAGGAAGGGGGCGGCCAAAGGCTCAAATGCAGCGCAGCTCCGCCGGGTAACCCCAGGTGCTGCTCACTGAGCGGTGTGCTCTCCTGTAACGCTTCTGGCACTCCAGGCGCGATGCCTGGAGCGAGGATATGCCCATCGGGATGGCTGATCGAAAGCGTGAAGGCTTGATCTGCAATCTGGGTCTCTTTGGCCAGCAGATAAGCGATATCGATAACTGCCACGAGTTGGTAGCGCTGCTCGACGGAAGGCTTCAACGCCAGCAGGGCGATATCGGGACGCTCGGGATCAGGAAAGAGCCACTGGACGGATTGCTGCTGTTGATTGAGCCAGCGTAATACCGGCAGGCTAACGAGCTGATCATCCAGCCATAAAAGATCGCGGCCCTGCTGAGCGCGGCGCCAAACGTCCCGGGCCAAGGGGTTGAAATAGGCCAGCGCCAGGATGCTGGGATAGTCGTTCCAGTAGCGAGCGACTTCCCGTTGGCGGGACGCCTCGTCTTCGAAAACGTCTTGCCAGCGTTCGGCGAGACGCTCGAGTACGATGGTGCGAGAGTTGAACGTTCGTTCGATACTGGTCGTTACGCTGGCGAGCGTATTGTGTGCTTCGGCTCGGGTCGTTTCGTGTTGATTCCAACTGATCAAAAACCACGCGCTCATACTCAGCGCCACCCCCACGATGCCTGCGGCGACAGCGGCTTTGCTCAGGGAGGTCGCCAAATGCGGCACGTGTCGGCTGACCATGATCATGGCCAAACCAAACGAGAAGCACAGTAGCCCCGGTAACAGCGCACTGGCACGGGGGAACCATCTAGGCAGTGGAAGGCCCGCCTGATAGAGCAGCGTCAAGCTGCCAATGCCCCACAGCACGATGCCACCCACTTGCCATACGCGACGCTGCCAAGTGCCCTGGGGGCCTACCCACAAACAGAAGGCCGCCAGCAGTAAGGTCGGCGCGGCTTGAGTGGGAAGTCTGGGCTGGCCGGTGAGCCAGGAGACGCCGGTGTTGCCTGCGATGACGTTATGCACTGCCGTGTAAAACGCCAATATCAATAGGGCAAGGCCTGCGATGCGCCGCCAGCGCGGAGCGTTGGCCATGACGGCACTCAAGCCAAGGCCTGAGAGCAGAATGACCAGCGAGCTGTCGGGCAGGACGGCCAGCGCCTGAGGCTGAGGCAAGCTGGGAACGACGCCGAATACTAGGCTAGCGCCACCGATGATAACGGTGGTGGTTAGCAGCATGAGTAGGCCCGTTTGTAACGCTAGCTCACGGTTGTTTACATCCATTAGGCAGGAATCATCTAAAGCAGGGAGAGAATCAGACTGGCTGTCGCCAAGCCGGGTGGCGTTCGAATAATCTCAGCGAAGTAAGGGGCTGGCAAGGCGCATTAGGTCGTAACCCGCCATATTTTAACGACAGCGTTAAAAGGAGGCAGGCCATGTTAAGGGGTGTAACGACCTTGTCGCCTAGGTCGGCGAAAAGACCTGGCTCATAAATGATAAACAGCGGTCAGGCGGGCAGTTTATCGAGCGAGAACATATAGCTTTGCTATCGAGCTGTGTAGACTGGGGAAAAGACCTATCGATTCGTAAGGGAACCTCATGACGGCTGCAACCTCTGCTCCTCTCTCGCCTATTGTGGTGGGTATTGGTGCCTCGGCGGGCGGGCTCGAAGCCATTTCGAAATTGATCCGCTCGCTTGATCCTGCCTTGCCCATGGCGTTTGTCGTGCTGCAGCATGTCTCCCCTACCCACAAGAGCATGCTGGTGGATATTCTCAGCCGCGAAACGCGCCTAAGGGTGACGCGGCTCGAAAACCTGCAGCGCCCCGAACCGGGGGTGATCTATGTCGTGCCCGCCAATACCAATGCCACGATTAAAGACGGCGTGTTTTACACCACGGCGGCATTGCCCCATGTGGTGCCCAAGCCGTCGGTGAACGATTTCTTCTCCTCGTTGGCCAGTGATGCCCACGAAGCCTCTGTCGGCATCGTGTTGTCAGGCACGGGGTCTGACGGTACCGCCGGGCTGCGGGCGATCTTGGCCGCAGGTGGCATTACCATGGTGCAAACGCCCGGCAGCGCCAAGTATGAGGGAATGCCCCAATCGGCGATCGATGCTGGGGTCATCGATTATATCCTCGACGTCGAAGAGATGGCCCCACGATTGGCAGAGCTGGCGAGGTTGGAGTGCGCGAGTCTTGAAGGCAACCAAGTCGCGGTGCCGCAGCGCTTACTGACGCTATTGAAAGAGCGTCGCCAGCTCGATTTTTCAGGCTATAAACCGGGCACTATCAGCCGTCGGCTTCGCCGCCGTATGGTGGCGACCCAGGTCGCCGACATGCAGCAGTACGTCGCGCTGGTGGAGCAGGACCCCGCTGAGTTGGAGCAGCTTGGGCGCGATATTCTCATCTCTGTCACCGCCTTTTTTCGCGATGCCAGTGCCTTTGACGCGCTCAAGAAAGTCATCCATCCCATGGTGGAGCAAGTCGATAAGGGGCCGCTGCGCATCTGGGTGGCGGGCTGTGCCACTGGCGAGGAGGCTTACTCCATCGCACTGTTGGTGGCCGAGTCGAAACGTGTGCTCGATAGCGAGGCGGTGGTGCAAGTCTTTGCCACGGATATCGACGAGGAAGCGTTGGAAATCGCCCGGCGTGGGCGCTACCTAGGGGCCGCGTTGGAGGCGTTACCCCAACCGCTGTTGGCGCGCTACTTTACGGCCCATGAACACTTCTATGAAGTGAATAAAACGCTGCGCGACATGATCGTGTTTGCCAAGCACAATTTGGTCGATGACCCGCCGTTTTTGCGCTTGAACCTGATTACTTGTCGTAACGTTTTGATCTATTTCGATAATGAGCTCCAGTCTAAAGTTCTGCAGCGGTTTCATTTCGGTCTCAAAGTCAAGGGCGCGCTGTTTCTGGGGCGCTCTGAGAGCATTGGCCACTCCGAGGCGCTGTTCACGCCTATCGATCGACGTGAACGACTGTTTGCCAAGCAGGGCGAAAGTCGCGACGTGCTGGATAACGCACCGACCTCTAGGCGGACGAACTCTCCCCTAAAGCGCAGAGACCGTGATATGCAGCAGCTGCTGGATGCACTGGTAGCGCACATGGGTGCTACCGTGGCCTTGTGTGATGCGCAAGGCAACGTGCAGCACACGGCGGGCGACGTGAAGCGGTTCTTGCGTTTTCCCGCCGGGCGCACCCAGGTGGGCATTCAGGATGTCATGATCGATCCTTTTCGCGGCGAGCTGATGTCGCTACTGCACCAGTTCAACAAGCAGCGGGAGCCCCAGGTGGGGCGGCGTCGACGATTTGACGACGAGTGGATGCGGCTCAGCGTGCGCGGGCTCACCGAACAGGAGGACGACCGGCGTATCCTGATCGTGTTGGCTCCACTGGCTGAGATCGAAAAGCCTGCCAGCCTGCCGCTCGATCAGTTGATGGAGCCACCTCTGCTCGATGGTGCCGATAGTTTGGAAGATGAATTAGAAGCCACCCGGGAACATCTTCAATCACTCATCGAAGAATTGGCGACCGCCAATGAGGAGATGCAGTCGCTCAACGAAGAAGCTCAGGCCTCCAACGAGGAGCTTCAGGCTACGAACGAGGAATTAGAGGCCTCTAACGAGGAGCTCCAAGCGACCAACGAAGAGCTGATCAGCCTAAACGAAGAGCTCAACGTCAAAACGGGCGAATTGACCAAGCTCAACGATGAGTATACCTACCTCTACGACGCGCTCGATTTTCCGCTCATGGTGTTCGATAGCGAGCTGTGTCTCAAACGCTATAACGCCCCCGCCGCGCGCTCGTTCAGCGTCCGCCCAACGGCGCTATTGCGCCATGTGTCGGGGCTACGTCTACCCACCGTCTTCAACGATCTGGAAGAGGCGCTGACAAACGTCTCTCGACAGGCCTCGCCGGTGGAGAACGTCGTCGAGCTAGAGGGGCGGTTACTACAGCGACTGATCACCCCCGGCGTGAACCAGCAAGGGGAGGTGGAGCTGCTCGTGGTGACGCTGATGGACGTGACCGACCTCAGTCAGGTGCAAGCGAAGCTCCGGCAGTCCCAGGCGCAAATGCAGGCGCTGATGGAAAACAGCACGGTAATGATTGCGCTGAAAGACCTCAACGGGCGCTATACCTTTGCCAACCCGCAGTTTCTCACTGCCTTTGGTCTCACCCAAGAGCAACTGATCGGCCGCAACGTGTTCGAGGTGTTTCCCGACGTTTACGCGGGCTCGGTATGGGCGAGGGACATGGACGCGGTGCGTTTTCAGCGGATCGTGGAGGCCGAGCACACGCTTCCCAGCGAGCACGGCACTACGCGGATCCTTTCCTGTGTGCATCAGGTGCTGCGCGACGAGCAGGGGCACCCCTACCTCATCTTGACCGAATCCGAAGACATCACCGCGCGCAAACACGCCGAGCGAGACATGCTGGTCGCCTCCAAAGTGTTTGAACAAGCGGGCGAGGCCATCGTCGTGATCAATGCGCTCGGTGACATTCAATCGGTCAACAACGCCTTTAGCCGTATTACCGGGTACCCCGCCAGCGCCGTCGAGGGGCAGCCAGCGCTGCCTTTGCTGTATTGCGAAGACGAAAACCAGGGCGGGGGGCAGACGCCAGACACCTGCTACGTGCTATGGGAGATCGTCAAACAGCACGGTTATTGGCAAGGCGAAGTGTTCAACAAGCGCCGAGACGGCACGCTGTTTTCCCAGTGGCTAACGCTCAACATGATCGCCCCGGACAGCCAAGACGATGGGCTGTGTGTGGCGGTCTTTTCGGATATTACGCATATCAAGGAGTCTCAGCGCCAGGCTGAGTATCTGGCCACTCACGATGCGCTGACCGGTTTGCCCAATCGCACGCTGTTTCAGGACCGGCTGCAAGTGGCGATTGCCCATGCCAAACGCAGCGAGCAACTCAGCGCGCTGATGTTTTTGGATTTGGATAACTTCAAGAGTATCAACGATACCTTGGGGCATGACGTGGGGGATGAGCTTCTCATCCAAGTGGCCAACCGGCTCAAAGAGTTGGTACGCGATATGGACACCGTTGCCCGACTGGGAGGCGACGAGTTCACGATCATTCTCGTGGATACCTCTATCGAAGGTGCCGAGCAGGTCGCCAAGCGTATTGTCGAGGCGCTTTCCAAGCCCTTCGAAGTACGCCGCCATGCGCTGTTCGTGACGTCCAGTATTGGGCTGGCGTTCTGTCCGGACGACGGTGACGACGTGGCAGGGCTCACCAAAGCCGCCGATACGGCAATGTACCGAGCCAAAGAGAACGGCCGTGACCGCTTCGAGCTGTTCAAACCCGAGTTGCAGGCGCGCTTGATGCGCGATGTCGCTATCGAGCATGCGCTGCGTGAGGGCATGGAGCGCGGCCGTTTGCAGCTGGTATATCAGCCGAAGTTCGTCTGCGTCGACCAGGGCCCGCTATGCGGGGCGGAAGCGCTGCTTCGCTGGACGGATCCCTATTTGGGGCAGGTCAGTCCCGCCGACTTCATCCCGGTGGCCGAGGCGACCGGACTGATTCTGGAGTTGGACCGCTACGTAGCTTTGCAGTTGATCCGCCAACTGGCCAAGTGGCGTGACGAGGGGCTGACGCCGCCGCCGATCGCCATGAACGTGTCGGCGCGCAGCTTTCAGGAAGAGCGCTTCATCACGCACCTGTTCAGCTGCTTGAAGCAGTACCGAGTGCCTTACTCACTGGTTCAGGTAGAAATTACCGAAAGCACGCTGGTGGACCGGTCTAGCTCGGCGCTGGGTAATATTGAAAAACTGCGCGAAGCGGGCATCAAGCTGGCGGTGGATGATTTCGGTACCGGCTACTCGTCGCTGGCCTATTTGAAGCGGCTGCCGCTGGCCGAGCTAAAAATCGATAAGAGCTTCGTGGACGGTTTGGGTGGCAACGATGAGGGGGATCAAGCCATTGCGCTGGCTATTTTGGGGATGGCCAAGGCCTTGGGAATTCGCACCGTAGGAGAAGGGGTGGAAACGTCTGCACAATTAACGTGGTTGATTGAAAATGGCTGTGACTTTGTTCAAGGTTACCTGCTTTCGATGCCGCTACCGCTGGCCGAATTTACGACATTGATCGGCGCCAGCGCCTCTTCTAACGACGACCCCTCCCAGGATGCCTTGTCATGACCCAACCCCGTGGCTTTATCCATCAGTGTGAGCAGGAGGAGCTGCACCTCTCAGGCGCCATTCAGCCGCATGGCGTACTGCTGATCACCGATGCCCAAGGCGTGGTATCTCACTGCTCGGCCAACGCCGAGACCCTGTTGAGCGACGTCGAGCCTCCTGTCGGACTCGGTCAGCCGCTGCCGGATTGTCTGCACGATGTGACCGCTGCGCTGCCTGAACTCGGCCCAGGCGAGCGCTATATTGGCCAGTGCGATACGCCTAAACAGGAGTTCGATGTGGTGGTCACCAGCCATCACGGCAACGGTTGGATCTACGAGCTGTACCCTGTCGATGCCCATGCCGCGCCGATGTCGGCCAGCAGCCATGTGGCTGCCGTGCCCGAGAGTGGGGAGGAGCTGGCGACCCAGTGTCAGACGTTGATGGAGAACTTGCTGGCGCTCAGTGGCTTTGATCGGGTGCTGTACTACCGCTTCATGCCGGAGGGCGATGGGGAGGTGCTGGCCGAGGCGCGTCGCGAAGGCGTGACGGGCAGCTATCAGGGACTGCGTTTTCCAGCCAGCGATATTCCCTACATTGCGCGTCAGCTCTATTTGAAAAACCCTTGGCGCACGATTCCTGATGCCACCGCCGCCCCCGTGCCGATTTACGCGGCGCAGGCCGATGCCACACCCGATTTAAGCTTCGTCGATTTGCGCAGCGCTTCGCCGGTGCATTTGGAGTACATGGCCAACATGGGCGTGGGCGGTGCTATTTCGCTACCCATTATTCAAGGGGGGGAGCTGGATGCGTTGATCTCCTGCCACGCCGCAGCGCCCAAGCAGCTCACGGTCAGCCAGTTGGATTCCATGCGTGCTCTGAGCGAGGGCTTTAACCTTCGCCTGCGTGACTTCAAGGCGCGGCGGCGCCAGCAGGTGATCGACGGTCTTCAGCGCCATTTTGACCACGCCAAAACGGTATTGATGCGGCACGGCGAGCTGGAAAGCGCTTGGGAAGAGTTGAGTGACTGGCTCATGGAGACCTTCGCTGCGGATGGGGTGATGTTGCAGATGGGCGAGGAGTACTACCAGCACGGTATGGGCTTGACGCCTCACGTCATGAGCATGGTGGCGCAGCAGGCAGCGGCCGAGGCTACCCATGTTTGGCTCAGCGACTCTCTGCAGCGTGACTGTCCTGGCATGCCGCTCAGTGAGGTGGCTGGCGTCGCTTTGATCAGCGATCTCCCTCTTGATCAGCACCACACTGTCAATCTCTACTTGTGTCGTGTGGAGCATATTTACGACGTCACGTGGGGGGGCAATCCCGATAAGCCAGTGGACTACCGTGATGGGGGGAGCGTGGTCTCGCCGCGTCGCTCCTTCGAAGCATGGGTCGAGCAGCGCTTGGGCCACAGCCGCCCTTGGACGGCCAGTACCCGCCTTTATCTATTGAAGCTGCGTGCGCTTCTTCAGCAGGCAAAAAATATGCCCTGGCGTCACGATGGCGAGTGAGGCAGCGCCCATGACACTGGCCCGGCGGCTCCGGCAGGCAACGAAAGCCGACCATCACCGCGTCGATCATCACCCGGCGCTGGCGTCGCTGCTGAGCCCCCGGCTGGACATGGCACGCTACGGCGTCGGGCTTGCCGCGCTCTATCCCGCCATTGCCGGGCTAGAGCGGGCGCTGACTCATACGGTGGGTGGTGACCCGGGCCACTACGCATTGACCCTGCGTGAGCCGCTGCTGCGTCATGACATCAGGCGGCTGGGCCAAACAGTGCCTTTAGCGTGGGCGTTCACCGTGCCTGTCAATACGTATGAGCGGGTAGGCATGCTCTACGTGCTGGAAGGCTCGCGGCTGGGCGGCCACTTTATAGGGCGCCATGCTCAGCGCATGCTGGGGGAGCAGGTGCCATGCCGTTTTTTTACCGACATGCCGCTGACTCCCCACGCCTGGGCTGCCTTTTGGCACTATGCAGAGGTTGCGTGTCCTGAGCACGCATGGCCTGACGCCGTGAGAGGCGCTCGGCAGGCCTTCGGCGAGTTCATCCAAGCACTCACAGCGGCGCTGCCCGCCGACTCCGTTACACCAACCCCAGCGCCCATAGAATGAACGCATCCTGGCGCGCGGCATCTCGCCAGGCTTTGAACCTTCCCGAAGCGCCGCCATGACCACTGCTCATGTCGGTATGCAGCAGAATGGGCGCGTCTCCTTGCTGTGCTTGCGTGACACGGGCGTAGAACTTGGCAGGCTCCCAGTAGCTCACCCGGGTATCGAACCAGCTGCCTTCGATCCACAGCGCTGGGTAGTGGCGCGGTTGGATGTTGTCGATAGGCGAGTAGCCCGCGATACGCTGGGCGACCTCTGGCGCTTCCGGGTTTCCCCACTCCGTGTACTCGGCGGTGGTGAGCGGCAGCTCTGGGTTTTGCATGGTGCGCAGCACATCCAGAAAAGGGACATCCAGCACGGCGGCACAGAACGCCTCGGGGGCGCGGTTGAGGCACGTGCCCACCAGTAGCCCACCGGCGCTGGCACCATAGGCGACCATTCGCTCAGGCTGACTGATATTGGCGGTGACAAGGGCGTCACGGGCGGCTAAAAAGTCGTGAAAGCTGTTCTCTTTGTGGGCCAATTTGCCTTTCAAGTACCACGGCTCGCCGCGCTCGCCGCCGCCCCGTACATGGGCCACGGCAAACGCGACGCCGCGCTCCAGAAGCTCCAGTCGGGCAATCGAAAACCAGGGGTCCAGCGCTTCTCCATAGGCGCCGTAGCCGTATAACAGGGTGGGCAGTGGCTGGCCTGCCAAATCTGCTCGCATGACGACCGAGACTGGGACCTGCTCGCCATCATGGCTGGTGGCCCAGACTCGGCGGCTGACTAGCTGCTCTGGGGCGAGGCTGCCATGAACGGGCACCTGTTTTAAGAGCGTGCGTACACCGTTATCTAGGTTTAAGGCATACCAGCTCGGAGGGCGGGTAAACGACTCTTCGCGCAGGTGCAGCGTGCGCGCGTTAAAGTGTGGCGAGTCTTCCAGCAGCTGTGAACAGGGCGTTTCGGGCAGGTCAATGTAGCTATCAAGCAGCGTTTGATGATGACTATCCAGCTCCAAACGTCGCAGCAGTACCTGCGCATCCTGATGGCTTCGCTCAGCGAGTATCAAGCCCCACTCAAACGCATCGACCCCCTCCAGCGTTGCGTCATCGCGATGCGCAATTAGCGGTAGCCAACTAGCGTTATCGCCTTCGGCGCGCATATCCAGTTGAAAGTGGGGGCCTGTCTGATTATGTAGGCGGTAAAACGTGCCTGGCCGATGGTCGATGCTCACCTCGACGCCCGGTTGGCGAGCATGCAAGCACATGGGCTGGGCGCTGGGCTGATCGGCAGGGAGGGCGAGCACTTCCGTGGTCTCTTTCGAGCCCGTCTCGATCATTAACCACGCTTTTGAGCGCGTTTTGCCCACGCCGACCCAGAATTCGGCATCGGCTTCGCGATAGATCACTTCAGGGACTGGCTGTTTCTCTTCCTCGCCAAACGCTACCCATAGCCGCCATAAGCTATCCGGGCGCTGAGTGTCATCGAAGCGAGTGAACAGTAGCGTGGCCCCCTCTGCGCGCTGATCTTCCGCCCAACAAACGCTGGGGCCGATATCACTGAGTAGCTGGCGGGGCGTTCCGCTGGGCAAGGCTTTCAACCATAGCGTAAAGCGCTCGTCGCCCTGAGTATCCTCCGTCCAGGCCAACCACTGCTCGTCGGGGGAGAGCGCCATGTCCCCCATGTCAAAGAAGGGCTGGTCAGCGGCGCGCTCGCGGACGTCGAGAAAACAGGTTTTTTGCTCAGGCTTGCCGTTGGGGTGACGCCACCAGCAGGGGTAATCATCTTCCGCGCCGGTCTCGCTCCAGAACGTAAAGTGGTCAAGTGCTGTCTCTAGACTCTTGACCGCTAACTCTCTGCGTGCCAAATGCGAGCGGTAGAGCGTGTCCGCCAGGGGCGAGAGAGGAGCAAACCAGTCGGCATGCTGCTGGTTGGCGGCCGCGATGAAATCGCTGACCTCAGCGCTATCGCGATTTTCTAACCAGTGCCATTCAGGGTCATCGGCGCGATAATAGCGCGCTACGGGCGAGCCTTCGTGCATACCAGGCTGTGCTTTCATAAATTGATAGGTACCATAACGGGAAATCAACGTCGGGTGCTTCCACCCACATGAGGGGTATTATGCTGTTTGCAGACTCAATGTCACTGCTGTGGTTCAGTTATTACGGTCTTTCACTGCTGGTTCTGCTGGCGGTCTATTTTGCGCTGTCCTTTTTGCCGCGCCTACCAAGATTAGTGATGACGTGGTGCGTGGCGGGGGCCATGTGGATGCCGGCCAACTACCGCTTACCGCTGGTCGACGAGGGTGAGTTCTACACCGGCTGGGCACCTTCGGCGATGGTCGCCGCCGTTGGCTTCTTCGAGCACAGCGCCAGCGCCATGCGTAACGGCCTGCTGTGGGCCGTATTCGGCGTGGCGCTCGGCGCCGGCATCGGCATTGCGCTGTGGTGGCGACGCCGTCCGTCTGCCGTCGAGCCCGCGCCGCGTCGCCAAGCGGAGGAGGAGCCTCAGCCCACGCGTCGCCGCGAACCGGTCATCCGCTAATGCGAGGGACTGCCAAGGAGTGGGCCCATGTGTGAACTGTTGGGCATGAGCGCCAATGTGCCAACCGATATCTGCTTCAGTTTCTCAGGCTTCTTGCATCGCGGTGGGGGCACTGGTCCTCACCGCGATGGCTGGGGCATCGCCTTTTATGAAGAGGGCGGCTATCGTGAATTTAGAGACCCTCACCCCTCCGTGGATTCGCCGATTGCCCGCTTGATTTGTGAGTATCCGATCAAATCCAACGTCGTCATCAGCCACATTCGCCAAGCCAACGTGGGCGGCGTGCGACTGGCCAACACGCACCCGTTTACCCGTGAAATGTGGGGGCGGCCCTGGTGTTATGCTCACAATGGTCAACTCAGCGACTGGCAGACGCTACCTTTAGGGGTCTATACCCCCGTTGGCAACACCGATAGTGAGCACGCGTTTTGTTGGATCATGGGCGAACTGCGCAGTGCGTTTCCTACCCCACCGGCTGCACCGGAGGCGCTATGGGAAATGCTTCACGCACTGTGTGAACAGCTGAGAGGCCTGGGAGTGTTTAATTTACTCCTCTCCGACGGCGTCTATCTTTATAGCTACTGCTCCACCAAGTTGGCGCATATCACTCGGCGCGCCCCCTTTGGTGAGGCGGAGCTATCCGATGCAGAGATGACGGTCAACTTCATCGAGCATACGACGCCCAACGATATCGTGTCGGTGATTGCTACCGAGCCGCTGACCCAAAACGAGGCGTGGCAGCGTATGGAGCCGGGGGAACTATTGGTATGGCGAGAAGGAGAAATCAACGCGCGATACTGTCCAACCCCTAAACCCGCATGACAGGGCATAAGCTAAAGTTGAAACGCAAGTTTCAATCGATCGTTTTACAGTATCATAAACGTCGTATATCGTTGGCGTTTAATCTCTTTATACAACCACACCACAATAACAAGGTCGGTCTCACATCGACACGGATAGCGGAGATAGCCCATGAGCCAACACGCCAACACCCCTATTTTGAGCGGGCCAGCGCTTGAGGGGTTGGAACACTACCACTCTATTACGGACGTTTTTCACTCGGCCGTCTCGCGCTTTAACAGCAAGCCCGCGTTTACCTGCATGGGCAAAACGCTGAGCTTTTCCGACCTTGATCGTCTCTCGGCCCACTTTGCGGCTTGGCTGCAACATGAAACCGACTTGGTGCCGGGCGACAGAATCGCCATTCAGCTGCCGAACGTTTTGCAGTTTCCCGTGGCGGTGTTCGGTGCCTTACGGGCAGGACTGGTGGTGGTCAACACCAATCCGCTGTATACCGAGCGGGAGATGGCGCACCAGTTCAAAGACTCCAACGCTAAAGCCATCGTGATTCTGGTCAATATGGCCGACAAACTGGAAAAAGTGCTTGATAAAACGGACATCAAGCATGTGTTGGTGACACAGCTTGCCGACCTGCACGACGCCCCCAAGCGCTGGCTGATCAATGCGGTAGTGAAGCACGTCAAGAAAATGGTGCCTGCGTACTCGCTGCCGAGTGCCGTCGGTTTCCGAGATGCGCTGAAGAAGGGCGCGTCGCTGAAACACACGCCGGTCGAGCGCAAAATGGACGATCTCGCGGCGCTGCAGTACACCGGCGGTACTACGGGTATGCCCAAAGGGGCGATGCTGACCCACCGCAACCTGGTGGCCAACATGCTGCAAGCGCGCTCGGCCATCGGCGAGCACCTGACCGACGGCGAAGAGCTGGTGATCGCACCGCTGCCCGTGTATCACATTTACACGTTTACCGTGAACTGCCTGTTCCTGATGGAAACCGGCAACCACTCGCTGCTGATCACCAATCCTCGCGATCTGCCCAATTTCGTCAAAGAACTCAAAGGGCTGCCGTTCACGGGGTTTATCGGTCTCAACACGCTGTTTAACGCGCTGTGTAATCGGGACGACTTCAAGCAGCTCGACTTCTCCAAATTGAAGCTGACCATTTCAGGCGGTATGGCGCTGACCAAAGCGGCTGCCCAGCGCTGGGAAGATACCACTGGCTGCCCGATCGCCGAAGGCTATGGCCTAACGGAAACCTCGCCGATTGTCAGCTTCAACCCTAACGATGCGATCCAACTGGGCACCATTGGTAAGCCGGTCGCGGGCACGTCGGTGAAAGTCGTCGATGCTGATGGTAACGATGTACCGTTTGGCGAGCCGGGCGAACTTTGCGTGCAAGGCCCGCAGGTCATGAAAGGGTACTGGCAGCGTGAGGAAGAGACGCGCAACGCCATTGATGAAAACGGCTGGTTCCATACTGGTGATATCGCCGTGCTCCAGAGTGACGGCTACATCAAAATCGTTGATCGTAAAAAAGACATGATTTTGGTGTCGGGCTTCAACGTCTATCCCAATGAAGTGGAAGATGTCGTCGCTGCCCACCCTGACGTCTTGGAAGCGGCGGCCGTCGGCGTGGCCGATGAAAACGCGGGCGAAGCCATTAAGCTGTTTGTGGTCTCCAAAAACAGCCAGCTTGACGCTGACACGCTGCGCGCTTGGTGCAAGAAAGAACTCACGGCCTATAAAGTGCCGAAATACATCGAGTTCCGCGACGAGCTGCCGAAAACCAACGTCGGTAAGGTACTGCGTCGCCAACTGCGCGACCAGGAAGCGACCCCTGCGCCCTAAGGGTTGAACACTCGGTCAAGCAGGCGTTAGGCGTCTCGTTCGCGAAAGCGTTACAATGGTCGGCCCACTTACGAGTGGGCCGACGTTTATTCTGAGATGGAACCGAGCCTAACGTGACCACCGACACGCACTCATCCCGTATCGATACCCCACAAGACAACGCCTCTTCACTCACAGCGCTCCAGGAGTCGCTGGGTTACGTGATGCTGCGTGATCAGGAGCGGCTCTCGCGTCGGGTGGCGGGCCTGCGGCGTCGGCAGCGAGAGAACAAACCGATCGACCGCGGCTTGAACGAGGTGGAGCGGGAGGTCGACAAAGCCAAGCAACTGCTGGCCCAGCGGGAAAGCCTCCGCGTGACGCTGGATTACCCGGCAGAGCTGCCGGTGGTAGAGCGACGTGAGGATATTCTCACTGCGATTCGTGACCACCAGGTGGTGGTGGTGGCGGGGGAAACCGGCTCGGGTAAAACAACGCAGCTGCCCAAGATGTGCCTGGAGCTGGGCCGTGGCCGAAAAGGGCTGATTGGCCATACGCAGCCACGGCGTCTGGCGGCGCGCAGCGTCGCGGGGCGGCTGGCGGAAGAGTTGAGCGTGCCGCTAGGCGAGCAGGTGGGCTATCAGGTGCGCTTTAACGACCAAAGCTCGCCGAGCACCCTCGTCAAACTGATGACCGATGGCATTCTTCTGGCTGAGACGCAGCACGACCCGCTGCTGCTGCGCTACGATACGCTGATCATCGACGAAGCCCACGAACGCAGCCTCAACATCGATTTCTTGCTGGGTTACCTCAAGCGGCTGCTGCCCAAGCGCCCAGATCTGAAAGTCATCATCACCTCCGCCACGATCGACGTGGAGCGCTTTGCGGCCCATTTCGGCTCGCCTAACACGCCTGCGCCGGTGGTCGAGGTGTCTGGCCGCACGTTCCCGGTAGATGTCCACTACCGCCCCCTGGCGCGCAGCGAAGAGGATGAGGATGACCGCACGCTGCAGGAGGGGATTTTGCATGCCGTGCGTGAGATCGAAACAATCGAGCGTGAAAAAGGCTGGCTGCATGGCCCCCGCGATGTGCTGGTGTTTTTACCCGGCGAGCGGGAGATCCGCGAAACCGCCGATACGCTGCGCCGTGCGGATTTAAAAGGCACCGAGATTTTGCCGCTGTACGCGCGCCTCTCTAACGAGGAGCAGAACCGGGTGTTTGCTCCCCACCGGGGACGGCGTATCGTGCTGGCGACTAACGTGGCTGAAACGTCGCTCACCGTGCCGGGAATTCGCTATGTCATCGACCCTGGCCTTGTACGCATTAGCCGCTACAGCTACCGAGCGAAAATCCAGCGGCTGCCCATCGAGCCGGTCAGTCAGGCCAGTGCTAACCAGCGCAAGGGTCGCTGTGGGCGGATTGCGGAAGGCGTGTGTATCCGCCTTTACGACGAAGAGGATTTTCTGTCACGCCCTGCATTCACCGACCCGGAGATTCAGCGCACCAACCTTGCGTCGGTCATCCTGTCGATGCTGGCGCTAAAGCTCGGCAGCATCGAAGACTTCCCCTTCGTCGACCCGCCCGACGGTCGTTTCGTCAAAGATGGTTTCCGGCTTTTGTTCGAGCTCGGCGCCGTCAACGAGAAGCAGCAGCTCAGCGGTTTGGGTCGTAAACTAGCGAAGCTGCCCATTGATCCGCGTTTGGCCCGTATGGTGTTGGCCGGTGCAGAGCGAGGCAGCCTGCGGGATGTGCTGATCGTGGTGTCGGCGCTGGCGATTCAAGACCCCCGTGACCGGCCCGCCGATAAGCGTCAGGCCGCCGATCAAGCGCACCAGCGCTGGCACGACCCGGACTCCGACTTCGTGGCACTGCTGAACCTGTGGCACGGCATCGAAAACGCCCGCGAGGCATTGTCGGGCAACCAGCTGCGCCGCTGGTGTCGTGAGCACTACATTAACTATCTGCGCATGCGCGAGTGGCACGATACCTTCCGCCAGTTGCGCCAACTGCTGCGGGATATGGACATCGAAGTACCCGCGCCGTTGCCTCGTGATGAGAACGAGAGCGAAGAGCAGGCCAAACAGGCCAGACGCAAAACGTCGGGCAAGCTGCATCAGGCGCTGCTGTCTGGCCTGCTCTCCAATTTGGGTACGCTGCTTGAGAACCGAGAGTACCTCGGCGCGCGTAACCGCAAGTTCATGATTCACCCCGGCTCTGGTCTGGCGAAGAAAACGCCCAAGTGGGTCATGGCCTTCGAGCTGATTGAAACCACCAAGCTGTTTGCGCGCACCGTTGCCAAGATCGACCCGCAGTGGATTGAGCCACAAGCGCAACACCTAGTGAAAAGCAGCTACAGCGAGCCTCATTGGGAAATGAAGCGTGCTCAGGTGGTCGCCTTCGAGCAAGTCACCCTGTTTGGCCTGCCGATCGTGGTGCGTCGTCGCGTTCATTACGGGCCCATTGCGCCTCAAGAGTCGCGGGAGCTGTTTATTCGTCGAGCGCTGGTGGAAGGCGAGTTCCAAACCAAAGGAGAATTCTTCGCCCATAACCGTGCGCTGATCGAAGAGGTAGAAGCGCTGGAAGATCGCGCCCGTCGGCGAGATATTCTGGTGGATGAAGAGACGCTATTTGCCTTCTACGATGAGCGAATCCCCGTCGATGTCGTCAATGGCAAGGGTTTCGAACACTGGCGTAAGCAGGCCGAGCGCCAAGAGCCTGAGCTGCTCAAGTTCGATATCGACGCTCTCAAAGCCAGGGACGCCCATGACGTCACTCAGGCGCAGTATCCGGATCATTTAACGCTGTCTGGCGTCGCGTATCCGGTCAGCTACCACTTTGACCCGGACGCCGACGATGATGGCGTGACCCTCACCGTCCCTGCGGCCATGCTGCCGCAGCTACCTGTGCACGCGTTGGAGTGGCTGGTGCCGGGGCTGCTGCGTGAAAAGTGCATTGCGCTGCTGAAATCGCTGCCGAAAAGTATTCGCCGCCAAGTGGTACCCATTCCCGACTGGGTCGATGCCGCGCTTGAGACGCTGGTGCCCGATGAGCGGCCGCTCACCGAAGCGCTGGGCGAGTTCATTCGTCGCCGCACCGCCACCCGCGTTCACCCGGATGATTGGCGTCTCGATCTGCTGCCGCCGCACCTCCTTATGAACGTGCGGGTCGTCGATCATGCGGGCAACACGCTGGGCCAAGGGCGCGACGTGCGTGCGCTGGAGCGGCGTTTCGAAGAGGCGGCGAGTGCAGGCGCCCAGGCGCTGGCCGATCAGGCAAGCCAAGCGCCCACGCTGGACGAGTTACCAGAATCACCGCTGCCAGAGTCGCGGGTGACGACTCAGGCCGGTATCCGCGTGGAGGCCTACCCAGCGCTGGTGGCCGACTCTCATCATTTCAAGGTGGCGCTATTCGACCATCCGGCAAAAGCAACGGCGGCCCACCAACAAGGTGTTGCCCGGTTAGCCATCGCCAAGCGGCCCGAGCAGGTCAAAGCGATCAAGCGCTTACCGGGCGTGGAAAAGTGCGCGTTACTCTTTGCTAAGGTGGGTAGTAAACAGGCGCTCGTGGATGATTTGCTGCTGGCGGTCTTTACGCAAGTGGTCGCCACGGATCCGCTGCCGCGCTCTGCCGGAGAGCTGGCCGAGCGCCTCCAGGTCACCGACGAGGCGCTGGTGCCACACGCGACGTTACTGTTAGAGCGTGTCGAGGCTGCGCTCAAAGGGCACTTGGCCGTGACCAAAGTGCTCAAAGGGAGGCTCAACTTTGCGCTAGCGCTCGTTTATAGCGATGTGAGCGCGCAGATGCAGCGCTTGGTCTATCCTGGCTTCATTCGCGATGCCGGGGAGTGGCTCGATGAGTATCCGCGCTATACCGAGGCAGCGCTGATCCGGCTTGAAAAGGCGGCACGCGAACGCGGCCGTGACCAAATGATGATGCAGGATATCCAAGCGCTCGAAGCACGTTTCGATGCGCGGCGTAACAGCGAGCGACGCGGCGATGCCGAAGACCCGGCGCTGGTGGCCTTCGGCTGGTGGATACAAGAGTTGCGCGTTTCGCTGTTTGCTCAGCAGCTCGGTACGAAGATGCCGGTATCCGTGAAGCGCCTGGAAAAACGTTGGGACGAGATCACTCGTCTTTGACACGCTGGGTGCATCGCACAGCGCGATGCCCCTTAGAGCAGGACGGACACGCCTGCAAGACATTCGTTGATGGATGGTTTCGGCGTGACGCCTTGAGGCCGCCTAAGGAGACAGCATGACCAATGTAGTGATCACCGGTACAGGACTTTATACGCCGGAAAACGCCATCGATAACGCGGCGTTGGTCGCTGCTTTCAATGCCTGGGTCGATCAGCACAACGCCCGGCATGCAGACGCCATCGCGCGTGGAGAGCAAGAGGCACTGGCGTACTCCAGCAGTGAGTTCATCGAGAAAGCGTCGGGGATCAAGAGCCGCTACGTGCTCGATGCCGAGGGCATCCTTGACCCTGAGCGTATGCGACCTAAACTGCCTCAGCGGCACAATGACGAACCCTCTATTCAGTGCGACATGGCCACTCAGGCTGCGCGCCAGGCGCTAGAGGCGGCGCAGGTCGAGGCGGCCGATATCGAGCTGGTGATCGTGGCGTGTTCGAATCTGGAGCGCGCCTATCCGGCGGTGGCGGTAGAAGTGCAGCAAGCGCTGGGAACGTCTGGCTACGGTTTCGATATGAATGTGGCCTGTAGTTCTGCCACGTTTGCGCTGGAAACCGCGGCCAATGCGATTGCGTCAGGCAGCGTCAAGCGGGCGCTGATCGTCAACCCGGAGATCTGTTCGGCGCATTTGAACTTTAGAGACCGTGACAGCCACTTTATTTTCGGCGATGCTTGTACGGCTATGGTATTGGAAAATAGCGATGTGGCCGTGGCTAAAGAGCGTTATGACATTTTAGGTACACGGCTCGTCACCAAGTTTTCCAATGCGATTCGTAATAATGCGGGTTTTTTGAATCGAGTCACCGACAGCGACCCGCAGGCACTGGATAAGCTATTTGTGCAGGAGGGGCGCCGCGTATTCAAAGAGGTGTGCCCCATGGTGGCCAAGCTCATCACTGACCATCTCGCTTCATTAGAGCTGTCGGGGGCGGATTTAACGCGGATGTGGTTACATCAGGCCAACCGTCACATGAACGATTTGATTGCCCGTAAAGTGCTGGGAGAAGAGCCCAGCGAGGCTCAGGCACCGATCATCCTAGATCGCTACGCCAATACCAGCTCGGCAGGCTCGATCATCGCCTTTCATCTTCACCGCGAGGCGTTATCGGAAGGCGATATCGGCGTGATTTGCTCGTTTGGCGCAGGCTACAGCGCGGGAAGCGTGGTCGTTCGTCGCCAGTAATCGGGTGGGTAGTGGGTGAGTGGATGTCTAGAAAAGCGGTCAATGTTGAAGAAGGACAGTGCATGTTGAAGGGGTGGGCAATGCAAACACAGGCGCGAAGTGCATGGCAAAAACTGCTGCCGTTACTGCTGCTTGCGACGTTGAGCATGGGCGGGTGTGCCAGTACGGGGTCGCCGCAAGAGGGCAACGCGTCTGAGCCACCGATGGCGGCTGACCCTCAGGACCCCTGGGAAGGATTCAATCGGCGCGTATTTGAGTTCAATGACGTGCTGGATCGCTACGCGCTCAAACCCGTGGCGCAGGGGTATAACGCCGTTACCCCCGAGCCGGTGCAAACCGGGGTCGGTAACTTTTTCTCTAATTTAGGGGAAATACGCACGGCCCTGAACAGCTTGCTGCAGGGCAAACCTGCCAACGCGGGACTGGCAACGTCACGATTTTTGATCAACTCCACGGTGGGTATCGGTGGCTTGCTCGATTACGCAACGCTGATGGAGATCACCGCCGATAAAGAAGATTTTGGTCAAACGCTGGCCGTATGGGGCTGGGATGATTCGCGCTATTTAGTGTTACCGCTTCTGGGTCCGCGCACCTTGCGGGATGCGTCAGGCCTACCGGTGGACTTTGCCGCGCATCCGATCACGTATATCGACGATCACCAACTGCGTGCAGGTTTGACGGCGCTCGATATCATTCATCTTCGCGCCGACTTGTTGGATCAAGAGTCGTTGATTTCCGGAGACCGCTACCGCTTCGTTCGTGATGCTTATTTGCAGCGGCGACAGTTTCAAGTCAATGACGGGGAGTTAGGCGATGACCCGTTTGCCATGGACGATTTTGATTTCGACGATACCGATGTGGGTGACGACGACTTCGCCGATTGAGGCCTGACATGGATCACGCTAAGCAGTTGATCGCGGTAATCGACGAGCCCGGCCCCGAGCGCGATGCGCTGGCCGAGGCGATTACCTGCGACGGCATGTGGGTGTTTGCCGCCGATAACATTGACCATCTTCCTAGCGGCACCGCGCTGATCGTGGCTCACGCCCGAGCCGTGCCGCGCCAGCAGTGGTCACAGTTGACGCATCGGCTGCCTACGTTGGTCGTCAGCGACTCCCGTCAAGACGCTGACTTGATCAAGGCCATCGATGTAGGCCTGGTGGACTACATCGTTCATCCGCTGCGCCACACCGAACTGCTGCGCAGAATGATCCGTAAAGCGATCGAGCTGCATACCTTGGCCCAGGAGCGTGATCGGGATCGAGCGCGGTTGGCAGAGCTCAATGAGAGCCTCGAAACGCATCTGGCCCTGCTGCGGATGGATCAGCAAAGCGGCGGGCACATCCAGCGACGCCTGCTGCCCGCGCACCCCAAGGTGATCAGCGGTGTGTATTACGACTACTGGTTCGCGCCATCGCTCTATTTGTCGGGCGACTTTCTCGACTATCAGCGCTACAACGACCGTTTCAGCGCGTTCTACTTCGCCGATGTGTCGGGGCACGGCGCATCGTCTGCCTTCGTCACGGTGCTGCTCAAATATTTGTGCAACCGATGGCTCAACGAGTGGGACGGCCAAGCGCCCGAGCAGCTGCCGCCGAACTGGCTCGCTGCCATGAATCGAGAGCTTCAGGATACCGACATCGGAAAACATGCCACTTTATTTGTCGGTGTTATTGACCACGAGCAACAGACTCTTCACTATTCGCTCGGTGCGCAGTTACCCATGCCGCTACTAGCGGCCGACGGTAAGCTGGAGCGCTTAGCAGGGGAAGGAATGCCGGTAGGCCTTTTCCCTGATGTGGAGTATCCTTCGCTTAGCTGTGCTTTACCGGCCAACTTTCGGTTATGGCTGTGTTCAGACGGTGTATTGGAATGCTTGCCGGGTAAAACGCTCGACACGCGGCTCACGGAACTTGAGCAACTCGTTAGCGAAAGTGTCACGCTTGAGCAGTTGCGCGACCGGCTAGCCAGCACCAATTCGCTTCTCAAAGAGGGCGATGAGGATGACGAGGCGAACCAAGACCGCGATGCTTTGCCCGATGACCTGACAATCATGATGGTGAGCGGATTTGGTCATGCTGATTGAAGAGGGCCGCATCAAAGCGGCGTTCAACTCTGGTGTTTTTGTCTTAAAGCTCTGTGGCGACGTGCGGTTGACGCTATGCGCCACGCTCGATACCCAAGCACAACGTCTCGCGGAAACCCCTGGCCTTCAGGCGGTGATGATCGACCTGCGGGAAGCCAGTAACGTGGACTCCACGGCGCTTGGCTTCTTGGCGAAGGTCGCCATGGCTGTCAAAGGGCGTTTGGAGCAACCTCCGACCATCATTGCTGATAACCCGGATGTCAGGCAGATGCTCGACGTCATGGGCTTTGCGCGCTTTTTCACGCTCATGGAAGCACCTTTGCAGCCGAGTTCAACGCTGAACTCATCGATGCAGGACTTGCCCGCCGAGCCTGCCGATGAAGAGGGCCTGCGTACGCGTATACTAGAAGCGCATCGCATTTTGATGCATATGAACGAGCATAATCGCGAGCAGTTCCAGCCGCTGGTCGAAATGCTCGAAGCGCAATCTGCGGTGGCGCATAAATAACGCGCCCCCTTGCCTGGCAGACAAGAGGGCGTCGAGCGAGCGCGGACGATCGCGTCGTCTTAGCCTTGGCGTAGTTGGCTGAGCAGCTCCTCGAGCTTACGCTGGTCGGCCATGAACTTCCGAATACCTTCGGCCAGCTTGTCGGTCGCCATCTCGTCTTCGTTCATTTCCCATCGAAAGTCAGCCTGGGACAGCGCTTGGTCGACAGAGCTGCTGGCTCCCATGGGCGTCAATTGGCGCGGCAGCTCGCCCTGCTGTTCGTCAAGGTCATTGAGTAACGCGGGGGAAATGGTCAAACGGTCACAGCCTGCCAACGCCTGAATTTCACCTACGTTCCGGAAACTGGCACCCATGACGATCGTGGGGTAGCCGTGGCCTTTGTAGTAGTCGTAAATGCGCTTCACTGACTGCACGCCCGGGTCATTGGCGCCGCTAAAGTCGGCTTCCGGCGAACGGGCTTTGTGCCAATCGAGGATACGGCCAACGAACGGTGAAATGAGTGTGGCACCGGCGTCGGCACATGCCTGCGCCTGAGCAAAGCCGAATAGCAAGGTCAGGTTGGTACGAATACCGTCGCGCTCCAACTGGCGGGCGGCCTGAATGCCTTCCCAGGTAGAGGCCATCTTGATCAGAATCCGCTCCGGGCCCACGCCGTGTTGGGCATAGCGTTCGATGAGCGAGTGCGCCTTGGCAATCGTGGCGTCACGGTCAAAAGAGAGGCGGGCGCTGACTTCGGTCGATACGTAGCCGGGTACCAGCTCGCTGATTTCGCTGCCAATATCCACTGCCACACGGTCGACAGCCTCGTCGATGTCGGTGCTCTCTTTGGCAATGCTCGCCAGCCGCGCGCGACGCTCTTCTTGCTGAGCGGCCTGTAGAATCAGTGAGGGGTTGGTCGTGGCATCTTGAGGCTGAAAACGGCGAATCGCATCAAGGTCGCCCGTATCAGCCACCACGGTGGTCATCTCTTTTAATTGGCTTAGTAAGCTCGTGGCCATGCAGTGCTCCTTGGTTGTCTTTGGAGTACTTTAGCAAGGGGCGCGCGCAACGAACAGACACCGACAAATGAATTGAAATCGATTATGATTAGCGGCCTATCTTTTTGGCGGTCTCCTCCGCTCTCTCACGCCCATAGTAAGGAGGCTTATGGAACTTAATCCTCGTCGAGTGGCGCTGCTGGTGGCGGCCAACACCGCGTTGGCGCCGTTTGCGATCGACGCCTATCTGCCTGCCATCGGCGTTCTGGCCGAGAGCATCGATGCCAGCATTCACCATACCGAACTCTCGATCAGTATGTTTTTGTTTGGGTTCGCGCTCGGGCAGCTCTGTTTTGGCCCACTCTCCGATCGAGTAGGGCGCAAGCCAGTGCTGCTCAGCGGTTTGGTCGTGTTCATGCTGGCAAGCCTGATGATCACCACTGCCGACAGCCTGACGTCACTGCTGATTTGGCGCTTTATTCAAGCATTGGGCGGTGGTGCTTGCGTCGTGAATTCGGCGGCCATCGTACGCGACTGTTTTAGCGGGCGGGAGGCGGCCAAGGTCATGTCCACCATGGCCATGATCATGATGCTGGCCCCGCTGGTGGCGCCAGCGGTGGGCAGCTTGCTGCTGCATATCGCGGGGTGGTGGCTGATCTTCGTTTTTCTGGCCGTTTATGCCGGTTTCTTACTCTGGCTGCTAGGAACCCGCTTGCCCGAAACCCGCGATACCAATTTGCCAGCGGCCTCGCCCCGTCAAGTAATTCGCAACTATGCCAGCGTGCTGCGTCATAAAGAGGGCATGGGATACATCTGTGCGGTCGCCGCATCGTTTGCGGGGCTGTTTGCGTTCGTCACCGCATCGCCCTTTCTATATTTGGATTACTTCTCCCTCTCGCCCAGCGTCTACCCTCTGGTGTTTGGGGTGAACGTCGTGGTGATTGCGCTCTCCAACCGCGTCAATATCTATCTGCTGCGAAAACGCACGCCGCAGCAAAATTTGCGCTTGGGATTGGCCGTTCAGTTAGCGGCTGCTCTGGGGTTGGTGCTGGCCGCAGCGCTGAATGTGGCGTCGCTCTATGTGGTGGTGCCGTTGGTCATGATGTTCACCGGTATGATTGGCTTGATCACTCCCAACGCCATCTCATCGCTACTGGATCATTTTGGCCATATCAGTGCCACGGCGACCGCGCTGCTCGGCGGTATCCAGTTTAGCTGTGGGGCGCTGGCGGGCGTCCTGGTGGGCCTGTTCCAAGTAGAGCATGTGTGGCCCATGGTGCTAACCATGTTAGGAGCGGCCTTACTGGGCAACATCGGCGTGAGAGTCCTGACCCAGGCCCCTAAGGCAGACGATGCGTTGTAATGGATAGCCTGCTGCAGTGGTTAGACATGCCATTGACCCATTGGCTTGGCAGCGCCGCCGTACTGCTACTCGGTGCTTTCGTGCAGCGGGCGACGGGGTTTGGCTTGGCAGTGGTGGGCGCACCGCTGCTACTGATGATCGAACCCCGGCTGGTGCCGGTCATTCTGGTGCTGTTTGGTTTCACGGTCTCGTTGATGATGGTTCGCCGTTATTGGCATGAAGTGAGACTAAAAGAGATGAGCGTTGCCTTGGTGGGGCGCTTACCGGGGAACGGTCTGGGGCTTTGGCTGTTGCTGGCCGCGCCAATGGTAGTGCTGGAAAAGCTGATAGCCGCCATCGTACTGTTTGCGGTACTGGTCACGTTATGCCGTTTCGAGCTGCCGGTGAACCGCATCACTCTCTTTATCGCGGGTGTTCTTTCCGGTGTTTTTGGCACGGTAGCGGCCATTGGCGGGCCGCCCATCGTGCTGCTCATGCACGGTTTCTCGCCGGACCGCATGCGCGGCAACCTAGCCGCCTTTTTTGTTCTCACCTCGCTGTTAACTCTGCTGACACTGGCGTTGGCAGGGCAGATCAGCGTTTGGCATTTCAAGCTGGCGCTCACTTTTCTACCTGCCGTCTTGTTGGGTAATGCGCTGGCGGATGCAATCGCACACCGACTGGATAAACCGCTGTTGCAGCGTCTTTCGCTGGGGCTATGCACGTTCGCGGCATTGGGCTTATTGCTTTAGCGCGAGATTTTCTTAAAAAAATGGAGACGTTTTGGGTGATGTCATAAAGATGTCATCGAAGGGGTGCAAAGTACGTCATGCGAAGGCCAGAACCCTACATCGACAGGAGTATTTCGCATGAACCGTATTCTAAAAACTACCGTCATCGCGGCGGCTGTAATGAGCGTTGCCGGTGTGGCACAAGCACGTGACCAGATTCGCATCGTCGGCTCCAGCACTGTTTATCCGTTCGCCAGCTACGTGACTGAAGAGTTCGGCGCGCTGACCAACTACCCGACGCCGGTCATCGAGTCCACAGGTTCTGGCGGTGGTATTCGTCTGTTCTGTAACGGTGTTGGCGAAGGCACGCCGGACATCACCAATGCGTCTCGTCGCATGAAGTCTTCTGAGCTCGAGCGTTGCGAAGAGAACGGCGTTACTGATATCACCGAAGCGAAAATCGGTTCTGACGGTATCGTTCTGGGTCTGGCGGCCACCAACGAGCCGATCGATCTGACGCTTGAGCAAATCTTCCTGGCGGTTGCCGCCCAGGTGCCGGTAGACGGCGAACTGGTTGACAACCCCTACACCAACTGGAGCGACATCGACGCTTCTCTGCCGGACCGCGCCATCTCTATCTATGGCCCGCCCAGCACGTCTGGTACCCGTGACGCGTTCGAAGAACTGGTCATGGAAGCCGCTTCTACCGAGATGGACATCTACGGTGAAGAAGGTTACACCGACATCCGTACCGACGGTGTTTACATCGACGCCGGTGAGAACGACAACCTGATCGTTCAGCGCCTGGCAGAAGACACCGGTGCCTTCGGTATCTTCGGCTACTCCTTCCTGGTGGAGAACCCGGACACCATCATGGGTGCGTCCATCAACGGTGTTGAGCCGGAAGTCGAAGCTATCAGCTCTGGCGAGTACCCGGTAGCTCGTTCACTGTGGTTCTACCTGAAGAACCAGCACGCTGACGAAGTACCGCCGATGTACGAATACGCCAACATGTTCATGGAAGATCAGATGATTGGCGATGACGGTTACCTGGTTGATCTTGGTCTGATTCCGCTGCCGGAAGCCGAGCGTGAGCAAGCTCGTCAGAAAGTGGCTGACCGCACCAAGCTGGTGGCGGCTGACCTGAAATAATCGCTATTCGATAGTGATGAAATGGCCGGTAGCGGATGCTACCGGCCATTTGTTTTGGGGTGCGCTGTCTTTGTCATATTGCTGTCATGTTTTTAATCCAAAGTAGCAGCCAACACGATTTCATTAGGTGATGCGAGAGAAATTCGATGCAAACAAACCAGCTACTTTTACTCTTTTGCACAGTGCTCTTGCTGCTTGGGCTAGTGGCCTTTTTTGTAGGCCGAGCGAAGGCTGCGCGGGTGCGTGCTTCTGGCACGGCGATGTTCGCACAGCCTGATCAGTATGCCTGGTTTGCTGTTCTCTCAACGGCAGGGCCTGCGGTACTGGTGGGCGCGCTAGGGTCGTTGCTACTGCTGTTGTTAGGTGCGGAGATACCGCCCATGTATTTGCTGGCTGCGAGCTTGGTGGTCGCCGCAGCCGGGTTGGCGGTTGGGGTGGCGCAAGTGAAGCCCCACTTTCACGCTCGCCAAGCCATCGAGCGGGTGATTCGCTGGGTGCTGACCGGCGCGGCGATGATCTCGATCTTTACCACGTTCGGTATTCTGTTTTCGATCATCTCGGAAGCGCTGCGTTTCTTCCAAATGCACAGTTTCTGGGACTTCATCACCGGTACAACCTGGAACCCCGGTGCGAGCTTTCTAGCGGCTGCAGGGCGCGGTGACGGCAGCAGCGCTGAGTTCGGTTCGGTGCCACTGTTCGCGGGCACCTTCATGATCACGGCCATTGCGCTGTTGGTCGCGGTGCCTATCGGTCTGTTGTCAGCGATTTACATGTCGGAGTACGCGCCTCAACGGGTGCGCACGATCGCTAAACCGGTGCTCGAAGTGCTGGCAGGTATTCCCACCGTGGTTTACGGCTTCTTCGCCGCCATTACCGTGGCACCGATCATCGTCAATATCGCCGGCTTCTTTGGGCTGGATGCGTCTTACAACAACGCCGTTGCGCCGGGTGTGGTCATGGGCATCATGATCATTCCGTTTATCTCCTCGCTCTCTGACGACGTGATCAACTCGGTGCCCGATAGCATGCGCCAGGGCTCGCTGGCACTGGGAATGACCAAAGGCGAAACCATTCGCGACGTGGTCGTGCCTGCGGCACTGCCCGGTATCATCTCTGCGGCGCTGCTGGGGATGTCCCGAGCGCTGGGTGAAACCATGATCGTGGTCATGGCGGCCGGTATGCGCCCGAACCTGACGGCCAATCCCTTGGAAGACATGACGACAGTGACCGTCCGTATCGTGGCATCGCTGACCGGCGACCAAGAGTTCGAGAGTGCGGAGACGCTGTCAGCCTTTGCACTGGGCCTGGTGCTGTTCGTCGTCACTCTGACGCTCAACCTGGTCTCTGTATTAATGATTCGTCGCTTCCGCGAAAAATACCGCGTGAACAACCTGTAACGCCGAGGAACTGATTCGATGAGCCACTCTTTTGACGAGATCAGCCAGCAGCTTAAGCGGCGTCACCGTAAGTCGGCCCGCCTGAAGTGGGTCTCCATGGGCGCGCTGGGTTTAGCAGGCCTGTTCTTGGTGCTGTTCTTTGCCGACATGCTGAGCAAAGGGTTACCTGCGTTCCAGCAGGCCTATATCAATACCGAGATCAACTACACCGAAGAGGCGAGCCGCGATGGTCGTCAAGCGTTTGACGAGGAGTTGGTGCCGCTGATTAGCCGCACCGAGGTTCGCGTCATTCCGCTGCAGCTGCGCAATAACCCCGACATGATCGGTACCTCCGAGCAGCGCTGGATGCTGGCCAACAGCGAAGTGGACCAGTATTTGAAAGGACACCGCAACAGCTTGAGCGACGAAGAGAAAGCCGAAATCGACGAGCGGGTTGCTTCAGGTCAGGTGGATTTGCGTTTCAATAAAACGTTCTTCGGCTCAGGGGATTCGAAAATCGCCGAGAACGCCGGTATCTTGTCGGCGGTGGTGGGGACGGTCATGACCATGATCGTGACGCTGCTGATCTCTTTCCCCATTGGCGTGATGACGGCCATCTATCTGGAAGAGTTCGCACCGGATAATCGTTTTACCCAGATCATCGAGATCAACATCAACAACTTGGCAGCGATTCCGTCGATTCTGTTTGGTCTGCTAGGTTTGGCGATCTTCATCAACTTCTTTGGCGTGCCGCGCTCATCTCCGCTGGCAGGCGGTATGACGCTGGCGCTGATGACCCTTCCCGTCATCATCATTGCCACCCGTACGGCACTGCGTAGTGTGCCGGACTCCATTCGCCATGCGGCATTTGGCGTAGGCTGCTCGCGCTGGCAAGTGGTTCGTGATCACGTTCTTCCGCTGGCGATGCCCGGTATCATGACCGGTTCGATCATTGGCCTGGCGCAGGCGATGGGTGAAACTGCACCGCTGATCATTGTAGGGATGGTGGCCTTCATTCCGGATGTCAGCGCTTCCTTTACCCAGGCAGCCACGGTCATGCCCGCGCAGATCTTTACCTGGTCAGGCGAGCCGGAGCAGGCCTTCGTTGAAAAAACCGCTGGTGGCATCCTAGTGCTACTGTCTGTGCTGATTTCGCTCAACGCCTTTGCCGTTGTGCTACGCAAGAAATTCGAGCGCCGCTGGTAAGCCGGCGCCCAAGAGGACACCTTATGAATAGCCAAGCACCCGTTATGAATCAGCAGCATGCACCAGACGTTGGCCAGCCCTACACGCGTAACGAGCAAGCATGTCACGATCTCAGCATTCGTGTTCGCGACCTCAACCTGTGGTACGGCAAGAGCCAAGCGCTGAAAGGGCTGAACATCGACCTGTTCCAGAAGAACGTGACCGCGCTGATTGGCCCTTCGGGGTGCGGTAAATCGACCTTTTTGCGCTGCTTGAACCGTATGAACGACTTGATTCCCAGCGTACATATTGAAGGCTTGGTGGAGATGGACGGCCAGGATGTGAATGCTGGCAAGATGGATGAAGTGGCGCTGCGCCGCCGGGTAGGGATGGTGTTTCAGAAGCCTAACCCGTTCCCGAAATCGATCTACGAAAACATCGCTTACGCGCCGCGTATGCACGACCTGGTGAGCCGTAAAGCCGACCAGGACGAGCTGGTCGAGAAGGCTCTGCGCGATGCTGGCTTGTGGAACGAAGTGAAGGACAAGCTGCAAGAGCCGGGCACTTCGCTCTCTGGTGGTCAGCAGCAGCGTTTGTGCATTGCACGAGCCATTGCCGTTCAGCCGGATGTGATTTTGATGGACGAACCGACGTCCGCTCTGGACCCGATCTCCACGGCCACCATCGAAGACCTGATGGACAAGCTGAAAGAGCAGTTCACCATCGTGACCGTGACGCACAACATGCAGCAGGCGGCGCGCGTGGCGGACTACACGGCGTTCTTCCACCTGGGGGAAATCATCGAGTACAACGACACGAAAGTGATGTTCTCGACCCCCGCACAGAAGAAGACCGAAGACTACATCTCAGGCCGTTACGGCTAAATAGACTGCTGTTTGTTGGCCCGCTGTCATGGCGGGCTTTCAAGCAGCGTTTTTTCGACTACCAACATATGTTTTTTCGTATATAAGCGGTAGGCTGGGCCTTTATTGCATATTTGGAGACTTCCCCTATGTCACTTCGCATCGGTATTAATGGATTTGGCCGTATTGGACGCCTAGCGCTGCGCAGCCTTTGGTCGCAGGTGACGACAGGCGAGGTGACCTTGGTGCGTATCAACGACCCTGGTGGTGATGCGGCCACCTTTGCCCATTTATTGGAGTTTGATTCCGTCCACGGCCAATGGACGCCAGGAAAGGGCATGACGTCGCGTCAGGATGCCATCGTCATTGATGGATATGAGGTGGCCTTTAGCACTCATAAAACCATCGCGGAAAGCGATTGGTCCAGCTGCGACGTGGTCATCGAATGCTCCGGTAAAATGAAGAGTACCGACAAGCTGCAGGCTTACCTGGATCAAGGCGTTGGGCGCGTGGTGGTGAGTGCGCCGGTGAAAGAGGAGGGCGTGCTCAATGTGGTGGTGGGCGTGAACGATCACCTGTTTGAGCCAGCCAAGCACCGTATTGTTACGGCCGCTAGCTGCACCACTAACTGCCTAGCGCCGGTCGTTAAAGTGATTCTCGAGCATTTCGGTATCCGTCATGGCTCGATGACCACCGTACACGACATCACCAACACCCAAACCATTCTCGATGCCCCTCATAAAGACCTGCGTCGCGCTCGCGCCTGCGGCATGAGTCTCATCCCTACTACCACGGGCTCGGCGAAAGCCATTACGGCGATTTTTCCTGAGCTAGAAGGCAAGCTCAACGGCCACGCGATCCGTGTGCCGCTGGCCAACGCGTCGCTCACCGATATGGTGTTCGAGCTTGAGCGGGAAGTAACCGTCGAGGAGGTAAATCAAGCGCTCAAGGCGGCCGCCGAAGGGCCGTTGAAAGGCATCCTCGGTTATGAAGAGCGCCCGCTGGTATCGATCGACTACCGCACCGACCCGCGCAGCTCGATCATTGATGCCCTCTCTACCATGGTGGTGAACGGCACTCAGTTAAAGCTCTACGCCTGGTACGACAACGAGTGGGGCTATGCCAATCGTACCGCCGAGCTGGCACGTAAGGTGGGCAAGGAGCCAGTGGGTCGTGGCTGAATCGCTGCTGGATAAAGTCAAGGCGCTACCGTTCGAGGTGCGCCAGTACATGCTGATTACAGGCAACTATTGGGCGTTCACCGTGACCGACGGCGCGCTGCGGATGCTGGTGGTGATGTATTTCCACCAGCTCGGCTACTCGCCGTTGGAAATCGCCATGCTGTTCCTCTTCTACGAAGCGTTTGGCGTGGTGACGAACTTGGTGGGGGGCTGGTTAGGGGCGAGATTGGGCTTGAACCGCACCATGAACGTGGGGTTGGGTCTGCAAATCGTGGCGCTCGCCATGCTCATGGTACCGGCGAGCATGCTGACCGTGGTGTGGGTCATGGCCGCTCAGGCGCTGTCAGGCATTGCCAAAGACCTCAATAAAATGAGCGCAAAAAGCGCTGTGAAGGTGCTGGTGCCGGCCACAAGTGCCAATGCCAACAGCGCCTTATATCGCTGGGTCGCTATGTTGACCGGCTCTAAAAATGCCCTGAAAGGCCTAGGCTTTTTCGTTGGCGGTGTGCTGCTCACGCTGATTGGCTTTCGCGGAGCCGTTATCGCCATGGCGGTGATGCTGGCTGCCGTGCTGTTGCTATCGCTCTGGCGTCTCAAAGCGGATTTGGGCAAGCAAAAAGTCAAACCCAAGTTCACCGAGATCTTTTCTAAATCCCGCGCCATCAACGTGCTCTCGGCCGCGCGGTTTTGCCTGTTTGCCTCGCGCGACGTGTGGTTCGTCGTGGCGCTGCCGGTCTTTCTTTATGATCAGCACGGCTGGAGCCACTGGACCGTCGGCGGGCTATTGGCGGCCTGGATTATTGGGTACGGCGGAGTGCAAACCCAAGCGCCGAAGCTCACTGCCTTACTAAAAGGCGATGCGAGAACCATCACCGCTGGCTGGGCCGCCGCCCTGGCCGTTTTGGCCATTGTGCTAGCGCTACTTCCCTTGGCGCAGGTGGGCTGGCTGGTGGTGGGCCTGTTGGCGTTTGGCGTGCTGTTTGCCGTGAACTCCAGTTGGCACAGTTATCTGATCGTTCACTATGCCCGCGCTGACGGCGTCTCGATGGACGTAGGGTTTTACTATATGGCCAATGCCATGGGGCGCTTGGTCGGCACGCTGCTCTCCGGGTGGCTCTATATGGCATACGGCCTGAGCGCCTGCCTCTGGGTAGCGGCTGCCTTGGTGGCGGCAAGCGCCGTCATGGCCCTCGCGTTGCCCAAGCAGGTGGCGTGAGCAAAGCGCACCACGCCGATTCACGGCGTGGGCGTGTCCTGGTGCCCTGCGCGTAGCGGGGCGCCATCGACGAAGAGTCGCTGGAGTTTCCACCAGCCTTCCACCCGTAGTCGCAAGCCCTGCCGAGCAAGCTCTGGGGCTACCCAGAGCCAGACCCCTTCGAGAAAGTGGCTTTCAAATGCCGATGTGTCGTCAGGTGCATGTGTCTCAGCGATGGCGATACGCGACGTGCCTCCGCAGCAGCCGTGATGGGGGGAGCATCTCACGGTGACCACGCCCCCTTGTTGCTTGATAAACGCAGCCGCTGTTTCTTCTATATCAATGATCGGGTTCATTGCTGCGTGAGTGCCTCTTATTGGGGTGGATAGTCAACACGCTCGCCATCCTCTTTCACAAAGTGCGCCACCGGCCGATCCAGCAGCGCTAGCACCTGTTCGGAAGGTCGGCAGAGTTTTGCCCCTTTGGGGGTGATGACGATTGGGCGATTGATGAGGATCGGGTGGGCCATCATGGCATCGATAAGCTGCTCATCGTCTAGCGTTGGGTCATCCAAGGACAGTTCATCGTAAGGCGTGCCTTTGCGGCGCAGCAGCTTTCGCGGTGGCAGCTTCATCATCGCCAGCAATTCTACCAAGCGCTCTCGGCTTGGCGGTGTTTCCAGGTAGTGGATCACGTCAGGGGACTCCCCTGACGCCTTGATCATGGCTAACGTATTGCGGGACGTTCCACAGTTAGGGTTGTGGTAAATGGTTACTGACATGAGGGGGCGTCACGTTGGCTAGGGGTATGATGAAACGCGGGCGATAGGCGAGTGGGGTCTTGCTCGGCTTTATGTGCGTTGGCGGCGTCGGCCCACCATATGAGCTGCGCGAGCGTCCGACCAAAATAGCTTTCCCAGCGCTCCTGCTCCGCCTGAAATTGTCCATCGCTATCGATGGCTTCGTGGGCCTTCGGGATATGTATCATCGCTGAAACGGGCAAGCAGCCCAGCTCGGATAGAAACGAGCGCATATTCACCGCCGCGCGGGCGCCGCCCCACTGGCCCATGGAGTAGGTCACGATGGCGCTGGGTTTGAACGCAAATAGCGACGCGCCAAAGTGATTCAATAAATGACTCAGCGCCGGGCTCATCGCGTGATTGTACTCTGGGCTGACCATCACGTAGCCGTCTGCCCGGTCGATTTTCGTTGCCAGGGCATCCAAGTCATCCGGTACGGTGGAGGCAGAGTAGGCAAAATGCGGTTTAAACGGACCGCTCAAATCGAATGAGAGCGGGTCAATAATCTCCGCCGTCGTATCGCGCTGGGCGCTGAGTAAGCGCAAGCACGCTTTGGCTACCCGCTCGCCCAGGCGGGCGGGCGCGGGAGGCGTTGACGTTCTGGTCGAGCCGAGAAAAATCAAATAGTGCGCCATCAAGCAGGCTCCTTAAGCATGAGTAGGGAAGTGCTGGCGCGTGTTATTGGCAATGCGCACTAGGGCCAGCATCAGCGGGACTTCTACCAGTACACCCACCACCGTAGCTAGCGCAGCGCCCGACTGAAGGCCGAACAGCGCGATGGCGGCGGCCACGGCAAGCTCGAAAAAGTTGCTGGCACCAATCATCGCCCCAGGTGCCGCAATAGGGTGCGGTACGCGCCACGCTTTTGCCCAGCCATAGGCAATGAAGAAGATCAAAAACGTCTGCAGAATTAGTGGAACGGCGATCAGTACGATATGCAGCGGATTGTCGAGAATGACATCGCCCTGAAACGCGAACAGCAGGACCAGGGTAATGATCAGGCCCATGGGCGTGATAGGTCCAATGCGCTTCATAAAAACGTTGTCGTACCACTGGGCACCGCGCTTGGCGATAAGGGTTTTCCGCGTGAGGTAGCCTGCTGCCAGGGGAATGACGATGTAGAGCACTACCGACAGCAGGACCGTATCCCAGGGCACCTGAATATTAGAGATGCCCAGCAGCAAGACCACGATCGGCGCAAAGGCAAACAGCATAATCAGGTCATTGAGCGCCACTTGCACTAGCGTGTAGGCTGCGTCGCCACGGGTCAGATAGCTCCAGACGAAGACCATCGCGGTGCAGGGCGCCGCACCCAGCAAGATGGCTCCCGCGAGGTATTGGCTGGCTAGGTCATCCGATATCCAAGGTTTAAATATCACCATGAAAAACAGCCATGCCAGGGCAAACATGGTGAAGGGTTTGATGAGCCAGTTTACCGTGGTGGTGATGGCCAGCCCCTTCGGCTGACGGCGAACGCCAGCAATGGCGCTAAAGTCAATTTGCGCCATCATGGGAAAAATCATCGCCCATATCAGGACGGCGATCGGGATCGACACCTGCGCGTATTCAAAGTGTGAAAGAGCCTCGGGAATGGCGGGAGCCCATTGGCCTAACGCAATACCGGCCACAATCGCAGCGGCGACCCAAAGCGACAGATAACGTTCGAAAAGCCCCATGTCAGCACTGCTGGGGGCTGCTTGCTCCTGATGTGACATGCTCGCTCCTTGATTAGATAGCCCGCTGGTTAACGCGCTTGGAGAGCTCTTCGGCACTCTCTTTACGCTCTGAGTATCGATCCGTGAGCAGCTCGCTGCGCTCTCGTACTAGCAGGGTGAATTTCACGAGTTCTTCCATGACATCCACGATGCGGTCGTAAAACGGCGACGGCTTCATACGGTCGTTCTCATCGAACTCCATAAAGGCTTTGGGCACGGAGGATTGATTGGGGATCGTCACCATGCGCATCCAGCGGCCCAAAATGCGCAGCTGGTTCACCGTGTTGAACGATTGTGAACCACCGCAGACCTGCATCACGGCCAGGGTTTTGCCTTGGGTAGGGCGTACGCCGCCAAGCGCTAGGGGAATCCAGTCGATTTGGGCTTTCATGATGCCCGTCATCGCTCCGTGACGCTCCGGCGAGCACCACACCATCCCGTCTGCCCACTGCGCCAGTGAGCGTAGCTCTTCCACCTTGGGGTGGCTGGCATCCTCGGCATCTGGGAGAGGCAGGCCACGCGGGTTAAAAATGTGTGTTTCAGCGCCCATCGCGTTCAGCAGGCGGGCGGCCTCTTCAACCGCCAAGCGGCTAAACGAGCGCTCACGAAGAGAGCCGTATAGCAGTAGCACCTTGGGGGCGGGAAGCGAGGAGGGCGGTAACCCCAATAATTCGAGGCTAGGGGTTTGAAAGCACTCAGGGGCGAGATTGGGTAACTCCTCAAACAGGGCCATTGGGGCTCCTTGGTCGACAATCGATAGGTGGTTTTCATGATATATGTTTTTTCGTATATTTCTAGCCGCCTGTCTGGGTTGCAATATCTCCGTCATCATCGGGGCGTATGGTGACGATGTAAAATTAAATAAGAGGTTGTTGAATTATGTCGAAGCGTCGCGTGCTCTTTCTCTGCAATGCCAACTCTGCGCGCTCTCTCATGGGGGAGGTGCTACTTCGCCATATGGCCGGTGATCGCTTCGAATCCTTCAGTGCGGGCTCGGAACCTGATGAGCCCCATGCGTTAACCCTTGAAGCCTTGAAAAAACAGGGTCTTTCGACAGAGGGGCTGCACAGTAAGTCGCTGGATCAATTCGAGAATGACACGTTCGACGTGGTGATCGTACTGTGTGACAAAGCCCAGCAGGCGTGCCGGGAGTGGCAAGGAAAGGCTGACGAGATTTTATTCTGGGACATCCGTGACCCTCGTCTGATGAGTAAGTTGGATGCTTACGAGCAGGCGCTGTTCGAGATCCGCCACCGTTTACAGCTGTGGCTACCGCTACAAAAAAGCTGATCATTCCTATCTCGACGGAGTGCACCATGAAATTCATCAATAACTTAAGCGTCAAAGCAAGCTGGACGCTGGTACTCGTGACCTTTACCTGCTTGGTGCTAGCCATCGGCGGCTTGGGTCTGTTTGCCAACCAATTTGGGCGCGATGCGTTTACATCGATGCAGCAGCGTGACATGGCCCAGGTGCGTGAGCTGAACAGTGCTTACACGCAGCTACTGCGTGCCCGGGTACAGATGAATCGGGCGGCGGAGTTGATTCGCACGCCGTCGTTCGATCGTCCCGAGCCGCTGCTGGAAGAAGCGGAACGACTGCTGGCTTCGGCGTCCACGCACTTTGATGCTTTCGAGGCGAGCTTCCCAGAGGGGGAGTTGCCGGATCTAGTAGGGCAATTGTCTAACGATTTCCAATCCCTGGTGAATAACAACCTCAGCCTGCAGATGATGATGCTGGAAGAGCGCGACGTGCGCGGCTTTTTATCTGGCGAGTCGCGGGTCGATGACAGCAGCCAACAGTTCGTCAATACGGCGGAAGCCTTCTACGGCTACTCGGTAGCGCGTGGTGCTGGTCTGTCCGAACGCTTCGAAAACGTCTCATCGTTGCTGTTCATGGGTGTGATCGGAGTCGTCGTCCTGGCACTGCTGGTGGTGGGGCTCGTGGTATGGGGCGTGCGTCGTAACGTACTGCGTCCACTGCGCGTCATTACTCAGCACTTCAAACGTATTGCTAAAGGTGATTTATCCTCGCCGGTGGAAGCGCACGCCAATAATGAAATTGGCCTGCTCTTTACCGAGCTGGCGAATATGCAGCGCTCGCTGACCACGACTGTGAATCAGCTCAATAACAGTAGCCAGCAGGTCTATACCGATAGCCAAGCCATGGCGACACAAAGCCAGCAGCTGGCTGGCCAAACCGACTCTCAGGTGTCGGCACTGCAACAAATGGCCGCCAGCCTCGAACAGCTCACCGCCACGGTCAATCAGAATGCGGAAAGTGCTGCCCACGTCAATCGCTCGACCACTGACGTGTCTCACAAGGCGCAGCAGGGAGATGAGGTCATTTCTCAGTTCATCGCCACCATGCGGTCGATCAACCAGCACTCCGAAGAAATCCAAACCATCATTACCGTGATCGAAAGCATTGCTTTCCAAACCAATATTTTGGCATTGAATGCGTCGGTCGAGGCCGCTCGTGCCGGTGAGCATGGTCGCGGCTTTGCGGTCGTCGCCAGCGAAGTGCGAGCGCTCGCCACGCGCAGTGCCGATGCCGCCCACGATATTCGTGCGCGCATCGAGGCATCCCGCAAGAGCGTCGAAGAGGGGAGTGAACTGTCTCAGCAGGCGGGTGAGCACACGCGGGCCATCATGCAGGCGGCGACCGAAGTCGAGCACTTGATGGCACAAATGGCCAAAGCGTCCGAGGAGCAGCGGCGCGGTATCGAAGAGGTCAACGTGGCGGTCACGCAGATCGATGCGACGACGCAAGACACGATGCGGTTGGTGAATCAAACGGCGCAGAGTGCGGAAGGTCTGACACAGGAAGCGCTGCAGATGCGTGAATATGCAGGGCAGTTCCAAATAGCCGAAGGTATCGACAGTGCTGAGGCCAGCGAAGAGTCGGTGGAAGAGTCGCAGCCTCTAGAGCAATTGGATTGGCAGGCCATGGCTAGCGCTGAATCGGAGGATCGTGACTATAAGGACGATATGCGCGCCCTGGCATAAAGCAAAGCCAAGGCACGCGATGGGCGAGCTGTTGGGCGTTTAATCCATCAGCTCAACGGCAACGGCGGTGGCTTCTCCACCGCCAATGCAGAGGCTGGCAATACCGCGTTTTCCTCCCTTGGCGCGTAGTGCATGGATCAGCGTAGCGATGATCCGCGATCCCGTGGAGCCCACCGGGTGGCCTTGAGCGCAAGCACCGCCAAAGACGTTCACTTTGTCATGGGGCAAGCCTAGGTCGTCCATGGCCATGAGCGTCACGACGGCAAAGGCTTCATTGATTTCGAACAAGTCGACATCGTTGACGCCCCAGCCCAGCTTTTTCATCAGTTTATCGATGGCACCCACCGGCGCAATGGTGAATTCGCTTGGGTGACGCGAGTGTGTCGCATGCCCCAGCATTTTTGCCAATGGTTTAACGCCATGGCGCTGCGCGGCTGCATGGCTTGCCAAAATGAGTGCCGACGCGCCATCGGAGATGGAGCTAGCGTTGGCTGCGGTGATGGTGCCATCTTTGGCAAACGCTGGGCGCAGCTGCCGTATCTTGTCTAGCTTGGCTTGAAAGGGTTGCTCATCGTGGGAGACGATCGTCTCACCCTGGCGCGTCGTCACCGTGACTGGCGCCATTTCGGCGTCCAAGTCGCCGTTGTTGGTGGCGGCCATCGCCCGCTCTAAGGACGCAATGGCGAAATCATCCAGCCGCTCGCGCGTATAGCCCCTTTCTGTGGCTACTTCTTGGGCAAAAACGCCCATTAGCTTGCCCGTTTCGGCGTCTTCCAAACCGTCCAAGAACATGTGGTCTTTCAGCTCGCCGTGGCCCAGGCGGTAGCCGCTGCGCGCTTTGGTCAGCACGTGGGGAGCGTTGGACATCGACTCCATGCCGCCTGCCAGCAGAATGTCGCCGGTGCCTGCTTTGATCAAATCATGCGCAAGCATGGCTGCTTTCATCCCCGAGCCACAGAGCTTATTGATGGTCGTGGCACCGTTGGCATCTGGAATGCCTGCCTGGCGCATCGCCTGGCGGGCAGGGCCTTGTTTGACACCAGCAGGCAGCACGCAGCCCATGATGCCCTCTTCGATGGAGGCGGCATCGATACCTGCGCGCTCGATGGCAGCGCGGATTGCCACGGCGGCAAGTTCAGGGGCGCTCATACTGGAAAGGCTGCCCATCATGCCGCCCATCGGGGTGCGAGTGGCGGATAAAAAGACGACGTCGGTAGCGCTACTCATTGTCTATCTCCTGATAGATTTTTTGTGATTATCGGGCTGAGTGTTTAGCGATGCGTTGACCCGTTCGCGGGCCTGTGGTCTTCTCCTACGTAACCAAGCAAGCGCTAGTGTAAATGACATGAATGTAATGAATGCATCTCCTCGCCGCAAGGAATTGACGCGCTTAGCAGCTCAGCTATTCGTCCAAGAGGGCTTTGATCGCACCACGGTGCGCATGCTGGCCCAGGAAATGGGCATCAAGTCCGGCAGCCTGTTTCATCACTTCAAAGATAAGCAGGAAATTCTGGCAGCAGTGATTGAGGAGGGCACCCAGAACGCACTAGGCATCGCAAAAGCCGCGTTGCAATCTTGCCCCGACAGTGCAGAAGCTCGGCTGCATGCCATGGCAAGGGCGCACCTGGAAACGCTGTTTGCAGATCGTAATGCTCACGTGGTGGCGCTGTTTGAATGGCGACGTTTAGACCCCGCCGCCAGCGCCCACCTTAGCCACCTACGCGATGCTTATGAGGCGATGTGGGTTGAGGTGATTGATGACGCTCTGGCGGCAGGGCTGATTCATGGCGACCGCTTCCTCGTTTCTCGCTTTATCTTAGGGGCGTTGAACTGGACTGTTCGTTGGTATGATCCCAACGGCTCGCGCACGCCAGACGACCTTGCTGATGAGCTGGTAGCAATGATTCTATCGCGCTAATGCTTGGCGCTGTCTCTTCCCAATCGACCAACGTCTAACCTCATGGCCGCGCTTGTGGCTTGCGCTCTTGGGTAAATGCTTTTAGCGTTGGTCTATCGGTAGGTTTCCGTTAACGTAAACGCACAATAATGCCAATGCCACGCTGAATCCTGCCTGCCCGAGTGCTCACGACCAACAACATAAGAGAGCCGTCATGACAGCAACATCCACGTCACTTCCCCCGTATTCGACTTTTCTTGAAAGCTTTTCGGTTGATAGCGTTGTCGCCAAACTTGACGACCATCAGGATGGATATTTAAACGCCTTTGAAGCCTGTTGTGGACGGCACGTGCGCCAAGGGCGTGGTGATGTATTGGCGCTAGTACATGAAGATACCCAGGGCCAAACCCATACGCTGACCTATTCCGAACTTGATCAGCAGAGCGGCCAATTAGCGGGCTGGTTCAAAAGCCAAGGGCTCGGTGAAGGCGACCGGATTGCCTGCATGCTGCCCCGTTCTGTTAATTTGCTGATCACCGTGCTGGCAACATGGCGCATTGGGGCTGTCTACCAGCCGCTATTTACTGCCTTTGGGCCGGACGCCGTGGATTATCGGCTTAGCCGAGCAGACACCAAGCTGGTGATTACCGATCGCGTAAACCGCTATAAATTCGACGGTTTGAGCCAGTGTCCACCGGTATTGGCGGTGGGCGGCGCAACCCGAGAGCACCCTAACGATCACGACTGGCAGGCTGCGTTGACGTATACGTCAATGAGCGACAGGCCGCCTAGATTGTCGCCGGATAAGCCGTTTCTACAGATGTTTACTTCGGGCACGGTGGGAAAGCCCAAAGGTGTCGCCGTGCCGCTGTCGGGTATGACCGCATTTGCGCTCTATATGGAGTTGGCGGTCGATCTGCGTGAGGATGACCGGTTCTGGAACATGGCAGACCCAGGCTGGGTCTACGGTCTCTATTACGCTATTGCAGGGCCACTGCTCTTGGGCGTTACCACGCACTTTTGCGAGGCTGGTTTTAGTGCTGAGGGCGCGTTGGCCTTTATGACACGTCATCGCATTACCAACTTCGCGGCGGCACCTACGGCTTACCGATTGATGAAAGCGTCAGGCCTGTTTGACGACGCTCATCAAACGTTGACGCTGCGAGCAGCCAGCTCTGCAGGGGAGCCGCTCAACACCGAGGTCGTCACCTGGGTCGAAAAATCCTTGGGTTGCCCGGTCATGGATCATTATGGCCAAACGGAAACCGGAATGACCTGTAATAACCACCACTCTCTCGAGCACCCTAAGCATGTGGGGGCCATGGGCGTTCCTATGCCGGGCTACCGTCTGGCCATTCTCGATGCGGAATACAATGAGCTGCCACCCGGTGAACCCGGTGTGCTGGCGGTGGATATCAAGAACTCACCCGCTCACTTTTTCCAAGGCTATACCTGGCAGGAGAAAGACCCCTTCGTTAATGGCTACTACCTGACCGGCGATGTGGTGATTCGCAATGAGGATGGTTCGTTCCAGTTTGCAGGCCGTGACGATGACATCATCACGACTGCAGGGTATCGGGTAGGCCCGACAGACGTTGAAAATAGCGTGATGACACATCCAGCGGTGGCGGAATCTGCGGCGGTGGGGCAGCCAGACGAGATTCGTGGCGAAGTGATCAAATCCTATATCGTACTTCGCGATGGTTACGAGCCGAGTGATGCCCTGGCCGAAGAAATTCGCCAGCAGGTGCGCGAACGGCTCTCTACTCACGCTTTCCCTAGGGTGATTGAGTTTGTCGATGAGCTACCTAAAACACCCAGCGGCAAGATTCAGCGCTTCAAGTTACGTGCTCAAGCGGCAGAGCAAGTACGTCATCACTCATAATTCATAGGACATGTGCCATGCAGGTAAAGGATCGTACGTTTTTGATCACCGGGGCTGCCTCAGGTCTTGGTGCGGCCACGGCAGAACGGCTGGTAAGCGCTGGCGCCAATGTGCTGCTGTGCGATATGAGTGATCGCGTGTCGAATCTAGCAGAACAGCTGGGTGTTCAGGCCAAAGCCTGTGTCGCTGATATTACCTCTGCCACCGATATGCAGCAGGCGATAGATAGGGCGGTGGCGTTGGGTGGCGAAAGCGGGCTTTCTGGCGTGGTTCACTGTGCGGGTGTGGTGAGCGTCGCCAAGCTAGTGGATCGAGAAGGCAACCCTGCCGATCTTGATAGCTATGCGCGCACGGTCCATATCAACTTGGTCGGCACTTTTAATGTGATGCGGCTCGCGGCCGCTGCGATGGCTAAAAACCCGCCGGGTGATAGCGGTGAGCGTGGTGTGATTATCAACACAGCGTCTATTGCGGCGTTCGATGGGCAGGTGGGGCAGTGTGCCTACAGCGCCTCTAAGGCGGGGGTCGTGGGAATGAGCCTGCCAGCGGCGAGAGAACTGTCCCGACATGCCATTCGCGTCATGGCCATTGCGCCTGGGGTATTTGAAACGCCGATGATGAGTGAAATCCCTGACGAGGCTGCACAGGCGTTAGCTGCTGCCGTGCCTTTCCCCAAGCGTTTGGGTAAGCCTGAGGAGTTTGCACGGCTAGCAGAGCAGATCATTACCAACCCCATGCTTAATGGAGAGGTAATTCGTTTGGACGGCGGTATCCGAATGCAATAACAGCTTTCAAGTAAGTCTTTCTGGTTAGCCTGCTCGAGGTTTTGAGCAGGCTTTTTTGTATTTAAGAACAAGGGGTTATATAAGTGGCTACCAAAGTAGTAGCGCCTTTGGAGGTTTAATTCAAACGACTGCTTGACTGTGTCGAGCGTGCGCGCTAATTTTCAAACATGTGTTTGAAAGGCGTTGGTGAAGCCCACCCCTTTCAGCCCCCTGTTTAGGAGAAGTGACATGCCCAGCTATCAAGCCCCTCTGCGCGACATGCGTTTCGTGATGGACGAAATGTTTGATTACCCAAGCCACTACGCGGCGCTTCCCCATGGTGATGAAGCGTCTCCTGATGTCGTAGGGGCGATTTTGGAAGAGGGCGCGCGCTTTGCTCGCGAAGTGTTGCTGCCACTCAATCAGAGTGGGGATGAAGAGGGGTGTTTGCTGGAGGGCGGAGAGGTTAAAGCGCCCAAAGGTTTCAAAGAGGCCTATCAGCAGTATGTCGAGGGCGGCTGGCCGAGTTTGGCGGCAGATCCTGAACAGGGTGGTCAGGGCCTTCCTCATTCGCTGGCGATGATGCTTTCCGAAATGATCTGCGCCACCAACCTAGCGTGGGGAATGTACCCGGGCCTGTCACACGGCGCGGCGGATGCGCTGCGTCATCACGGTACCGACGAGCAGAAGGCGACATACCTCACCAAGCTGGTAGAGGGGGTTTGGACAGGCACTATGTGCTTGACGGAGCCACACTGCGGTACTGACCTTGGTTTAATTAAGACTCGTGCGGTGCCCGCTGAAGGTGATGCTTACCAAATTACGGGCACCAAGATTTTCATCTCAGCCGGTGAGCATAATCTTGCTGAGAACATTGTGCATCTCGTGCTGGCCAAGCTGCCGGATGCCCCTGAAGGCTCTAAAGGTATTTCGCTATTCGTGGTGCCCAAATTTCTGCCGGACGCTGCGGGTAATCCAGGCGAGCGCAATGGCGTCAGCTGTGGTTCGCTTGAGCACAAAATGGGTATCCATGGTAATGCCACCTGCGTCATGAACTTTGACGGCGCAACGGGTTACCTAGTGGGCGCGCCCAATAAAGGCCTAGCCTGCATGTTCACCATGATGAACGCTGCTCGCCTAGGCGTAGGTATCCAAGGGCTAGGGTTGATGGAGGCAAGTTTCCAGAACTCGCTGAGCTATGCGCGCGATCGTCTGCAAATGCGCGGGCTGTCGGGTGTCCAAGCACCGGATAAAGTCGCTGACCCCATCATCGTGCACCCTGATGTACGCCGTATGTTGCTCACTCAAAAAGCCTTTGCCGAAGGCGGCCGCATGCTGGTGCTGTATACCGCTCAAATGCTGGATATTGTTGAGCACGGTGCGTCGGGGGCAGAGAAAGAGCGAGCGGAGACGCTGCTCGGTCTATTAACACCCATCGTCAAAGCCTTCCTGACGGAAGTGGGCTTCGAGTGTACCAATGAAGGCGTGCAGGTTTTTGGTGGCCACGGCTTTATTAAAGAGTGGGGCATGGAGCAACTGGTGCGCGATGCGCGCATCACACGCCTCTATGAAGGTACGACCGGTATTCAAGCGCTTGATCTGCTGGGGCGCAAAGTGCTGATGAGTCAAGGTGAGTCGCTGAAAGTATTCACCAAAGAGATTCACAAGTTCTGCAAAGCAGAAGCGGATAACTCCGCATTGAAAGAGTTTATTGAGCCGCTGGCTAAGCTGAACGCCGAGTGGGGCGAGCTCACCATGGGTATCGGTATGAAAGCGATGCAGGACCGTGAAGAGGTAGGAGCTGCCAGCGTCGATTACTTGATGTACTCAGGCTACGTGACGGTTGCTTACCTGTTCGCACGTGCTGCCAAGCAGGCGGCTGCCTCCCAGGACGGTGATGATGCCGCTTTCTATAAGACAAAGTTGAATACAGCGCGGTTCTATTACCAGCGCTTGTTACCGCGCACTAAAGCGCACGCTTCCATGATCCAAGCGGGGGCGGGCAGCTTGATGGCCATTTCAAGCGACGATTTTGGGCTGGGCTTCGAGATTTAAGCCCAAGCATTTACCAGGCACTCTCTGGTCAGGGTACTGATCGGTGGTTTGCGGCAGACTTGCCTTTGGCATCGTCTGCCGCTTTTTTTCAAAACCCTCTTGCCAACCCGGCTTCGAATCCGTAAAGTACGCATCCGCTGCCGGGGACGCCAAGCGTTACCAGCGGTAAATGAGGCTAAAAACCTCTGGTTTGTCAGGAGGTTAGCGCCATCTCGTTATTGATTG
>Ga0208794_1000042_pt1 | contig 184975 bp, 168 predicted proteins | sample 32_taG_FD_184106 | JGI IMG/M metagenome (GOLD analysis project Ga0208794, IMG submission 184106) | Marine viral communities from the Gulf of Mexico - 32_GoM_OMZ_CsCl metaG (SPAdes) (version 2) | ecosystem: Environmental > Aquatic > Marine > Oceanic | place: Atlantic Ocean: Gulf of Mexico... | reverse complement strand
CTTCGCGTTGCTTCGAATTAAACCACATGCTCCACCGCTTGTGCGGGCCCCCGTCAATTCATTTGAGTTTTAATCTTGCGACCGTACTCCCCAGGCGGTCAACTTAGTGCGTTAGCTGCGCCACTAAGAACTCAAGGTTCCCAACGGCTAGTTGACATCGTTTACGGCGTGGACTACCAGGGTATCTAATCCTGTTTGCTCCCCACGCTTTCGCACCTCAGTGTCAGTATCAGTCCAGGTAGTCGCCTTCGCCACTGGTGTTCCTTCCTATATCTACGCATTTCACCGCTACACAGGAAATTCCACTACCCTCTACCGTACTCTAGCCAAGCAGTTATGGATGCAGTTCCCAGGTTGAGCCCGGGGATTTCACACCCATCTTACTTAGCCACCTACGCGCGCTTTACGCCCAGTAATTCCGATTAACGCTTGCACCCTCTGTATTACCGCGGCTGCTGGCACAGAGTTAGCCGGTGCTTATTCTGTCGGTAACGTCAAGACTGATACGTATTAAGCATCAGCCCTTCCTCCCAACTTAAAGTGCTTTACAATCCGAAGACCTTCTTCACACACGCGGCATGGCTGGATCAGGGTTTCCCCCATTGTCCAATATTCCCCACTGCTGCCTCCCGTAGGAGTCTGGACCGTGTCTCAGTTCCAGTGTGACTGATCATCCTCTCAGACCAGTTACGGATCGCAGCCTTGGTGAGCCGTTACCTCACCAACAAGCTAATCCGACCTGGGCTCATCTGATAGCGCAAGGTCCGAAGATCCCCTGCTTTCTCCCGTAGGACGTATGCGGTATTAGCGTCCGTTTCCGAACGTTATCCCCCACTATCAGGCAGATTCCCAGGTATTACTCACCCGTCCGCCGCTCTCAAGAGAAGCAAGCTTCTCTCTACCGCTCGACTTGCATGTGTTAGGCCTGCCGCCAGCGTTCAATCTGAGCCATGATCAAACTCTTCAGTTTCAAACTGATTGGGTTTTGAAAAAACCCTAAACTTGGCTCAGCTTTATTACAAAAAACTCAGTGAATTCACAGAGTAACTTGCTTAGGCTGAAAATCTTTCGATCATCAAACCTCAAGGCAAGCACCCACACGAATTACTTGATTCACATTGTTAAAGAGCGTTCGGTCCGCGTTTCCGCTGAACCAAGGCCGCGTATCTTACGCTAACCTTCTAATCTGTCAAGCATTTTTGTGAGAAGTTGTTCATCACATTTCTGCTTGATGGCCCCGAGATCAAAACCCTTTCTCGTGACCGGGAGGCGAATTCTACAGGACTTTTGAACCCCGTCAACCGCTTCCGTAAAACTTTGTCAGATCGCTCTGACCATTCCGTTTCAGCGCTGCTTCTGCTGTCCCGGTGAGCGGCGTATTCTACCGTCTCAAACCACCCTGTCAACCCCTAAATTATCGCTAACTTATTGATTGTAAAGCGCTTTATGCAAAGCGCCCTGACTGGGCAGACGCGCATTATAGGGGCTGGGATTTTCCCGTCAAGGCTTCTTTGCATTTGATCGGCATAAAAAAACCCACCAGCCGCTTGCGCGGCTGGTGGGTCAGACCACTGGGGTCACACGGAGAGGTAGCGGCTGATATGCGCGCGGTCGATCTGGTCTCCACTGGCCTCGTGGACAATGTTGCCCTTGTCGATAACCAGCATTCGATCGGCTACGGCCAATGCGAAGCTGAGTACCTGCTCGGAGACCACGATACTGATCTTGCGGGCATGCTTGATGTCGTTCAGCGTCGACGCCAGCTGCTTGATGATGGAAGGCTGGATACCTTCGGTAGGCTCATCGAGCAGCAGAATCTTGGGATCCGCTGCCAGGGCGCGTCCGATCGCCAACTGCTGTTGCTGACCGCCGGACAGGTTACCGGCCTTGCGCTTGCGCATTTCCAGTAATACCGGAAAGAGTTCATAGATGTCGCCCGGCACCTTCTTTCTTCCCGACGCCTCCAGACCGGCCATGATGTTCTCTTCCACCGTCAGTGTCGGAAAGACCATACGGCCCTGGGGTACATAGGCGATACCGCTGGCCACCCGCTGATAGGACTGCGCTTTGCTCAGTTCCTTGCCATTGAAGCTGATGCTGCCGCTGTTGGTCGGATGCATCCCGATCAGGGATTTGAACAGAGTGGTCTTGCCCATTCCGTTACGCCCCATCACCGCTACCGTTTCGTTGGCACCGACATCAAGGGAGATGCCATGGATGACTTCACTCATTCCGTAGCTCACGTGCAAATCGCGAACTGTCAGCATGTCTGACTCCTTCTGTTAGTGGCCAAGGTAGACCTCGATGACCTTCTCGTTCTTCTGCACATCGTCCATCTTGCCTTCAGCCAGCAGCTTGCCCTGATGCAATACCGTTACCTTGTTGGCGATATCCTTGACGAAGTCCATGTCATGTTCGATCACGATGACCGACCGGTTATTGCTGATACGCCGAAGCAGATCCGCCGTGGCCTCGCGCTCCGAGACGCTCATGCCGGCAACTGGCTCATCCAGCATCAACAGTTCAGGGTCCTGTATCAGCAGCATGCCGATTTCCAGCCACTGCTTCTGGCCATGACTGAGCAGGCCAGCACTGACATCCAGCCGGTCTTCCAGGAAAATCTCGCTGGCCACCTCGGTGACCCGCTGCAGGACGTGCTCGGTGGTTTTGAAAAACAGACTGCCGAACACGCTGCGACCCGCGGGATAGGAAAGCTGCAGATTTTCCCGCACGGTGAGGTTCTCGTAGATGGAAGGCGTCTGGAATTTACGCCCGACACCTGCCTTGACTATCTGGTTTTCCGCCAACTTGGTCAGATCGGTGTTCTTGAACATGATCGACCCGGATGAAGCGCGAGTCTTGCCGCAGATCAGATCAAGCAGCGTGGTTTTGCCGGCGCCGTTTGGACCGATGACCACTCTGACCTCGTTGCGCTCGACATACAGATTGAGCCCGTCCACCGCTTTGAAACCGTCAAAGGAGACTGTCAAATCCTCTATCGCGAGCAATATGGGCGAACTCATGGCTGCACCTCCTGGGAAACTGGAGCGTCAGGGGACTTCCCGCGCATACGATTGAGCCATCCCGCCACTGGCGGCTTGACGAAATCGGTATAGATACCCGCCAGTCCCTGAGGAAAGAGCAGGACCACGCCGATGAACAGCGCCCCCATGAAGACAATCCAGAGCTGCGGAAAGGTTTCCGACAACATGGTTTTGGCCAGGTTGACCAGCAACGCGCCGTAAACTGCGCCGATCAGCGAGAGACGCCCCCCTACCGCACAGAAGATGACCATCTCGATTGACGCCACCGTGCCGACGAAGGACGGCGACATGAAGCCGACCTGCAAAGCAAACATGGCGCCACCGATCGCCGAGAATACGCCGGCCAGGGCGAAGACGAAGATCTTGATGTTGGCTACGTCATAGCCGGAAAAACGTACCCGATCCTCCTGGTCGCGCATGGCGATCAACAGCTTGCCGAAGCGACTCTCCAGAACGAACTGACCGATCAACAGACAGATGATCAGGGCGACGCAGCAGACAAAGTAGAGAATGTAACGCGCACTGTCGGTACGGATGTCCCAGCCCAGCAGCGTGCGCAGGTCGGTGATGCCGTTGATCCCGCCGGTATAGCCCTGCTGACCGATGATCAGGATGGTGGCAATCGAGGCGATGGCCTGGGTGATGATGGCAAAGTACACCCCGCCTACCCGGCGCTTGAACATGGCGAAGCCAATGAAGAAGGCGATCAGGGCCGGCACCGTCAGCATCAGAATGATGGTCAGGGTCAGACTATGGAACGGAACCCACATCAGAGGCAGTTCGGTGATCTGGTTCCAGTCCATGAAATCCGGAATACCGGGCGTGCTCTGGATCGCCGTGAACTCGGGAGCAGAGGACTCCAGCTTGAGGAACATGGCCATGCAGTAGCCACCGATCCCGAAGAATACCCCCTGGCCCAGGCTCAGGATGCCCCCGTAACCCCAGCACAACACCAGACCGACAGCGACGAACGCATAGGTCAGGTACTTGCCCAACAGGTTGAGTCTGAATATATCCAGCGTCAGTGGCAGGATAACCAGAAGCAGGACTGAAAGCGCCAGCAGTTGGAACAGTCGTTGCCGTCCCCCGAAAGCCGCTATCCATCTATCCATATCAATAACCTCCAGCAGGAACGCCGATCAACGGCGCACCTTGCTTGCAAAGAGTCCCTGGGGACGAACCATCAGAATGCCGACCACAACCGTGAGCGTAATGACCTTGGCCATGGAACCGCTGAGGAAGAACTCCATTATCGACTGCGCCTGGGCAATGCCGAATGCCGAGACCACGGTACCGAGGATGCTGGCTGCACCGCCGAATACCACGACCAGGAAGGTATCCACGATATACAGCGAACCCGTGGTAGGGCCGGTGGAGGCGATGGTGGTAAAGGCCGCTCCGGCAACACCGGCGATACCGCAACCCAGGGCAAAGGTGAATCGGTCAACCCGTTGCGTGTTGATCCCTGCCGCATTGGCCATCGGCCGGTTCTGGGTAGTCGCTCGGACTTTTATTCCCCAGCGCGACTTGTACAGCAGCAGTGCTACGCCAAGGGTGATGAAAAAGGTAATGACCATCACGAACATGCCGTTGACCGGAATATCGATGATGTCTGTCGGTCTCCACGATCCCATGAGCCATGGGGGCAGATTGACGCTGACTTCACGCGGGCCGAAACCGGAGCGGAAGGCCTGCTGCATGATGAGACCCAACCCCCAGGTGGCGAGCAGGGTATCCAGGGGACGCTTGTACAAGCGCCTGATCATTAATCGTTCGACAAAATAACCGAGAATAAACGTCCCGGTGAATGCTGCGAGTATCGCTATCGGGAAGTAGATATGCGCCATCCACGGCCATATCTCGGTGCCGAGAACCGATACCAGCCAGGTAATATAGGCGCCCAGGGTGAGAAACTCGCCGTGGGCCATGTTGATGACGCCCATCTGTCCAAAGATGATCGCCAGCCCCAATGCCATCAACAGGAATACGCAGAACAGGCTGAGCCCACTGAACCCCTGCATGACAAAGATGGCCGTGAGTTCCTGCGAGGAATAACCGCCCATGATCGTTCTCCTTGACTCAGTACGATGCGGTCAACAATGACCGCACCGGTGTTGATCTACGCTTAAGCCAGGGGCTTACTGATAACCTTCGGGGAAGGGGTTCGGCTCGATCAGGTCTGACTCGTAAACCACCTTGGCCTGGCCATCTTCCTGCCACTGACCTACGCGCAGCTTGCTCCAGAGGTGGTTGTTGTCATGAATCTTGACGTAGCCTTCAGGCGCGGTAGTCAGTTCGATGCCCGGAGAGGCGGCACTGACATTGTCGACATCGAAGCTTCCGGCCTTCTCGACCGCAGCCTTCCACAGCCATGGGCCGAGGTAGGCAGCCTGGGTCACGTCGCCGATGACGCTGTCTTCACCCCAGCGCTCCTTGAACGCCTTGACGAAGGCGGCGTTGTTGTCATTTTCCAGGGACTGGAAATACTTCATTGAGGAGTAGAAGCCCTTCATGTTCTCACCACCGATGCCGAGCACTTCATCTTCGGTCACGGAAATGGTCATGATGGTCTGGCGGTCAGCTGTAATACCGGCAGCATTCAACTGCTTCCACCAGGCGACGTTGGAGCCACCGACGATGCTGGAGTAGACAACATCAGGCTTGCGCAACCGAATCTTGTTGATCAGCGAACCGAAGTTGGTATTGCCCAGCGGGTAGTACTCTTCACCGAGCACCTCTCCACCCAGCACATTCTCGATGTGCTTGCGGGCGATCTTGTTGGAGGTACGTGGCCAGATGTAATCGGAGCCAACGAGGTAGAAGGTCTTGGCACCTTTTTCCTTGGCGATCCAGTCCAGTCCGGCAAGAATCTGCTGGGTGGCTTCCTGGCCGGTGTAGATCACGTTCTTCGATTGCTCCAGACCCTCATAGAACGTCGGGTAGTAGAGCATGCCGTTTTCCTTCTCGAACACCGGCAGTACAGCCTTGCGCGAGGCCGAGGTCCAGCAGCCGAATACCGCAGCCACCTTGTCCTGGGTCAGCAGTTTGCGGGACTTCTCGGCGAAGGTTGGCCAGTCACTGGCGCCATCCTCCTGAATGATCTCGATCTGACGTCCGAGCACACCGCCCATCGCATTGATCTGCTCGATGGCCAGCATTTCAGCTTCGACCGAACCGGTCTCGCTGATTGCCATGGTGCCGGTAATGGAATGCAGGATGCCGACCTTGACGGTGTCATCGGTAACCGCCAGACCGGTGGTGTTGACCTTGTCGGTCGGGAAGTCAGCTGCACCGGCGATACCGGTCACGCCCAAACCAGTGCCCAGCGCCAGCGCCAGCATATGGCGCTTCCAGGCGGGCATCTTGCGTATCGATTCTTGCATGGGGTGGATCTCCTAGAGGTGAGTAAAACCGGCTGGCAAAACCGTCTCCCGATTTGCCAACCTGTCACCTCACCCCAGAGCAACCCCTGTGCCAGCACTGCCGCATTGCCCGCAAATTAATTATCCGCAGCCAGTAACTTGCTATTTATCAACAACCTGCGTGAGCCGGCCGAATCATCACCGGCGCCGACCGGTTTCCAGTGCGCGTGCTTCGTCAGGCCCCTGCCTGACATTGTCATGACAATGTCAGGCCTTGACCCATGACATTGTCATCCTCGCCGCTCCCGCAATCCTGACATTAAGTGACTATCCAACCGTATCTGCATGAAATTAAACGACATTTACCTTTGCTGACAAAGCTGGCACGTCATCTGCTCTACATCCTGGGACGGGCCAGGATCTGGCCGCTGCGCCATCACCCACCACAGAGGATTCACAGTCATGGCAGAGACACTGATCAAGATCGATCTGAACAAGAGCCCCAAGGAGCACGACACCATCCATAACCGCTGGCATCCCGATGTCCCCATGGTGGCCACGGTCAAGCCAGGCGATGACTTCATTATCGAGTGCATGGACTGGACCGGCGGACAGATTGCCAACAACGACAGCGCGGACGACGTGCGTGACGTGGACCTGAGCAAGGTCCATTACCTCAGTGGGCCGGTCGCGGTGGAAGGCGCCGAGCCCGGTGACCTGATGGTGGTCGACATTCTCGATATTGGCGCATTCGCCGACCAGATGTGGGGTTTCAACGGCGTGTTCGCCAAGGAGAACGGGGGCGGCTTCCTCACCGAACACTTCCCCGAAGCGCGCAAGACCATCTGGGACTTCAACGGCATCTACACCAAATCCCGACACATTCCCGGTGTCGAGTTCATCGGTCTGATGCACCCGGGACTGATCGGCTGCCTACCCTCCCAGGAGCTGCTGGATGAATGGAACAAGCGCGAGCAGGCGCTGATCGATACCGACCCGGATCGCGTACCCGGGCTGGCCAACCCACCCTATGCGCCCACAGCGCACGCCGGTCGCGCGACCGGTGATGTTGCGGCGAAAATCGCCAACGAGGGTGCGCGTACCGTTCCGCCGCGCGAGCACGGCGGCAACTGCGATATCAAGGACCTGACCAAGGGTTCGCGGGTGTTTTTCCCGGTGTACGTCAAGGGCGGGGGCCTGTCGATGGGCGATCTGCACTTCTCCCAGGGCGACGGCGAAATCACCTTCTGCGGCGCGATCGAGATGGCCGGCTGGATTCACATCCGCGTCAACCTGATCAAGGACGGCGTGAAGAAATACGGCGTGAAGAACCCGATCTTCCAGCCCAGCGACATGGCGCCCAGCTACAAGAAGCACCTGATCTTCGAAGGCATCTCCGTTGACGAGAGCGGCAAGCAGCACTACCTGGACGCCCACGTGGCGTATCGCCAGGCCTGCCTGAATGCCATCGAGTATCTGAAGAAGTTCGGCTTCAGCGGCGCCCAGGCCTATTCACTGCTCGGTACCGCGCCGGTTCAGGGCCATATCAGCGGCATCGTCGACGTGCCCAACGTGTGCGCCACGCTCTGGATACCGACCGAGATATTCGACTTCGACATCATGCCTAACGCCGATGGTCCGACCATCTCCGTCAACAGCCCGGAAGTGCCCACCTCCAAATGGAATAAGTGATTGGGCGGGGACGCCGCGGCCTGTTTTGGTGCGGCGTCCCTCCACCTGAACGCACAGAAAGAGCGCACCTTATGCCCCTATACGATTTTGACTGTCCACAATGCGGCGCCTTCGAAGCCCTGCTACCCAGCGCCGAACGCAACCTGCCACGCGACTGCCCGGCCTGCGGTCAGGCCATGCAGCGCCTGATGTGCGCGCCACGCCTGCAGGTACTCAGCCGCCAGCAACGCACCGCCCACGAGACCAACGAGCGCAGCGCGCATCAGCCGAAAGTAAGCCACGGGCACAGTTGTTGCAGCTCGGGTAGCTGTACACACACGCCCCGTCCAGAGGGGCAACCCCCCGCCCTGAAACAGCAAAGCGGTCCGCGACGTCCATGGATGATCAGTCACTAGGTCTGTCACTGCAGACCCGGTGCTCGACCAAGACGCAGGCCGCTGGGGGGCCAGACTGACCCCTACGCAAGGAGCCTGCATTCCGTGATAACCATGCCCGACGGGATATCCCAGCAGATGAAGCGTGAACTGGTCGTGATTCTGGAAATGGCCAAGTTGTTGGAGAAGCCCCTTGACGCCTCGCGCACCATACAGGGGATCCTGCGCCTGCTCTCACAGCTGTATGGCCTGAATTGCGGCAGGGTCAGCCTGCCTGTCCCTGCTACCAACACCATGGAAGTGCGTTACTCCTATGGACTGTCCATGGATGACCTGAAAGCCGGCCGCTTTACCCTGAATATCAATCAGGGCGTGACCGGCTATGTCATGCGTACCGGGTCCATCGGCCTGGTACCGGATGTGAACAAGGAGCCTCTGTTCATCTACCGGGTAGCCGAGCTGTCCAATCACTCCGGTGGACGGATGACCTTCATTGCCGTGCCCATACTGGAGTCCGGCACGCCCATCGGCGTGCTGTCGGTACAACGGGAGGGGCTGCATGAACGCCCCTTTGATGGCGATATCAGCCTGCTGCGCATCGCCGCATCGATGGTCGGGCAGGTGCTGCGCATCCACCAGTTCGTGGTCGACCAGACCGCGCACCTGGTAAAGGAAAACCAGCACCTGCGGCACAGCATTGCTATCGAGGCCATGCTCAAACAGAGCCTGGCCCATGGCATCCTCGGTACCAGCCCGGCCCTGATGGATGCTGTACGCGCCACCATTCAGGTCGCGCGCAGCGATGCGCCGGTCATGCTGCTCGGCGAGTCCGGTACCGGCAAGGAAAAGTTCGCCCGGATGACTCACCAGCAGAGCGATCGGCGCGAGAAGCCGTTCATCTGTATCAACTGCGCGGCAATACCCGCCGACCTGCTCGAGTCGGAATTGTTCGGCCATGCCAAGGGGGCCTTCACCGGCGCGTCCCAGAGCAAGCAGGGCAAGATCCTGCAGGCTGACGGCGGCACCCTGTTTCTGGACGAGATAGGCGACATGCCCCTGGCCCTGCAAGCCAAGCTGCTGCGCGTACTGCAGGAGAAAAAGGTCGATCCGGTGGGCAGCGACAATGCCATCTCGGTGGATTTCCGGGTCATCACCGCGACCCACGTCAACCTCCAGGAATCGGTCAACCAGGGCCGCTTCCGGCTGGATCTGTTCTACCGCCTGCACGTCGTACCAGTCCAGTTGCCGCCCCTGCGCGAGCGCCAGGAAGACATCCGCCAGCTGGCCCTGCATTTTCTCAACGAACTCAACCATCACTATGAACGCAACTGGAGTCTGGATGCGGACGCCTTCGAGATCCTCGAGCGTTTCGACTGGCCGGGCAATATCCGGCAATTGCAGAACGTGCTCGAGCGCACGGCCCTGACCAGTGACGAGGACAGCCTCAGTGGTGCCAAGCTCAAACGCAGCCTGTCATCGGAAAGCGCAATCAACCTGCCCCAGCATGCCAATAGCGAAAAAGCCGCCTTCAGCGCCAGCCACGAACAGCCCGCACATCAGCCAGCGAGCCCCGGACAGCGGCCCTATGGACGTTCCTACAACTGGGTCAACCAGGACGAGGCCGCGCAGATACGCGCGATGCTGGTCGACACCAACAACAACCAGTCGGAGGCAGCCAGGCGACTCAACCTGAGCCTGCGGCAATTGCGTTATCGGGTCAGCAAACTGGGTATCGACCTGAGCTGACTCTCACATCAAGCAAACGGAGGATTTCCCATGCGTCACGGAGATATTTCAAGCAGCCCGGATACCGTCGGTGTCGCGGTGGTCAACTACAAGATGCCGCGGCTGCACAGTCGCGAGGATGTGCTGGCCAACGCGCGCAACATAGCCGAGATGATTGTCGGCATGAAACAGGGCCTGCCGGGCATGGACCTGGTGGTATTCCCCGAATACAGCACCATGGGCATCATGTACGACCACGACGAAATGATGGCCACTGCCGCCACCATTCCGGGTGACGAGACCCGCATCTTCAGTGAGGCCTGCAAGCAGGCGAAGACCTGGGGCATCTTTTCCCTGACCGGCGAACAGCATGAGGAGCACCCGCACAAGGCGCCCTACAACACCCTGGTCCTGATCAACGATCAGGGCGAGATCGTGCAGAAGTATCGCAAGTGCATACCCTGGTGCCCGATCGAGGGCTGGTATCCCGGGGACCGCACCTATGTGTCCGAAGGCCCCAAGGGCATGAAGATCAGCCTGATCATCTGTGACGACGGCAACTATCCGGAGATCTGGCGCGACTGCGCGATGAAGGGTGCGGAGCTGATCGTGCGTTGCCAGGGCTACATGTACCCGGCCAAGGAGCAGCAGGTGATGATGGCCAAATCGATGGCCTGGGCCAACAACTGCTATGTGGCCGTGGCCAATGCCAGTGGCTTCGACGGCGTTTACTCGTACTTCGGCCACTCGGCAATCATCGGCTTTGACGGACGCACCCTGGGGGAATGCGGCGAGGAAGACATGGGCATCCAGTATGCCCAGCTGTCGGTCTCGCAGATTCGTGATGCGCGGGCCAACGACCAGTCGCAGAACCACCTGTTCAAGCTCCTGCACCGCGGCTATACCGGCATGTACAACTCCGGCGATGGCGATCGCGGCGTGGCAGACTGTCCGTTCGACTTCTACCGGACCTGGGTCCTGGACGCGGAAAAGGCCCGGGACGATGTGGAGAAAATGACCCGCAGCACGATCGGCGTCAAGGACTGCCCGGTCGGTGAACTGCCGCATCCCGGCAAGGACAGGGAAGCCGGCGCCTGAGGGCGCCGGCGGTTTTCCCATGCCTTTTATCAACGAAGTACTGGCGCACAACCAGCGCCTGGCGGGCAGTGCCGCCCCCATGCGTCAGTCGCGCTTCCTGTTCGATCCCGATCAGGTCATGCAGCTGCTGCGCTCGCGCATAACCGGCCAGGACGCTGCGCTGGCGTCCATCGGCGCCTGCCTGACCCTGACCAAGGCCGAGCTGGGGGACCCGCGCAAACCCCTGGCGGTCATGCTGCTCATGGGGCCGACGGGTGTAGGCAAGACCGAAACCGTGCGCCTGCTGGCCGAAGCCATCCACGGCCGCGCCGACGCCCTGTGCCGGATCGATATGAATACCCTGGCCCAGGAGCACTACGCCGCCTCGCTGACCGGCGCTCCGCCGGGCTACGTCGGCAGCAAGGAAGGCCATACCCTGTTCGACCAGGAAACCATCGAGGGCAGTTTCGGCAAACCCGGCATCGTGCTGTTTGATGAACTGGAAAAGGCCAGCGAGCCGGTGATCCGCGCCTTGATGAATATCTTCGACAACGGCCAGCTCAGGCTGAGCTCGGGCACCCGCACCCTGGACTTTCGCAACAGCCTGATCTTCATGACCAGCAACGTCGGTACCCAGGCGCTCTGGACCCACGAGCAACAGGCGCTCGGTGCCTGGCGCCGCTGGTTACCCAGCACCTGGCGCGAGCGCGGGGAGCGTCGCCGCCAGCAACAGGCCCTGGAGAAAGCCTTCGCTCCGGAATTTCTCAACCGCATCGATCAGCGTCTGATCTATCGGCGCCTGGACGACGAGCAGATCCTGCTGCTGGTCGAGCTGGCACTGGAGCGCCTGAATCAGCGGCTTGCGCGCCATCAGGTCAGGCTGCTGCTCAGCCCCACATTGAAGGAGTGGCTGGGGGCACGAGGTTTTGACCGGCGCTATGGTGCCAGGGCCATGGCACGCTGTTTTCGCCAATCGCTGGAACCGGAGATTGCCGGCGCCCTGTTGCAAAGTCCCGACCGGCCGGCCGGGTGCCAGCTGATGGCAGACCTTGACCCGCAACAGCAGACGATCGTGGTGACACTAAGGCACCCGGATTACGGATAAAAAAAACCCCGCCGAAGCGGGGTTTTCTACTACCGGCTGATCAGATGCAGTCTTCGACCGACTTCAGCGGGTAGTGCGCCGGGTAGGGCAGCGTGGCGACACCGGAATCGATGGCGGCCTGGGCAACAGCAGCAGGCACTTCCTCGATCAGACGGACGTCCATCGGCTTGGGAATGATGTACTCACGACCAAACTCCAGCTTGATCCCGCCGTAAGCTTCGGAGATGTACTCGGGCACAGGCTCCTTGGCCAGCTTGCGGATGGCGTGCACTGCGGCAATCTTCATCTCTTCGTTGATCCGGGTAGCGCGTACATCCAGGGCGCCACGGAAGATGAAGGGGAAGCCCAGGACGTTGTTCACCTGGTTCGGGTAGTCCGAACGACCAGTGGCCATGATCACGTCGGGACGCGAGGCACGGGCCAGCTCGGGATCGATTTCCGGATCCGGGTTGGAGCAGGCGAACACGATGGGGTTTTCGGCCATCAGCTTGAGTTCTGCCGGCTTGAGCAGGTTCGGGCCAGACAGACCGACAAACACGTCAGCGCCCTTCATGGCATCGGCCAGGGTGCGCTTTTCGGTTTCAGTGGCGAAGATGGCCTTGTATTCGTTCAGGTCATCGCGGCCGGCGTGGATAACACCCTTGCGGTCGAGCATGTAGATGTTCTCGACCTTGCAGCCCATGCTGACCAGCAGCTTCATGCAGGCAATGGCGGCAGCGCCGGCGCCCAGGCAGACGATCTTGGCGTCTTCCAGCTTCTTGTCAGCCAGCTCCAGCGCGTTGATCATTGCGGCAGCGGTCACGATGGCCGTGCCGTGCTGGTCGTCGTGGAATACCGGAATATTGCACTGCTCGATCAGGGCACGCTCGATTTCGAAACACTCGGGAGCCTTGATGTCTTCCAGGTTGATACCGCCGAAGGTGCAGGAAATGCGGCGTACGGTATCAATGAAGGCCTGCGGGCTTTCGGATTCGACTTCGATATCGAACACGTCGATACCGGCGAAACGCTTGAACAGCACGCCCTTGCCTTCCATGACCGGCTTGCTGGCCAGCGGACCCAGGTTACCCAGACCGAGGATGGCGGTGCCGTCGGAAATGACGGCTACCAGGTTGCCCTTGCCGGTATATTTGAAGGCATTGAGAGGGTCCTTGGCGATTTCGCGTACCGGCTCTGCTACACCCGGGCTGTAGGCCAGCGCGAGGTCACGGGCAGTGGCGGTAGGCTTTGTCAGCTCGACACTCAGCTTTCCCGGACGCGGGTTGGCATGATAGTCGAGTGCATCGGTTCTCAAATCAGACATGTTCACTATTCCGGTCAAGTTGCTTATGCGGGTCGACGAGAATACAGAAAAGCCCCCACCCGAACAAGATCATTCACCACATCAATGTCAAGGACATTATCTTACAACTTTGAGCCACTGCCCTACTTCCGGCTCGCCCGCCGGCCAGTCGCCATTGAGCAGGCGCAGACGCGCCTCGGCATCGTCCCCGAGGGGGCTGTTGCGGGCCAGCCGCGCATAGGTGTCGGACTTGCCCGCGCGTACCAGACGGATATGCAGCGGCGCCGCCTTCTTGCGGTCGGCCGCACTCAGACCGCCAAAACTGCGAATGACGCTGGTAAAACCGGCGTCATGATTTTCCAGCCGCGCCTGGCCCCGTACCGCACCGACAAACAGGAACAGCTGATCCTTGCGTAGAATGGCACCGACCCGACGCGGGCTCTGCCCCGGCAAGACAGCCATCACCCCCTGATAACCCGAGCCGGAGAATGTCTGCTCCTGAACCAGTGGCTGCTGACTACCCGCACGCTGGCGTAGCAGGTCACGGACATTTCCACCCGCAGTCACGGTCTCCAGTGTCATGGCAATAAAAGCGCTCTCATCCGGCGTGTGTCCGAGAACCACATCGGGCCGATTGAGAATCGTCCAACCCGCTGGATAATCAAGCCGCATATTCAAGGGCACATGGTAAAAACGCTGCCCGCGCACCACGCCCTGGGCCTCGCTGTCACCAAAGACCATGCCCTCGATAGCCTTGAGATACTCCTCTCGTCCCGTCCTCTGGCTGGTGCCGGTGGACAGCTCCCGGGCCTGCCCGACGACTTGCTGCAGTCGCTGGTCATGGGTCGGGTGACTGGCAAACAGGCCATGGTAGGTTTCGACCTGCTTGCCCTGCGCTGCCGCCTGCTCCCGGGCAAAGGTGTCCTGATCCTTGAGGACGCCCAGCACGTCCAGCACGGCGTCCGGTCGGTAGCCGGTACGCGCCAGATACTGCGCGCCGAGCCCGTCCGCCTCGAGCTCCATGTCACGGCCATAGCCCTTGACCAGCGCGGTACCGAACATGTTGCTCAGATCCCCGGCAGCCGGAATACCGGTACCGATGGTGACCAGCTGACCCAGCAGGTTGGAGCCCATCGCCATGCTTTGCTGGCGGACGCCATGGCGTGCTGTCACATGGCCTATCTCATGCCCCAGGACGGCCGCCAGCTCAGCCTCGGAGTTCAGATAGGCCATCAGGCCCCGGTTCATGTAGATGTATCCGCCGGGCAGCGCAAAGGCATTGATATCGGCCGAATCAACTACCTGGAAGTGGTACTCGAGCGTGCTGCGATGGCTGTTGCGGGCCAGCTCTTCGCCCACCTTCTGCACATAGGCCTGCAGCGCAGCGTCGTCCACCATGGACATCTGCTGGCTGATCTGCGCATTGGCCTGCCGGCCCATGGCCAATTCCTGGCTTTCGGACATCATGACGAAATCCTGTTTGCCGGTAACCGGATTGACCGCGCACCCCTGCAGGGTCAGCAGGATCAGCACAAGGAGGGGGATCAGGGTCAGGCGCATCAGTCGATCTCCAGCATGAAGGGGTGTCTTATCGGCAGCATGAACCTTTTATAACGCGAAGGCGATTGTCCGCGGGGCTTGCGGTCCACTATCCACCCGCGAGCCTCCACGCTGCGGCCAACCCATCGCTGGGGCGCATGGCTGTAGGGCAGCTGATTGAAAGCATCGCGTTGGTCGCGGTCGATGCGCAAGGTAACGGGGCCATCCAGATCCAGCCACAGATGGCCGCCGCCTTCGCTGACCTGTACGATCCGACCCCGAACCAGGGCAAAGCCACCCGCATCGACCTTGGCTGCAGCCCGCACGGGGGAGCGACTCCAGACGCCGCGTTCGGCCACACGCGCCCGCGCCTCGGCCCGACCGTGACACTCCGCCATCCGGTCGTTGGGCGGCACGACCAGCGCGAACCCCAGGCCCTCTTCCAGCAATTGCGCCTCGATATTGCGGCCATCGCTACCGAACAGGTGGGCCAGGGTCCGGCCATAGCGATCCAGCGGCTCGGCGCCGGCATGCATGCGCAGACCGGGCTCGCTCACCAGGGCCTGCAGGCGCTTTCTGGCCGCCTGGGCATAGGGCTGCGATGGTTCACCGCGGCGACCGATTTCCGGGGTATCGATGCCCAGCAGGCGCACCCGGCGGCCATCTGCCAGCTCCAGGGTGTCGCCATCGATGACAAAACGACTGGAGACATCAGCCCCTTTGCCCACAGCCGCACAGGGATCGGCCTGTAATGGTGCAGCGAACAGCCAGGCAACAAAAAAGGCGCTCCAGAGGAGCGCCTTTCTGTTCACTTGCCTTGCCCACACTTGCGAGTGGCCCGGCACGGTGATTACTTGGAGCTGACGGCGCCGAAACGCTGCTTGAAGCGCTCGATACGACCGCCGGTGTCGAGGATCTTCTGCTTGCCGGTGTAGAAGGGGTGGCACTCGGAGCAGACGTCCAGGTGAATACCGCTTTGCAGTGTGGAACGGGTCTTGATCACGTTACCGCAGCTGCAGGTGGCTTCGATTTCCTGATAGTTGGGATGCAAATCAGCTTTCATGGGTATTTCCTCGGTAGGTGTGCCGCCACCCGATCGACCTGATCTGGCACCGCACTGTGGTTGTCTGCCGGTTCCGGCGCCAATGCGCAGAGACCTTAAAATAGGCCGGCGATCATACCAGAAACCGGCCCCGACGCAAGTCTCATGCAAAAAGGCCGAGCGATGCTAACATGCCGGGTCAGCCAAGGAGCCACTGTGTCCGGACCCATATTGCAGGTCGCCCTGCCCTCGCCACTGCGACGACTGTTCGATTATCGCGCTCCCAGCGGTGTGCGACAAGAGGACCTGCGTCCTGGTCAACGGGTGCGCGTGCCCTTCGGCCAGCGGCAGATGGTCGGCGTGATCGCGTCCCTGAGCGATGCCACCGAGGTTCCCCCGGCGCGTCTCAAGCGCGCCGCTGAGCTGATCGACCTGCAACCGCTGTTGCCCGACACGGTGTGGGAGCTGTGTCGCTGGACTGCCAGCTACTACGAGCACGGCCTGGGCGACACCCTGAGTTGCGCGCTGCCCACGCTGCTGCGCCAGGGCGAGCCGGCCATTGCCCGCCAGGATCGTCTCTGGCAGCTGTTGCCCGGCGCCTATCCCGAGCACCCCGCCGTCAGCCGTGCGGCAAAACAGAAACAGGCCGTACAGATCCTCGCCAAGCATCCCCACGGCCTGTCCCACGCCCTGACCGCGCAGTGGGGGCTGAGCCGTGACACCCTGGAAGCGCTGGAAAAGAAGGGCCTGGTGCAGCGCATCAGCCAGTCCCATCACCATACCCACGAGCCCCTGCCACTGCTGCGCGAGGCGCGGCTGACACCCAATGGGCAGCAGGCCGCCGCACTGGACGCTATAAAAGCACAATCGGGCTTCACCGCCTGGCTGCTCGACGGGGTGACCGGCAGCGGCAAGACCGAGGTCTACCTGCAGGCCATCGAGCATTGCCTCGGCGCAGGCCGCCAGGTGCTGGTCCTGATACCGGAAATCGGCCTGACCCCGCAGACCCTGGAACGCTTCCAGCGACGCTTCAGCGTCCCCGTGGTGATCCTGCATTCGGGCCTGAATGACCGCGAACGTCTGGATGCCTGGGTGGCAGCGCGCGACGGTGAGGCCGGCATCGTGATCGGCACTCGCTCGGCGATCTTCACACCGCTGGCACGGCCGGGGCTGATCGTCGTCGACGAGGAGCATGACCTGTCCTTCAAGCAGCAGGAGGGTCTGCGCTACAACGCCCGGGACCTGGCCGTCTACCGGGCCCATCTGGAGCAGACACCGATCATCCTGGGCTCTGCCACGCCGTCGCTGGAAAGCCTGTATAACGTCAGGCGCGGCCGCTACCGGCATCTGCTTCTGACCGAACGCGCGGGCAATGCCAGGCCCCCGATCTTCCAGTGCATCGACATTCGCAGCCGCAAGCTCGAGGCGGGCCTGTGCCGGCCGATGATCGAGGCCATCGGCGAACACCTGAAAAAAGGCAATCAGGTACTGGTGTTCATCAATCGCCGCGGCTTCGCGCCCACCCTGATGTGCCATGACTGCGGCTGGATGGCCGAATGCACCCGCTGTGATGCGCGCATGACGGTGCACCAGTCGCCGCCGCGCCTGCACTGTCACCATTGCGACAGCCAGCGCCCGGTGGATCGCCAGTGTCCGAAATGCCAGAGCACCGAACTGCGCTCCATCGGTGCGGGTACCGAACGCACTGAGGAACACCTGACCCACTGTTTTCCGGACTTTCCGGTGCTGCGCATCGACCGCGAAAGCATGGCGCGCAAGAAGGCCATGCAGGAGATGCTGGCCCGGATCCAGACCGGTCAGCCCTGTCTGCTGGTGGGCACCCAGATGCTGGCCAAGGGGCACCATTTCCCGGACGTCACGCTGGTTGCCATCCTGGATGCCGACGGCGGGCTGTTTTCCTCGGACTTCCGCGGCCCCGAGCGCATGGCGCAGATGATTACCCAGGTCGCCGGGCGAGCCGGTCGGGCAGAGAAACCCGGGCAGGTGCTGATCCAGACCCACATGGCCGAGCACCGGCTGCTGGTCGACCTGACCGAGCACGGCTACGCCACCATTGCCCAGAGCGAACTGGACGGGCGCGAGAAGGCAGGTTTGCCACCCTGCAGCTTCATTGCCCTGCTACGCGCCGAAGCCAACAATGCGGCCATAGCCAATGAGTTTCTGGAATCAGCCTGCGAGCTGGCCGAACAGCTGTGCGTCGAGATGGGTCTGGACCGGGTCGACATGCTCGGCCCGGTGGCTTCGCCGATGGAACGCCGGGCCGGACGCTACCGGGCACAACTGCTGATCCAGGCGCCGCAGCGCTCGGCACTGCATCAACTGCTACACCCCTGGCTGATCCAGCTGGAAGGCCACAGCCTGGGACGCAAGGTGCGCTGGTCGATCGATGTCGATCCACTGGACATGTTCTAGCCCGCCGCCGGGCCAGCAGCGCCAACACAGATTTGGCAATCCCCGGTCGAACGCGGATAATGGCCGGCTTTCCACAGGCAGATGCCGGATACCGATCGCATATGAAGAACCTTATCAGCCAGCTGCTCGCAAGCGCCGTTACCCGCCTCCAGAACGAGGGCGTGCTGCCCGCCGACATCGTCCCGTCCATCCAGGTCGAGATTGCGCGGGACAAGGCCCATGGCGACTTCGCCAGCAACCTGGCCATGACCCTGGCCAAGGCCGCGCGCATGAAGCCCCGTGATCTGGCGGAAAAGATCGTCGCTGCCATTCCAGAGCATGAAGCCATCGCCGAGGTCGGAATTGCCGGCCCGGGGTTCATCAATATCTTCCAGAGCCGGCAATGGCTGGCGGCGCGGCTGGATGAAGCGCTGCAGGATCCGCACCTGGGCGTGCCTGATGCGCATCCGGCGCAGCGTGTGGTGGTCGACTATTCCTCGCCCAATCTGGCGAAGGAGATGCACGTCGGGCACTTGCGTTCAACGATCATCGGCGATGCCGTCACCCGCGTACTCGAATACCTGGGGCACCAGGTGGTACGGCAGAACCACGTGGGCGACTGGGGTACCCAGTTCGGCATGCTGCTGGCTTATCTGGAAGAGCACAGCGTCGATGCCGAGGCGGAACTCGCGGACCTGGAGAACTTCTATCGCCAGGCCAAGCAGCGCTTCGATGAGAGCCCGGAATTTGCCGACCGCGCCCGTGAGCGCGTAGTTCAGCTGCAGGCCGGCGATCCGCAGTGCCTGGCGCTGTGGGAGCGATTCAACAGCATTTCCCTGGGGCACTGCCAGGCCGTCTACGACCGCCTGGGCGTGAGCCTGAGCACCGCCGATGTGCGCGGCGAAAGCGCCTACAACGACCAGCTCGCCAGCGTGGTCGAGCAGCTGCGCACCACCGGCCTGCTGACCGAAAGCCAGGGCGCGCAGTGCGTGTTCCTCGAGCAGTTCAAGAATGCCGAAGGCAATCCGCTGCCGGTGATCATCCAGAAGGCCGGTGGCGGCTACCTGTATGCCACTTCCGACCTGGCAGCCATGCGCTATCGGCATACCCAGCTGGGTGCGGACCGCGTGCTGTATTTCGTCGACCAGCGTCAGGCGCTGCACTTCCAGCAGGTGTTTGCCGTCGCCCGGCTGGCCGGCTTCGTGCCGGAGAGCATGCAGCTCGAGCATATGGGCTTCGGCACCATGAATGGCCCGGACGGTCGCCCGTTCAAGACCCGCTCGGGCGGCACCATCAAGCTCACCGACCTGCTCGATGAGGCCGAGCAGCGAGCCCATCAGCTGGTCGCCCAGAAGAACCCCGAGCTGGCCGAGAGCGAATTGCGCGAAATCGGCCATGCCGTCGGTATCGGCGCAGTCAAGTACGCCGACCTGTCCAAGCATCGCAGCAGCGACTACAACTTCAATTTCGAGCAGATGCTCAGCTTCGAGGGTAATACCGCCCCTTACCTGATGTATGCCTATACCCGGGTAGCCAGCGTGTTTCGCAAGTTCGAGCGCAGCATGGCGCAGGTCGATGACCTGGGCGCCATGCAACTCGAGCAGCCAGCGGAGGTCGAACTCGGCGCACATCTGTCACAGTTCGCGCAGACACTCGATTATGTCGCCCGCGAGGGCACGCCTCATGTACTCTGCCATTATCTGTACGAACTGGCGGGGCGCTTTTCCAGCTTTTATGAACAGTGCCCCATTCTGGCCGCAGAGCAGCCCGCCCAGCGCGACAGCCGCCTGCGCCTCGCGGCTCTGACCGGCCGCACCCTGCAGCAGGGCCTGACCCTGCTCGGTATCGACACCCTGGAGCGCATGTAAGCAGTATGGCCAAAGCACGCAAAGCCCCCAGACGTGGCGCCAGTCGCCAGCAGCCCGCGCCAAGACGTGCCGTTCCGGGCTGGCTGTGGCTGGTCAGCGGGCTGGCCATCGGCCTTTTTGTCGCCTTTCTGCTTCAGCTCGAGCCGGGAAGCGAAACCGTCAAGCGCGACAAGACGCCACCCGCCCCCGCGCCCAGCCAGACCCGCAAGGCCAGCGAGGAGCCACGCTACGACTTCTACACCCTGTTGCCCGAGTCCGAGGTGATCGTTCCCCAGGCCAGCCTGCCGGAGCCTCCAGCGTCTGCCGAGCCCGACAGCAACCAGGATGCCGAAACCGCCACCGCTACCGCGCAGGAAGCCGGCCCCCGGTTCTTCCTGCAGGCCGGCTCGTTCCGCAAGCAGACGGAAGCGGACCGCGTGCGCGCCCAGATACTTCTGCTGGGGCTGGATGTGCGGCTGGAGGATGCACGCCTGGACAGCGGTGACGTCTGGTACCGCGTACAGGTGGGCCCCTTCACCGATCGCAACGCACTGGACCAGGCCCAGCAGGTGCTGACCGGCAACGGTTTCGACAATCTGCTGCTGCAGCAACGCGCTGCCAAGCCCTGAACAGCAGCCCATTCGGGCTGCTTTATCATCCAAACTTGAAATAGCCTCGCGCGCCCCAAGATAGTCTGAAAGGGGCCGGCCTTGCCGCGCCCCGTCTTTTCATTCAGACCAGCCAACCAGGAGTTGCGCGTGACTACAATCGTATCTGTTCGTCGGCACGGCAAGGTCGTGATCGGCGGCGATGGCCAGGTTTCCCTGGGCAATACCGTGATGAAGGGCAACGCCCGGAAAGTGCGCCGTTTGTACAAGGATCAGGTCATTGCCGGTTTTGCCGGCGGTACCGCGGACGCCTTCACGCTGTTCGAACGGTTCGAGGCGCAGTTGGAGAAGCACCAGGGCAATCTGGTCCGCGCCGCCGTGGAACTGGCCAAGGACTGGCGCACAGACCGCGCACTGCGTCGGCTCGAGGCCCTGCTGGCGGTGGCCAACAAGGACGCCTCGCTGATCATCACCGGCAATGGCGATGTCATCGAGCCCGAGGAGGGTCTGATCGCCATTGGCTCGGGCGGGCCCTTCGCCCAGTCCGCTGCCACGGCCTTGCTGCGCCATACCGATCTGTCGGCCCGCGAGATTGTTGAATCGAGCCTGAACATTGCCGGCGAGATCTGCATCTATACCAATCACAACATGACAATCGAGGAGCTGGACGCCAATACCTGAGGCGGCCGGAAACACAAGCATGTCCATGACCCCACGCGAGATTGTCCATGAACTGGACCGCCACATCATTGGCCAGCAGGACGCCAAGCGCGCCGTAGCCATTGCCCTGCGCAATCGCTGGCGGCGCCAGCAGTTGCCCGATACGTTACGCGGCGAAGTCACCCCCAAGAATATCCTGATGATCGGCCCGACCGGTGTCGGCAAGACCGAGATCGCGCGCCGCCTGGCCAAACTGGCACAGGCCCCGTTCATCAAGGTTGAAGCGACCAAGTTCACCGAGGTCGGCTATGTCGGCCGGGATGTGGAGTCGATCATTCGCGACCTGGTGGATGCCGCGCTGAAGATGCTCCGCGTACAGGAGATCGCCAAGGTCGGCCACCGCGCCGAGGACGCAGCCGAAGACCGCATCCTCGATGCCCTGCTCCCGCCGGCGCGCCAGGGCGCCAGTGACCAGCCCGCGCGGGACGATAACAGCACCCGCCAGCTGTTTCGCAAACGCTTGCGTGAGGGCCAGCTGGACGACAAGGAAATCGAGATCGATGTGGCCGACAGCCCCATGGGGGTCGAAATCATGTCCCCGCCCGGCATGGAGGAAATGACCAGTCAGTTGCAGAACATGTTCTCCAGCTTCGGCAAGGACAAGCGCAAGACCCGCAAGCTGACCGTCAAGGAAGCCTTCAAGCTGATCCGTGATGAAGAAGCCGCGCAACTGGTCAATGAAGAAGAGCTCAAGGCCAAGGCCATCGAAGCGGTAGAACAGAACGGCATTGTCTTTCTCGACGAGATCGACAAGGTCAGCAAGCGCGCCGACAGCGGCAGCGGGGCCGACGTCTCCCGCGAAGGCGTGCAGCGCGACCTGTTGCCGCTGATCGAAGGCTGCACCGTGAATACCAAGTTCGGCATGGTCAAGACCGACCATATCCTGTTCATTGCCTCCGGCGCATTCCACCTGACCAAGCCCTCGGACCTGATTCCCGAGCTGCAGGGGCGTCTGCCCATCCGGGTCGAGCTCAAGTCCCTGACGCCGGGTGACTTCGAGCGGATCCTGACCGAACCCGATGCGTCACTGACCGAGCAGTATCGCGCCCTGATGCAGACCGAGGGCCTGACCATCGAGTTTGCCGATGACGCGATCAGCCGGCTGGCTGAAATTGCCTGGCAGGTGAATGAGAAGACCGAGAATATCGGTGCCCGTCGCCTGCACACGGTGCTCGAACGCCTGCTGGAGGAGATTTCCTTCAGTGCCGGCGATCTGGCATCCAAGCAGGACGGTGCAGCCATGGTGATCGATGCCGCCTATGTCGACGAACACCTCGGCGAGCTGGCGGTGAACGAAGATCTGTCGCGGTATATTCTCTAGAACTAGCCGGAAGCCTTGAGCTGGAAGCTGGAAGCAGGCCGTGCGCATTGCACTATCGGCTTCTAGCTTCTAGCTTCTAGCTTCTAGCTTCTAGCTTCTAGCTTCTAGCTACGATTGTGGCTCACAGGACCGACCATGCCCGCCCCCATCCCTACCTCGATCAAGCTCCAGAAAGCCTCGCGCAGCCTGCGTCTGGCCTATGCCGATGGCAGCGAGTATGTGCTGCCGGCGGAGTACCTGCGGGTGCACTCTCCCTCCGCCGAGGTGCGCGGCCATGGCAAGCCGGTGCTGCAAACCGGCAAGCAGCACGTCGGCCTGGTGGGTGCCGAACCGGCCGGTCGCTATGCGCTCAAGCTGATTTTTGACGATGGCCACGACAGCGGTCTGTACACCTGGGACTACCTCTACGAGCTCGCCGTCGAGCAGCCCCGCTACTGGCAGGCCTATCTCGATCAACTGCATCAGGCCGGCGCCAGCCGTGACCCGCACACCAGTGCGGTGCGCTTCGTTCCCTAAAGCAAACGCACTGTTCCTTTCCTGCATATAGCCGTCATTACCCGCCAACACGCGATTGCCCGAGAAAATCCTTTTAACAGCGGCATCAGGCCATGCTAAGTTGTCTCATATGGACACACTTCCTGGCGGACTGCCGGTCTCTGCACAGCTCGCCATGCCGTATTCCCGACCCTTCAGCCCTGGCTGAAACTGCTATTACGGAGCTTTACCCGATGGCCCAGAACAAGAACGAAGAACTCGGCAAGAGAGCCAGCGAGAGTATTCTCGGACCCAACCCGGTGATCGGCGCACCCACGCGCGACATCATCAGCACGGCCAGGCAGGTCATGCGCCAGACCATCAAGCAGCCGGTGCACAGCCTCAGACACGTAGGCCGCCTGTCCATGGCGGTGACCAAGGTCATGATCGGCCGCTCCGAGATAGCCCCCGCACCGGAAGACAAACGCTTTCTCGATCCGACCTGGAGCCAGAACCCCTTATATCGCCGTTACATGCAGAGCTACCTGGCCTGGCGTACGGAACTGAATGAGTGGATCACCTCCTCCAATCTGCCGGCTCAGGACGTGTCCCGCGCCCAGTTCGTGATCTCGCTGCTGACCGAAGCGATGGCGCCGACCAACACTGCGCTCAATCCGGCGGCGGTCAAGCGCTTCTTCGAAACCGGTGGCAAGAGCATTCTCGACGGTCTGACCCATATGGCGCAGGACATCGCCAACAACGGCGGTATGCCCAGCCAGGTCAACATGAATGCCTTCGAAGTGGGCAAGAACCTGGCGGTGACCAAGGGCTCGGTGGTGTTCCGCAACGAAGTGCTGGAACTGATCCAGTACAAGCCCCTGACCGAAGAGGTCTACGAGCGGCCGGTTCTTGTCGTGCCGCCGCAGATCAACAAGTTCTACGTGTTCGATCTCTCGCCGGAAAAAAGCCTGGCGCGCTATCTGACTGCCAACCACATGCAGACCTTCGTGGTGAGCTGGCGCAATCCGACCAAGGCCCAGCGTGAATGGGGCCTGTCGACCTATATCGAAGCGCTGAAGGAAGCCATCGACATCGTCCTGGAAATCACCGGAAGCAAGGATCTGAGCATGCTCGGCGCCTGCTCCGGCGGCATTACCACAGCGTCCCTGCTCGGCCACTACGCTGCCCTGAAGGAAAAGAAGGTGCACGCCTTCACCCTGCTGGTCAGCGTGCTAGATACCGGCATCAAGACCCAGGTAGCGCTGTTTGCCGACGAGCGCTCGATCGAGGCCGCCCGGCGCATGTCCTACCAGAACGGGGTTCTGGAAGGCCGAGACATGGCCAAGGTGTTTGCCTGGATGCGGCCCAACGACCTGATCTGGAACTACTGGGTCAATAACTATCTGCTGGGCAACGAGCCGCCGGTATTCGACATCCTGTTCTGGAACAACGACACTACCCGCCTGCCCGCAGCCTTGCACGGCGAGTTCCTGGAGATGTTCAAGACCAATCCGCTGACCCGGCCCAAGGCGCTGGAAGTCTGCGGCACGCCCATCGATCTCAAGCAGGTCAAGGCTGACTTTTTCTGTATTGCCGGGCTCAACGACCATATCACGCCCTGGGATGCCTGCTACAAATCGGCTCAGTTGCTGGGCGGCAAGTGCGAGTTTGTGCTGTCCTCGAGCGGGCATATCCAGAGTATCCTGAATCCGCCGGGCAACCCCAAGGCGCGATTCTTCACCAATACGCACATGCCCGACGACCCCAAGCAATGGCTGGAAACAGCGACCAAGCAGGCCGATTCCTGGTGGACCTACTGGCGCGACTGGCTGCACGCCCGTGGTGGCAAGCTGAAGCCGGCACCGAGTGTGCTGGGCAACGAAGACTATGCGCCGATGGAAGCGGCGCCCGGGACCTATGTCCACGAACGCTAGGAGCGTGAGAACGAGATCGCTACATGCCACAGACCTTTGTATTTCGTACCATCGAGCTTAACGGCCAGTTCCTGCGAACGGCCGTTCGCCCGGGCACCAGTAACCTGCCACCCCTGCTGGTGTTCAACGGCATTGGTGCGAATCTCGAGCTGGTATTCCCGTTCGTCAAGGCGCTGGACCCCGACCTGGAGGTCATCGTCTTCGATGCCCCCGGGGTCGGAGGCTCATCCACGCCGGGTACGCCATTCCGCTTCCCTGGCCTGGCCAAACTGGCCGCCCGCATGCTCGACTACCTGGATTATGGCCAGGTCAATGTCATTGGCGTCTCCTGGGGCGGCGCCCTGGCTCAGCAATTTGCCCACGACTACCCCGAGCGCTGCAAGAAGCTGATCCTGGCGGCGACCTCCCCGGGGTTTTTCATGGTGCCGGGCAGACCCAATGTGCTGTTGAAAATGGCCAGTCCCCGCCGGTATATCCAGCCATCCCACGTGGTCAAGATTGCGCCCGATATCTATGGCGGGGCCTTCAGACGCGATCCGGAACTGGCCCGGGGTCATGCCTCCAAGGTGCGCTCCTCGGGCAAGGTAGGCTACTACTGGCAGCTCGCCGCGGGGCTTGGCTGGACCAGCATTCACTGGCTGCACAAGATCCGGCAGCCCACCCTGGTCATGGCCGGTGACGACGATCCGATCATTCCCCTGGTCAACATGCGCATGATTGCCTGGCGCATCCCCAACGCCGAACTGCATGTGATCGATGACGGTCATCTGTTTCTGATTACCCGGGCTGGCGCAGTGGCGCCCATCATCATGCGTTTTCTCGCTGAAGAGCGGCAGCCTGCGGTCATTCGCCCGCGCTCGGAGCCCGCAGCCAAGCACTGAAAACACCGGGCTTGCCGGGAACACATCCGACGCGATAGTTGGAGTACACTGCCAAACATCCCTTCTGTATCTGGACAAGGACCGCTGGATGCCCGATCGCAGTGCCCACAACGGACCCACAGACGCGGCCGGCGATCTGGCCGATAGTCTGCAGGCCCTGCTGCGGACGCTGCCGGATCAGGGTTCGTACCACCTGCGGCATCTGGCAGCACTGGCCTGTTCCCTCAAGGGCGCCGCTTTGGGGGCCCGCGAATTCGCCGTGGCGCCGCGCGACCGGCGCTTCGAGCATCCGGACTGGCAGGCCCATCCCCTTATGCGCCGGGCCCTGCAAGCCTGGCTCGCGTGCGGCCTGCACTACCAGCAGTGGCTAGGGGAACTGGTGGTCGCCGAATCGGACCGCGCCCGACTGCTGCAGTGGGGCGAGATGCTCCATGCCACATTCGCTCCGAGCAACCTGCCGATCAATCCCGATTTTCTCGACCGCGTGCGTCAGACCCGGGGCGCCAGCCTGTGCCAGGGCACCCGCAATCTGACCACCGACCTGGTTCTCGACCGCCCCCTTGCACCCCTGTGCGCCGACACGGCTTTCCTGGTCGGCCGGGACCTCGCCGCCACGCCCGGGCAGGTGGTGCTGCGCGACCCCTTATACGAGCTTATCCAGTACCGACCGACCACCCCCCAGGTGCACGCGCGGCCGCTGCTGATGATTCCGCCCCCGCTCAACCGCTTCTATCTGCTGGATCTGACCGAACCTACCAGCCTGGTCAGACATGCCCTGAATGCGGGTTTTCAGGTGTTCATGATCAGTTGGCGCAACCCCCAGGCCGAGCACCAGGAGTGGGGCTTCAACCGCTACGTGGGCGCCTGCGACCAGGCGCTGGACAGCGTCAGCCAACTGACCGGCGGGGCTTCGGTGAACTTGCTCGGCGTCTGCGCCGGCGGAGTACTGGCGCTGCTGCTGCAGGGGGTATTGCAGCGCCGGGGCCAGGCAGGCCGGATCTGCAGCGCCAGCTATCTGGTCACACCGATCGATGGGCGCCTGGATACCGGGCTGGTGCGGCTGCTCGGCCCTGCGGCGAGGCAGCAGTTGCGCAGCAAGTTATGGCGTCACGGATACCTGCCCGCTGCGGATCTCGCCCGGGCGTTTTCCTGGCAACGGCCGGCTGAATTCGTCTGGCCCCAGGCGCTTGATCGCTATGCCCTGGGACGCGATCCGCAGCCGCGCAACGTGCTGGCCTGGAGCCAGGACTGCACCCGCCTCCCCGCGCGACTGGTGGAAGATCTGCTGGATTTTTTCGAACGCGATCCCTTTGCCAGACCGGGTAGCCTGATCGTCCAGGGCCAACCCATCGATCTGAGCGCGATCACCACGCCAAGCTGGCATCTGGGTGCCCGCCACGACCATATCGTGCCCTGCGCCAACAGCTTCCCGGCGCGGCGCATGGGCGGCGAGGTGACCTTCGTGCAGAGCCACAGTGGCCATATCCAGAGTCTGGTCAATCCAGCGGATCATCCCGACGCCTGGTTCCGCGCCGGCCCGCTGACCCATGATCGACTGTCCGACTGGCTTGACCACCATCCCGTCAGCCCGGGCAGCTGGCGAACCGGCTGGAGCGCCTGGCTCAAGCCCCATGCCGGCGCCCTGTCCGCCGCACCCAGCGAACTCGGCAATGCCAACTACCCGCCCCTGGAGGCCGCCCCGGGGCGCTATGTATTGCAGTCATGAGGAGTATCGATGAAAACGCGTGACCGGATTCTGCTATGCGCCCTGGAGCTATTCAACGAACATGGCGAGCCCAACGTCACCACCCTGGATATCGCCAACGAACTGGATATCAGTCCCGGTAATCTCTACTACCACTTTCGCGGCAAGGAGGCCTTGCTGGAGGACCTGCTGGCCGACTTCATGGCCAAGACCTACGATCTGCTGCACCTTGAGGCGCAGATTGAAACACTTGAGGCAGAAGACTACTGGCTGTTTCTGCATCTGCTGTTCGAGGCCATTGTGGCTGACCGCTTCCTGTTTCAGGATCTGTCCAATCTCATGGGCCGCTACCCCTTTATCGCCAAAAGCATGCGCCAGTGGATCGAGGCTCTGCGCAAGATCCTGCGCACCCTGCTGCTGGCACTTCGCGAACAGGAGCGGCTGTGCTGTGATGATCGCGCCCTGGAACGCTTGCTCGACGCGCTCTGCCAGACCGTACTGTTCTGGCTTGATTACCAGCGTATCAGCCAAGGCGAGGGCGACCAGCCCACCGAAGCGGTACAACAGGTGCTGGGCCTGCTGCTCCCCTACCTGGATCCAGATACCCGCGACTGGATGAGCAACCTGATCGAGCGCTACGACTGATACGGCTGGAGCTGCCGTCCCTGCATGCAAAAAGCCCGGCCAATGGCCGGGCTTTGTCTGGGCGCACGGATCGATGACTACGCCTTTTTCAGTGACTTCGAAACCTCATCAAGCTTGGCGTTCAGCGCTTCGATCTCGTTGCCCTTGGGAATGCCAAAACGACTGAGAAAATCGGCGCGGCGTTCTTCAAGGTTTTTTGACACCTGCTGAAAACGTCCGCCGGTCAGGTCCTCAAAGCGTGATTTCAGCTCGGCCAGTTTCTCGTTGGCGTTCTCTGCCTGCTCGGAGAACAGCTCCTTGCCCTGTTTCTCCAGCACTTCACCTTCGGCGACCAGCGTCTTGAAGTAGTCCATGCTGTCCTTGCCCGCCTTGGCATAGACACCCAGACCGGCCAGCCAGAACTGACGTGTCTGCGTCTTCATGGTTTCCGTGACCTCGTTGAAAAGCTGCACGCCCGATTCCAATACTGTGTCTGTTTTTGCATTAGCCATGATCGTTACTCCCTGCTTGAAAGAAAGATTCAGGTGCTGTGAAACTGCATCCTCAAAAACAGACTACTTGGTCATTTTAGAAAAAACATACTAAAAGCGGTTTTATGCGCAATAAAAAACCCGATCGACTCGCGTCGATCGGGTTCGCTATACCACCAACGATCAGCTGTTGGCTGGCTTGTCCGCAGGGGCTGCCGGGCTAGTGGCTGCCGGAGCCGCCGGAGCGGTTGCTGCAGTCTTGCCGGGAGCAGCCTGGGGCTTGGCCGCCGTACGCGAGCGTGGTGCCGCTTTCGGCTTGGCTGGCGCCTTGGGCTTGGCTGCTGCCTTGCTGGCAACGGGAGCCTTGGCCGGCGCGCTGGCTGCTGCAGGTTTCGCTGCAGGTTTGGCGGCCGCCTTCGGCTTGGCTGCTGCACGGGGCGCAGGCTTGGGCGCGGCTTTCGGCGCAACCTTGGCTGGCGCCTTGGCGCTGTTCATCTGACTGATCAACTTGGCCAGCTCGTCGACCTTGGCATTGAGCGCCTTGACCTCATCACGAGAAGGCACTCCCAGGCGGGAAACAGCACTGTTCAAGCGCTTGTCAAAGGCCGCTTCAAGCTCTTCCCAGCGACCTGTCACCTTGCCCCGGGCCTTGTCGACCTTGGACTTGGTTGCATCGACTGAGTCCTTCTTGCCCTTGCTCGCCTTGCCCTTGACGGACTCGACCTGCTTGTCGATCTCGGCCTTGGCTGCCTTCTCGGCCTGTTCACCGTCCTTGATCAGCGTATCGAAGAGCTTGACGCCCTCCTTGCCAACCTTGGCATAAGCGCCCAGTCCAGCCAGCCAGATCTGGCGCGAATAGTTTTCTATGTCGCTGACCCAGCCCGTGTCCTTGTCCTGCTTTTTCTTGCCCGCCATGGAGTGACTCCTCTGTGACTTACTTGCTTTCCATCGACTTGATTGCAGCCTTCAGATCATCCAGCTTAGCAGACAGCTGGTCAACGTCCTTCTTGCTGGGAATACCCATGCGGCTCAGAGCAGAAGCAACGCGTTCGTCGAATACTTCCTCGACCTTGTTCAGGCTGCTGCCAGTGCGGGTCTGGAAGCGCTCACGGATGCTTTCGACCTTGCTGTTGACTCGGCTGGTAGCCGACTCGACCTGGCTGGAGACCAGCTCCTTGCCCTGCTTCTCGACTGCTTCGCCTTCGCTTACCAGTTTCTTGAAGTAGTCAGCACCTTCCTTGCCGGCCTTGGCATAGGCACCCAGGCCTGCCAACCAGATCTGGTGTGCGTAGGTCTTCATGTCAGCGGTAACTGAAGCGGTGTTTTCTTCAACTTTCTTGGCGGTAGATTTGGCCATGGTAGTAGCTCCTCAAATGGATCAAAAGTGGACCGGTTGTCGATCCTTGAAAGCCACGTTACCGATCGGAATTAGAAAACACATACTAAAAGCACAATCAGGCAAGATATTTATCCAGCGCCTTGTCGATCTCTCCCTTGACCATGCCCGCCATGGGCGTGAGCATCAATCCCAGTTTGACGGTCACCCGGATCGTATCCTCCCTGACCTCGATGCAACCGTCTGCGCCGCTGCGCTTGAAGTTCAGATCGTCACCTTCCCAGCTGCATTTGGCGTCCAGCTTCTGTGCCAGCTTGTCTGCCAGCTTCTGCGCACGTACGCGCGCTTCTTCCTTGCCCAGATTGTGCTCGCGGGTGATATCGACAGTAGCCATGGCAGATCTCTCTTGTTGGTTTGAGTGCACATAGCATGCCCCAAAGCCCGGCCAGCGTCATCCCGGACGTGCGACAGGCTGTCCGCCTGAAAAGCCCCGCTCAGACCGAAAAAGTGGTTAGAATGAGGGCTGATTTGCCAGGCAGACGAGCCCATGACAGACGAGCACAAGACAGACCGCACCACGCACTTCGGCTATCAGACGGTCGATGAATCGGAAAAGGCCGCGCGGGTCGCTGACGTATTTCATTCCGTGGCGGCGCGCTATGACCTGATGAACGACCTCATGTCGGGCGGCATCCACCGGCTGTGGAAGCGTTTCACCATAGAACTCTCCGGCGTGCGGCCGGGAAATCGGGTACTGGACATTGCCGGCGGCACGGGCGATCTGGCGCGGAAATTCTCCAAGCTTGTGGGCCCGCAGGGTGAAGTGATCCTGGCCGATATCAACGAGTCCATGCTCAAGGTCGGCCGCGATCGCCTGCTGGACCAGGGCGTGGCCGGCAACGTGCGCTTCGTACAAGCTGATGCCGAGGCGCTCCCCTTCCCGGACAACCATTTCGACTGCATCACCATCGCTTTCGGCCTGCGTAACGTGACCCACAAGGACCGGGCGATCGCCTCCATGTTGCGGGTACTCAAGCCCGGCGGGCGTCTGCTCGTTCTCGAGTTCTCCAAGCCCGGCAACAAGCTGCTGTCCAAGGCCTATGACCAGTATTCCTTCACCCTGCTGCCGTTGATGGGCAAGCTGGTGACCAATGATTCGGAAAGCTACCGCTACCTGGCGGAGTCGATCCGCATGCATCCGGACCAGGAAACCCTCAAGGCCATGATGGAGGAAGCGGGCTTTGCCCGTGTCACCTATCACAACATGACCGGTGGTGTGGTGGCGCTGCACCGGGGTATCAAACCCTGATGTTGACCGGCGCCATGCTCGCCGCCGCCGAGCGCAGCCTGAAGCTGGCCCTCGATCGCGATCCACTCACCGTCAGGCGGCTCGCTGCGCTGGAAGGCAGGACGATTCTGGTACAGGGTCGGGATCCGGCATGGCAGCTCTTCCTCCAACCGGGCGCCGAGGGCATCCGCCTTGCCGCCGAGAGCACGGTCGAACCCGACTCCACCCTGAGCGCACCCAGCGCGCTGCTCGCGAAGTTGCTGGTCAGCAACCAGCGCCAGCGGTTGTTGCAGGACCCGCAGTTGCAGCTCAGCGGTGATACGCAGGTGCTGGTGAGTCTGCAGAACGCCATGGGCGACCTGCGGCTGGACGGCGAAGCCGAACTGGCGCGCTGGATCGGCCCGGTGGCCGCCCACACTATCGGCACGCTGGCACGCAGTGGCTGGCAATGGGGTGGCGAGGCCCGGCAGAGTCTGGAACGCAGTCTGGGCGAATACCTGACCGAAGAGAGTGGCCAGCTGGTGGGCAACGCCGAGGCCCGAGTCCTTGCCGACCAGCTCTATGAAATGCGCCTGGATCTTGATCGCCTGGAAGCCCGGGTACAGCAGCTGAGCACCCACGACCTGGAAGCGGAACCCCCTGAAGAATGAACTCCATTGCCCTGCTGCGCCTGTTTCGCATTCTGCGTATCTTCACCCGCTACCGACTGGACCAGTTGCTGCTGGCCTTCCCCCTGCCCTGGTTTGCCCGCCTGCTGCTGCGACTGGGCCCATGGCGCCTGCGCCCGGCGCCCCGTGACCTGAGCCGCGGGGCGCGCCTGCGCCTGGCCTGCGAGGATCTGGGGCCGGTGTTCGTCAAGTTCGGGCAGATACTGTCCACGCGCCGGGATCTGCTGGCCGATGACATCGCCCTGGAGCTCGCCCGGCTGCAGGACAAGGTCCCGCCCTTCCCGGCTGAGCGCGCCCGTCAACGCATTGAAGAACAACTCGGGCAGTCGATCGACTCGGTGTTCAGCAGCTTCAGCGACGAACCCCTGGCGTCGGCGTCGGTAGCACAGGTGCATGCCGCACGGCTGCATGACGGCAGCGAGGTGGTCGTCAAGGTGATCCGCCCCGGTATTGGCCAGATCATCCACCAGGACATGCAATGGCTGTTCCTGGCCGCCAGGCTGTTGCAACGGGTCTGGGTGGAGGGCCGCCGTCTTCGTCCGGTCGAGGTCGTCAGCGACTATCAGAACACCATCTTCGACGAGCTGGACCTGTACCGGGAGGCGGCCAACGCCTCCCAGCTACGCCGCAATTTCGAAGACTCTCCGCTGCTGTATATCCCCAAAATCTACTGGGACTGGAGCCGGCACAAGGTTCTGGTCATGGAGCGTATCAACGGCTTGCCGGTCACCGACATGGCCGGCCTGCTGGAGCAACGCACCGACATGAAAAAGCTGGCCGAGCGCGGCGTCGAGATCTTTTTTACCCAGGTGTTCCGCGACAGCTTTTTCCACGCCGACATGCATCCCGGCAATATCTTCGTCTCGCGCAGCCATCCCTGGGAGCCGCAATATCTGGCCGTGGATTTCGGCATCGTGGGCAGCCTGACCCCCGAGGACCAGAACTACCTGGCGCGCAACCTGATGGCGTTCTTCAAGCGTGATTACCGTCAGGTGGCACAATTGCACATCGACTCCGGGTGGGTCCCGGCCCATACCCGGGTAAACGAATTCGAAGCAGCCATCCGTAGCGTCTGTGAGCCGATCTTCGAACGCCCGCTCAAGGACATCTCCTTTGGCCAGCTGCTACTGCGCCTGTTCCAGACGGCGCGGCGGTTCAACATGGAAGTACAGCCGCAACTCGTTCTACTGCAAAAGACCCTGCTGAACATCGAGGGGCTAGGACGCCAGCTGTATCCCGAGCTGGACCTCTGGACCACCGGCCAGCCATACCTGGAACGCTGGATGCGCGAGCGCGCCATGCCGGCCCATCAGTTGCGCCACTGGCAGCACCAGCTGGAGCAGGTACCGGCCCTGCTGCACAGCGCCCGCCACGCGCTGAACAACCTGCCCGAGCGCCAGCCCCCGCTGGTTATCCGCTCGGGCAATACCGGGCTGCGCGTGGTCGGCCTCCTGCTGGTCCTGCTCGGAGCGAGCCAACTGGGCGGCGATCCGGGCGTGTGGACCGAGGCGGAACCGACCAGCTGGCTGTTGCTGGCCCTGGGCGGATGGCTGATCCTGCGTCGCGCCTGAGATACATTCCACTGGCGGAACCCGCCCGATAACTGGCACACTTCCAGGCATGACTGAGATGAAACAAAGCACTGACTGGCTCGATTGCGTGAAATGGGGTGCCGATGGCCTGATCCCGGCAATCGCGCAGGATATTCACACCCAGCGCGTATTGATGGTGGCCTGGATGAACCGCGAAGCGCTGCAACTCACTGCCACCGAAGGCCGGGGCATCTACTGGTCGCGCTCGCGCCAGAAGCTCTGGCGCAAGGGCGAGGAGTCCGGCCACGTCCAAGTGCTGCACGAGCTGCGCCTGGATTGCGATGCCGACGTGGTTATCCTGATGGTCGAACAGATCGGCGGCATGGCCTGTCACACGGGCAGGGAGAGCTGCTTTTACCGTGTCCTGCGTGACGGTGAGTGGCAGGCGGTTGACCCGGTCCTCAAGGATCCCGAACAGATTTATGAGCACAAGCATGAATGACACCCTGAGCCGCCTGGCTGCGGTACTGGAGCAGCGCAAACAGGCCAGTGCCGGCGAATCCTACGTCGCCAGCCTGCATGCCAAGGGGCTGAACAAGATTCTCGAGAAGGTCGGCGAGGAATGTACCGAAACGCTGCTCGCCGCCAAGGATTGCGAGCACCGCGAGGACAAATCCGAACTGATCGGGGAAACCGCTGACCTGTGGTTTCACAGCATGGTCATGCTCAGTCATCTGGGTCTTGGCCCCGACGACATACTCAATGAACTGGAACGACGCTTCAATCTGTCGGGCCTGACCGAAAAGGCATCTCGCCAACTGAAATAGGGCTCCGCCCTGGAGGTTTGCAATGGGTTTTGGTGGCATCAGCATATGGCAACTGGCGATCGTCCTGGTGATCGTGATTCTGCTTTTCGGCACCAAACGCCTGAAGGGCGTTGGCAGCGATCTGGGTGAAGCGATCAAGGGCTTTCGCAAGTCGGTCAACACCGAAGACGAGAAGCCCTCGGTGCAGGACAGGACCAGTGGCGAGACCCACGACGTCGAGCCCGAGCGCAAGAAGCAGGAAACACGGTCCGGAGACTGATCGTCCATGTTCGACGTCGGATTCTTCGAGCTGTTGCTCATCGGCATCATCGCCCTGCTGGTACTCGGCCCTGAACGCTTGCCCGGCGCCGTGCGCATGGTCGGGCTGACCATCGGCCGGATCAAGCGCGGCTTTGCCGATGTGAAGTCGCATGTGGAGCGCGAAATAGGTGCGGACGAGATTCGTCAGCAACTCCACAACGAGCGGGTCATGAGCAATCTGGAAAAGCAGGCCAAGCAGGCCGAGCCGCCGGCGTCCAACGTCAAGAGCAACCGTCATCCAGCTGTCACGGAAACCGATCAGACTGCATCTCCAGTAACGGCGTCCAGCCAGACCACCGACTCTCAAGATGCAGACCCCAGTGCCGCTACCCAGCAAGCTCCCCGCAATGACGGATAAACGCTCCCCGAGCCAGCTCGCAGAAGACATGCCCCTGGTCGCCCACCTGACCGAGCTGCGCTCGCGGCTGCTGCGTATCGTGGTGATCTGGCTGCTGATCTTTGCCGGCCTGTTCTATTTTGCCAACGACCTGTACACCTTCATTTCCGAGCCCCTGCGCGTCTTCCTGCCCGAAGGCACCAGCATGATCGCCACGGATGTGGCCTCGCCCTTCCTGACGCCCTTCAAGCTGGCCCTGGTCAGCGCGCTGTTCCTGGCCATGCCCTTTATTCTGCACCAGCTCTGGAGCTTCATTGCCCCAGGCCTGTACAAACACGAAAAACGCCTGGCCATTCCGCTGCTCGCCTCGAGTATCGTGCTGTTCTACTCCGGCATGGCGTTCGCCTATTTCGTGGTCTTCCCCCTGGTGTTCGGCTTTTTCACCAGTACCGCACCGGCGGGCGTGGCGGTGATGACCGACATCAACAAGTACCTGGATTTCGTGCTGACACTGTTCATGGCATTCGGTCTGTCCTTCGAGATTCCGATCGCCACCATCCTGCTGGTGCTGGCCGGCGTGGTCGACGTGGCCAAGCTGAAGGAGATCAGGCCATACGTGGTGGTCGGCTGCTTCGTTATCGGCATGGTCCTGACCCCGCCGGACGTCATTTCCCAGGCGCTGCTGGCCATTCCCATGTGGCTGCTCTACGAACTGGGCATCCTGTTCAGCATGCTGATCAAGAAGCGCAAACTGGCCGAGCAGCCACCGGAAGATCAGCCCGAAGCATGAACCTGGTTCTGCTACGCGACGACGACTTTCCCGCGCTGGACCCGACCGGTGACCGTATTAGCCTGCGCGGTCGACGTCTGCAGCAGCTGCGCCAGGTGCTCAACGCTCAGGTGGGCGACACCCTCAAGGTAGGTCTGCTCAATGGCCTGATGGGCGAGGGCCGCATCCTCGCGATCAACGAGGAGCTGGCCGAGCTGCAGGTGAGCTTCAGCCAGCCGCCACCGGCCAAGCTGCCGTTGACCCTGATACTGGCCATGCCCCGGCCCAAGATGTTCCGCCGGATCCTCCAGCACTGCGCCACCCTCGGCGTGCCCGATATCATTCTGCTCAACAGCTACCGCGTGGAAAAGAGCTTCTGGCAGACGCCCTTCCTGCAGCCCGCGCAGGTTGAGGACAATCTACTGCTCGGGCTCGAGCAGGCGCGCGATACCGTGATGCCGAGGGTGCGGATCGAGAAACGCTTCAAGCCCTTCGTGGAAGATGATCTGCCAACCATCGTGGCCGGCTCGCTTGGACTGGTTGCGCATCCCGGCGATTACCCTGCCTGTCCGAGACAGGTCAGCCAGAACGTCACGCTGGCCATCGGACCGGAGGGCGGCTGGATTCCCTACGAGCTGGAGAAACTGGCAGAGGCCGGGTTGCAGCCGGTGCAGATGGGCGATCGGATACTGCGCGTGGAGACGGCGGTCACAGCGTTGATCGGGCGTCTGTTCTGAATCGGCTCCCGGGGCTAGCGCTCCACTGACCGTGCCGGCAACACCCCTGCATCTGCCCAGCCCGCCCCGAGCCGGACTTCCACATCCCGGGCACCCACCCGCTCGCCGCACTCGGAGCAGACGGTGACCGGCTCCATGACCTTGCCGCAGCCCTTGTGCACATGCACCACCGGGGCGCCGCGCTGGTCCGCCATATGGCGGTCACCCCAGGCGACCAGGGCAAGAATGGCCGGGTGCAGCTCCAGCCCCTTTTCCGTCAATCGATACTCCTCACGCAGGGGCCTTTGCTGGTAGGCCACCCTGGTCAGCACGCCGTACTCCACGAGCTTTTTCAGCCGGGCCGCGAGCAGATGCCGGGTCACGCCCAGACGCCGCTCGAACTCGTCGAAACGCCGGACACCCAGAAAGCAGTCGCGCAGGATCAGCAAGGTCCACTTGTCGCCGATCACGGCCAACGTACGCGCCATGGAACAGGGCTGCTGGTCCAGTTCTTCCCATCGCATGGGTATTCCTCCAGGACAATAAGGGCACAGAATAGCTTGACAGGTTCCAAAATGGAACTGACTATAGCCAAAGTTCCAAAAAAGAACCTTAGAGGCACTTCAAGAGAGGAACCACCATGTCCAGACCCCCTGTTGCCGTTGTCATTGGCGCCGGCGATGCCACCGGCGGTGCGGTTGCACGGCGCTTCGCCCGCGAAGGTTTCACCCTGTGCGTGACCCGCCGCAATGCCGACTCGCTCTCCCCGCTGGTGGATGCGATCCGCGCCGAGGGCGCAGAGGCTTATCCGTTCGGTTGCGATGCGCGCGACGAAGAGCGGGTGATCGAGCTGTTCAATCACATCGAGAGCACTATTGGCGAGATCGAGGTGGTGGTGTTCAATATCGGCGCCAATGTGCGCTTCTCGATTACCGAAACCACCGGGCGCGTCTACCGCAAGGTCTGGGAGATGGCCGCGCTGGCCGGCTTTCTTGCCGGGCGCGAGGCGGCCAGGGTGATGCTGCCGCGCAATCGCGGCACCATCATCCTTACCGGGGCAACCGCTTCCTTGCGTGGCAGCAGCGGATTTGCCGCCTTCGCCAGCGCCAAGTTCGCGCTGCGGGCCCTGGCCCAGAGCATGGCGCGGGAACTGGGCCCGCAGGGCATTCATGTCGCCCATCCGATCATTGACGGCGCTATCGATACGGCGTTCATCCGCGACACCTTTCCCGAACGCTATGCACTCAAGGACGAAGACGGCATCTTGAATCCGGAACATATTGCCGAGCAGTATTGGCAACTGCACTGCCAACCGCGCGACGCCTGGACCCACGAACTGGATCTGCGGCCCTGGATGGAAACCTTTTGACCAACAGCCTGGAGCAACCCACACCATGAGCAAACAGATCGAGTTCTTCTTCGACGTCGGCAGCCCGGCCACCTATCTGGCCTGGACCCAGCTTCCGGCGCTGGCAGCGCGCCACGCTGCCGACCTGGTGTACCGTCCCATGCTACTGGGCGGCGTATTTCAGGCCACCGGCAACCAGTCCCCTGCGACCATTGCCGCCAAGGGTGCCTACACCCGTGACGACTTTCAGCGCTTCGCACGGCGCTACGGCGTGACCCTGAATCACAATCCGTATTTCCCGATCAACACCCTGCAGCTGATGCGCGGGGCCGAGGCGTTGCATGGAACAGACCAGTTTGATGTCTATCTCGGCGCCGTTTTCCAGGCGATATGGGTCGATGAGCAGGACATGAACCAGCCAGACGTGGTTGGACGGGTGCTTGCCGCCGCTGGCCTCGACCCCGCGGCCCTGATGGAGCAACTGGGCGACCCCGAGGTCAAGCAGCGGCTGAAAGAGACCACCGAAGAAGCAGTGCGCCGTGGCGTATTCGGGGCGCCGACGATGTTTGTCGATGGGGAGATGTTTTTTGGTCAGGATCGACTGCAGTTCGTGGAAGAAAAACTCGCCGCTTGCCACTAGATCTCGAGCAGAAAGGTCACCGGGCCGTCGTTGACCAGGTGCACCTGCATGTCAGCACCGAAGCGCCCACTTGCCACCCGGGAGTGAAGCGCGCCGGCACGCTGGAGCAAGTGGTCGTAAAGCGCCGCTGCCTGTTCGGGAGCGGCCGCGGTAGAAAACCCCGGCCGCAGACCCTTGCGCGTATCGGCTGCCAGGGTGAACTGCGAGACCAGCAGCAGACCACCGTCGATATCGCGCAGCGACAGATTCATGCGGCCGGCAGGATCATTGAATACCCGGTAATCAAGCAACCGCTTCAACAGCTTGTCCGCCTTGGCCTCGTCATCACCCGGCTCGACACCGACCAGCACCAGCAGGCCCTGGTCGATCGCACCGACGGTCTCACCGGCCACCTCGACATGCGCTGACCGTACTCTCTGCAGCAAAGCTCTCACCGGTTATTCGACCCGTGGCGCCAGCCCCAGCAATTGCCGTGACATCGTCTCGCTGGCTCTGACCAATGCATCGGCAATGCCGGTTTCGGAGGCGGCATGGCCGGCGTCACGGATAATCTGCAACTCACTGCCAGGCCACTTGTGATGGAGGCTGTAAGCGTTGTCCAGCGGGCAAACCATATCGTAGCGGCCGTGCACGATAATGCCGGGGATATGCTCGATACGGTGCATGTTCTGCAAAAGCTGGTCCGGCGCCAGGAAGCTGTGGTTGACGAAGTAATGGCATTCGATACGCGCAATCGCGTAGGCCCGTCGGGCGTCACTGAAGCGGTCCACGACCTGGGGGCTGGGCCTCAGCGTCGCGCACCGGCCCTCCCAGAGTGACCAGGCCTTGGCCGCGTGCATGCGACAGATCTCATCGTCGCCAGTCAGCCTGCGATAATAGGCGCCGACCATGTCGCCACGCTCGGCCTCCGGAATCATAGAAACGTAATCTTCCCAATAATCCGGGAAGATGTGGCTGGCGCCCTTCTGGTAGAACCATTGGATATCCTGATCCCGACACAGGAAGATGCCGCGCAGGATCATGCCCATGACCCGCTCCGGATGGGCCTGGGCATAGGCAAGCGCCAGCGTGGACCCCCAGGAGCCGCCGAACAGGACCCAGCGCTCGATACCCAGGTGCTCGCGCAGCACCTCCAGGTCAGCGATCAGATGCTGGGTGGTGTTGTTTTCCAGGCTGGCATGGGGGGTGGAGCGTCCCGAGCCACGCTGGTCGAAGGTGATAATGCGATAGACCGAGGGATCGAAAAACCGCCTGCTCAGACTGTCGCAACCGGCACCGGGGCCGCCGTGGATAAACACCACGGGCAATCCCTCGCTCTGCTGCCCGCTCTCGTCGGCATAGAGCACGTGGGGGGCTTGCACCGGTACTTCATGACGAGCGTACGGTTTTATCTCGGGGTACAACAGCTGCATGATGACGGCTCCTGGCCTTGATGGCAGCCCCTGCGGGCTGGTTCCTCGGTAAAGCATGGCAGAGCCACTGCAGTGGCTCTGCCCCCCAACATTACTGACCGCCTATCGATCTGTCACCCGGTTCAGACGCCAAAGGGCTTCACGCCGATCAACACACCGTGCAGCCAGAGGGCGAATGCCATCCAGAATACGAGACCGAGTACCACGGCTATCGCATCCCGGCTGACGCGGCCGACCGGATAAACCACGGCGGCCATGCGGTCACGCCGGCGCGAGACGATATACAGCGGCACCGCCCAGGCCAGGAAGCCACCGAACAGCAGCAGGTCGGCAAGTGTGCCATTGGCCAGCAGATGGGCTATGGCCCAGAACTTTACCCCCAGTAACATCGGGTGCCCGACCCGGGCCTTGATATGGGTATGCGGCACATAGGTCGCTACCAGCAGGACGAACGCGGGTATGGTCAGCAGAGCCGCCAGGTGACGGGTCCAGACCGGAGGAACCCACAGCCAGGTCGGATCCAGACGTGCCTGGCCGTAGCCCCAGACGATCATGATCAGTCCGGCCAGTGCCACCAGTGAATACAGGCCTTTCCATTTACCCAATCCGAGCGTGTCGATTTTCGCCGATCGCCACTGGGGCGCGAACATTCGAGTGGAGTGGACCCCGAGAAACAGCACCAGACCTATCAACAGAACCAGCATCGCAATATCCTTTTTATCGTTGGACGGCCACGTTTCGACCCGGCAATCACTATAACGGGCCGCGTCGTTCTGCGCATCGGATCAACTGTTTCCTCAGAAGCTCGAGCCCGGCTGTTGCAGAAACTCGAGCTCTGCCTGGGTTGAGGGGCGCCCCAGGATCGCGTTGCGGTGCGGGTAACGACCAAAGCGCTCGATGATATCGCGGTGCAGCAATTCGAAGCGCAGATTGTCTTCCAGCCCCGGCTGGTCGAACAGCTCAATGGCCTGACGGTGGATCTCCGCCGACTCGCTATGCATATGCGGCATGTAGAAAAAGCGGCGCTGATGAATATCCACAGCCCTGTCTACCTGAGTGCGTACGGCCTCCTGGGCCAGCACCAGCGCCATTGCATCCTGGGCAAAGGCTTTGGGCGTATTGCGCCAGATGTTGCGCGAGAACTGGTCAAGCACCAGCACCTCGGCCAACCTGCCGGCCGGGGAATCACGCCAATGGGCCAGCTCCCCCCGCGTTGCCTGTCCGTGCACTGCGCCAAACCGCCGAGCGATGCGGCGATCGAGCTCGGTGTCGACTTTCCACCACTGGGAAGGCTCGAGTTCATCGAACCAGAATGTAATGATGTCGTCATATGCCATGATTGGTTTCTCCCTAGCCCCCAGGCCCAATGCCGTGCCCAGATTTTTCCGTCGTCACAAGACCCTAACCATCGCCTGCAGCTTAGCATTGCTGATTATTATGGGCTGGCTATTGCCGGTGACCATCGCTGATCTCTGGGAATGGGGCGCGCAGGTGTCCGGTCATCCGCTGGCAATGCTGGGCATCGTGCTGCTCATGGCCACGCTGATGAGCTTCGGTCTGGCCGGCAGCCTGTGCTTCTGGGTCATCGCGCCGTTTCATCCACCCTGGTTGAGCGTATGCATGCTCCTGGCGGGCAGCCTGGCCGGCGCCGTAGGCGCCTATCGGCTGGGACGGGGGCTGGGCAACAACTGGCGGGCGGGCAAGGTATCCCGCCAGGTCCTGCGCTTGTTGGCCAGGCGCAGCGATGTGCTGACCCAGTGCGCGTTACGCATCATGCCTGGCGTGCCCCATGCTCTGGTCAACCTGGCCGCCGGCGTATTGCACCTGCCGCTACTGGCATTCATCAGCGCCGCAGCGGTTGGCCTGAGCATCAAGTGGACGGCCTACTCCCATGCGGTACACGGCATGGTGTCCGCTTCCCGGGCAGAGGAGGCGCTCGCCCTGGACGCCGTGGCCCCCTTGCTGGTGGTAGGCGTGCTATTGGTGCTGGGCGGCGCCTCGCAACGGGTGTGGATGCGTCGACTGGAGCGCACGGACCAGGCAGATCATGACGAAGGCGACAAGGATGCCAGCTGAACTCATTCACTGGACTCGTGGGTAGGCCATGCCTCTGGAGCACTGTCCTACGGTGCGCTGGACTCTGCAACTGGAGGAGCGCAGCGCCTTGCAGCGTGGCCGCATAAGGGAAAAACGGGAAAGATTACTCGGCCCCGCATTTCGAATAAGTGGTGCTAATTTCTGGGGGAAGGTCAAATGGTGCGGAAAGTTCGGCAGCACCATGCGGTCCATCCTGAGCGTCTGCCATCGCGTTGGAGATAAAACTGTCATCTTTCCGAATTATCTCTCGCCTGCCACCCTTCAGTCATTCGCGGGTTTTTCCGGAAAGAAGATGCTCTTACCAGCACATTCAGCCAACCCAGATCTATTGACTGGCAGTCGCACACGCTCAACCTTCCCGTTGAAGCTCTGCAGCTGGGAAACGGTTAGCGCGCAGTAATTTTCGATCATGGTGAACACAGCTTCGTACTCAGCATGCGCCTGCGGTACCAACGCAAAACCTATCCCACATACTGAACCACCCGAATTGGACATGGTATTCGCTTGCAGCATGACTTCATGCCCAGCTCTCAAACCAATCTCAATATAATTTTTTGCATTTTTCGGCGGAGGCACAGCCATATCGACACGCCGTTTAGTGTCCACTGCCATCCAGTTATTGAGTAATCCGGTTGTTTTTCCACTGCAATTCTGAGCATCAAAATAATTAAATGTCGAGTTACTCAAGTCCGAAATCAAACGTATTTTCGCCACATCAGAGCCAACAGGATCTTGATAACCTCCAGTAGCACAGCCTGCCAACAGGGCAAAAATAAAGCTCACCGAGAATAGTCTTTTAGCTGAGCCATGCATAAAAAATATAAATTTCATACTAACCCTCCGTAGTTATAGATAAAAAGCGGTAAAGTTAAAACTAGTACTCATCTGACCCCATCACCCGCCCGAATTGCATCAATGGCCAAAGTTTAAGCTAACGCACCACCCAGGCGTCGCACTTGAAAATGGGGACATGTTGATTTTTCGGTCAGATCGCGGTGAAAGACGTCCTCTCAAGCAAACACACCTGCCGGCTATGCCCTCGCTGCACAATGTGGTGTGGTTAGTTCGGCAATACCACTCGACCCATCCTGGGCATCTACAACCTCCTTAAAATCAACCTGTCCCCCTTTTTCAATTCTCTGCAATTTCCTATATTTTACAAGGCGCGATCGTTACACTCCCGAAGAATAAAATAATCCAGCCAATCAGGGGTCTTACCAGAAACACGAATGAACACATGAAAGGTATCACAATTATAGCGGTTCAAAGATTTAGTAATGTCGTAGCATTTTTCGCTCATTAGCGCAGCAAACTTTTTTGGCTCTGCGCCTCTTAGTCCGTTAAGACGGGGATCTAAAATCAGGCGATGGCACATCATTGTGGCTACAATATCCGATTCTGGCGAAATTTCCGATATTAACTCCATCGAAAGAGCATGCCGGCCCAACTCGGCATGAATGATTGCGATTTCATCTTGCGTGCTTGAGTCTTTACTCGACCCCACAGTCAGTGCAATAATCCGTTGCTCCAGTAGCTGATCATATTCTTTTGAACCAGCTTCTATTCTTTTAGACAAGGCAAGAAGCGCTACATCATAGGGTATTGACACATTATATTTGAGCTCAGCTTTAAGGAATCCCTCTTGGGCAATACGCGCTGCCTTGCGCAGCAAATCGGTTGAGTACTGGGTTTCAACAATCTGAGCAGCCGCTATATATCCGTAAGCAGCACGAATATATTTTAACCCTTCTGATTCATCGTCCTCGCTCATCTCCTGACTAATATATGCATTTATTAGCGAATCCCCAACAGGATTAGCAGTAGCGTTTAGCTGACCGTCCATTATTCGCGCAACCCCTTCTTTCAATATTGCTGTATGAAAGAAACGACCATTGGTCATTGCCTTGCGATAGTACTCCATTCCTTCAATGGTATTAGTCACAAATGCAGCCTTGCATGAATTTTCAACTAAAGACTTTGTCCATGTCAATTGGTCAACTGAATTATAAAGCGCATAATCGGTATACTCTGGATTCAGCTTCAGATCACTCAAATATCCATAGACAGCCAGACTTTGGTAGTCAGCGCAGCCTTGCTCCAATCGTTGTAGTTGCGTCTCAACATCAAATTTATTTTTGCCATCACTGGCTTGTGACACCAAGGAAATCAGACATAACAGAAAGAAACTCATTATCTGCGCAAGCTTAATTTGCAACACTTTTTGGTATGCCAGCATAGAATTGGTGACCATAAAATCCCTCCTTGCAATAAATCGAGGTCAGTTTTAACTGAACCCGATTACCATCTGGCTGGGATGAGCGATGTGTATCGGCAGCAAGCCATTTTAAAGAGTGCTTATAAATGAGCTAGCTTAGTCCATGCTCTTTACTGGGACCCACCTTGGCATCGATAACCATCGTAGAAGCCAGCGCATCACCCAAGCGTCGCCTGCAGAAAAGCGCAAAAATAATCTCTAGCGGCAATAAAACCATCAATACTAGATTACGTAGCACCGACTGCCACATTCTGCAGTCCTGATAAGTCACCGCATCAATAACAGCCAAACCAAGCAGGCGCTTTCCGATGCTCTGTCCATTTGGCAAAGAGTCCTTGAACAAATAATAGGCGAGCGCCAATCCAACTGGAACGCTGGAGGGCATAATCATCTGGGATTCAATTGCCAATCCAATGACCTTAGGCAGCAAAGAGACCAAAACCCAACAGATCAGCACATCAATCAAGTAGGCGCTGAAACGTTTCTTGTGACCTGCAACAGGTAACGAGTTCTCCATCAATCTAATCCTCCATGATCATGTATTTTTTTACCCGCATGCCACACCATTTAGGTAGGAATCAGACGAATTAATATGTCAGCGCGGCAATCTGCTCGTCAGTCATCTCCCCAGAGTCAGATCAAGGGTTGTCTGGCTGGTCTGGGCGTTGTCCATCTGGTAGCGATGCATCGCTTCGTCACTTGAAAAATAAATCTGTCCCCTTTTTTCCAGTCGGACATCAACTGCGCAGCATTGTTGGGTCAGAAGAGCAGGAGACCTAGGAGAAAAAGCCATAACCGTTAAGTGGCTCACAATAATGACTTTATTTCACTTTGTTTGGGTGAGATTCATTTTTTAATCTGAGATGTAATTGACTATCGGTCCGGATCTACAAACCAGGTATCTGGTCCACAGCAATCGTGATCAACGCCCTCCACAATCCGGACCGAAACGCCCGGCAAAACCCGGGCGGCAGGCAGAAAAGCCTCCGGAGGGACTTCACGATCATGCTCACCAAAATACAAACGACGCTGCACATTTTTTCTCCAAGTGTGTTGGCGTGCCGGGTTGAGGGAGGCAAATAACGGTGTATAACGATGCATCGCAGCCCACAGGTCAATATCCACGGGCGTCGAGACGGCAATAACCTGATCAACTGAAACCACTCGCTCAGCCAGCAATAGAGCCAATACCCCTCCCCCTGAATGCCCTACCACTGTCAGCGAAGTAATCTGCGGCCGCAGGCGCAACCAGCTTTCAAGCCCTGTAGCCATGCTTTGCACCACAAGCTCCGAGTAGCGACCGTAGGTCCACAGTAGGGAGTCGCAGGATTGATCTGCTACCGATGTTAAATAACAGGGGCGACCCAGGTAGAGCGTCGGCCCCGGAACCTTATCCATCCATCCCAACGCCAAAAGACGCTTGGGGGTTGGATCTTCGGAAATAACCCTGCCGCCTGATCGCCAGGGCCGGCCATCGCCCTCAATGAAGACATGAGCGTGTGATCCCGGCATTACGCGCTCATAAGCCTGCAAGATGAACGGACCGCCAGCGATTGCGAGATTATCCAGACCCGATTCACGCGCCTGGGCGTCAGGACGTTCAGATGTCGAGGCACAACTGGTCAGCAGCGCGATGCTTGAGATAAGTGCAAAAAGGGCTGGTCGCAAAACGACCAGTCCTTTGACCGCGCGCTTACTCACACGCACGGCAGATATGTTGCACTGCAGGCAGCGTCAGAAATTCTGACGGAAGCGTACTTCGAGAGAGTATTCATCGTAACGATCATGACCCACCAGGGTTTCTCCGCGCAACGCGATGCTGCGATCGTAATCCATGGCCTTGGTCAGACCCAGCCCAACTCGCCCATAATTGGAGGTCTGGGACGGAGTTGGGCTGTCAAAGACATTGCCCGGCGCACTGACGAACGATGAAGACACCGAGGTGCCGGAGTTCTCGAATTCATGCTCCCAGGCCAGACGCAAATCGCCTGTCAGGCTGTCTGTCACTTGATAGGCCGCCGTGAAACCCAGCTCGGAAACCAGCGAGTCGTAACTACTGTGCCCGACTCGCAATGCGGCCCCGCCCCCTTGTTCGGTAAACCCATCCACCGAGACATCCGTGTAATGCAGATAAGCAAAGGGTTCCAGAATCAGGGCATTCATCGGATAGGACTTGATTACACCGGCCGACAGATTCCAGATATCCCCCTTGGTTTTGCCTTCGACCATACCGAAACCGGTATCACGGTCGGTATCGAAATTCGCCCGGCTGAAGCCCAGATTACCTTCCAGATAAAAATCCTGACCCAGTTCATGGGAAGCATAGGCGGTTATGCCGTAGGTATCAGCCTCGGTACCGCCGCGAACACCGGAAAAATCGGAATCAGAAGTGGCATAGACGATGGCCGCACCGATCTGGGTGGCATCGCTGATGAATTTGTCGACACCAGCCACAAAAGTGTAGGTGGTGGAATCAAAACCGCTGGCCTCTGCGGTATCCTCAAAATCACCGCGGGTATAGATACCACGGATGAAATAGCCCACGTCGCCGCGATCCGCCGAGGCAGCGCCACCCCTGGCATACTGCAAGTGTTCGGTCATATCGGCAGACAGGGCGATGTTGCCATTGGAGTAGTCCATCACATCGATATCGGTAGTGGCCATACCGCTGCGGCGCAAATCTGCCAGACGACCGAGTACGACCCGGCGCACGTTTCGGGCATTGGAAGCCGCAGTTTGCAGCATCTGATTGACCTGGTATTGCGTCAGTTGGCCATATTGCTGTGGGCTACTGATCTGGGAACCGATCTGCTGCAACTCCGTGTTGGTGGACCCGGCGATCGCCGCACAGATCTGGGCCGCGACTCCACTGGCAGAGCCGCAATCGATACCCACTACCGGAACCTGACCTACCGCGATATCCGCAACCAGCTTGGCCAACTCGCCACTGAGCGCTGCCAGGGCAGCTGCGTCGGTATAGACACTGCGCAGGCCGTCGATATCCATCGCGGTGCCGCCGCTGGCCAGCGCCAGTTCCGTGTAGTCCGTTTCCGTTGTGCCATCGGCCGACGCCAGTATGTAGCCCTGTACCTTGGTGATAATGCCTGAGCTGTCCTTCACATAGGCAAAGCCGGTATCGGGATCGCTACCTACTACGGCAATGGCCGTATTGCCGTCCTTGTCGGTGAAGCGCTGGCTTACAACCGCATGGACCACCGTCTTGTATTGCGCAAGCTGACCCTGGATGTAGCTCTTGTCGATCTCCGTCATGCCGGTGGGCAGGTTGTTCAGATCCAGATCAAAGGAGTCATTGTCACGATCCTCGTCTGTGATCAGCATGATCGATGAGCCTGCGGTGGGACGGAACTGAAAATATCGATACAGATAGTCAATAGCCCGGTAGCCATCCTCCGTGCCACCACTGGTCCGTAGCTCAGGGGTGATCGCATCGAACTCGGCGGAGGTACCCCAAAGCGGACTAGTCCCACTGTTGAGATTGAAGTGGCGGTACAACGCACTGCCGGTTTCGCGACCGGCTTCATTGGCGGTTGCTGATTGACCGCTGCTGGCGCCAAAACCCACCAGTCCGAACTGATTGAGGGTGACGTTCTGGTCATTGAGCAGGCTATCGAGGTTCTTTACATAGGTGCCAATGAACGCATTGTGCTCACCTGACATGGAGCCTGATTCATCGATCGCAACAACCATATCCAGCGATGATGCGGCATGCAGCGTGGTACTTGCGACAACGGTACTGATAAGAGTAGCGAGTAGGGTCGGCTTGGGGAAAGTCATGGTTTGTGCTCCGTTTCTTATGATCCGGAGCCTGTAGAGGTTCCGGAATCGTTCCTTTTCCGAAAGACCTTCAACAACAACTGACTACTTCCTACTGCCAGTGACGTCATGTCGGTAGTGCTTCCTGAATACTGTGGCGCTGCGATCTACGTCTGCATGCGGCGGAATCTGTACGCCCTGACCGGGCACCTGAACCGTCCAATACGGGCTCTTGATCTCAAGCTGCCGGCATTTTAGCGCCATGTTGCATTGTTACAACGTCCGTACGAAATCAATCCTGGAATTGTGACTTCGCGCACATTCTTACTCGCTTTTCTGATACAAACGCATTTCGGCAATCTGCGTCCGAGAGGCTAACTTAAGTATTATCAACCCAGGAGACAAACCATGATTAAAGCCAGCGTGATGTACCCCAATAGCCCCAATGCCCGGTTCGATATGCAGTACTACCTGCACTCGCATATGCCGATGGTCACCAGCGCCCTGGGCGCTGCCTGCCTGAAGGCTGAAGTGGAAAAAGGCGTCGCCGGCGGCACGCCGGGAGCGGAGGCCCCCTTTGTGGCCGTCGCCAACCTGTACTTCGAGAGTCTGGAGAGCTTCCAGCAGGCCTTTGCACCCAACGCGAAGAAATTTGCCGAAGACATCCCCAACTACACTGATATCAACGCCCAGGTGCAGATCAGCGAGATTCAGGCGTTCGGCTAAGCGGGACGCCGCAGGCGGCAACCGTCCGGCTACCTCGCAAGATCCGAAAAACCATTCTGGTTGCCCTACCGGGACCAATGACAGGCCCCGGCAGGGAGCGATCCGACCAGGTGATCACCTCAGAGGGAACACCGGCCGACACCTGCGTTGGCCGTCACATGCGCCTTGACCGCACTGGTAGACAGCATCGAATACCGGTAAGGAGGGTTGTAGCTGACCGCAGAACCCGCGCCAGGGCCGGCCAACAGACAATCACTGCCGCCCTGCCAGTTCACATTGTTGAACTGGTTGTTACGCGCATCCCAGAACCCTCTCTGCGGGCTGTAACAGGAAACGATGGGATTTCTGCTGTTCTCGAACACGTTGTTCTCGATACGCACACGGTTACCCATGCGGGTGTTGATGCCGCTGTCGAGAATGCGATTGAAGTAGTTGTTGTAGATATGCGTCTGACCAAAGCGCAGCAGCGGGGTGCGTGAATTGACGTTGCTGAACTGGTTGTAGGCAAAGGTCACACGCCGGTCATAGTTGCTGCTGTCGCTGTGGCCCCAGAGCGATGTCTTCCAGCTGTCGCGGAACACGTTGTAGCTCAGGGTGACCAGGCTCACATCATTCTTGCCATCGACCAGCCCGTCGTAATAGTCCTTGTCGACATTCAACCGATTGTAAAACGTGTTGTGGTCAATCCACACATTGCGTACCGGCCGACTGCCGTCAAGCTCGATGCCATCACCGCTGCCGTCACGCACATAGCGAATGGTCAGATTGCGAACAATGATATTGCTGGCGCCACGAATCATGATCCCGCGCCCATCCAGTACGCCGCGGGTACCTACCCCGATGAGCGACAGATTGGCGGTGTCCTTGATATCGAAGCGGTTGACCGGCGAGTTACCGGCATTGATGGTGCCGTTGATGCGAATCACGGTGCGATGCGCGCTGTTGCGGCGCCAGGCAGACTGGTGATCCGCCAGCGCATTGGCCAGCTCGTTACCGGTACGCACGGTCACCACTGACCCACCGGCGCCACCGGTGGTGCCATTACCCTGCGCGGCAAAACCAATAGGCGCTGCCAGGCAGGCAGTGGACGGCGGTGTTGGCGTCGGCTGGGGAGCCGGGGTAGGTGTGGGACTGGGAGCCGGAGCGGGCGTCGGAGCGGGAGCCGGATTGAAGGCCAGGGCGATACCGGGAACGCCTGTCGTCAGCAGGGCCAGAGCAAGCATGCGAGGTGCAAAATGGGGCAGATTCATGGTGAAGTCTCCGCTGTCATTATTATTCAGCGCGAGGACCGTGAGGCCCTCGGCCTTCCTTTGCGCATGGTCGGTCACCAACTGCGGCGCACTGCAGCGGATTGTCCAGCGAAAAAGGGAGCCGCCCAATCGCCCATTTGCGCTAGATCGGTGCACTCCGGACCAACGGCATACCGCTCGTGTGATCGGCTGCGGCGTGGTCCGTACGCCGATTTCACCAGCACATACCCGAGCATCGATAAAAGGCGAACCATGGGGCTTTCTCCCGTGTCACAGAAATGATGCTGCCCCTTATCTGGCCGGGCGGCACTATCTGACAGGAGACCCACCATGCCCTACGATAAAACCTCGGAGCTGCCCGACAGCGTCAAGGACAACCTGCCCAAACACGCTCAGGAGATCTACAAGTCCGCATTCAACAGTGCCTGGGATCAATATGACGATCCCGAAGACCGGCGCGGCAATGACGACCGGGAAAGTGTCTCCCACAAGGTCGCCTGGTCTGCGGTCAAGGATGAGTACACGAAAAGCGATGGCAAATGGGTCAAGAAAAAATCCTGACCGGTCTGTCCATCCGCGGGCGGGGTCGCCTGGAGGTGCCATCTCGAACTCAGGAAGCGTAAGATCGATGGCACGCCAGGCGGACTGGCGTGCATTCAACCGGAGTATAAACAGATGACCGACCCCACCTACACGCCGCCACGTGTCTGGACCTGGGACGCCGAAAGCGGCGGCAGGTTCGCCAGCATCAACCGGCCCATCGCCGGGCCGACCCATGACAAGGAGCTGCCGGTAGGCAAGCACCCCCTGCAGCTCTATTCGCTGGCTACGCCCAACGGCGTGAAAGTCACCATCATGCTGGAAGAGCTGCTGGCCCAGGGCTTCGAGGGCGCCGAATACGACGCTCATCTGATCCGGATCACCGAGGGCGATCAGTTCGGTAGCGGTTTTGTCGGCGTCAATCCCAATTCCAAGATCCCTGCCCTGCTGGACCGCAGCGCCGATCCGGCCATTCGTGTGTTCGAGTCCGGGGCCATCCTGCTGTACCTGGCGGAGAAGTTCGGTGCGTTCGTTCCCACCGATCCGGCCGGTCGCGCCGAATGTCTTTCCTGGCTGTTCTGGCAGATGGGCAGCGCGCCGATGCTTGGCGGTGGTTTTGGGCATTTCTATGCCTATGCACCGGAAAAGTATGAATACCCGATCAACCGCTATGCGATGGAGGTCAAGCGCCAGCTCGACGTGCTCGATCGGCAACTGGCCAGCCGCGAGTATATCGCCGGTGATCAGTACACGATTGCCGACATGGCTATCTGGCCCTGGTATGGCGCGCTGGTGGACAACAAGGTGTACGAGGCCGCCGAGTTCCTGCAGACCCACACCTACACCAACGTCGTGCGCTGGACCAGACAACTGGAAGAACGCAGCGCCGTGCAGCGCGGCCGCATGGTCAATCGCGCCTGGGGCGACCCCAGCGAGCAATTGCACGAGCGCCACGATGCCAGCGATTTCGAGACCCGTACCCAGGACAAGCTCGACGCCGGCCGCAATAGCTAGCGCTCCCGCTGCGCTGTCCTGTGCCCTGGCTCCAGGGCGCATGACAGCTGGCTCTTGCGCCGTTACAATGCGCGCCTGTCTGACGCCCCCGAGCGGCCGTTCCGTGGCAACGGATCGAACGCCCAGGCCCTCTGCCGGAGACACCGGCCAGGACCCACCATGATTCGCATCAATGAACTGCAGTTACCCCTCGACCATCCGCCGGAAGCCCTGCGCCGCGCCATTCTCGCCAGGCTGAAGATCGCTGATGCCGACCTGACCGACTTTACCGTCTTCAAGCGCAGCTACGATGCGCGCAAGAAGAACAGTGAAATCACCTTCGTCTACATCATCGATGCCCAGCTACGCGATGAGAAGCGGGTGCTTGAGCGCTTCGCCCATGATCGCAACATTCGCCCCGCCCCGGACACCGGCTATTACCCGGTCGCCCAGGCGCCGGCGGCCCTGCAGGAACGCCCCCTGGTCATCGGCTTTGGTCCCTGCGGCCTGTTTGCCGCGCTGACGCTGGCGCAGATGGGCTTCCGTCCGATCGTGCTGGAGCGGGGCAAGGATGTGCGTGCGCGCACCAAGGACACCTGGGCGCTGTGGCGCAACAAGGTGCTCAGCCCCGAGTCCAACGTCCAGTTCGGTGAGGGCGGTGCCGGCCTGTTTTCCGATGGCAAGCTTTACAGCCAGATCAAGGATCCGAAATTCTATGGCCGCAAGGTCATGCACGAGTTCGTGCGCGCCGGTGCGCCCGCCGAGATCATGTACGTCAGCAAGCCGCATATCGGTACCTTCCGCCTGACCGGTGTGGTCTCGGCCATGCGCGAAGAGATTCGCGCCCTCGGCGGCGAGGTGCGTTTCGAGAGCAAGGTCAGCGACTTTCTGATCGAGGATGGACGCATCGTAGGGGTTACCCTGAGCAGTGGCGAGCACCTGCGCAGCCGCTATGTGGTCCTCGCCCTGGGGCACAGCGCGCGGGACACCTTCCGTATGCTGCACGCCCGTGACGTGTATATCGAGGCCAAACCCTTCGCTGTGGGTTTTCGAATCGAGCATCCGCAATCGATGGTCGACAAGGCTCGGCTGGGCAAATATGCCGGCCACCCGGAGCTGGGGGCCGCCGATTACAAGCTGGTACATCACGCCAGGAACGGCCGGGCTGTCTACAGCTTCTGCATGTGCCCGGGCGGCACCGTGGTCGCAGCCACCTCCGAGCCCAATCGCGTGGTGACCAACGGCATGAGCCAATACTCACGCAACGAACGCAATGCCAATGCCGGCATCGTGGTCGGTATAACTCCGGAGCAGGACTTTCCCGGTGGCCCGCTGGCCGGTGTCGAGCTGCAGGAAAAGCTGGAATCGCGTGCCTTCGAACTGGGCGGCCATGATTATTGTGCGCCCGGTCAGCTGGTGGGCGATTTTATCCAGGGCCAGCCGTCGACCGCATTTGGCGAGGTGGAGCCATCCTACAAACCCGGTGTGCTGCTGGGGGATCTTGCTTCGGCCTTGCCCGATTACGTCATCGAAGCCGTGCGCGAAGCCTTGCCTGCCTTCGGCAAACAGATCAGGGGCTTTGATCGTCGCGATGCGATCCTCACCGGCATCGAAACCCGCACCTCTTCACCGATACGGATCAAGCGCGATAACGCGTCGCTGCAGAGCATCAATACACGGGGTTTATATCCGGCCGGCGAAGGTGCCGGTTATGCGGGGGGGATATTGTCCGCTGGCGTAGACGGTATCAAGGTGGCGGAAGCGGTCGCCCTGGCCATGCTGGCGGACGCGGCTGGCGAAGCAGACTGAGTACCTATACGGGAAAGAATACGGGAAAGAAAGCGGACCGGTCAGGATCCCAGGACCCTGACCGGCGGAAGTCGGGCTTTAACCCGCGCTTCGCTGAATGGCTTCACCACCTTCCTCGATATCTTCGCCTGCGCCTTCCAGGGTGTTGCAACCCGCCACACCGAACAGCAGGGCCAGGCACAGCAGAATCGATTTCATTTCCAGGCTCATAACACACTCCTTATCCAACGCTTCAAAGTGAAGATCAGTATCCAACGGCGCCTTCAGAGCAGTCCGCCGGCGTCATTGCTCCTCGTTCCCGCTTCTGTCGCCAATACAACACGGCAGAACCCGGTGCCGATGACATTTGGAGTACCTCAGCGAGCTTCGGTTCAATCTGCTGCCGCAAAAGCGCAACTATTCCCACCGTGCAACAAGCAAAGGGTCGCCTGCCGAGCGCTAGCGCTGCCCGGCTGACGCCGCCTGACCCTCGAACTCGACCCGCACACGCAAGAACCGCGCAAACCGCGGCAGACCCGTGGAAGTCAGGCCGTTGTAGCGGTAGGTGACCCAGCTACCAATAGGTGGCGGCTCGGCCCGGTCAGCCTCGCTCAGCCCGCTACCCAGGCGAAATCGCCTGCCATCTGCGCTTTCGACCTCGAGGGCACCTGTCATCCCGGCGTATTTACCCCGGCCTGCGGTATAACCCACCACCCGCGCCTCGGCATCGGAGTGCAGCTTGTACTTGAGCAAATGGTCGCTGCGCCCGGAGCGGTAGACGGCTGATCCATGGTGGAGCATCAGCCCCTCTCCACCGGCACCCACCACTGCCTCCAGCTTGCGATCAAGCTCTTCGAGCGTGGCCACGCGAAACTGGCGGATGGGCTCCAGCCAGGGCACGGCTGCATCGGTAATCCCGCCCATGGCCTGCACACGCTGATCGAAACTGCCGCCGTGATTCGGCAGATCAAAGACCATGAACTTCACACGCAGCCAGTCTGCGTCATCAGCATGGGTCGAGCGCACTATCGCGCTCACTGCATCGAATTGTCCCCGGCCCATCCATAGCTCCCCCTCCAGCGCCCTGGTCGGCCAGCCGCGGGTGAACCAGTCCGGGGCCTGAATCGGATAGCCGTTGCGGGTCCAGAGCCGCTCACCGTCCCAATGCCCGCGCACCCCGTCGAGCTTTTCGCTGACCCAGTAATCACCGATGGCAACCGAACCGGGGTAGACCTTGGACAGCATGGGCTGGTGCAATGCACCTTCGGAGGCCGCTGTCGCGACGCTCCAGGCAATGAATAAGACGAACCAGAGGCCGTGCAGGCGCATGGAACAACATCCTTGTTGTAATGGAATCAGGGCCAGGATCCGATACTGACCCAGGCATCGGACTCTGCCAACGCCGGATGGCCTGGTTTGTGACTGACTGCGCACCGACAGTGCGCTGCGGCGCGGCAATGTCATGTCATTTACTGCCAATAGATCGGCAGCAGGCCTGTTGCGTAGCGGAAATAGCTGTTTTGCTGACGTGCCAAGGTAGTCAGGGAAGCCGGATTGGCATAAAATTGCGGCCTTGCTTACCCCGCCCCGAAGTTGCGTCTGCCTGCCGCGAATGGTTGTCTTCAAGGAGAATCCAGTTGGATTTAGCTACTCTTATCGGCTTGCTAGGTGCCTTGGGTATTATTGGTTCTGCTGTCGTACTGGGCGCCTCGCCCCTGGTTTTCGTCAACATTCCTTCCTTGCTGATCGTGATTGGCGGCAGTCTGCTGGTGGTACTGGCCAAATTCAGCATCGGCCAGTTTCTCGGCGCCATCAAGGTAGCCGGCCGAGCCTTCAAGTTTCGCCTGCCCGATACCGAAGAAAGCATTGCCGAGCTCGTCGCCCTGTCGACTGTTGCCCGCAAGCAGGGTTTGCTGGCGCTGGAAGACCAGGAAATCAGCAACCCCTTCCTGCAGAGCGGCATTCAACTGCTGATCGATGGCCATCCCCAGGAAACGGTACGCGCGATACTGGACAAGGAACGGCTGCTGACGCTGGACCGTAACCGCTGGGGCGCGAAAGTCTTTACCGCATTGGGTGACGTGGGTCCGGCGATGGGCATGATCGGCACCCTGATCGGCCTGGTGCAGATGCTGTCGAACATGGAAGACCCCAAATCCATCGGTCCGGCCATGGCCGTGGCGCTACTGACCACCCTGTACGGCGCCATGCTGGCAACCATGATCTGCATCCCCATCGCCGACAAGCTCTCGTTGCGCATGACCGAGGAAGCACGCATGCAAAGCCTCTGGATGGACGCGATCCTGGCGATCCAGGAGGGCACCAACCCGCGCGTGGTCGAGCAACTGCTCGCCAGCTACCTGCCTCCCGACAAGCGGGGCAAGGCCGCTGGCGAGACGGAAGGGGCGTAATGGAACTGCCAGAGGAAGAGGACAAACCGGGTATCCCCGCCTGGGTGGTGACCTTCGCCGACCTGATGTCGCTGTTGATGTGCTTTTTCGTGCTGCTGCTGTCCTTCTCCGAAATAGACGCGATGAAGTTCAAACAGATCGCCGGCGAGCTGAGCAAGGCCTTCGGCGTGCAACGCGACGTCCCGGCACTGGAAATCCCCATGGGCACCAGCCCGATCTTCGACAACTTCTCCCCTGGCAAACCCGAGCCCACACCCATCGATCAGGTGCGCCAGCAAACCACCGAGGAGTTGCCGCAACTGGATACCCTGCGCGCGGAGGTGGAGGCCGAGCTGGAGCAGAAAGTGGCCGCCACCACGGAGAAGCAGGTTCAGTTCAACATGCAGGCCATCAAGGACGTGCTTGAGCAGGAACTGACTGAGGGCCGCCTGCAGCTGGAACAGGATCGGAAACGGGTGATCATCCGGATCGAGGAGCGCGGATCCTTCCAGTCGGGCTCGGCCGTCATGACAGAGGATTTCGAGGACATGCTGTTCAAGATCTCCGAGGTACTGAGCCAGTTACCCGGGGAAATTACCGTGGAAGGCCATACCGATGACATTCCGATCAACACCCCCCGCTTCAACTCCAACTGGGACCTGTCGGCGGCCCGCGCCTCGTCGGTAGCCAACGCCCTCCTCGCCACCGGCGCGGTAGAAGCCCAGCGGCTCAAGGTACAGGGCTATGCCGACACCCGGCCGCGCGCCAGCAACGAATGGCCGGAAACCCGCGCCCTCAATCGCCGGGTTGAAATCGTGGTCGATCTGGCCGAAGCCGCAGATCAGTACGAAACGCGCTTGCGGGAGCTGATGGAAGACGATATCGATAACGTCATCGAGAGCATGGACGTGGAGAGTGCACCCTGAACGGGCCGCAGCGTGGTGCGCATTTGCAGCCTCCGGCTGACGCAGAGCCCCACCCGGGGGCTCTGCCAGCCTGAAGAGGCTACGACAGCGCTATTTGAGAAACAGCATTTCGCGGTATTTCGGCAGCGGCCACAGGTTGTCGGCAACCTCCGTTTCCAGGGCATCCACATGGGTACGAACGGTGTCCATCAGCGGTCTGATCTGCTCTGCACAATAGCTCATGTGCGCTTCAACGGAGTCGAAATCGTGCCTGGCGATGGCTGTCGACAGTTCGGCAACAGCCGCCACCATTGCGTTGGTCTCGGCCGCAACCGATTGAGCAACAGACCCGTCCATTTCGATCCCCAGATCCTTCAAGCCACAGTGCGTGCTCGACAGCTCACCCAGATACTGACTGGCAGAGGGATAGATCATCGTTTTCGCCATTTCGATGACCAGCTTTGCTTCCACCTCGATGGACAGAATGTACTGCTCGGCATAGACCTCGAAACGGCTTTCCAACTCGACCGGGGACAGGACCTTGGTTCTCGAAAACAGCTCGCGGACACCCTCATCACGAAGGTAGGGTAGCGCGTCGGCAGTCGTTGGCAGGTTTTTCAAGCCACGTTCTTCAACTGCCATTTTGTGCCACTCGGCCGAATAACCGTCGCCGCCGAACACGACGTTGCCATGCGCCTCCATCAGGCCTTTCAACACCGACAGAACAGCGGCGGCCTTCGCCGTCCCATTATTCAGCTCGGCCTCGAGCTTTGCTGCGATCCATTCCAGCGAGTCAGCCAGAATGGTGTTCATGGCCACCAGTGGCCCGGACACCGACTGGGAAGAGCCTACTGCACGGTACTCGAACCGGTTGCCGGTGAAGGCAAAGGGCGAAGTCCGGTTACGGTCACCCGGATCACGCTCGAATTTGAGAATCTGCGTCAGCCCCAAATCCATCTCGCCGCCCTGGATTGACGAGGCGATCTTGCCGTCCTTGATATCCTGGAACACGTTTTCCAACTGATCGCCCAGGTAGACGGACAGGATGGCTGGCGGCGCCTCGTTGGCACCGAGGCGGTGATCGTTCGACGCCGAGGCGATGACCGCGCGCAACAGCGTTCCGTACTTGTGTACACCGCGGATCACCGCTCCACAGAACAGCAGAAAGTTTAGGTTGTCGTGGGGCGTGCTACCGGGGTCCAGCAGGTTACCCTGGGTAGCATTCCCGACCGACCAGTTGACGTGCTTGCCCGAACCGTTGATGCCGGCAAAGGGTTTCTCATGTAACAGGCACATGAATCCGTGTCGTTTCGCCGTGCTCTTCATCAGCGTCATCATCAGCTGCTGGTGATCGGCAGCGATATTGGCAGACTCGAAATAGGGAGCGATTTCGAACTGGCCTGGGGCAACTTCGTTATGATGAGTCTTGGCCGGGATCCCGAGCCGGTAGAGCTGGTCCTCGAAGTCCTGCATGAAAATCTGCACACGCTCGGGAATGGCCCCGAAGTAATGGTCATCAAACTGCTGCCCCTTGACCGGTGAAGCGCCAAACAGGGTTCGGCCCGCCAGCAGCAGATCCGGACGAGCATTGGCAAAGTTGATATCGACCAGGAAATATTCCTGCTCCGCGCCGCAACTCGAATTCAACGTCGCGATATCGGTCTCACCCATCAACGTCAGTACTTTCCGAGCAGCGCTGTCCATGGCTGCATTGGAGCGCAGCAACGGAATCTTCTTGTCCAGCGCTTCACCCGTCCAGGACATGAACACACTGGGTATCATCAGCGTCGAACCATTGTCCGTATGCATGATGAAAGCCGGGCTGGTGGGGTCCCAGGCCGTGTAACCCCGAGCCGCATTGGTCATGCGCAGGCTGCCGTTCGGGAACGATGAGCCATCGGGCTCACCCTTGATCAGCAGGCTCCCGGAAAATTCCGTTATGGCGTTACCATCGGAATTGGTCAGGATAAAACCGTCGTGTTTCTCTGCCGTGATGTTGGTCATCGGGTAGAAAATATGTGAGAAGAACTTCACGCCCTTGGACAGGGCCCAGCTCTTCATGGCGGCAGCCACAACGTCTGCGACCGCTGGCGCCAATGGCGCACCGGTCTGAACGGTAGTTTTGACCGCCTTGAAAGCGGCCTTGCTGAGCATCTGTTCCATTCTGGCCAGATTGAAGACATCCGTTGCCCAGATATCGTCCAATGACTGCGTAGCCTTCACCGCGATCCGCTGAGGGTTGCTGATCCGTGAAATGGCTGACAGGCGTGATTCATTTCCACTCATTTTCATTCCCTTTTTGTGATGGTTATAGCCCTGTACGATGTCCATCCTTCACCCGTGAGAAGCTCGGTTTCGTCAGCATCGGTTGAGCAGAGAAACGCATGAAGCAGGTCATCACGCTTTCCTAACCCCTGATCCAAGCAATAACCACACCATCATGCTCAATAGCCGGATTTTCGGGCTATCAGCAAGGTTCAGAAAATCTGGTCAGACGCAGCAGTCCCTCTGCCTGTACCACAAGGGTGCGCGCAGACCGGTAAAAAGGCCCAGCTGGCATAAAATGGAGCAGGATAGGGGCAGGCGTGGATCTACCGCTACTTCAGCGGTTATACCGGCGGGGCAGCGCCGCAGGCAGCAGGCGAAAAAAAACCCGCCTGATGGGCGGGTTTTCAGTGGAACGCTACCCTTTCGAATAGCGTCCAGGGCGCTGGATTACTTGCTGGCGCGCTTGCGCTCGTTTTCGCTGAGCAACTTCTTGCGCAGACGGATCGACTTCGGCGTGATTTCCGCCAGCTCGTCGTCCTCGATGAACTCAAGTGCCTGCTCCAGGGTGAAGCGTACCGGCGGAACCAGGGCGATGGTCTCGTCCTTGCCCGACGCGCGCATGTTGTCGAGCTTCTTGCCCTTGGTCGGGTTCACGCCCATGTCGTTGTCACGGCTGTTGATGCCGACCAGCATGCCTTCGTACACCTCGTCACCGTGGCCCAGGAACAGCTTGCCACGTGCCTGCAGGGTTTCCAGCGAGTAGGTCAGCGCCTTACCGGTAGCAACCGATACCAGCACACCGTTCTGGCGACCAAACATCTCGCCCGACTTCATCGGCCCGTAGTGGCTGAAGATGCTGGTAATGATGCCCGAGCCGGAGGTCAGGGTCAGGAACTGGTTGCGGAAGCCGATCAGACCGCGCGCCGGGATGGTGTATTCCAGGCGCACACGGCCCTTGCCATCCGGAACCATGTTGGTCAGGTCGCCCTTGCGCAGACCCATCTGCTCCATCATCGCGCCCTGGTGCTGTTCTTCCAGGTCGATGGTGACGTTCTCGAAGGGCTCGTGCTTCTCGCCATCGACGTTCTTGATGATGACCTCGGGACGGCCTACGGCCATCTCGAAACCTTCACGGCGCATGGTTTCAATCAGTACCGACAGGTGCAGCTCGCCACGACCGGAGACCTTGAACTTGTCGGCGCTGTCGCCTTCTTCCACGCGCAGAGCCACGTTGTACAGCAGTTCCTTGTCCAGACGCTCCTTGATGTTCCGGCTGGTGACGTACTTGCCTTCCTTGCCGCAGAACGGGGAGTCGTTGACCTGGAAGGTCATGCTCACGGTCGGCTCGTCGACGGACAGCGGGGTCATTGCCTCAACGTTGGTCGGGTCACACAGGGTGTCGGAGATGAACAGCTGGTCGAAACCGCTGATGCAGACGATGTCACCGGCAGCAGCCTCGTCAACATCGATGCGGTGCAGGCCGTGGTGACCCATCAGCTTGAGGATACGACCGTTACGGCGCTTGCCTTCGGTATCAATGGCAACAACCGGGGTGTTCTGCTTGACCCGACCACGGGCGATACGGCCAACGCCGATAACACCCAGGAAGCTGTTGTAGTCCAGCGCGGAGATCTGCATCTGGAACGGACCTTCACGGTCAACATTCGGCGCCGGGACGTTATCGACGATCGCCTGGAACAGGGGCGTCAGGTCTTCGGCCAAGTCATCGTGGGCCAGACCGGCAATGCCGTTGATCGCCGAGGCGAACACGATCGGGAAGTCCAGTTGCTCTTCGGTGGCACCCAGGTTGTCGAACAGATCGAACATCTGATCCACTACCCAGTCAGGGCGCGCGCCGGGGCGGTCGACCTTGTTGACTACCACGATCGGACGCAGGCCAGCCTGGAAGGCCTTCTGGGTCACGAAGCGGGTCTGCGGCATCGGGCCGTCAACCGCATCAACCAGCAGCAGCACGGAGTCCACCATCGACATCACGCGCTCGACCTCACCGCCAAAGTCGGCGTGGCCGGGGGTGTCGACGATGTTGATGTGGTGGTCGTTCCAGTTGATGGCCGTGTTCTTGGCCAGAATGGTAATACCGCGCTCTTTTTCCTGGTCGTTGGAGTCCATCAAGCGCTCGGTGTCGAGTTCATTCCGCTCGAGGGTGCCAGACTGGCGCAGAAGCTTGTCGACCAGCGTGGTCTTGCCGTGGTCGACGTGGGCGATGATGGCGATGTTGCGGAGATTCTCGATCACTATGGACATCCTGGGTGGCCAGGCTGTCGCCCGGCTAACTGAAAAAAGAGGTGGGCATTATACAGACCCGCGCGTGACAGTGTATGTTTTTTGTACGAAATGCGGGTTTTACTCGCCCGCGGGTGCAAGAATCACCAAACCAGAGCATTATAGGCCTCGCTGTTTCAAGGCCGGGTTCGTCGGCAGCTGACGCTAGCAGACCGAGCGCACCAAAATGGAACGCATTGGTCTTATCGCGCACCAATACAGGGCGCACTTATTAAGTGCACTCACCCGGCCTACGAGCTGAAAGGCTTGCGGGACGGGCGTTGCAGCCCATGCTCTGAAATGGCACATCTTTTGCTCTTTCGTAATGCAAGCGGAGCGCAGATGTTTTCCGCTCGAATTTAGTAACGCCAGGGCAGATGCCTGGCTAAATGATTCCTTCTGGAGGAAACCATGTCGAAGACAGTTAAACTGATAAAAGAATTTGACGCGAAGTGGGTAGACCTGCGCTTCACTGATACAAAAGGCAAGCAGCAACACGTCACCATGCCCGCTCGCGACGTGAGCGATGACTTCTTCGAAGAAGGCAAGATGTTCGACGGCTCTTCCATTGCCGGCTGGAAGGGCATTGAAGCTTCCGACATGATCCTCATGCCCGATGACAGCACTGCGGTACTGGACCCCTTCACCGAAGAGCCGACCATCATCCTGGTCTGCGACATCATCGAGCCCTCCACCATGCAGGGTTACGAGCGCGATCCGCGCAGCATCGCTCGCCGCGCCGAGGAATACCTGAAGTCCACCGGCATTGGCGACACCGTGTTCGTCGGCCCGGAGCCCGAGTTCTTCGTATTCGACGAAGTCAAATTCAAGTCCGACATCTCCGGCTCCATGTTCAAGATCTTCTCCGAACAGGCTTCCTGGAACACCGATGCCGACTACGAAACCGGTAACAAGGGTCACCGTCCTGGCGTCAAGGGTGGTTACTTCCCCGTTCCGCCGGTCGACCATGACCACGAAATCCGTACTGCCATGTGTAATGCCATGGAAGAAATGGGCCTGACCATCGAAGTGCATCACCACGAAGTGGCGACTGCCGGCCAGAACGAAATCGGCGTCCTGTTCAACACCCTGGTTGCCAAGGCTGACGAAGTACAGACCCTGAAGTACTGCGTACACAACGTTGCCGATGCCTTCGGCAAGACCGCTACCTTCATGCCCAAGCCCCTGTATGGCGACAACGGCTCCGGTATGCACGTGCACATGTCCATCTCCAAGGACGGCAAGAACACCTTCGCTGGCGAAGGCTATTCCGGCCTGTCCGATACTGCCCTGTTCTTCATTGGCGGTATCATCAAGCACGGCAAGGCACTGAACGCGTTCACCAACCCGTCTACCAACTCCTACAAGCGTCTGGTACCCGGCTTCGAAGCCCCGGTCATGCTGGCCTACTCGGCCCGCAACCGTTCTGCCTCGATCCGTATTCCGTATGTGTCCAGCCCCAAGGCTCGCCGTATTGAAGCGCGCTTCCCTGATCCGGCTGCCAACCCCTACCTGTGCTTCGCAGCACTGCTGATGGCTGGCCTGGACGGTATCCAGAACAAGATCCACCCTGGCGATGCGGCCGACAAGAACCTGTACGACCTGCCGCCCGAAGAAGCGGATCAGATCCCACAGGTGTGCGGCAGCCTGAAGGAGGCCCTGGAGTCTCTGACAGCTGATCGCGAGTTCCTGACCAAAGGTGGCGTTTTCACCGACGATCTGATCGATGCCTACATCGAGCTGAAAGCTGCTGAAGAGATCAAGGTACGCACCTTCGTTCACCCGCTCGAGTACGATCTGTACTACAGCGTCTGAACCCGGTGTCATAACTGCGGTCAAAAAAGGGTGCCTTTCAGGCGCCCTTTTTTTTCGCCCGTCTGCACACACTTGCCAGAACCGCAACCAGGTGCAAGGCTTGAGGTTCGACTCACAGGAGTGACAACCATGCTGCGACCCCTTTTGTGCCACACCCTTGGCATTCTCCTTATCGCACTGGCCGGCCTCGCCCATGCCCAGATCTACAAATGGACTGATGACCAGGGCAATACCATCTATTCCGATCAGCCCCATCCGAATTCGAGCCAGGTTGAACTGCCCCCCACCAACACGCTGGAAACCAACGTGCCGCAGATGCCTGCCAGCCAGACAGGCTCCTCGAGCCAGAACTCCGATCGCCAGGGCCAGCTGAGCAACGGCTATAACACGCTGCAGATCACCAGCCCCGGGGATGACGAAGCCATACGCGCCAATGATGGCAATGTTACCCTGGTCATCAACACCGAGCCGCCCCTCTCACCGGGCCATATCCTGCGCGCCAGCGTCGATGGTCAGTTGCGCCAGGAGGCCGTGGCCGGCAATGGCCAGTCGACCCAGCGCCTGACACTCAGTGAACTGGACCGCGGCTCGCACGATATTGTGGCAGTGGTGACCAACACCCGGGGTGAAGAAGTCGACCGCAGCCCCGGTATCACTGTTCACGTGCAGCGCACCTCGGTACTGCAGCCCGGCCGCACCGGCCCCAATGCCGCCCCCCAGGCGCCAGGCGTGCCCACGGCGGGCAATCCGGCACCCTGAAGGGCTTCCCGGCTCCCGATGCTGACGTAGCGCACCAATTGGGTGCATACTCACCATTGTTGCGCCGGATTTCGTGCACGCCCCTGCCCGACCCCCGGGCAGGGTCAACTGCGTGGCGGAAATGCCTCTGATCCGGGCCAGTCCTTGCGACCGTCCCGCACTTCCCCCGCAAGGCCCTGTTAGAGCGGCTCCTCCGCTCTCTGCCCGCCCCCGCAACAGCGTACCCAATAGTGTCTTTACGGACAGACGACCGCCCGTGAGCGAACCACATCATTTACGCCCTGTATTGGTTCGCTTCTTGCAACTGTCTGCACAAACCACGGGATTCCTTATGTTGCCTGACCGTTTTCTACGCCAGATCTTCGACAACCTGACCACCGCAGTCCTGCTGCTGGATGATCATCTGTGTCTGCGCTATATGAATCCGGCAGCGGAAATCCTCCTGGAAGTCAGTGGCCAGCGCGTATCACAGCAGCCGATCGGTGAATTGTTCAATGACAGCCGCAGCGCCCTGGAGTCCTTCCAGCAAGCCGTGCTCGACGGCAACCCCTTTACCAAGCGCGAAGCGCAACTGGACCTGAACAACGGCCACAGCCTGATGGTCGATTACTCGGTCACCCCCATGGTCAGTGCTGATGTGCACTGGCTATTGCTCGAGCTGCACCCCCGTGACCGGCTGCTACGCATTACCAAGGAAGAAGCGCAGCTCTCCAAGCAGGAAGTGACCAAGGTGCTGGTGCGTGGCCTGGCCCACGAGATCAAGAATCCGCTGGGCGGCATCCGTGGCGCAGCGCAACTGCTGGCGCGCCAGCTGCCGGAAGAATCCCTGCGCGATTACACCGACGTGATCATCGAAGAGGCAGACCGCCTGCGCAATCTGGTTGACCGCATGCTCGGCCCCTATCGCCCGCCCAATCTGCAGCCGCTGAATATTCACGAGATCACCGAAAGGGTCTACAGCCTGGTCGAGGCCGAAACCCAGCGGGAGCTGACGTTGCGGCGCGACTACGATCCGAGCATCCCGGAGATCATGGCCGATCGCGAACAGCTGATTCAGGCCCTGCTCAACATCGTGCGCAACGCGATGCAGGCCATCGCCGAACAGGGCGGGCTGCAGAAGGGGCGTATCACCCTGCGCACCCGTGCGTTGCGCCAGTTCACCATTGGCCAGATACGCCACCGCCTGGTCTGCCGCGTGCAGGTTATCGACAACGGCCCCGGCATTCCCAGCGACATCGTCGACAGCATTTTCTACCCCATGGTCAGCGGCCGCCCGGAGGGCACGGGTCTGGGCCTTTCCATCACGCAGAACATCATCAGCCAGCATCAGGGTCTGATCGAATGCGAGAGCAAGCCTGGCCGCACCGTATTCACCCTGTTCCTACCACTGGAACCCGTACCGGGAGACAAAACCCATGAGCCGAACTGAAAACGTCTGGATCGTCGATGACGACCGTTCGATACGCTGGGTACTGGAGAAGGCACTCCAGCAGGAAGGCATGGAGTCGGTCAGTTTCGATAATGCCGACGCCGCCCTTGCCCGCCTGCAGCGCGAACAACCGGACGTCCTGATCAGTGACATACGCATGCCCGGCACCAGCGGCCTGGAGCTGCTGTCCACGCTCAGGGAACGGCTGCCGAAGCTGCCCGTGATCATCATGACCGCCCACTCGGACCTGGACAGCGCCGTAGCCTCCTACCAGGGTGGCGCCTTCGAATACCTGCCCAAGCCGTTCGATGTGGACGAAGCCGTGGCGCTGGTACGTCGCGCCCTCGCCCACAGCCGCGAGCAGGAGGGCCAGGGCCCGGAAGTCAGCGATGCCCGCACCCCGGAAATCATCGGCGAAGCGCCGGCCATGCAGGAAGTCTTCCGCGCCATTGGCAGGCTCTCGCACTCCAACATCACCGTACTGATCAATGGCGAGTCCGGTACCGGCAAGGAGCTGGTCGCCCACGCCCTGCACCGCCACAGCCCCCGCGCCCGCAACCCGTTTATCGCCCTGAACATGGCCGCCATACCCAAGGATCTGATGGAGTCGGAACTGTTCGGTCACGAGAAAGGCGCCTTTACCGGCGCCGCCGTACAGCGACGCGGCCGCTTCGAACAGGCCGACGGCGGCACGCTGTTTCTCGACGAAATCGGCGACATGCCAGCGGAAACCCAGACCCGTCTGCTGCGCGTTCTCGCTGACGGCGAGTTCTACCGTGTCGGCGGCCATGTACCGATCAAGGTCGACGTGCGCATCATCGCTGCCACCCACCAGAATCTCGAAGACCTGGTGCAGGCCGGCAACTTCCGCGAAGACCTCTTCCACCGGCTCAACGTGATACGGATTCATATTCCCAAGCTGGCCGAACGCCGCGAAGACATCCCCGCCCTCGCCCAGCACTTCCTCGCTCGAGCGGCTCAGGAACTAGCCGTCGAACCCAAGGTACTCAAGCCGGCCACCCGCGATTATCTGCGCAGCCTGCCCTGGCCCGGCAACGTCCGCCAACTGGAGAACACCTGTCGCTGGATCACCGTGATGGCCTCCAGCCGCGAAGTCCTGGTCGAGGACCTGCCCCCGGAAATGCTCACACAGCACCAGGACGGTGCAGCCGATGGCCATTGGGAGCAGAGTTTGCGCATCTGGGCCGACCAGGAACTGGACCGCGGGGTCACCAGCCTGCTGGAAACGGCCGTGCCTGCCTTCGAGCGCATCATGATCGAAACCGCCCTCAAGCACACCGCCGGCAGACGCCGCGACGCCGCGCAGTTACTGGGCTGGGGCCGTAACACCCTGACCCGCAAGATCAAGGAACTGGGCATGAATATCGACGGCCATGACGAGGATGATGCCGAATAAATTCGGCATCTCGCAGTTCTGGCACGCTTGATGCTTTAGTAACTATGGGTGTATTTGGGGTGACTCCGGTTCAGGCAGGCTGGAGTCGCCTTTTTTTATGGGCGAAGGGAAACAAGCTGCAAGCTGCAAGCTGCAAGCTGCAAGCGAATCAGTATCGAGCCCGTTCAAGCACCATCAACAACCTCCTCCGAAATATCGAAGTCCACATTTACTCGGTCAACTTGAAGCTTGTCGCTTGAAGCTTGTAGCTGCGGGCGCCTAAACTCCCCGCTTCAAAACCCAGAGCCCAAGCGCCCGCCATGTTCCACATCGCCCTGCTCGAACCGGAAATCCCGCCCAATACCGGCAACATCATCCGTCTGTGCGCCAATACCGGCTGCCAGTTGCATCTGATCGAGCCATTGGGGTTCGAGCTGGATGACAAGCGTCTGCGCCGCGCGGGGCTGGATTATCACGAGTTTGCTGCGGTAAAGACCCACGCGAATCTGGAGGCCTGCCTGGCAGCCGTGCAGCCACAGCGGGTGTTTGCACTGAGCACCAAGGGCACGCGCAACTTCAGTGAGGTGGCGTTCGCGCCGGGGGATCTGTTTCTGTTCGGTCCCGAGAGCCGCGGCTTGCCGGCTGCCGTTCGCGAGAGCCTGCCGCAGGATCAGGTGCTGCGGATTCCGATGCGGCCAGACAGCCGCAGCCTGAACCTGTCGAACAGCGCTGCGGTGCTGATATTCGAAGCCTGGCGCCAGCAGGGGTATGAGGGCGCCATTTAAGCTGCAAGCTGCAAGCTGCAAGCTGCAAGCTGCAAGCTGCAAGCTGCAAGCTGCAAGCTGCAAGCTGCAAGCTGCAAGCGTAGTCAGTCTGGCCGTTGCGCTATGCCAGTCAACGAATTTCTTTCGGCCATAACGCAATACTTCCTATCAACCGGAACTGCTTGCCGCTTGCCGCTTGTAGCTTGTCGCTTGCCGCTGGGTGTTAGCGTACTTCCACAACCACCTTGCCCACGGCCTTGCGTGAGGTGAGGATGTTCAGGGCGTCTTCGTACTGGTCCAGACGGAATTTTTCCGAGACCAGCGGCTTGAGCTTGCCCTCGCTGAACCAGGCAAACAGCTCCTCGAAGTTTTCCCGGTTGGTCTGTGGTTCACGGGCAGCGAAGGCGCCCCAGAATACACCGACAATCGATGAGCCCTTGAGCAGCGCCAGGTTGACCGGAAATTCTGGAATACGGCCACTGGCAAAACCGACGACCAGCAGACGGCCCTTCCAGTTGATCGAGCGCACGGCCTGGTCGAACAGGTCACCACCGACCGGATCATAGATCACGTCCGCGCCCTGGCCCTTGGTCAGCTCCTTGACCGCATCCTTGAGGCTGACTTCGGTGTAGTTGATCAGCTCGTCAGCGCCAGCGGCGCGCGCCACTTCAAGCTTCTCGGCGCTGGAGGCCGCGGCGATAACGCGTGCACCCATGGCCTTGCCGATTTCAACCGCGGCCAGGCCCACCCCACCGGACGCACCCAGGACCAGCAGCGTCTCGCCGGGCTTGAGGTCAGCGCGTTGCTTGAGCGCGTGCATGGAGGTGCCGTAGGTCATGCTGAAGCCGGCGGCAGTCACGAAATCCATGTTCTTGGGAATCGGCAGGATGCGCGAGGCGTCGACTGCAATCTTTTCAGCAAAGCTGCCGTAACCGGTCAGACCCATGACGCGGTCGCCCGGCTTGAGGTGGCTGACCTTGTCACCGACGCTGGCGATCACGCCCGCGGCTTCACCGCCCGGAGAAAACGGAAACGGCGGCTTGATCTGGTATTTGCCCTCGATGATCAGCGTGTCGGGAAAGTTGACCCCTGCGGCGTGGATGTCCAGCACCACTTCATTGGCCTTGGCTACGGGGTCGGTGGTTTCTTCCAGTACCAGGCTGCTGGCGGGACCAAATTCTTTGCACAATACGGCTTTCATGATGACTCCATTATCAGATTTTCAGACAGTCTAGTCGCAAGCGGGGCAACCGGGTCAATGACCATGCCCTTGATTGATTGCCGTTCATAAGATCCGTCGCGGCGCCGGTTGGCTGGCGGTCCGGCCTCGGCTATCCTGTGGCCAACCAATAGGAGTCTAATCCATGCGTACGCTTTTCGCCCTGCCCCTGCTGCTGAGTCTGTTCGCCGTATCACCGGTCCAGGCCGAGGATGCCCCCGCAGCGCCCAGCGCCCAGTACGTGGAACTCAGCCCGTCGTTCGTCGGCACTGTCGGCCCCGGGCCGAAAATCCAGTACATGAAGGTGGATGTGGCCTTGCGCGCCAACGACCCGGCCGCGGTTCCGCGCATCGAGTACCACGACCCGTTGATCCGCAACACGCTGGTCAGTCTGTTTGGCCATGAGACGCTGGAAAGCGTGGCCACCCTGGAGGGCAAGGAGGCCTTGCGCGCCAAGGCGCTGGCAGCAGTACAGGAAGTGCTCGAGGAAGAGGAAGGCAAACCGCTGGTCGACGACCTGCTGTTCACCAATCTGGTCACCCAATAGGGTTCCGGCGCCAGCCGACCCGAGGTCGGGCTGGCTGGCAATGGCTCTGTCAGTCGTCGATGCCCTGACTCAGGTAGTTGGCCACATAGGTATCAAAATCCACTTCGTCAGCCGCTTCGATGGCCTGTTGTTCGGCCAGGGAGGCGGCGGCTTCTGCCTGATAGGCCGCCAGGGTCGCCGGATCCAGTGGGCGGTCGGCGAAATGGGCGCGGTGTGCCCGCGACTGCTCCAGTGCGAAGCGGAAGAAGCTGTTGTCGTGCCCGGCAATGGCTTCGAGCACCCGTGCCGAAGGGGTCAGCGACGGGTCGGCCAGCTTGGCGCGCTGCGCGGCCAGACTCTGGCTGTAGGCCTGGGTAGCGTGCATGCCATCAAGCAGGACCGCGCACTCGCCAATGCGACCCAGCAGATCTTCGCCCCAGCTGACCAGGCTGCGACTTTCGCCGCCGTCGGACAGCTGCAGGCCGGGCTCGCGCCCCCTTTTGACCGCCAGCGCGAAGTTGTCTCCGGTTTCGGTGCAACCCGCCTCGGTCAGCGGTGGACTCTCGTGCAGCGCGCAGTAGAGCAGAAAGCTGTCGAGGAACCGCGCCGTGGCGGGCTCGATGCCCAGCGGTACAAAGGGGTCGATGTCCATGCAACGGACCTCGATATATTCCACGCCGCGTGAGGCCAGCGCGTGGACCGGCTTTTCGCCACTGCGAGTGACCCGCTTGGGGCGAATCGGGCTGTAGAACTCGTTCTCGATCTGCAGCAGATTGGTATTGAGCTGCTGCCACTGGCCATTGCTGTCGTGGGTGCCCATCTGATCGTAGGCCGCAAAGGGCAGACCGATGGCCTCCTGCATGCTTTGAATGTAGCTGTCCAGAGTGTTGTAGCAGACATTCAGACCGGACTGGGCATTGTTGTTGTAACCCAGGTCGCTCATGCGCAGGCTGGTTGCATGGGGCAGATACAGGGTGTTGTCGCCCAGCTTGTCCAGCTTGTGATCACGGCCCTGCAGGAAGGTCGCGCACACGGCCGGCGAGGCACCGAACAGGTACATCAGCAGCCAGGCGTAACGGCGGAAGTTGCGGATCATCGCCATGTATCGATCGGACTGGTAATCCTGTGCCGAGCGCGGGTCGCCTGCATGCTGCTGTAACGTCGCCCACAGACTCGGCGGCAGCGAAAAATTGTAATGGATGCCGGCGATGCACTGCATTGCCTTGCCATAGCGAATCGCCAGGCCGCGGCGATAGACGTTCTTCAGCGTGCCAACATTGGACGTGCCGTACCAGGCGATCGGGATATCTGCGTCGGCAGGCAGCCTGCAGGGCATGGACTCGGTCCACAGCAGCTCGTCACCCAGTTGCCCATAGACGAACCGGTGAGTCATGTCGAGGCTGTCGAACAGGCTATCGAGGCGCGTGTTGACCGGCGTAATCAGCTCGATCAGCGCCTCCGAGTAATCGGTGGTAATGCTGGGATGGGTCAGGGCCGAGCCCAGCGCGGACGGGTGCGGCGTGCGGGCCAGGGTACCGTCAGGCGTGGTGCGCAGGCTTTCCTTTTCGATGCCGTGGCGGCACTCCCGCAGATCTGCGCGGCCGGCCGTGCTGGATAGCAGATCGAGAATATCTTTGAATGCTGGTGACAAGGTTGTCACTCCTTAGCCGTACGAGCCGCTGCGCGGGGCGCAAGGCGTGCTGTTGATAACCCGGATCAGATCCGTGCGAAGGTGCCCAGGGCCTTGGCCACCAGGGCGCCATCCTGTCGGATCTCTCCGTCCACCACGACCGTGCGGGTGCCGGCGTGTACGACCGTACCAACGCATTCCAGTTCACCACCGACCACCGCGCGTGTGTAGTTGATCTTGCATTCCACTGTAGCAGTGGATTCGTGCGGCTCCAGCACACTGAAGGCCGCAGCGCCCATGGCCGAATCCAGCAGCGAGAAGATCACCCCGCCGTGCACCCGCGCAGTCGAATTGAAATGATCCTCACGGATCGGGAGCGTCAGCGTACAGGTGCCGACCTCGATGGATTTGAACTCGAGACCGAGCATCCGGGTAAAGGCGCTCATGCGGTTCAGTGACGGGTGTGGGCTCATGGTCAGCGCTTCTTCAGATCTTTGGCATTGGCAAACAGGTTGGCAAAGGTACCACCGGCGGCTGGCTGCGCACCAGCACCGGCGTTCTGGCCCCGCCCCTGCGCATTGTTTTTGGCACGATCACCCTGCCCCCGCGCCGGCCGTGCGCCGTCGTTGGTGCGGGTCTGGGCCGCTGCGCCCGGCTCGTCGTCCATGCGCATACTCAGACTGATGCGCTGGCGCGGGATATCGACCTCCATCACCTTGACGCGCACGACATCGCCCGCCTTGACCACATCGCGGGGGTCCTTGACGAACTGGTGGGCGAGCATGGAGATATGCACCAGTCCGTCCTGGTGCACGCCGATATCGACGAAGGCGCCAAAGTTGGCGACGTTGCTCACCACGCCCTCCAGCTGCATGCCCGGCTTGAGATCACGGATGGTCTCTACCCCTTCCTGGAACGCCGCAGCCTTGAACTCGGGGCGTGGATCACGACCGGGCTTGTCCAGCTCGAGCAGAATGTCGGTAATGGTGGGCACGCCGAAGTGGGCGTCAGTGAAATGCTTCGGGTCGAGCTTGCGCAGAAAGGCCGAGTCGCCAATCAGGCTACGCACATCGCGGCCGGTGGTTTCGGCAATGCGCTCGACCAGCGGATAGGCCTCGGGGTGCACCGCCGAGGCGTCCAGCGGATTGTCGCCGCTCATGACCCGCAGAAAGCCCGCCGCCTGCTCGAAGGTCTTGTCACCCAGGCGCGCCACCTTGAGCAGCTCGCGGCGGCTGCCGAAGGCGCCGTGCTGGTCGCGGTAGTCGACAATGTTCTGGGCAATGGTCGGATTCAGCCCGGACACCCGGGTCAGCAGCGGCGCCGATGCGGTGTTGAGATCCACGCCGACTGCGTTCACGCAGTCTTCGACCACCGCGTTCAGGCTGCGCGCCAGTTTTACCTGGGACACGTCATGCTGGTACTGGCCGACACCGATGGCCTTGGGTTCGATCTTCACCAGCTCGGCCAGGGGATCCTGCAGACGCCGACCGATCGAGACCGCGCCGCGATAGGTCACGTCCAGATCCGGGAATTCCTTGGCAGCCAGTTCGGAAGCCGAATACACCGAGGCGCCCGCCTCCGAGACCATGATCTTCTGCATGGGCAGTTGCGGGCAGAGCTTGATCAGTTCGCCCGCCAGCTTGTCACTCTCCCGCGAGGCAGTGCCATTACCGATGGCCAGCAGGGTCACGCTGTGCTTTTTACACAAGGCTGCCAACACGGCCAGGGACTCCTGCCATTGATTGCGCGGCGCATGGGGGAAGATGGTGGTGTAATCGACCAGCTTGCCGGTCGCATCCACCACCACCACCTTGACCCCGGTACGCAGACCCGGGTCCAGCGCCAGGGTCACCCGCGGGCCGGCTGGAGCCGAAAGCAGCAGATCCTTGAGGTTGCTGGCAAACACACGAATGGCCTCGTCCTCGGCGCTTTCGCGCAGATCACCGAGCAGTTCGGTCTCCAGCTGGCCGAGCAGCTTCACCCGCCAGGTCCAGCGCACCACTTCAGCCAGCCAGCGATCGCCGGGGCGTCCCTGGTCGCGAATCTCCACCGCCTGAGCAATCATGCCTTCGCAGGGATGCGGCGCGCTGGCCGGCCGCTCCGGGTCACCCAGCTCTAGGGCAATGCTCAGGATGCCTTCATTGCGCCCGCGCAGGATAGCCAGCGCGCGGTGGGACGGAACCTTGCGCAGATCCTCGGCATACTCGAAATAATCCCGAAATTTGGCCCCTTCTTCCTCCTTGCCCGGCACCAGCTTCGACACCACCTTGCCATCCTGGCGCAATGCCTCGCGCAGTCGCTCCAGCAGGCTGGCCTGTTCGCTGAAGCGCTCCATGAGGATGTACTTGGCGCCATCGAGGGCAGCCTTCACGTCGGCCACGCCCTTGTCGGCATCCACATAGGCAGCGGCCTCCTGCTCGGGGACCTGTGAAGGATCTGCATAAAGCGCCTCTGCCAACGGCCCAAGGCCCGCTTCCAGGGCGATCTGGCCCTTGGTCCGGCGCTTGGGCTTGTAGGGCAGATACAGGTCCTCCAGGCGCGTCTTGCTGTCTGCGCCACGAATATCGCGCTCGAGCTCCGGACTGAGCTTGCCCTGCTCGTCGATACTGGCAAGAATGGTGGCGCGGCGATCCTCGAGCTCGCGCAGATAGCGCAGACGCTCCTCCAGATAACGCAGTTGTGTATCATCCAGACTACCGGTCACTTCCTTGCGATAACGGGCGATGAACGGCACGCTGGCACCTTCATCCAGCAGTCTCACGGTCGCATCGACCTGCTCGGGTCGGACAGCCAGCTCGGTGGCGATGCGCGAGGCGATAGATTCCATGGGCGAGTTTTCCGGGTCAGTTTTACAAGCCGCGCAGTATAACCGAGAGAGTCACCCGGGTGGCGAATCCGCCACGGAGACCGTGGGTAAGGTGCAAGGAAAAAACTTGTACAAAAGAAACCTCTTGTAACAATGCCTGAACCCGCGAACACACGGGTTCAGACACAATAACCACGAACAGACCAAGGGTGGAGCCGGTATGACCAGTGAAGGTGAAAAGATCCTGATTGTTGACGACGACGTGCGTCTGCGCCGTCTGCTCGAACGCTTCCTGACTGAACAGGGCTATCGCGTGCGGGCCGTCGAGAACACCGAACAGATGGACCGTCTGCTCGCCCGCGAGCTCTACTCCCTCATTGTGCTCGACCTCATGCTCCCCGGCGAAGATGGCCTGACTGCCTGCAAGCGCCTGCGCGACCAGGAGAACAAGACGCCGATCATCATGCTCACGGCCAAGGGCGACGAAGCCAGCCGGATTCTCGGGCTGGAACAGGGCGCCGATGACTATCTGCCCAAACCCTTCAATCCCCGTGAACTGGTTGCCCGCATCAAGGCGGTCCTGCGTCGCCAGGCCCCTCAGGTGCCAGGTGCCCCCGGCGGCGAAGACGAAGAGGTCAGTTTTGGCGAGTTCGTGCTCAGCCTGGCGACCCGCGAGCTGCGCCGTGGCGAAGAAATCCACATGCTGACCACCGGTGAATTCGCGGTCCTCAAGGCCCTGGTGCAACACCCGCGCGAGCCGCTGACCCGCGACAAGCTGATGCAACTGGCCCGTGGCCGTGAGTGGGACGCCCTGGAACGCTCGATCGACGTGCAGATCTCGCGCCTGCGCCGCATGCTTGAACCCGATCCCTCCAAGCCACGCTACATCCAGACCGTCTGGGGTGTGGGCTACGTCTTTGTTCCGGACGGCAAGCCTTCGTGAAAGGGGGTCCGGGCTGGCATCCATTACTGCCACGCAGTTTCTTTGCCCGCACGATCACCCTGGTACTGCTGGTAACGCTGTTCTCGAAAATCCTGACCATGCTGTATCTGCTGGCCAACGAGGACCTGTTGGTCGACCGCCAGTACAGCCACGGTACTGCCATGCTGGTGACCTCCTACTGGGCCAGTGACCCGGCGGCACGTGCTGATATTGAGCAGGTCACCGGCCTACGCCTGGTGCCCTCGGCAGTGGTGCCGCGGGGTGAGGTCCATTGGCCCTACTCCGGTATCTTCACCAATCAGCTGCGCCAGGAGCTGGGCGACATGACCCAGGTCCGGGTGCGCATCCAGGATGAGCCACTGCTCTGGGTCCATCAACCCAGCTACGGTGACAGTTGGTTGCAGGTGCCGCTCTATGCCCACCCCCTGCGGGGCCAGCGCATCTGGATGGTGGTGCTCTGGCTGGGGCTTATCGGTGTGCTTTCTACCGCAGCGGCGTGGGTGTTCGTGCGCCAGCTCAACCACCCGCTGAAAACCCTCGAGCGTGCCGCCCGGCGCATCGGCAAGGGCCAGAGTGTCCGCCTGCTGGACACCAATTGCCCGGCCGAGATCGCCGAGGTCTATCGGGCATTCAACCAGATGGCCTACGACGTCGAGGAAGCCAACCGCGATCGTGCCATGCTGTTGGCAGGGGTATCCCACGATCTGCGCACCCCGCTGACCCGCATGCGGCTGTCCACCGAACTGCTGTCCAGCGCCGAGCCGGATCTGACCGAGGGCATGATCCGCGATATCGAGGACATGGACGCCATTCTCGACCAGTTCATGTCGTTCATGCGTGATGGCAGCACGGAAGCGACCGAGCCTGAGGACATCAACGACATCATCCGTGAAGTGGTCGCCCCGCTGAATACCGGCGAAGAACGCGTGCGGCTGTGTCTGGAAGCGGTGCCGCAGATCCACCTACGCCGCCTGTCGATGAAGCGGGTGATCGGCAACCTGATTGACAACGCCCTGCACCATGGCGGCTCGGGCATCGAGGTCTGTACCTATGTGACCCGCGCCGCCGCGCAGCCTTATCTGGTGGTGTCGATCCTGGATCGCGGGCCGGGTATCGACCCGACCGAATGCGAAGCGCTGTTTACCCCTTTCACCCGCGGTGACCGGGCGCGCACTACCAAGGGCACGGGATTGGGCCTGGCCATCGTCAAGCGAATTGCCGAGAGTCACGGCGCGACGGTGCAACTGCTCAACCGCAGCGGCGGCGGCACCGAGGCACGATTGAGCTTTCCGGTTTGAATCGCCTGGTCCTTCGCGGCCAGGCGCGCTACCTGATCAGGCCCTGAGCAGGCCTGCCGTGTCCAGCGTCTGTTCGATGCCGAGCAGGTCGGGGATGCACAGGCTCTGGCCTTCCTCCCCCAGCTTCACGGTCTGCAAGACATAGGGCAGTGTGCCCGGCGCGGTACTGATATCGCCACGGGTGATCTTGCGCGAGCGCGGAATGCTCCAGATCCGCAGGGCAATGAAATGCACGCCGGGCCGCTCACCGATCGCATTGAGGATCAAGGTTCGCGGCTGCCTGCCCGTCTCGTCCGGCTGCTCGCCGAGCAGGGCCAGGGGATCGACCACCGGCACCTGCTGGTCACGCCAGAGCATCCAGCCGAGAAACCAGGGCGGTGCATTGCCGGGCTCACGACTGAGACGAAACCCTACCAGCTCCGCTACCGCCACGTTGGGCAACAACAGGGCGTGCTCCGCCAGCGGAACAATCAGTCCATTCAGGCTATCCAGTGCGTCGCTCATAGCGCTTCCTCTCGTGTTCTGATGTGCCGGCCCTAGAGGGCCACCGGCCATTCTTGTGCCAGCCAGTAACGCAGTGCGTCGGCCAGTGTTTCCGGGGAGCCCTGGCGGCTACTGTAACCGGCATCGATCACCGCCTGGGGCATCACCGCGCAGGCAGCACTCGCCGCGTCCTGGGTCCATACCTGGATGCCCTTGTCCCGCAGCCGGCCGCAGGCCTGCACGCCATCCTCCCCCATGCCGCTGAATATGATCGCGCCGCAGGCCGGAGCAAAACTACCGGCCACCGCGTCCAGCAGCGTTTCGATCGAAGGCTGGTAGGGTCCCGGCCAGGGCGTATCGCTGAGACGGATCTGACCTTCCGGGGCAAATCCGAGGCTGCGCTTGATCGGCGCCACCAGCACCTCACCTTCGTGCAGGTGCGCACCGCTGACGCAGTTGATCACCCGCCAGGCATTCTGCCGGCCGAGAATCATCGGCAACTGAGACTCGAAGCCGGCATCGATGTGTTGCGCGTAGACAAAGGCCACGGGCAGATTGGCCGGTAGCCGATCCAGGAAGCGCTTGACCGCTGCCGGACCACCCAGGGAGGCCGCCAGCAGCCAGACACAGCGTGCAGGGGGCAGCCTGGCCGGTGCCGTTGCCGTGGGCTCACCCTGACTGGGCTCGGGTGGCGGCCCGAGGATCGGCAACAGCTTGCCCAGCAGGCGTCGTTTCCAGCGCGGATAGTCCTCACTCTCGTGATGGGGTATTTCCCCCGCCCCGAGCAGCACCGGCACCGGACTGTGCTCCAGCAACCAGTCGGCCAGTTCCGATTCGTCCGCCAGCTCGAGCAACCAGGCATCGGCATTGATCGCCTCAAGCCCTGCACAATCGAGTCTGTCGGGCTCGCCGGCGAAGATCACCCGGTAGCCGAAACCCTCCAGCACCTCCTGCAGCAACTGTCGCTTCTGCATCCTGCCTGCCAGCAGCGCGATAGCAGGCGCTGCCGGCTCAATCACGAACCTGAACCAGCTTTCCGATGGCTTCGAGAAGCTGGCTCTCCTGATAAGGCTTGCCAAGGTAGTCATTGACCCCGATCGAACGCGCACGCTCGCGGTGTTTCTCACCGGTACGCGAGGTGATCATCACGATCGGCAGGTCCTTGAGGCGTTCGTCGTGGCGTACCAGGGTCGCCACCTCAAAGCCGTCCATGCGCGGCATTTCGATGTCCAGCAGCATGATGTCCGGATGAATATCCTGCAGGCGCGCCATGGCTTCGATTCCGTCCTTGGCCGTCACCACTTCCATACCGTGGCGTTCGAGCAGGCGGGTAGTCACCTTGCGCACCGTGATCGAATCGTCGACCACCATGACCAGCGTAGCGCGCTCATCCTGCTTCTCGGCAACACTCTGGGCGCGCTCGGCTGCGATGCGTTGCTGGGATTGCAGCGCCAACTGGGCACGGATGATCGCGAGCAGATCAAGAATCACCACCACTCGACCGTCACCCAGGATGGTGGCGCCGGAGATACCCGGCACGACCGCGAACTGCTTGCCCATGCTCTTCACCACGATCTCCCGCGAGCCAGCCAGGGCATCGACCTGAACCGCCACGGTATGCTCGGCACCGCGCACCAGAATCACCGGCAGCGGCAGGCTGTGGCCGGTAAGCCGCGGCTGCTGACCGGTTACCAGCAGATCGCCGAGGTAGCGCAGGTCATAGCGTTTGCCGGCATATTCGAATGGCGGCGCATCGGGCGAATAGTAGGCCTCGAGCTCGTAGCCGGACACGCGCACGATACCTTCAATGGTATTGAGCGGGATGGCATACAGGTCATCACCGGAATAGACCATCAGCGCACGGTTGACCGATACGGTGAACGGCAGGCGGATGGTGAAGGTACTGCCCTTGCCCGGCGAGGTATCCAGACTCATGCTGCCGCCGAGCTGCTTGACCTCGGAATTGACCACGTCCATGCCCACACCACGGCCGGAGATCTGGGTGATCTTGTCGGCGGTGGAGAAGCCGGCCTCGAGGATGAACTGCAATACCTCCTGGTCGGTCAGTTCCGCATCGGCATCCATCAGGCCACGCTCGATCGCCTTGCGGCGCACGGCGTCGAGGTTGATGCCGGCGCCGTCGTCAGACAGCAACAGCACGATTTCGCCACCCTGGCGCTGCAGGTCCAGAGTGATGCGACCTTCCTCGGGCTTGCCGTTGGCCTGCCGCACCTCGGGCAGTTCGATACCGTGGTCGACCGCGTTGCGCAGCATGTGCTCCAGCGGGCCGATCATGCGCTCGAGCACACTACGGTCCATCTCGCCTTCGGCACTGCCGATATCCAGACTGACCTGCTTGCCTATCTCGCCGGCAACCTGGCGGACCACGCGGCGCAAGCGCGGCAAGAGTCGTTCGAAGGGCACCATGCGGGTGCGCATGAGGCCCTCCTGCAGTTCGGTATTGACCCGCGCCTGCTGCAACAGCAGGGTTTCGGCATCACGGCTCTTGGCCGCCAGGGTTTCCTTCAGGTCGAGCAAGTCGGACGCCGATTCGAACAGCGAACGGGACAACTGCTGCAACTGGGAATAACGGTCCATTTCCAGCGGGTCGAAGTCCTCGTAGCCCTGCTCGATCTCCTCCTGGTGGCGCGACAGAATCTGGGCCTGGGTTTCCATGTCCAGGCGGCGCAGCTGATCACGGACCCGCTCGATGGTGCTGTCGACGTCATGCAGGGTGTGCGCCAGATCGTTGACCTGCTGCTCGATCCGGCCACGGAAAATGGAAGTCTCACCGGCCAGGTTGACCAGCTCTTCGAGCAGCTTGGCCGAGACCTTGACGGTTTCCTGACCACTGATGCGCGCGCTCTGGTCATCACCAGTGTCGCCGGCGGCCATGGCCTGCTGCAGGATGCTCTTGACCGCTGCCAGCGTCTGGCGTGGTGCGGCGGGTGGCGCGGGCTGCTCCTGCGGGCTGGCGACCGGCACGGCTACAGGCTCGGGCGGCGCCATGACCGGCATCGACCAGTCGGCCGGGCCGGCTTCGACTCCGCCGCCCAGGGCGTCCAGCGAGGCATGCAAGCGCTCGAATCGGGCACCCAGCTCTTGCCTGGAAACAGCACCTGATTGCAGATCGGTCTCCAGCGTGCGGCTTTGTTCGGCCAGATCGCTCTGGTCGGCCATCCGGGCGCTGCCCTTGAGTGCCTGTACGCGACGCGTCAGCTCATCGGCTGCGCCTGGATCGGTTTCGATGCGCTCGAGCAGCTCGCGGCAGGGCGCCATGAGCTCGCGCGCCTCTTCCAGGAACATACCCAGCAGGGGATCGGCCGCGGCCATCTCGGCCGGCACTTGCGGCTCGGTCTGACTCGGCAGGTCCGCTACCGGCGGTGTGGTCTCGAGCTGCCCAGGCAGCTGCGGCGGACGATCGGGGTGGGCACGATATCCCTTGATGGCGGCAATCAGGTCCGAGCCGTCACTGATCGGTCGCCCGGCCATGACGCCCTCGACCATCACTGCCAATCCATCGTGGCAGGCATGCAGGAGATCATTGAGGCCGCTACTGGGCTGATAGCGCTGGTTGCCAAGCCCCTCGTAGAGGAACTCCAGCTCGTGGGCCAGATCGCCGATCGGCGGGATCTCGGCCATGCGCGCGCCACCCTTGAGGGTGTGCAGGTCGCGCTGAAGCGATTCCACCGCCAGGGTGTTGGCCGGATCGGCAATCCATTCCTGCAGACTGGCCGAGGCGCTGTCGATGATCTCCTGGGCTTCTTCGAGGAAGATATCCACAAGCTCGGCGTCGGTCCCCGCGTCCTGCGGGTTCCAGAACGCACCCGAGGCGGCCGGTGCTGCAACAGCAGCAGCGGCCTGGGCAGCAGGGGGGATCGCAGGTTCGGGCGCGCCGGGCAGCAGGGCCCGCAGCGCGGCCATTTCTTCGGTTGCTGGCGGAATGTGCTGATGGGCGGCGACCTGATCCATCATGCCGATCAGTCGCTCGTGGCCCGCCATCAGAGCGGCGACTTCCGCCTCGCCCAGTTCGATGCGCCCGGTCATCAGGGCTTCGTGCATCTCTTCCAGTTGCTGACACAGGGCCTCGATCACCGCCAGATCGACATCAGCGGCAACCTCGCCCAGTGCGCGCAGACTCTGGCACAGCTCACGGCTGTCGATGGACGGTCCTTCACCTGCCTTCCATTCGGCCAGGGCGTCCGTCACGTCCAGCAGTTGGTCGATACCCTCGGTGAGGAATATAGACAGCAGACCGGCATTGGCCTGACCCTGGTCAAGATCGGCGCGACTGCTGTCGCGGGCCGCAAGCCCTTGCTGCCAGACCAGATCCAGGCGCTCGATGAAGGCATCCGAGCCTTCCAGCGGCCGCTCCGGCGTGCTGTCCAGCTGCGCCACACCCGCTTCGAACAGCTGGACCGCGTCGATCAGCAAATCGACGAAACCGCGGTCGGCAGGAATCAGGTTGGCCTTGAAGTCCTTCGCCAGCTTTTCCAGTGGCGTGGCGAGCACGGCGATCGGCTGGATGCCCGCCATGTGCGCACTGCCCTTGAGCGTATGCAAAGCACGCTGCAGAGCGTCGCTGACCGGGCGCGGCAGGCCCTGTTCGCACTGGGCGACATAGGCGTTGATCTGTTCGATGTGCGACTGGGTTTCGTTATGAAAGATCTCCAGCAGCATCGGATCCAGACCGTGCTCGAGCGCGACCTCCTGCAGATCCGCCGTTGCTGGCTCTTCGGGTTCGACCGTCTCGGGCTCGGCGGGTTCGTCCGGGGTTTCCGGCAAGGGTGTATAGACGATTTCCTCGAGCGCTGGTGGCTCTTCGGGTTCCTCGACATCCGGCATCTCGTCGCTGGCTGTCGGCTCGACCTCGAACGCCTGCTCAGGCTGGCTTTGGTCCCCGTCTTCGCCCTGTTCTGCGGTCTCGTCTTCGGTCTCGTCTTCGTCGGCGATTTCGGCTTCAGGCTCCAGCCCGCTTTCAGGCTGGATCTCGAGCTCAACCTCAGCGACCGGAAGGTCGGCAAGCCCGGTATCTTCGACCGCCGCTTCCTCGTCAGCCTCGGGGGCTGGCTCGCTGTCGTCGTCGGCGGGCTGAGCCGCCTCGCTTTGCGGGGGCTCCTCCAGAATCGCATCTTCAGCGGACTCGCCGCGGGCCAGCGCATCGGCTACCGCTGCCAGGCGCGCGACCTCGGGAAGGGCCTGCTGCCTGCTCTGCGAGAAATCCTCGACCAGTTGCGGCATGATTGCCCGCACCGCATTGACCACATCAAAAACGGCCGGGGTCAGATCAATGCTGCGATCTATGACCCGGTTGAGCATGTTTTCCACCGACCAGGCGAGCTCCGCCATGATGCCGGCCTTGACCATGCGGCCACTGCCCTTGAGCGTATGGAAGGCGCGGCGCACCTCGGCCCGGGCCTTGTGATCATCATTGTTGGCCTGCCAGACCGGGGTATATTCGGTCAGGGTTTCCAGTACTTCGCCCGCCTCTTCGACAAAGATCTCGATCAGTTCCTCATCGAAGTCCTCGTCTTCCTCGACCGCTGCCTGTGCCGGGGCGGCGGATACAGAGGGCGCTTCGGGCGCTTCCGCAGTGGGAGGCATCTCGGGGGCGCTGGTTTCGATCTCTTCCAGTGCCGGCGGCAGATCCTGCATCTGCTGTTCGGTCTCGACCGTTTCGGACGATTCCGGGGCGGCCGGTTCGGCGATTGCAGCCTCGTCCTCGACCGCCGGCGCCTGTACGTCGTGCTCGGCGGCACTCTGCTCTGCCGTGTCACTCGGCTCGATTACCGCGCCAGCGTGTTCGGCGCCCAGGCCGTACTTGAGCTCCACCAGGCGCTCGGCAGCCACGGCGAGGATGCTGTCGCCCCGCTCGGTGTCGTCTTCGGCCAGGCGTTCCAGGTAATAGTCGACGCTGGTAATCACGTCTGCCAGGGCATCCAGTTCGGGCCAGGCGGGTACCTTTCTGGGCGTGAGCAGCTGCTCGACAACATAACGCCGGCAATTGCCGATGATCGCTGCGCACTGCGTCAGTGGCAGCATGTCCAGACCGCCGCGCACGCTGTTGAGCAGATCGGCGACGGGCTCCAGCAGAGCATGATCCCATTGCCCGATGATGAAGGCGTTGATCGCTTCGCGGCTTTCTTCCAGCGCATTGCGCGCTTCCTGTACCACCTGGCGATGCACCAGCACCATATCCTGGGCTGCGGCCAGGCGCTGCATGTCGCTGCGCTGCCCGTCACCGGCAGACTCACTGCGCTCACGCTCCATGCCGAGAATGCCGTGCAGGCTGGCCTCCACGTACAGCAGGCCCCCCGCCACATCCATCAGCGAGGCATCGTCGATCACCGACTCACCGGCGGCGAGCTGGCGTACCAGCTCGGTCTGTTCCTGCAGTACCCGCCGTGGCTGGCCCAGACCCAGCATGGCCAGGGTGTCGGCGATCTGCTTCATGGCGGGAACGAGCGCCGCCAGTTCCTCGGTGCGGGCACGATCGCCGCGCACGAACAGATCAAGCTGATCCTTGACCAGCAGCAATTCCTCGCCGAGCGCTTCAACCACCGACTGCATGGCACTGCGGTCCGGACCGACCAGGCGCGAGCCGGTGGCCTGATTGGCGATGTCGTCATCGGTAAGCAGTGCCTTGAGCTGATAGCGCTGCTTGAGCGCGTCAAGACGCGGACTGCCGCCAGGACTCTTGGCCACATAGAACAGCAGGTTGCGCAACAATTCCGGTGCCGGAGGGGTGTCCAGTGCCGCGCCGCCCTGATCGAGCAGATGACGGATTTCCCGGTCAGCCTGACGCAGCAGCTGCTTGATGGCAGCCCCTGCGTCGATGACGCCGTGCTCCACACCCTCTACCACGCCGGCGTAGGCGGCCCACAGGTCCGCGTGGGCCGATCCCTGACACAGCGCCTGCAGGCGGGCGAACACCTTGCCGAGCTGACGCGCGTTGGTCTCGATATTCTGATTGCGAATGATGCCCGCATGGGCAATCTGCATTGCCTGACGCAGCTTGCGCAGCTGCCTGACGGTGTCTTCGTCGCCCAGGTTGCCGGTGCGCTCGGCGCCCTCGGAGGGACTGCCGGTATCAACGTCCGGGGTAAACAGGGCGTTCTCGGAAAGCAGGTTTTCACCGCGGGCGGTGCGCATGTCGTTGAGCAGCGGCAAGAGCACCAGCGGCAGATCACGACGGCCGGACTGGACGCGGTCCAGATAGGTGGGCAGTTGCAGTATGGCCTGCATCAACACGTCGAGGCCTTCGCTCTCACGGCTGGTGGCTCCGTGCATCAACGCCTGGGCAAGCTTCTCCATTTCCTCGGCGAGCAGAGCCGCGCCGTAGAATTCGACCATCTGAAGTGTGCCGTGAACCTGGTGAATATAGGTCAGGCAGAAACGCAACCGGGTTGAATCCCCGGGATTCTCGACAAAGGCTTCAAGGGCCTGACGCGCCTGATTCAGCGTCTCGGAAATCTCCCCTTTTACCCAGTCGAGGGCGACATAATCATGCCGATCACCCATAGTCACTCCAGACTTTCGTGAGTATCCCGCCGCACATAAGCCTGCACCCGGTCATCGGGTACAGGCTCGAGCAGAGGATTGTTCCAGTCCACAATTTCACCCAGTCCGATGATCAGCATGCCGCCCGGGGCCAGTCTCTTGGCCAGCAGGTTAAGCAGGTCGCGGCGGCGCCAACGTCGGAAGTAGATGAGCAGGTTCTGGCAAAAGATGATATCCAGATCCCGTATGGGAGCCTGGGCCAGTTCCAGGATGTTAAGCCTGGTAAAGCAGATTCGGTCTCGCAGTGTCGGGACGATTTCCAGCTTGCCGCCCTCGACCGGCCGCATCCAGCGGGATTTCTCGGCTTCGGTCAGCCCACCCAGGCGGTTGGTCGCATAACGCGCAGCACGCGCCTGTTCCAGTGCCTTCAAGCTGATGTCGGTGGCCCAGAGGGCGTAATCCGGCGTTTCCCCCGCTGCGCTGGCCAGGCATTGTTCAGTGATCAGAGCCAGCGAATAGGCCTCTTCGCCACTGGCGCAGCCCAGGCTCCACAGTTGTAGCGGCTGGTCGGCCTGGCGCCTGGCCAGCAGACCCTGCAGATGGTGCTGTACACAGTCGAACGAGGGCCGGTGCCGCATGAAACTGGTCTCGCGCACGGTCAGATGGTCGATCAGGGCCGACCACTCGATGGCGCCAGCCGGGCCCTGGGTCACGTACTCGTAGTAGCTCTGGTAGTCCTCGATCTGCAGCTCGCGCATGCGCGTCGCCAGGCTGGTCTGCAGGAACACACGGCGCTGATCCGTGACGCAGACACCGGTCCGCGCCTCGAGCAGAGCCTGCCATTGATGGAATTGTTGCATGTCCATCTCCGGCAGTTGCTGTAGTGACCAGTTCGGGGTTTTCTGCACTGTGTTTCCCTTGCCCATCGCCAAGTGCAGATAGCCGCCAGGCTACCCGCGCACCCGTCTCAAAGTTGCTGTGGCAGCGTGAAGCCATCGACCGATTGACGCATCGACTCGGCCTGGGCAGCAAGATCACCAATGCTGCGTGCCGTTGCCGTGGTACCAGCCGAGGTCTGCGAGGTAATTTCCTGGATCACGTTCATCGTGTTGGAAATGTGACCTGCAGAGGAAGCCTGCTGGCGTGCCGCGTTGGAGATGTTCTGAATCAGGGCTGCCAGGCTGGTGGATACCTTCTCGATCTCCTCCAGGGCCACACCCGCGTCCTGGGCCAGACGGGCCCCGCGCACTACCTCCGAGGTGGTCTGCTCCATGGAGATAACCGCCTCGTTGGTGTCGGTCTGAATGGTCTTCACCAGCGCCTCGATCTGCTTGGTCGCTGCCGAAGAACGTTCTGCCAGGCGCTGTACTTCGTCGGCTACCACCGCGAAGCCGCGGCCGGCATCACCGGCCATGGAGGCCTGGATCGCCGCGTTCAGGGCCAGAATGTTGGTCTGGTCGGCAATGTCGTTGATCAGGCTCACGATGTCACCGATCTCCTGGGACGATTCACCCAGACGCTTGATCCTCTTGGAGGTGTCCTGGATCTGCTCGCGAATGGTATCCATGCCCGTGATGGTGTTCTGCACCACTTCGTTACCCTTGTTGGCGATGGCTACCGAACGTTCTGCTACCGCCGAGGACTCGGCGGCGTTGGCCGATACCTGGTCAATCGACACGGCCATCTCGTTCACCGCGGCAGAGGCGCCGGCAATTTCCTGCGCCTGGTGCTCGGAGGCCTCGGCCAGATGCATGGCCGTACCCTGGGTTTCCTGGGCGGCGGCCGATACCTGCTGCGCCGTATCGTTGATCGTGCCTACCAGAGCGCGCAGCTGGTCGATGGTGTAGTTGATCGAGTCGGCGATGGCACCGGTAAAGTCTTCACTCACCGTGGCCTCGGCCGTCAGGTCACCGTCGGCGAGGTCGGCGATCTCGTCGAGCAGACGCAGAATCGCCGCCTGGTTCTTGTCGTTCTTTTCCGCGGTTTCGGCCAGGCGACGACGTGTCTCGCGGGTCATCTGCATGCCGATCAGCAGAATACAGGCCAGCGCCACGATACCCATGGCGTAGCCCAGCAGGGTATTGATCCAGCGGGCGTCACTGCGCGCCTGGAAGCCCAGGGTCAGGTCAGATACGTTGTCGAGCAGCAGCTGCGAATCGGCGAAGATCTGATTGGCTGCCAGACTCACCTGATAGAGTTCGGGAGAGGTCAGCAGAATCTCGTCCACCGAGTCCGACACGAAGCGGAACAGATCAGCAATCTCGTTCAGACGGACGACAACCTCAGGATCGGTTACCTGGGTGATCCCCATGGTGGCGTTGCCCTCGAGCATGCCCAGCAGCACCCGACCGAAGAGACTGGCGTCGCGGCCGAAGCTGTCGGCCGCCATGACCGCATCCTCTTCACCGGCGAGTACGCGGTTTACCGAGTTCAGAATCCGCTCACCGAGCAGCGACTGGCGCTGGGCGACCGCTACCTGGTCGGCGGATGCCTGGTTGGCAATCAGCAGGTCCACGACCTCCTCGTATTCCACCTGCAGCTGGGGAATGGTGTCGGACAGGGTCAGCGCCACCTCGTTCAGCGAGAGCACCGTGGCCTGGCTGGCGAGAATCTCGTCGGCGTTGGTCCGCACCCGGTCCCAGTTCGACTGCACCTGTGCCACCTGATCGCCCAGGCTGGCGGGTGCCGCGGGCAGGCCTGTCTCGGAACGCCCCAGGGTCAGATAATCCCAGCGGCGCTGGAAGTCGTTACGTGCGTCCAGCAGCAGCCCGAATGCGGCGGGCGTGCCGGTAGCCGCTTCACTGGCCGACTTGGAGATCTCCTGGGAAAGTACCCGGAGCTCGCCGGCGTGACCGATGTATTCGGTGTCGTAGCCGCTCTGGATGTTGAGATACAGGAAGTTGACGAACAGCAGCAGCAGCGAAAGAACCAGCGCCGCGAACAGGCCGGTGATCGTGCGATTGCTTCGCATGGCGGAGAAAATCTGAGTATCGAACTTTTTCATCATCTGGCCCCTACCTGGCCTACCGCATGGTTCTTGTTGTTGCTTTTGTCTGTCGCGTTACCGGAAATCCGGTCGCCCCCTGATCAAATCGCTACGTCGAGAAACGCCTGATCTCGCGCCAATGCCCGAAAATTGAACACCAGAGAAACCTGTTCCTGGACATAGGCTCCCACCACGAAAGGGCGGAATCCCTGCTCGATAGTGGGTAGTTCGGTGGTGAAGCTGGTAACCGGAAAGTGCTGCATGCCAAGCAGTTCATCGACCAGCAGACCGACAAACAGGTCATCGCGGTCAAGCACCAGCACGCGGCGCTGCTTGCGCGGCGCATTCACGGTGGCGCCGAAGAACCGGCTCAGATCGATGATGGGCAACAGACGACCGCGCACGTTGGCCACGCCGCGCACCCAGCTCTTGACCCTGGGTAGTGCGGTATAGCGGGGCTCGTGCAGAATTTCAGCGACCTCGCCCATGGCAGCCACCATGGGCTGTCCGGCGAGCCGGAAACCGACACCGCTCCAGGTCTCGCTGACCACATCCTGCGCCGGCAAGCCGATGGCCTGACTGCGGCACTGCTGTGCGAGCTGCCTGAGAAGATCAAATGGATGAATGGATTCTGACATGCCGTGCCTGTTCTCGTTGTTATGCGGCATGTGCGGGGGGCCCTCAGGCTCCCAGCACGGACTTCAATGTCTTGATCAGGGTCGCTTCCTCAACCGGCTTGGTCAGATAGTCCTTGGCACCCTGACGCTTGCCCCAGACCTTGTCGGTTTCCTGATCCTTGGTGGTGACGATGATCACCGGAATATGCGCAGTCTCGGCATCCTTGGTCAACTGCCGGGTAGCCTGGAAGCCGTTGAGGCCGGGCATGACGATGTCCATCAGCACTGCATCGGGCTTTTCCTGGCGGGCCAGCGCGACGCCGTCAGCGCCGTTTTCGGCCTTGAGGACTTCGTGGCCGTGCTTTTCCAGCATGCCAGTGAGCTTGTACAACTCGGTCGGCGAATCATCTACTACAAGTATTCGGGCCATATGGCTCCCCCGGTATGGTTGACGGTGCGGAGGCTCAGGCCCCCGAGGCACCTGCCAGATCATCTGATTGCGGAACGTGGGCGCGGATGGCTCCCAGCAGTTCTTCCTTGCTGAACGGCTTGGTCAGATACTGATCAGAGCCGACGATTCGTCCCTTGGCCTTGTCGAACAGGCCATCCTTGCTGGAGAGCATGATCACCGGCGTGCCGCGAAAGGCGCTGTTGTTCTTGATCAGGGCGCAGGTCTGATAGCCATCGAGCCGGGGCATCATGATATCGACGAAAATGATATCGGGATTGTTGTCGGCGATCTTGGCCAACGCATCAAAACCATCGACTGCGGTAATCACCGTGCAACCGACCTTCTTGAGCAACGTTTCTGCCGTTCTGCGGATGGTTTTGCTGTCGTCAATAACCATGACTTTCAGGCTTTCGAAATTTTCTTCCATTTGACCAGCCCTTGTTATTAATGGTGAGTCGTCGGCGTCGGCGTCAACAGGGCGGCGCCAAACCACTCTCTCCCTATTCCGCGTACTTTTATCACAGTTTCCACGGCCAATCTATTTGGCTACACGGTATATCCGTTTTTCGCGCACGGGGCATCAGATATGAGACATCTCGCAGCATTAGTCAACCTTTCCCCTCACCGCCCGCAAGGTTACACTCCATTCGCATTGTGCCCCACTCAGCGGATCGACTTCCCATGCATATTCGTCTTGGCATCGTCATGGATCCCATCCATGCGATCAGTTACAAGAAAGACAGCTCGCTGGCCATGCTTCTGGCCGCCCAGAAGCGCGGCTGGGAGCTGTTCTACATGGAGCCCCAGGACCTCTATCTGAGCGATGGCCAGGCCATGGGCAGCATGCGCAAGTTGCGCGTGCATGCCGACCCCGAGCACTGGTTCGATCTCGCCGAACCCGCGCTGGCACCCCTGGCCGATCTCGATGTGATCCTGATGCGCAAGGATCCACCCTTCGATGACGAATTTCTCTATTCGACCCACATCCTCGAAGCCGCCGAGCGCGCCGGCGTCATGGTGGTCAACCGGCCCGCCAGCCTGCGTGACTGCAACGAGAAGCTGTTCGCCACCCAGTTCCCCCAATGCGCGCCACCGAATCTCGTCAGCCGACGCGCTGATATTCTGCGCTCTTTTATCGCCGAGCACCGTGACGTGATTCTCAAACCGCTGGAAGGAATGGGCGGTTCGATGATTTTCCGTATCCGCGAAGGCGACACCAACCTCAGCGTGATCATCGAAACCCTGACCCGTCACGGCCAGCAGCAGATCATGGCTCAGCGGTATCTGCCGGAAATCAGCGACGGCGACAAGCGCATCCTGATGATCGACGGTGAACCCGTCCCCTACTGCCTGGCACGCATTCCGCAGAAGGGCGAGACCCGCGGCAACCTCGCCGCCGGCGGCCGCGGTGAAGCCCGCCCCCTGACCGAACGCGACCGCTGGATTGCCGCCCAGGTGGGGCCGTCACTGCGTCAGCGCGGCCTGCTGTTTGTCGGGCTGGACGTGATCGGCGACTATCTGACCGAGATCAACGTGACCAGCCCGACCTGTATCCGCGAGATCGACAACGCCTACCAGACCGACATCGGCGGGCAGTTGATGGACACCATCGAGCGGCAACTCGCGGCGCGCTCGGGTGCGTAGACATTTGACCCATTGCGCGGCAGACTGCGCATGAATCACAGACGCACCCCGCCACGGACAGCATGAATACAGCCAGCAAAGCCACCGCCACGCCCGCCGCCCCTGCCCCCGCAGCGGTGACGGCGCGTGATCGCCTGGGTTTTGCCCTGTTCATCGCAGCGGTACTGCATGCCCTGGTTATCCTTGGCGTGACCTTCGATCTGCCCTCGCCCAGCGAACTGTCCAAGACCCTGGAAATCACCCTGGCCACCCAGCCCACCGAGCAGGCGCCGGAGAAGGCCGACTACCTGGCCCAGGTCAACCAGGAGGGCAGCGGTACCCTGGATGAAAAGGCCGCGCCGAGCACGACCGAGGAAACGGTTTTCCAGGATGCGGAAATCAACGAGATAACCCCGCCCCAGGAAGCCAGTGCACCACCGCCGACGCCCGTTGCCGAGAAGCAGGTCGTGACCACCACCGCGCGCCAGCCGGAAACGGCCGCCACGGTTCGCGACGTGCCGCCGCCGGAAGAACAGGTCAAACCCTCTCTGCCGCGCTTCAACCGCAGCCAGTTGTCGGCGGAGATCGCCAGCCTTGAAGCCCAACTGGCCGAGGAAAAGCAGCTGTATGCCAACCGGCCCCGGGTACACCGCCTGAACGCGGCCTCGACCATGCAGGACAAGGGCGCCTATTACAAGGATGCCTGGCGTCGCAAGGTGGAGCGGGTCGGCAACCAGAACTACCCCGCCCAGGCCCGCAGCAACCGGATCTATGGCAGCCTGCGTCTGCTGGTGGCAATCAACCGTGATGGCACCCTGCGGGAAGTGCAGATCCTCGAATCCTCCGGGCATCAGGTGCTGGACAATGCCGCCCTGCGCATCGTCCGCCTGGCTGCGCCCTATGCGCCCTTTACCGGTGATCTGATGGATGTCGACGTGCTCGAGATCATCCGCACGTGGCGATTCGAGCCGGGCGATACGATTTCCAGCTTCTAGGTCTCAAGCCAGACACGGCGGAGCTTGAAGCTTGCCGTGCAAACCCCAATACTAGACCCATGAGCCAAATCACCCCGAGCTACCTCAAGCATCACTTCCTGATCGCCATGCCGCATATGGCCGATCCCCGTTTCGTCAACAGCCTGATCTATCTCTGCGACCACGACGAGCACGGCGCCATGGGCCTGGTGATCAACCAGCCCGGCGATCTCGATCTCGCGGACATACTCGAGCAGCTGCAGCCCGACATGGACCTGCCCGGTGCGGTGGCCAAGGTGCCGATCTACAACGGTGGTCCGGTGCAGACCGAACGCGGGTTCGTCCTGCATCGCGGACCGGAGCAGTGGGAAGCCAGCATGGACCTGGGTCCGCTGCAGCTGACTACCTCACGGGATATCCTGCTGGACATGGCGCACGGCAACGGCCCGAGCGATGTCCTGATCATGCTCGGCTATACCGGCTGGGATGCCGGCCAACTGGACCAGGAGCTGGTCGACAATGTCTGGCTCAGCTGCCCGGCGGACAATCGGATTCTCTTCGAACTGCCCAGCGATCAGCGCCTGAACGCCGCGGCACGCACCCTCGGCATTGATCTGAATCTGCTGACCAGCCAGGCCGGTCACGCCTGATGGCGGCGCTGCAACGGGCCATGGGTTTTGATTACGGCACCCGCCAGATCGGCGTGGCTGTGGGCCAGAGCCTGACCTGCCGGGCCGAGCCTATCGCCGTCCTGCGGGCCCGCGACGGCGTGCCGGACTGGACCCAGATCGAACGGCTGATCGCCGAGTGGAAGCCCGACACCCTGGTGGTCGGTCTGCCCCTGAACATGGATGGCACGCCCAGCGAGATGAGTGGCCGCGCGGAAAAATTTGGCCGCCGCCTGCATGGCCGCTTCAATCTGCCGGTCGAGTGTATCGACGAACGCCTTTCCACCTTTGAAGCCAAGCAGAGCCTGCGTGACAGCGGACGGACTCCGGCCAGCTACCGGGATAACCCGGTCGACAGCCTGGCCGCCGCACTGCTGCTGGAAACCTGGCTTGGCAACCTGCCCAAGGAGACGCCATGAGTGCTCTGCCCGACGTAGCCCCGATGCTCGAACGGATGGCCGCCGACCTGACCGACTATCTTGCTCACCGTGAGATCGAAAACCCGGCGTTTGTCGGTATTCATACCGGCGGCGTCTGGCTGGCCGAAAGGCTGCGCGACCAGTGCCTGCCGGAGGCGCCCCTGGGCACCCTGGATATCGCATTCTACCGGGACGACTTCGAGCAGAACGGACTGCCGCCCCGGGTGCGCCCCTCGGAGCTGCCGTTCAGCGTCGATGACCGCCATCTGATTCTGGTCGATGACGTACTGATGACCGGCCGTACCATTCGCGCCGCACTCAACGAGCTGTTCGACTATGGCCGGCCGGCGTCGGTCACCCTGGTCGCGCTGATCGACATCGAAGCCCGCCAGTTGCCGATCCGCGCTGACGTGCTGGGCACCAGCCTGACCCTGCCCGCTGGCCAGAGGGTCAAGCTGACCGGACCACAGCCGCTGCAACTGACCCTGAACCCTGTCGCCAAGTAGAGAGCCCAATGACTTCGATACCCCGTCATCTGCAACTCAACCACCAGGGTCAGCTACGCCACTTCCTGACCATCGAAGGCCTCTCGCGTGAACTGCTGACCGAGCTGCTGGATACCGCCGACTCCTTTCTCGAGGTCGGCGAGCGCGCCGTCAAGAAGGTGCCTCTGCTGCGCGGCAAGACGGTATGCAACGTGTTCTTCGAGAACTCCACACGCACCCGCACGACCTTCGAGCTGGCAGCCAAGCGGCTGTCTGCCGACGTACTGAATCTGAACATCCAGACCTCCTCCACGAGCAAGGGCGAAACCCTGTACGACACCCTGCGCAATCTCGAAGCCATGGCTGCCGACATGTTCGTCGTACGCCACGGCGACTCCGGCGCCGCGCACTTCATCGCTCAGCAGGTCTGCCCGGATGTCGCCATCATCAATGCCGGCGATGGCAACCACTCGCACCCGACCCAGGCCATGCTCGACATGCTGACCATCCGCCGTCATCGCGGCGGCTTCGAGAACCTGTCAGTGGCGATTGTCGGCGATATCCTGCACTCGCGGGTGGCCCGCTCCAACATGCAGGCCCTGCACACCCTCGGCTGCCCGGACATCCGCGTGATCGCCCCGCGTACCCTGCTGCCGGCCGGTATCGAGCAGTATGGCGTGCGGGTGTTCAACGACCTGCGCGTCGGGCTGCGCGATGTGGACGTGGTGATCATGCTGCGCCTGCAGAAGGAGCGCATGCAGAGCGGCCTGCTGCCCAGCGAAGGCGAGTTCTACCGACTCTACGGCCTGACCCGCGAAACCCTGGCCCTGGCCAAACCGGACGCCCTGGTCATGCACCCGGGGCCGATCAACCGCGGCGTCGAGATCGAATCCGAAGTGGCCGACGGCGCCCAGTCGGTGATTCTCAACCAGGTGACCTACGGCATCGCCGTACGCATGGCCGTGATGTCGATGGCCATGGCCGGACAGAACGCCCAGCGCCAGCACAACCAGGAAGCCCAGCATGCGACTGACCATTGAAGGCGCCCGGGTCATCGACCCGGCCAGCCAGTTCGACCAGATTACCGACCTGCACATCGATGACGGCCAGATCGTGGCTACCGGTACTGCTCCGCTGGGCTTCCAGGCACAGCGCAGCATTGACGCCCGGGGCCTGATTGCCAGCCCCGGACTGGTCGACCTGAATGTCAGCCTGCGCGAGCCTGGCCGAACCCGCAAGGGCACCATCGACAGCGAGACCCGCGCCGCCGCCGCAGGCGGTGTCACCAGTCTGTGCAGCCTGCCGGATACCCGCCCGGTGCTTGATACGCCAGCGGTTGCCGAGCTGATCCTCGAGCGCAGCGAGCGCGCCGGGCATGCCCGGGTATTCCCCTTCGGCGCCCTGACCCACGGGCTCGAAGGCGAGCAGCTGAGCGAGCTGGTCGCCCTGCGCGATGTGGGCTGCGTGGCTTTCACCCAGGGCCTGGCGCCGATGAAGAGCAACCGCATCCTGCGCCGCGCGTTGGAATACGCCGCCGGCTTTGACGTTCCGGTGGTGTTCATGCCCCAGGATCCGGAAATGGCCCAGGGCGGCAGCGCCCACGAGGGCCCCACCGCCGCGCGCATGGGCCTGGTGGGCATTCCCGAAACAGCCGAGACCATTGCCCTGGCCAGGGACCTGCTGCTCGTCGAACAGACCGGTGTTCAGGCGCACTTCAGCGGCCTGAGCAGTGCCCGGGCAATGGACATGCTGGCCGATGCCCAGGCCCGAGGTCTGCGCGTGACCGCAGACGTGGCGATGTATCAGCTGCTGCTGTGTGACGAGGATCTGGACGGCTTCTCCAGCCTGCTCCACGTGCTGCCGCCGCTGCGCAGCAGTGCGGACCGGCGCGCCCTGCGCCAGGCCGTGCAGAGCGGTGTGGTGCAGGCGATCTCCTCCCACCACCAGCCCCATGAACAGGAAGCCAAGCGCGTCCCCTTCGCCGCCTCGGCGCCGGGTATCAGCAGCATCGAGGTGCTGCTGCCGCTGGCCATGACGCTGGTCGCCGATGGCCTGCTCGAACTGCCCGCGCTGCTTGCCCGCCTGACCTGCGGTCCGGCCGGGGCACTGGGCCTGCCGGCCGGCACCCTGGCCCAGGGCGCTCGCGCCGACATCACCCTGTTCGACCCGGTCGAAGCCAGCCTGATCGGCCATAACTGGATCTCCAAGGGTGCCAACTGCCCCTTTATCGGCCAGGGCGTGCCCTGTAAAGTCACCCACACCATTTGTAATGGCAAACTGGTCTACCAGGCCTGATACCGCCGTTTTTTACAGGGAGTTGTTCCATGGCAGCCTTTGGTCTTCGCGGCAAATCCATTCTGGCGCTGCTGATCGTCTGTCTGCTTGCGACGGTACCTGCCGCGTTCATCGGCTGGCTGGTCCTGCAGGGCATTCATGAGCATTTTGCCGACGCCTATGCACGCAATGCCACCCTGCTGAGCCGCGAGAAGATCCGCGCGCCGATCTCGCGGGAACTGGCGCTGTCGCTGCGTCTGGCGGATTCGGAGGTGACCCGGCAATGGTTGCTCGACGAAGATGACCCGGCCAAGCGGGATCTGTTCTTTCGCGAGGCCGAGGGCTATCGCCGGGACTTTCGCGATCATGCCTATTTCATCGGCAGCACGGGCAGCCTGGCCTACTACTTCAACAGCGACGACGAACCGCCCAGCCAGCAGGCACGCTACCTCCTGGATCAGGCCAAGGACGCCGACAGCTGGTTTTTCAGTAGCCTGCAGAGCACGGAAAACTACAACATCAATGTCGACTACAACCCCGAGCTGAATACCACCAAGGTCTGGTTCAACATCCTGATTTCCGATGAGAACGGCCAGATCATCGGCCTGGCCGGATCCGGCCTGAACCTGTCCTCCTTCATCAACGATTTCATCACCAGTGATCAGCCTGGCGTCACGCCGATGATCCTGGATGAGAACGGCGCAATCCAGGCGCACCAGGACTCCTCGCTGATCGCCCTGAACTCGGGTGCCGATGTTGCCAGTGGCGAGGGCGCCAGGCTGTTCGGCATGATGGAAGACCCGGCCGAAGCCGAGCAGGTGCGCGCTGCCATGGCCCGTGCCATGCAGTCACCCGGCACGGTCGAAAGTCTGCATGCCAGCCTCAATGGCACGGAACAGCTGCTCGCCCTCACCTACATACCCGAGCTGGACTGGTATGTGGTCAACGCGATCGACCTGGACAGTGCCCAGGTCATCGACAGACAGTGGCTGGTGCCCCTGGTGGCCGCCCTGATCGGTCTGGTGGTGATCCTGATTCTGCTCTTCGCCCTGGCGGTCGAGCGTCTGGTATTGCGGCCCCTGCGCCAGCTCAAGCGCAGCGCCCAGGCCATGGCCTCCGGACGCTACGATGTGGCCCTGCCACCGGTGCGCGACGACGAGATCGGTGAACTCAGTGCCGCCTTCAGCACCATGGCCAACAAGGTCAGAAGCCACACCCTGGAACTGGAACAGCGGGTACAGGAACGCACCAGCGACCTGGAAGAGGCCAATCGCGAGATGGCCACCGCGCAGAAGAAGATCGGTGACTCGATCGACTATGCCAGCCTGATCCAGCGCTCCATCCTGCCGGATCGGGAACTGGTCAGTGCCCTGGGGGAACATCACTCCGTGCTCTGGCGGCCACGGGATGTGGTCGGTGGCGACTTCTACGTTTTCCGTAGTCAGGAGCGGCGCTGCCTGCTCGGCGTGGTCGACTGCGCCGGACACGGCGTGCCCGGCGCCCTGATGACCATGCTCGCCCACGCCGCGCTGGATCAGGCGATAAGCGACTGCGGCATGGATGATCCTGCGGCCATACTCAAACGCACCGACCATATCATTCGCAGCATGCTCGGCCAGTCTGCCCAGGACAAGTCCCTGGCGACCAATATGGACGTGGGCCTGGCCTATGTTGATCTCGATCAGCGACAGGTCACCTTTTCCGGTGCGAAAATAGCGCTGTTCTACAGTGATGGTGTCCAGGTCGACCATCTGCCCGGCGGCAAGCGCGCGATCGGCGACAGGAAGGTCGGGGAGTACCACAACCGTCAGGTGGCGCTGGATCACAATACGTTCTACCTGGCGACGGACGGCTTCCTTGATCAGGCCGGCGGCGAGCTGGGCTTCGGCTTTGGCAACAGCCGCTTCGCCGACATGCTGCGCGAGCATGCCCGACTGCCCCTGCAGGAGCAGAGCCGGGCGTTCAGCGACACGTTGGCGGCCTACCAGGGCACGTACCCGCAACGCGATGACATCACGATGTTATGCTTTCGGTTCGATTGAACTGGCCCCAGGGCCAACTCCAGCGGTTTGAATCGTTACAGGAGCACTAATGGAATCCATCGATCTATTTTCCATGCGCGAGCGCTTTAACAGCCAGCAGATCATGCTGTGCTTCAACGGCCCGATCAGCCGCAGCCTCATCGAGGAGATCGGCAACGCCCTGCGCAACTACCTGTCTGCCGATCACGCGCACCCTTCGGCGGCCATGGACGTGTTTGCGGTCTATATCGAAATGACCCAGAACATCAGCCACTACACCCGCACCCAGGGCTGGAGCGAGCAGGAGTCCGGCGCCACCGTGGTTGTCTCGCGCGACGACGACGGTCACTACGTGGTCTCGGCCGGCAACATCATTGCCGAGGGCGACGGTCAACGGCTGCTCGACGCAGTGGAAAGCCTGGCCGGTCTCGACAAGGCCGAGCTCAAGGCTGCCTACAAGGAACAGTTGCGCAAGCCCAGGGACGCGGAAAAGAGCAGCGGTGCCGGCCTGGGCCTGATCGACATCGCACGCAAGGCCAGTCAGCCTCTGCGTGCCCGCATTCAGCCCATTAGCGAGGGCCGCAGCTTTTTCAGCCTGCGCGCCGTCATCTGACCGATTTATGAGCCAGACCGATATGACCGATTTTTCCATAGCAGGTACCCAATCCACGCCGGAAATCCGCAGTGACTGGAGCAATGGCGTCCTCTTCCTGCAAGGTGACTCCTACCCCGAGAACTCCTACGAACTGTTCAACCAGGTGGTGGAATGGATCGAGCAGTATCTCCGCGAGGCCGACCGCCCATTGAAGCTCGACCTCAAGCTGCTCTACCTCAACACCAGCAGCATCAAGGCGATGATGGATATCTTCGACGTGCTGGAAGCGGCCCACACTGACGGCAAGCAGGTGAGCGTGGATTGGCACTACGACAAACGCAACGAACGCGTGGCCGAGCTGGCAGAAGAATTCAAGGAAGATTGCAGCTTTCCGTTCAACATCCTGGGGACCTGATCATGAACCCGGCGGACGACCCTCTCGAGGAGCGTATCGAGCAGTTGCTGGTCAACGAGGAACTGCGCCACGAGCCGTTGTACCAGCCGCTCGAAGAGCTATGGGGCGCCTACAAGGATCTGGCCCGCCGCATTGACCGGATCAGCCGCATATCCGACGCCTACCAGAGCCTGACCAAGGAAAACGAAAAGCATCTGACCAAGCGGCTGGACAAGCAGTTACGCCAGCTGAACAAAGTGGCGCGGATTTCCGACCACTATCAGAAGATGATGCACGACCTCAATCTGGCGCTGCGCGAGGCGTCGACCCATGACCCCCTGACCGGGCTGGGTAACCGGCGGCTGTTGCTGGAGCGCCTGAAAGAGGAAACCGACCGCTCGCGTCGCTATGCCCGCCCCTTGAGCATCGCCATGCTCGACATCGACCACTTCAAGCGGGTCAACGACGAGCACGGCCATGAACTCGGCGACCAGGTACTGATGGAGGTTTCGCGGACGATGGACGCGCAGATTCGCGATCAGGATCTGTGCGGACGCTGGGGCGGGGAGGAGTTTCTGATCATTCTGCCGGAGACCACTCTGGAAGCGGCCTGTCAGGTGCTGGATCGGGTGCGCAGCGCCATCGAAGCCCTGCATATGCGCGTGGGGGATGAATCGGTGGCCGTGACAGCGAGTATCGGCGTAGCCGAACACCAGGCCGAACAGAACTACTCGGACACCATCAATCAGGCGGACTGGGCGCTGCTGACGGCCAAACGCTCGGGGCGCAATCGTCTCTCACGGGCCAGCCCGACAGATACCGACTGAGCCTCAGCGCCGGTGATCCTCGTCACTGCCTTCCAGGGCAAATTCGTTCTTGCCGCCCATCATCAGCGTCTTGCCGTCGGTTTCCGATCCGAGCTTGATCAGCAGGCGCAGGTCGTTGGCCGAGTCGGCATGGGCCAGCGCATCCTCGTAGGTAATCTCGCCCTGGCTGTATAGCTTGTACAGCGCCTGGTCGAAGGTCTGCATGCCCAGCTCGTTGGAGCGCGCCATCAGCGGCTTGAGCTCATGCACCTCGCCCTTGCGGATCATGTCGGCAGCCAGCGGGGTGTTGAGCAGCACCTCGATCGCCGCGCGGCGGCCCTTGCCATCCGGAGTCGGGATCAGCTGCTGGGCCACGATGGCCTTGAGGTTGAGCGACAGATCCATCCACACCTGCTGGTGCATTTCCGTCGGGAAGAAGTGAATGATGCGGTCCAGCGCCTGGTTGGCGTTGTTGGCGTGCAGGGTCGCCAGACACAGGTGACCGGTTTCGGCAAAGGCCACCGCGTGGTCCATGGTCTCCTTGGTCCGCACCTCGCCGATCAGAATCACATCCGGCGCCTGGCGCAGGGTGTTCTTCAGCGCCACCTCGAAGGAATCGGTGTCGATCCCCACTTCACGCTGGGTAACAATGCAGTTCTGATGCTGGTGGATGAACTCGATCGGGTCCTCGATGGTGATGATGTGGCCGCTGGAATTCTTGTTGCGATAGCCGATCATCGACGCCAGCGAAGTGGACTTGCCGGTACCCGTGGCGCCAACGAAGATCACCAGACCGCGCTTGGTCATCGACAGCTTCTTGAGGATTTCCGGCAGGCGCAGCTCTTCCATCGTCGGGATGTTGATCTCGATACGCCGCAGCACCATGCCTACCAGATTGCGCTGATAGAACGCGCTCACGCGAAAGCGACCAATACCACGGGCACTGATCGCGAAATTGCACTCGCGGTTCTCGGCAAATTCCCGGCGCTGGGCTTCGGTCATCACACCCAGGACGGTCTCGCGGGTCTGCTCCGGAGACAGGGCTGTCTTGGTCACAGGCAGGATCTTGCCGTGCATTTTCATACTGGGGGCCACGCCCGCAGTAATGAAAAGGTCCGAGGCGCCTTTCTCGACCATCAGCCGTAACAGTTTCTCGAACTCCATGATATCTCTCTTCCAAATCAGATAGAGTCGGCCGACTTGGCTTTCTCTCTGGCGCTTTCCTTGGTGATGATCCCCTTCGCCGCCAGGCTCTTGAGGCACATGTCCAGGGTCTGCATGCCGAGGTTACCACCGGTCTGGATCGCCGAGTACATCTGGGCAACCTTGTCTTCGCGGATCAGGTTACGAATGGCCGGGGTGCCGATCATGATCTCGTGGGCAGCGACACGGCCGCCGCCGATCTTCTTCAGCAGCGTCTGCGAGATAACCGCGGTGAGCGACTCGGAGAGCATCGAGCGAACCATGGACTTTTCTTCCGCCGGGAACACGTCGACCACACGGTCGATGGTCTTGGCGGCAGAGGTGGTGTGCAGGGTGCCGAATACCAGGTGACCGGTTTCGGCGGCGGTCAGCGCCAGCCGAATGGTTTCCAGGTCGCGCATCTCACCCACCAGGATGATATCGGGATCTTCCCGCAGGGCCGAGCGCAGTGCTTCGGCAAAGCCGAGGGTATCGCGATGCACTTCACGCTGGTTGACCAGGCACTTCTTCGATTCGTGAACGAATTCGATCGGGTCCTCGATGGTCAGCACGTGCTGGTACTTGGTGCAGTTCAGATAGTCGAGCATCGCCGCCAGGGTGGTGGACTTGCCCGAACCGGTCGGCCCGGTGACCAGTACCAGGCCGCGGGGCACATCGGAGATCTTCTTGAAGACATCTCCCATGCCCAGCTCTTCCATGCTCAGAACCTTGGAGGGGATGGTACGGAAAACCGCACCCGCGCCTCGGTTCTGGTTGAAGGCGTTGACCCGGAAACGGGCCACACCGGGCACTTCGAACGAAAAGTCGGTTTCCAGGAATTCTTCGAAGTCCTTGCGCTGCTTGTCGTTCATGATGTCGTAGATCAGGCCATGCACCATCTTGTGGTCCATCGCCGGTACGTTGATACGACGTACATCGCCATCGACTCGAATCATGGGCGGCAATCCTGCCGACAGGTGCAAGTCCGACGCGCCCTGCTTGGCGCTGAAGGCTAACAGCTCGGTTATATCCATTGGGTTCCCCATTGCAACCGGCAAGCATGTAGAATGCCTGGAGGTCTTTTCCGATATTGGCTAGGTAGTTATCTTGGTAATGTCTACGATAGCAGAGAATATTGCAAACGTTCGTGAACGTATTGCGCGCTCGGCAGCTACCGCTGCCCGCGATCCCGCTGAAATAACCCTTATTGCAGTGAGCAAGACCCGGCCTGCGAGCGCGATCCGCGACGCCTGGGCCGCCGGCCTGCGCGATTTTGGCGAAAACTATCTGCAGGAGGCCCTGGAGAAGATCGAGACCCTGTCCGAGCTGCCGCTGACCTGGCATTTCATCGGTCCGATCCAGTCCAACAAGACCCGCCCCATCGCCGAGCATTTCGACTGGGTGCACGGCGTCGACCGGCTGAAGATTGCTCAGCGGCTGTCCGAGCAGCGACCCGAGCACCTGGCGCCGCTGAACATCTGCCTGCAGGTCAATATCAGCCGGGAGCCAAGCAAGTCCGGCGTGCTGCCGGAAGACGTCGCCGAGCTGGCAGAAGCCGTCGCCGCCCTGCCGCGTTTGAAGCTGCGCGGGCTGATGGCAATCCCCGCGCCAGCCGAAGACAGCGATGGCCGCCGGCAACCGCTGCGTGAATTGCGCGAGTGCCTGCAGAGCCTGCCCATGCCCCTCGACACCCTGTCCATGGGCATGAGCGATGATCTCGGCGAAGCCGTGCAGGAAGGCGCCACCCTGGTGCGCGTCGGCACCGCGTTGTTCGGCGAGCGGGAAAAGCCCAGTGCTCCCGCCCATACCACTGCCCCCAACACCCAGACGAAGGACACCCCATGACGGCCCCCATCATCGGATTCATCGGCGCAGGCAACATGGCCACCAGCCTGATCGGCGGCATGCTGCAGCAGAACATCAAGCCCGCCCAGATCATCGCCAGCGACCGCAGCGCGGAACAGTGCGAACGCCTGGGCAAGCAGTTCGGCATCGGTACCAGCCTGGACAACGCCGTACTGGCCGCCGAATGCGACGTGCTGGTGCTGGCGGTCAAGCCGCAGGTGATGCAGGCGGTCTGCCGCGATCTGCCCCGCGAGCGCAAGCCCGGCCAGCTGATTGTCTCGATTGCCGCCGGCATCAGCTGCGCCAGCCTGGAAGAATGGCTCGGCGCAGGCACCGCAATCGTGCGCTGCATGCCCAATACGCCCTCGCTGCGTCGCCAGGGCGTCAGCGGCCTGTTTGCCAACGCCAGCGTCAGCGACCAGCAGAAGCAGCAGGCCGAAACCATCCTCAACGCCGTGGGCATCAGTCTGTGGCTGGATGAAGAACAACTGATCGATGCCGTGACCGCAGTCTCCGGCAGCGGCCCGGCCTACTTCTTCTACATGATGGAAGCCATGACCGCTGCCGGCGAAAAGCTCGGCCTGCCGCGCGACACCGCTGAACGTCTGACCCTGTTCACCGCCCTGGGCGCGGCAGACATGGCTGTGCACAGCGATGTGGATGCCGCCGAGCTGCGCAAGCGCGTGTGCTCCCCGGGCGGCACTACCGAACAGGCGATCAACAGCTTTGCCCGTGATGATCTGCCGGCGATCGTGGAGCGTGCGATGCGGGCCGCCGCCGCCCGCGCTGCAGAAATGACCAAGGAACTTGCCTGAGGAGGCTGCATGAATAATTTGAGCATGGCTGCAATCTACGTAGTCCAGACCCTGGGCAGCCTGTACCTGGTCATCGTGCTGATGCGCTTCATCCTGCAATTGGTAAAGGCCGACTTCTACAATCCGATCTCGCAGTTCATCGTGCGCGCCACCAAGCCCCTGCTGATGCCCCTGCGCCGCGTGATTCCGGGTTATGGCGGTATCGACTTCGCCTCCCTGGTGCTGGCGCTGCTGGTGCAGATGGTACTCATGGCCATCATCATCAAGCTGATGGGTGCAGCGCTTCCGAACATCCTGCAGATCCTGGTCTGGTCGCTGATTGCGGTCACGGCGCTGATCCTCAAGGTATTCTTCTTCGCCCTGATCATCAGTGTGATCCTGTCCTGGGTCGCCCCGCAAAGCGGCAACCCGGCCGCCATACTGGTGCACCAGCTGTGCGAACCGGTGCTTGCCCCGATCCGTGCCATCCTGCCATCCATGGGCGGGCTGGACCTGTCTCCGATCTTTGCCTTTATCGCCCTGCGGCTGATCGACATGCTGGTGATCGCCAACATTGCCGCCGCTACCGGCATGCCCAGGGGGCTCACGCTGGCCCTCTGATCAGGCTTCGCACACACGCAAAAAGCCGCCCCAGGCGGCGTATTGCGCTGGCCTCCGGCGCTATTTAGACTTGCGCCAGACCACACAGGAACAGGTTATTCATGTCCAGATTTCCACCCGATTCCATCGGCCTGGTGACACCCCGGCGCGAAGCCTTCAGTGAGCCGCTGCAGCTGGCTTGCGGCAAATCCCTGGCCCAGTTCGAACTGGTCTACGAAACCTATGGCGAACTCAACGCCAACCGCAGCAATGCGGTACTGATCTGCCACGCCCTGTCCGGTCACCATCACGCCGCCGGCTTTCACCGTGAAGACGAGCGCAAGCCGGGCTGGTGGGATGCCTGCATCGGGCCGGGCAAGGCCATTGATACCAACCGCTTTTTTGTCGTCAGCCTGAACAACCTGGGTGGCTGCCACGGCTCCACCGGGCCCTCGAGCATCGACCCGGCCACCGGCAAGGCCTATGGCGCGCACTTTCCGGTGCTGACCGTGGAAGACTGGGTACACAGTCAGGCCCTGCTGGCTGACCGCCTGGGTATCGACTGCTGGGCGGCGGTGGTCGGTGGCAGCCTCGGCGGCATGCAGGCCCTGCAGTGGGCGATCAGTTACCCCGACCGCATCCGCCACTGCCTGGCGATCGCCACAGCGCCCAAGCTTTCGGCCCAGAACATTGCCTTCAATGAAGTGGCTCGGCAGGCGATCATCAACGACCCGGATTTCCATAACGGTGACTATGCCGCGTTCGGCGTGATCCCCAAGCGCGGCCTGATGCTGGCGCGCATGGTCGGGCACATCACCTACCTGTCGGACGACTCCATGGGCGAAAAATTCGGCCGTGAACTGCGTACCGATGTACTCAATTACGATTTCACCAGCGTCGAGTTTCAGGTCGAGAGTTATCTGCGCTACCAGGGTCAGGAGTTCTCCGAGCGTTTCGACGCCAACACCTACCTGCTGATGACCAAGGCGCTTGACTATTTCGACCCGGCCGGTGCCCACGGCGGCAATCTGGCCGACAGCCTGGCTCCGATCAAGGCACGCTGCATGGTGATGTCCTTCACCACCGACTGGCGCTTTTCGCCGGCCCGCTCTCGGGAGCTGGTCGACGCCCTGCTGGCTGCCCGCAAGCAGGTGAGCTATCTGGAGATCGAGGCCGCACAGGGGCACGACGCCTTCCTGCTGCCCATCCCCCGCTATGTCCAGGCCTTCCAGGCCTACATGAACCAGATCGAGGTGGCCTGATGAGCATGCGAGCAGATCTGGAAATCATCCAGGAGTGGATCAAGCCCGGCAGTCGCCTGCTGGACCTGGGTTGCGGCGATGGCGAGTTGCTGCGCTACCTGTCCGACCACCGCAAGGTGACCGGCTATGGCCTGGAGATCGACCCGGAGAAGATCAACGCCTGTATCGAGCGCGGCGTGAATGTGCTCGAACAGAACCTGGATACCGGCCTGAGCAACTTTGGTGACAATTCCTTCGACAGCGTGCTGATGACCCAGGCCCTGCAGGCAGTACACTACCCCGATCAGGTACTGGAAGAGATGCTGCGCATCGGACGCGAGGCTATTCTGACGTTCCCCAATTTCGCCCATTGGCGCTGCCGGTTGTACCTGGGCACCAAGGGTCGCATGCCGGTGTCGGAATTCATGCCCTATACTTGGTACAACACACCCAATATCCACTTTTGCACGTTCAAGGATTTTGAGGATCTGTGCCGCCAACGCTCGATTCGCATTCTTGACCGGCTGGTGGTTGACCAGGCTCATCAGAGCACCTGGTTGAGCGGCCTCTGGCCGAATCTCTTGGGTGAAATCGCGATCTACCGGGTAACCCGATAGGAGAACGACATGTTACGCACCCTTGTTTGCACCCTCATGCTGATAGCCACCCCTCTTGCCCTGGCCCAGTCCCAGGACCAGAGCCCCAAGCGCTTTGGCGATATCCTCATCTACTTCAGCCCCTTCAACAGCAGCTATGTGGCCCCTGAAGTCGCCGCCAACGTCGGGCTCGAACGGGCCCCGGACAAGGGGGTACTCAATGTAGCCGTCCAGCGCCAGACCGCCGATGGCCCCGAGCCGGTGGACGCCCGAGTCACCGGCACCGTCCAGACGCTGATCGGCCAGCCGCAGCCGCTGGACTTTATCCGGGTCAAGGAAGAAGACGCACTGTATTTCGTGACCAACTATGGCGCCTCGACGCGTTCGGTTCTGCGTTTTGTGGTCAACGTGCAACCCGAAGAGGGCGGCCCGGTGCACACCCTGAACTTCCAGAGGGAGTTCTTCCCGGATGACGAGTAAGCGATCCTCGCTGCCGTTTGCCCAGCTGGTGCTGGCCAGCGGCAATGCCGGCAAACTGGCCGAGCTGCAGGCCATGCTGGGCGATGAGGTAGAAGTGCTGCCCCAGAGCCGGTTTCTCGACGTGGAAGCCGAAGAGACCGGCCTGACTTTCATCGAGAACGCGATTCTCAAGGCCCGACATGCCGCACGGGCATCCGGCCTGCCAGCGCTGGCCGACGACTCCGGCCTGGCGGTGGACGCCCTGGGGGGCGCACCGGGGATCTATTCCGCGCGCTACGCCGAGGGCGGCGATCAGGCCAACAACACCAAGCTCCTCGACGCACTCAAGAGCGTACCCGACGACCAGCGCGGCGCGCGCTTCATTTCCGTGCTGGCGCTGATGCTGCACGCCGATGATCCCACCCCGATCATCTGTGAGGGCGTATGGCACGGCCGGATCCTGCGTGAACCGCGGGGCACTCAGGGCTTCGGCTACGACCCGCTGTTCTGGGTGCCGGAAAGGGACTGCGCCAGCGCCGAACTGCCTGCGGCCGACAAGAACCGCATCAGCCACAGGGCCAAGGCGATGGCGGACTTGCGCAAGCGTTTGGGACTCAGTTGACCAAGCCGCAAGCCACAAGCTCCAAGCCGCAAGCAAACCCAGCCAGCCACTCGGACAGCTTGCCGCTTGAAGCTTGCCACTTGCAGCTCCCTCCGCTGTCGGCCTACGTCCATATCCCCTGGTGCGTGCGCAAGTGCCCCTACTGTGACTTCAACTCCCATGTCAGTGACAGTGGTCTTCCCGAGGAGGAATATGTCGCGGCGTTGATAGCGGATCTGCAGCAGGATCTGCCGACGGTTCAGGGGCGCGAAATTCGCTCGATCTTCTTTGGTGGCGGTACGCCGAGCCTGTTTTCCGCCGCCAGCCTGGGGCAGATCCTGGAGGCCATGGCTGCCCGGCTGAGCTTTGCCAGCGATATCGAAATCACCCTGGAGGCCAACCCCGGCACCTTCGAGCAGGCCAAGTTTGCCGATTACCGGCGCGCCGGCATCAACCGGCTATCCATCGGCATCCAGAGCTTCAACCCGGTACACCTCAAGGCGCTCGGTCGCATCCATGACGACGCCGAAGCCCTGGCCGCGGTCGACATGGCCCGCCGCGCCGGGTTCGACAACCTCAACCTGGACCTGATGCACGGCCTGCCCGGCCAGTCGGTCGAGCAGGCCCTGGCGGATATCAATCAGGCGGTTGCCCTGGCACCGGAACACCTGTCCTGGTACCAGCTCACGCTGGAGCCCAACACGGTGTTCTACAACAAGCCGCCCACCCTGCCGGTCGAGGATGTGCTCTGGTCCATCCAGGAAGACGGCCAACGGCGCCTGGCCGAGGCCGGTCTGCTGCAATACGAGATATCGGCCTACGCCCAGGCCGGACGCCAGGCCAGGCACAATTTGAACTATTGGCAATACGGCGACTTTCTGGGCATTGGCGCCGGCGCCCACGGCAAGCAGACCCACCCCGTCGGCGGCGTGGAACGCTTCTGGAAAACCCGCCTGCCGCGCGACTACCTGGACCCGGCCAAGGCCTTTCGCGCCGGCGACAAGCGGCTTGAGGCGGCCGACCTGCCCTTCGACTTCCTGATGAACGCCCTGCGCCTCAACGACGGCGTACCCGCAAGCTACTATCAGGCCCGCACCGGGCAGTCGCTACACAGCATCGCCCCCGCCCTGGATCGCGCTGTGGCGCGCGGTCTGCTGGAGCCCTGGCAGCAACAACTGCGACCGACCGAACGCGGTCGTCTGTTTCTGAATGATCTGCTCGAGATGTTTCTCTAACCCAGCCGCAAGCTACAAGCCTCAAGCGGCAAGCGGCAAGAGAAAACCTGGCGCGGTGTGATCTGGTCCCTTGGCGCAGGGGCTGGCCTTTTGGCTGGAAGCTGGAAGCTGGAAGCTGGAAGCCTGAAGCTCGAGACCCGCAGGTGCCGTACCGCTTCCAGCTTCTAGCTTCCAGCTCCTCGCTTGCCGCTTGAAGCTTGCAGCTTGCAGCTTGGCGCCAGCTTCCATACAGTATCCCGAACTGTCTCATTCACCGAGGTACCCATGTCTCCTTTTCTGTTTGCCACCACTGCCCAGATCCTTTGCGAATCCGGTTCCGCCGCCCGTTTGGCCGAGCTCTGCAAGGAGCGCGGCGCGGTCCGCGTGATGATCGTGACCGATCCGGGCATCACCAAACTGGGCATGCTCGACAGCATCACCCCCGGTTTCGCCCAGGCCGGCGTCGCCTATGATGTCTTTGACGCGGTCCAGGCCGATCCGCCGGAATCGGTGGTCATGGCGGCTGTGGAACAGGCTCGTGCGCTGAAGGCCGATCTGGTCGTGGGTTTTGGCGGTGGCAGCTCGATGGACGTGGCCAAGCTGGTGGCGTTCCTGGCGCATCCGAACTGCAACCAGCAACTCGCCGACATCTACGGCGTGGGCAATGCCAAGGGTCAGCGTCTGCCGCTGATCCAGGTGCCGACCACGGCCGGCACCGGCTCGGAAGTCACCCAGATCTCGATCATCACCACCGGTGAAACCACCAAGATGGGCGTGGTCTCGCCGATCCTGCTGCCCGACATGGCCCTGCTCGACGCCGAGCTGACCGTCGGCCTGCCACCGGCCGTGACGGCCGCCACCGGGATCGATGCCATGGTGCACGCGATCGAGGCCTACACCAGCAAGATCAAGAAGAACCCGCTGTCCGACATGCTCGCCCGCGAGGCCCTGCGCCTGCTGGCTGCCAACCTGGACGAAGCCGTACACAACGGCAGCAACCGCGAAGCGCGCCAGGGCATGCTGCTCGGCGCCCTGCTCGCCGGCCAGGCCTTTGCCAACGCACCGGTCGCCGCAGTACACGCCCTCGCCTACCCGCTGGGTGGCCACTTCCACATTCCCCACGGCCTGTCCAACGCCCTGGTATTGCCCGCGGTGATCGAGTTCAACTCCTCGGCCGCTGAAGACCTGTACGCCGAGCTGGCGCCTCTGCTGGTCAAGGACCTGAAAGCCGGCAACGCCGCCAGCCTGACCGAGCAACTGGTAGCCGAACTGTCTGCCCTGAGCCCACGCTCCAACCTGCCCACGCGCCTGCGCGATGCCGGCGTACCGGAAGACATGCTGCCGCAACTGGCCAAGGACGCCATGCTGCAGCAGCGTCTGCTGGTCAACAACCCGCGCGAACTGACTGAGGCTGACGCACTGGCGATCTATCGCAAGGCCTATTGAGCTTAAAGATTTCTACCCGCAGGCCACTCCGTTGCCTGAGCTGACTTGAGCGACATCCGCAGTAGACCCTCTATGCCCATGGATGGGCATAGGGAGCCCCCAGGGACGGGTTCACGGCGTGTCTACGGAGGGTGTCGCTCAAGGCAGCAGGTACGGAAATCAAAGTCACCCATAGGTCACGGCGGCATTGGTAGAACCGAATTTCCCGAGAGAACACTTCGATATGAGCACCAAACCCACACGCAACGACTACCCCTACCTGCACCCCATCACCACCCGCTGGCACGACAACGACGTGTACGGCCATGTGAACAACGTGGTGTATTACAACTACTTCGACAGCGCAGTGAACAGCTGGCTGATCGAACAGGGCGGGCTGGATATACATAACGGCGAGCAAGTCGCGTTCGTGGTCAGCTCCGGCTGCGACTACTTCGCCCCGATCGCCTTCCCCGATGCCATCGAGATCGGCGTGCGCGTGGCCAAGCTGGGCAACAGCTCGGTGCAGTACGAACTGGCCGTATTCAAGCAAGGCACGGAAGCCGCCTGCGCAGCCGGCCGTTTCGTGCATGTCTTCGTCGAGCGCAGCAGCAACCAGTCCTGCGCCATCCCCGAAGGACCCCGCGCCGCTTTGACCCGCCTGATTCCCTGATCTGAAACCAGAGCCTGACTGCCGGACCGCCGGACCGGTCATACACCGGTCCGGCTCCCTCCCCCTCCCGAAGTAATAGAAAGATGCTATCGCAGTCTTTTCTATTTATTACTGTTACTAATCGATATCCAGGACCATTATCGGTATCCAGAGGCAGCCGAAGCCAGCCGGCCGGACAGATTCCCCCAGGCAATACACGGCGAAACTGCCCGGCAGAAGAGAACAGGAAGCCGCTCAGCGCGGCATCATCAATCAGGACACGCGGGAGATACAGATGAGTGACAGTCAGGGCAAGTGCCCAATCATGCACGGCGGCAACACCGCAAACAGCAAATCGAACATCAGTTGGTGGCCGAACGCGCTCAACCTCGACATCCTCCACCAGCACGACAGCAAGACCAACCCGCTCGGCGAAGCATTCGACTATGCCGAAGAATTCAAGAAGCTCGACCTGGAAGCCGTCAAGACCGACCTCAAGACCCTGATGACCGAAAGCCAGGAATGGTGGCCGGCGGACTGGGGTCACTACGGCGGCCTGATGATCCGTCTGGCCTGGCACGCTGCCGGCAGCTACCGCATCGCCGATGGCCGCGGTGGCGCAGGCACCGGTAATCAGCGCTTTGCCCCGCTCAACTCCTGGCCGGACAACACCAATCTGGACAAGGCCCGCCGCCTGCTCTGGCCGATCAAGAAGAAGTACGGCAACAAGCTCTCCTGGGCCGACCTGATGATTCTCGCCGGCAACATGGCCTATGAATCCATGGGCCTGAAAACCTTCGGCTTCGCCGGCGGCCGTGCCGACATCTGGCACCCGGAAAAGGACATCTACTGGGGCGCCGAAACCGAATGGCTCGCCCCCAGCGGAAGCGAAAACAGCCGCTACTCCGGCGAGCGCGACCTCGAGAACCCGCTTGCTGCAGTGATGATGGGCCTGATCTACGTCAACCCGGAAGGTGTCGACGGCAACCCCGACCCGCTGAAGACCGCCCACGATATTCGCGTCACCTTTGAACGCATGGCCATGAACGACGAAGAAACCGTTGCGCTTACTGCAGGCGGTCACACCGTCGGCAAGAGCCACGGCAACGGCCGCGCCGAGAACCTGGGCGAAGCCCCCGAAGGCGCGGATGTGCACGAGCAGGGCCTGGGCTGGAACAACACCGTATCGCGCGGCATTGGCCGGGACACCGTCACCAGCGGCATCGAAGGCGCCTGGACTACCAACCCGACCCAGTGGGACAACGGCTACTTCGACCTGTTGTTCGGCTACGAGTGGGAGTTGACCAAGAGCCCGGCCGGTGCCTGGCAGTACCAGCCGATCAATATCCGCGAAGAAGACAAGCCGGTCGACGTGGAGGATCCGTCCATCCGCCTCAACCCGATGATGACCGACGCCGACATGGCGATGAAGATGGACCCGGAATACCGCAAGATCGCCGAGCGCTTCCACACCGATCATGCGTACTTCTCGGAAGTCTTCGCCCGTGCCTGGTTCAAGCTGACCCACCGCGACCTCGGCCCCAAGAGCCGGTATCTGGGTCCGGATGTGCCGGCAGAAGACCTGATCTGGCAGGACCCGATCCCGACGCCCGGTTACGTGCTGAACGAGACCGAAGTCGCCGACCTCAAACGCACCATTCTGGCCAGTGGCCTGAGCGTGGCGGATCTGGTCAGCACCGCCTGGGACAGTGCGCGCACCTTCCGTGGCTCGGACTTCCGTGGCGGCGCCAACGGCGCACGCATTCGCCTGGCCCCGCAGAAGGACTGGGAAGGTAACGAGCCCGAGCGGCTGCAACAGGTGCTCGCCGTGCTGGAAGGCATCCAAACCGGTCTGCCTCAGCCGGTCAGCCTGGCCGACCTGATCGTCCTGGGCGGCACCGCCGCAGTGGAGCAGGCAGCCAAGGCAGCCGGTGTCGATATCACCGTGCCCTTCGCTCCCGGCCGCGGCGACGCCAGCGCGGAAATGACCGACGCTGACTCGTTCGAGTACCTCGAGCCCCTGCACGACGGCTTCCGCAACTGGACCAAGAAGCACTATGAGGTCACGCCGGAAGAGATGCTGCTCGATCGCGCACAACTGATGGGCCTGACCGCGCCGGAAATGACCGTGCTGATGGGTGGCATGCGCGTGCTGGGCACCAACCACGGTGGCAGCAAGCATGGCGTGTTCACGGATAACGAGGGCGTGCTGAGCAACGACTTCTTCGTCAACCTGACCGACATGCGCAACACCTGGAAGCCTACCGGCCGGAACTCCTACGATATCGTCGATCGCAAGAGCGGCGCCGTGAAGTGGACCGCCACCCGCGTCGACCTGGTCTTCGGCTCCAACGCCATACTGCGCGCCTACGCAGAGGTGTACGCCCAGGACGATGCCAAGGAGAAATTCGTCAGGGATTTCGTCAAGGCCTGGACCAAGGTGATGAACGCAGATCGCTTCGATCTGGTCTGATCCGGTAGTAAACGAAACCGGGCGCTGATATCAGCGCCCGGTTTTTTTATGCCCGCAGGAAAGTCAGCCGAGATTTCATCCGAAAGCTCCCCGCAAATCACCGGGCGTAAACAGCTCGATCCAGTAACCGTCCGGATCGCGGATGAACGCTATGTTGTTCATCTTGCCATCCTGCGGCCGCTTGACGAAGCTCACACCCAACTCCTCGAAGCGCGCGCAAGCTGCTTCCAGATTGGGCACCGCAAAACCGATGTGGCCAAAGCCCTTCGGCTCGTCGTTGCCATTATGGTAGGCAAAATCGGCATCATCCTCGGTGCCCCAGTTATGGGTCAGCTCAAGCATCGCCGGGCGGCCGAAGGTCTGCACCAGCCGCTCCTGCGCATCATCCGACCATAACCCCAGGTCCTTGCTGTCGATCGCAGCGAGAAAGTACAGGCTGAACTTCATCTGCTCGAAGTCCAATCGCTTCACCAGCGTCATGCCCATGATGCGCGTATAGAAATCCAGAGTAGCCTCCGGTGACTTGATACGCAGCATGGTCTGGTTGAACACAAAACCCTCGGTCGCAGCATCGCGGTTTTCGCACAGACCGGCGGCGGATTCGAAATGACGGCTCATAGTGGACTCCTCTGTACCTGGGGTGAGCGCAGCCTTACTTGAAGGGGCGCTCGTCCCACCAGGGGTAGAATGGCGGACGGTCCTTGCTCGGGCTCAGTTTGAACTGCGGCGGACGCTTCTCGAGGAAGGATTGTACCCCTTCCTGGGCATCGGGCGACTCGCCCATGAAGGCAATGGCCCGGGAATCGACCTTGTGCGCTTCCATCGGGTGATCCGCCGCCATCATGCGCCACAGCAACTGGCGGTTCAGCGCGTTGGACATGGCCGAGGTGTTCTCCGCGATTTCTTTAGCCAATTCATAGGCTGCCGGCAGCAGCTCGTCCGGCTCGTGCAGGCTGCGCACCAGACCACCCTTGAGCGCCTCTTCGGCACTGAATACCCGACCGGTATAGACCCACTCGGCCGCCTGCATCGGGCCGACCAGACGCGGCAGGAACCAGCTGGAGCAGGCTTCCATGGTGATACCACGGCGGGCAAACACAAAGCCGAACTTCGCCTTGGTCGACGCCATGCGAATATCCATTGGCAGAGTCATGGTCACGCCCACCCCCACCGCCGCGCCGTTGAACGCCCCGATCACCGGCTTGGTGCACTCATAGATACGCAGCGACACCGTGCCGCCACCATCACGCAGCGTATCGCCTTCCGGCTCGCTCTGACGCTTGTGACGGTTGAAGGTGTCTCCACCCTTCTCCAGATCCGCACCCGCACAGAACGCCTTGCCTGCGCCAGTCATCACGATCACGCGCACTTCGTCATCGGCATCGGCCGCATCAAAGGCCGCAATCAGCTCACGGCACATGGCGCCGTTGAATGCATTCATGCGGTCGGGGCGGTTCAGGGTCAGCGTCAGAATGCCATCCTTTACCTGATAATCGAGTGTTTCATAAGGCATGCGGGTACTCCCTGTTGATCATATGCCGCCCAGTGTAGAACCGACCGGTCACAGCCACCAGTTGTGTTACGAAGGCGTATGTAGGGGTATTGTTAGGGTGGATGGCCTCACTCGGCTTGCTCCTCCTTGTCAATCGCCGCCTGCACCTGGCGGTAGAACGCCAGGCGCTCTTTACCCTGAGTACCGCCCTGCATATCCGTAGCCTTTGGCCAGTTGCCGTTCGAGGCGATCACCAGGTTGCGCTGGGGATCGATAAAGATGCCCTGGCCGAAAATGCCCTGCGCGATATAGGCGCCGTCATCCAGCGTCCACCACTGGTAACCGTAGCCATGCCCCGGGGCACCGATATCCGCCTGCTTGGTAGTCGCTTCTGCGATCCAGCCATCCGGCAATACCTGCTCGCCATCGGCGATGCCGCCACCCATGATGAACAGCCCGAAGCGGGCGTAGTCACGGGTTGCCGCCTGAATGCAGCAGCCGCTTATCTCGTGCCCGGTGGATCCCAGCAGCCAGGTTGCATCCTGCTCCATACCGAAGGGCTTCCAGACCTTCTCGGACAGATAATCCGCCAGCGGCTTGTTGGCGGCCGAGCTGGCCAGAACGCCGATCAGGTTGGTCTCACCGGTTTTATACACCCACTTGGTGCCCGGCTCAGCCTCGGCTTCCAGCTGGCGCATATAGCTTACCGTCACGTCGACGCCCGGCTCAGGCTTGTGCGCGGAAAACAGCGCCACGTCCGACTGGGGGTCACCATAATCCTCGTTCCATTTCACACCGGATGTCATCGTCAGCAGCTGCTCGATGGTGACGTTGTCGTACACAGAGCCTTCAAGGTCGGGAATATACTTCGAGACCCTGTCATCAATACTCTCGATGTAGCCATCCTTGATAGCGGCACCCACCAGGGTCGAGGTAAAGGACTTGGCCACGGAGAAACTGGTCCAGCGGCCTTCAGGCCCAAAGTCCAGCCCGTACTGCTCAAGGCGTACCTTGCCGTCATGCACGATCACCAGCGCTGCAGCACGTTGCGAGGCCATGAAGGCATCCACATCCGTGCCGATATCCAGCGGCGCGCCCTCGGGCAAGGGATAGGCATTCTCGCCCGCAGCGATCACCCGCGACTCGGACAGGATGGGCAAACGGTCCAGAGCCCGAAAGGTCGCATCGCGCTCCGGCGTCGACCAGAACAGCACGTCGGTGTTGGTCGGCAGGTTCAGCAGCAGCCTGCGCATATCCTTGTCGGCTGTCGCCCAGAACAGTCCGCATGCGACCAGCAGCAAAACGGCGATCGAGATAATCCACTTTTTCATACCTGCTCCCTTTTATCATTGTGGCCCTATCTTAGGGGAGCGTACCGTTTTGCAGGCTGTCCATTTGGGCCAATAGATAGGGGTGATTGGTTGCTATGGCCAGTTTGTTGATTTGCGGACGGCTCTGAACAACACAGCGGCCCAGGAAGCGAGAGATGCTCCCCGCGTTTGCGCTACACTGCGCCCATTCAGTTAGAGGGGAAATCCAATGAGAGTCTGTGGCGTCGATATCAACAGTAATGATGTGAATGTGTGCCTGCTGTCACTGAAAGATGAGCTTTTCGAGCTGCCCGATTTCCGCACGCGCAAGCTGACATTGAAGGACATCAACAGCACGCAGGAACTGCGCCATTTTCAGCAGACCTTTGCCAAGCTGATGGAGGATTACAAGGTCGACAAGGTGGTGATCCGCCAGCGGCCGATGAAGGGCAAGTTTGCCGGCGGCGCGGTTGGTTTCAAGCTGGAAGCGGCCATCGAGCTGATCGCCAATCTGAAGGTAACGGTCATGCCGACGACAGATATCAAGGAATCGCTGAAGCGCAATCCGATCCAGATCTCATACGCCGAGACGGATCTGAAGGCTTTTCAGGAGGCGGCATTTAACACGGCGTATGCTTACTTGATGAAAGACAAGTACGCGGACAAGAGTGAATAAGGGGTTTCAAAACGAAGGGGCGGCGGCTCGTTCTGCTCCCTTCGCAACTCGCTTAATCTAAGACCAGGCCTATCAACTTCGCTCTAAGGGGTCACATCCCAGAACTAGTAAGCTTCTTAGTTTGAGCTGCTTCTTCGTCCGCTGTTAGATAAAGAATTTCAAGTGTGAAATCTTCCATGGGAATGACCTTGCAACGAATAACTTTTTTTTCTTCTCTCTTGTTAGTCACTTTCACCAGCGCGTTAGTAAATTGCACTGTTTTCCGTGGCATTTGTATTTGCTGCCCAAAGACCAAAATGGTGTCGCCAATCATCTGAGTAATTTGCATTACCAGACTCCCCCCATCTTCAAGCATGGCAATCTGCTTTTTACCGTCACCTTCGCGCTCCAAATTAAACCGAATTGGCTTTGGCAAGTCCTTCTGTTGCTTCAGGAATTCTCGTCGAGTTGCCGCTGCAATCGTAATTGCCTGTTGAATCTGATCTCCAGTGATCGTTTCAGTATCATCAAAAAGAATTCTAGTGTTAGTGAATTCTGCGATGTCTCTTGCGGCATCAAGATAAAGAAACAACATTTTGACATTGTTAAACTGGTTTTCGAACGATTCTGCATCGCTCGTTCCCGACAGAACAAACTCTCCTTGATGTTCAAAAGTTACCTTTAAGGAGTTCCCATTATTTAAGCTTAAAATGAGGGTTTTTAGCTTAGTGAAGTAGGGCAAGCGATTAACAGCTTGCCCATTCCAATGTTCGACAAACGGCGTGACGGTGATATTAAACTGTCCGTCAAATTTTATGGGCACCACCATCTCAAATTTAAGCATCCGATTCATGCTGTAGCCGATAAAAGTGCCACTCACTGTTCCAGAAAAAAACTCACCTTGGATATCGTCAAAATATTCGATTCCTCCGTTCGCCGCGTCCACGGTTGAAATCTTGATGGTACAAATTTTGGCCGGAGCACCGATTTGTAGCTGTTGACTCTCAGCATTAATCCGCTCAAAGAGAGGCGATCCCAAGAATCTGACGTCTTTGCAGTCAATAGATAAAGTCTTGCCCTCTTCCCAGAGCTGACGGTAGCCATTGGCATAGCGTTGGGGATTGTCTAACTCCATTGAGAAGGACACATCCTCACGCGCTACGACGTTATAGGCGGCCTGTCCATCTGTGTACTTGGTTTTAACCTGGAAGCGATCGTCTATTTCACTCAGCGCTTTTTCCACAGCACCGTGAACATTGTCTAATGCTTGAGCGATACCGGACCTCAGCGGCATTCCAGATAACGCTGAAACCAACAGATCTTGAGGTGCCGAGTCCGGTTGAGCGGGAACACCGATTTTGATCTGGCTACGCTTTTCCGCAGCACGCTTCCATTCATGTAAAAGGTCAACGGGATAAGCGGATGGATCTTTATCGATCTTGTTCGAACAAGGAATACATAACCAGATTCCATTCTTGTAGCTAGCGCGTTGCGCAGACGTCATGCTTACATCATAACGAGGGCCCCCGGACGACGCTGCACAAATATGAGCACCAACACCCATGTTGAGTTCACCCTCTTCGTCACCAATTTTGGCACCGCTGGTAGGCGCGTAACAATCCGGGTTGGAACAGATATTTGCTACCCTGTTCCTCAATTTACGAAGGATAGGTGCTGTAAAATTGTTCTGCTTATCCCTCATTCAAATTTTTCTCGCTAGCATCCGTGGTGGATCAATCGTATCAAAAGAACCGTCCCAAAAAAGGAAGCTTTAAGATCAGGTCTTACGTTTTGCCACTTTTGAAAAAAGATCAGATTCATTTTCACATGTCATCTACCCACACGTGGATACTCACCAAACCGCTCCAGCCGCTCCTCCATAGCAGGATGAGTGGACAAGTAATTGCTCCAGTTGCTGTCTCCAGGTTCATCCTGCTCAGCCATCAACTCCTCACACAATGCCACCCGCTCACTCTCGGACAGCTCTTCGACAGCAGCATCATCCTCACTCAGCAATTCACTGCACTGAGCGCCATCGTCCATCCGCTGCAAAATATCCACAAACGCCCGACGATCAATGCCCTGCCGGTCGAGGTAGGCTACGGCAAAGCGGTCCGCTTCCAGTTCGTGGTCGCGGGAATAGGCCAGAGTTGCCGCCACCACGGGTAGGCCGACAAAGAGGTCGCCCACGGCCGAAGCATCGCCCACGAGCATCACATAGGCGATACCAATCACGCTGTTCTGAATCAGGGCCCGCAGGCTGTGGCGGTGATGGATATGGCCTATCTCGTGGGCCAACACCGCCACCAGCTCTTCATTGCGCTCGGCCAGCGCGACGATTTCATCGGTAAAGATCATGGTGCCGTCGGGCAGGGCGAAGGCGTTGGCGCCTACGCGCTCACCACCCTTGCGAAACAGGACCTTGAGCGGCAGCTGCGGATAGCTGGCCAGTACCGGGGCAAAGTCTGCCCGCAGTTCAGCCTGTTTTTCGGCGGAGAGTTCGGTTGGCTTCAGGTACAGCCTGTCAATCAGCGCCAGGGTTTCTCTGGAAATGGTGTTGAGGGTTTCCGCTGGCAGCGCGTGGGCCATCCGCTCTGCGGCAGCTGGCACGCCGTGAAACACACTCGCCCAGGCGAAAACCAGAACCAGCACTGCGGTGACGAGCACAAAGGGCAGGTGACTTTCCAGCCTGTGGATCCAGCCCTGAAACCGGCGGGGCTGCCACTGCCGCAGCAAGGTATCGACTGCGGCATTGTCGCTGGTTTCCAGTACGCCGCCACAGGGCAAACGCACAAACCGCGGCGTTTGCCCTAGCCGCGCGCTGACATCCAGCTCGGTGACTGTCGCCCGCGCCAGCTCGCGGCTCTGCCCCTGGGCGACGACGCGGGCCTGGCCCGAAGCATCCACTGTCAGCTCGGCCGCTTCGCGGCGAGCCTGGCCCGCCATAAACCAACTGCCTGCTATAGGCTTCATCGCAAGATTCCCTAGAAGCCGACCTCGATATCAAACAGATCGCCAACGCCCTCACCCAGCGAACCGACCGCGTTGCGCTCTGCAGCGGCAAAGCTGTCCAGGTCACCCACTGCCAACAGGCTGGTATGTCTGGCTTTGTAGCGGGCCGTGCGCACACGAGCCCAGGGAAGGAAGAAGCCCAGGGTGACGAGGATGCCCAGGGTATTGGTAACCATCAGCCACAGATAGGACTGTACCCTCCAACGGGCCTGAAAGCGGTGCTCGCGCACATGGATACTGTTGTAGTTGAGGTTGCTGGTGGCGACGACAAAGTAGGCGAAAACCACCAGATACGCGGCGGCAACCAATGGAAAAGCCAGAAGCGGCAACACCATACCGGCAACAAATGCGGCTATGCCGCCAACCACAAGAATGCCGAGAATCAACAGGAAAATGCTGTAGTAGGGACCTACCGTAGCTTTGAAATCAAAGGCTGCCGTGCCATAACTGTGGTTGCCATAGATGAATTTCTGCTGCTGGTAGAAGGCATAGGGCATCAGAATACCGAGCGTCACCGCGCCCAGAAGTGGCCAGAGCAGAAACGCGAGGGCGGCCTCACCCAGACGACCATGAAACACGAAGGGCACGTTGCGATACTGGGTGTAGTGCGCGTTGAAACGCAGGGATTTGCAGATCACCCAGGGTAATACGATCAATAACAACCCACCCATGACCATACCCGCGACAACACTCAGTTCCCCCGCCACGGCGTATACGACAAAAAACACAAAGGCAATGATGCGGCCGATCAGAATCTGCACCGGATTGGCGGTATAGGAAAAGCTGACGCCATCCAGCAGGGTATTACCGTAGAAGTATTGTTTATTGCGCACCTTGGCCCAGGCGGAATAAATACCCAGGGTGACAATCGACAGCAGGATATTGACGATCCAGATCTTGAAATACTCGAAGCCATTGCCGGTGAAGATAAAAGGCACGTGTTCTTCGGTCTTGTATTGTGTTGCAGCACCGGCATTGGACGATATCCGCTCTGCGCCGCCTGTTGCGGTGGCTGGGGCGACGGGGACTTCGTAGGCTGATGCTACCAGCGCAGGCTCCGGCTTCAACTGGGCATCAATGCCAATGCTGGACAGCTTCTCCAGATACTTTTCGCCCAGGGTCTGATCGATACCGGCTTTGATCACGGCCCGATTGCTGGCAAGGATTCTCTCGGCTTTCTCTTCGGTGGTCTTGAACAGCTGGGCCAGTGCCGAGCGTACATCGCTGTGGCTGAAACCGGGCAAGACGCCGGAATACACCACCTGAAAATGATTCTCCAAGGCAGAGTCACTCATCGCATTTCCTTTTTCTAGTTATAGGTAAATCCCTGTACCACTACCCCCCGGAGAGCCACACGCATAGCGTCTGTCCGGAGGTTGAAAAGCACACAAGCGAGATTGTCGGCAGTCCTTGCCAAAATAGGAGGGAGTGCTGTCAAGCGAGCTTGGCCAGTGGGGTAGATATAACACGGGTTCTGGCGCTAGAAAAGTGGCGCGTCCCCCTTACCCTCCAACCGCTCAAGAAACATCGCCAACGCCACTTCCTCGGCTTTCAGACCCTTGCGCACCCGCGGCTTGGGTAGTCTGGATAACTGACCCAGGCTGAAATGCTCCAGCACGGCGGGGTGGATGTAGCATTTGCGGCAGACGGCGGGGGTGTTGCCCAGCTGTTTGGCGACGTCTTTCACGGTCGCCACCACATGGCTCTTGGCCTGGGATTCGGGCTGCCATTCCAGCTCGCGCAGCACGGCCAGGGCCATGGCGGTTCCGGCCCAGGTGCGGTAGTCCTTGGCGGTAAAGTCGGCGCCGGTGAGCTGGTGCAGGTAATCGTTCACGTCCGATGAGCTGATGGTGTGGCGCTCACCCTGTTCGTCCAGGTACTGGAAGAGATCCTGCCCGGGTAATTCCTGGCAGCGTTTAACCACCTTGGCCAGGCGCCGGTCCTTTACACTGACTTCGTGCTCGATGCCGCTCTTGCCGCGAAAGTGGAACTGGATCTCGCTGCCGGCAACGTCGACATGGCGATTACGCAGCGTGGTCAGTCCGTAGGATCTGTTCTGCTTGGCATACTGGGTGTTGCCGACGCGAATCAGTGTGGCGTCCAGCAGCATGACCACCGTTGCCAGCACCTTTTCACGGCTGAAGCCGGGCTCGGCAAGTTGCGCCTCCAGCTTCTTGCGCAATTTGGGCAGGGCTTTGCCGAACGCCTGCAGGCGGGAATACTTGTCGATGTCGCGTACCTCGCGCCAGCGCGGGTGATAGCGGTATTGCTTGCGTCCCCGGGCGTCGCGGCCGGTGGCTTGCAGATGGCCGCACGGGTCGGGGCAGATCCATACATCGGTATAGGCGGGCGGCACCGCCAGGGCGTTGATGCGCTTGATCTCGTTTGCGTCGGTAATGCGATCGCCCCCGGGGTTGTAGTACTGGAAGGCCTTCCCGCGTTTCTTGCGGGAGATGCCAGGCCGGGAATCGTCGACGTAATGCAGGTCGCGGGGCAGGTGTTCGGGCGACGCGGCATCGGGCATGGAGACAGGTTCCCTGTGGCTGAGGAAGAGTGCTTGCAGATCTATTGACCGCAACCAGACGCTCAGGTGCCCGCCGGCGCGAGGCAGACGGTTACAGAATTTGCCAGTCGTTTGGTCTTTCAGCATGGGTTGGCGTCGCCGCAGGAGCTATGCTCAATACCGAGAAACTTTTCCCGACCAGGCCAACCCCTTTGAAGCTTGCCATCCTCTTACTCGCCCTGCTGGGTCTGGCACCCGGCGCACATGCTGTCACACCGCAGTATCAGGTGGTGACGGAGGAGTGGGCGCCCTATAACTATATTCAGGATGGCGAGGTCACCGGCATCACCACCGAGATCGTGCGGGCGATCATGGCCTTGACCGGCGATCAGTTCGAGATCCAGGTGGTGCCCAGCCAGCGCGCCAGCCGTATGCTCAACGAGCAGAGCAGGACCATCATGTATTCGATGTTCCGCACGCCCGAGCGCGAAAGACTCTACAAGTGGGTGGGGCCGATTGTGCAGGACTCCATCCACCCCTATCAGCTGGCGTCGGCCCGTCCGGCGGTGTATTCCCTGCAGCAACTGATGGCTGCGCCGCAGATCACCACACGTAATGCGGGGCTGATTCCGGACCTGTTGCAGTCTCTGGGTTTCAATAATCTGGACCGCAGCGCCGCCAAGAACCTGCAGCTCTACCGCATGCTGCTGGCCGGGCGCACCGAGATCATCATCGGCGATACCGAGGGCGGCGTGGCCTACTACAGCCGCCTGCTGGGCATCCCGCCTGGCACGTTGCGGCAGGTACCGGTCGAGATCTATCGCGCCTCGCTGTACATTGCATTCAGCAAGGACAGCGAAGATGACCTGGTCGCTGACTGGACCGACGCCTTGGAGCAGCTAAGGGTGTCAGGCCAACTGGCGCGTATCCAGCTGGAATACGCGCAAAATCTCGCTCGTTGAAGGGGTTTAGTGTTAAGTCCACCCGCTCGAGCCAAGAACGGCTGGGTCGGAGAATCCGTACCCAAGAAATGAGAAAACCCGCTCGCAGCGGGTTTTCATATAGCAAACTGTATCGCGCCAAGCACCGGGCTAGATTGGACGATAAACGCTGGTCAGCGAAGTAGGATTGATCGGAGCCACGTTATACCGCTCTGGCTGAACGGCGCCGGAATTAACTAGGCGCTCATACCGCGCGTTAATATTGCACAAACGATGCGTCCGACCTTCATCAAGCGCTTGGCGTTTGGCTTCTAGAGCGTCATTTAGACGCTGTTCAATAGACATGGTCACTCCCTGATTAGCTGTAGTGAAGCATAAAAGGTGACTGCTGCCGCTCCGCGTGCTCTGCAAGCAGTTCTGAGTAAATACGAAGGTCCTGTCGTAAAGTTCCGTCGTCAGTATAATCTTCAATTTTCAGTTTCAGAACGTCTGTTAACGTATTGATACCAATCATTCTACCGTGGGAGTGCCAGCAATTGTTATCGCTCAAATCTTTGGCTATTTGCTCCGCACGCTCCGATTTTTCTTTGTCAGATACCGCTGATCCGGGCTTAGTAGTCTGATGGTGCGTCCAGTCTTTAAATTTGTATTTCACGAGCCACTGCTTAAGTAAACTGACCGACAAATCTCTCGCTTGTTCATATCGTCTCAACGTGGCTAAATCGAGTCTCTGCAGCATCATGAACTCAGCGTCGGTCAAACAACCATTGGCTGACTTGTCTATCAGCTCATTCACCTTATCGATATATCCTAGCGCAGGCACTAGCTGACCATCAGCTAGCTGGACCTGGGGATCTATAGGACCTAGCGAAGATGTATAGTCCATGTAAATTTTGTCGCCAGACATACAGAAAATCGTACCCGCAGACATAGCTGCAGTCGGAACGACAAAAAAGACCTCTGAGAAATGATGTCGAGTTACCTCCACCATTTTTTCGACAGCTTCTACCACGCCTCCCGGGGTGGCGAGAATAATGCAGATTCTCTGAGAATTCTCAGTTTCTGAACGATTCCCGACGAGCTGCTCAATCGCTACGACGAAACTGCTCTGTACGGCAGGATGGATCGGGCCCGTGTAAGCGAGAACTGAGCACTTGAAGTGGTTGGCAATTTGCTGTCGGTAGTGGCTTAGCGCCATCAAGATATGCGTGTCTAAACTTGCCATTGAGCAACGATTCCTTCGTTAGGCATCTTCCATACCGGCGGAGGCTCCCGCCGTGTCTTGTTATAGAGTCCACATTAACACAATGAAAGAAATCTGAAAGTCGAAGGGTGCGCTTGCACCACCAAAAGCCGTTGAAATTAACCTAATAATGGCTGGGCTTAAGGTGATTGCAGATCGCAGCGATACCCTCGTCTCGTCACAGGAAAGTGCTTCTCGCGTGCTGACGCATCCTGCCTGTCAGCGTTGCCTTCGTAGAGTTACAGTCAATTACAGAAATAAACGCTGAAGCCGCTACTGCTCCCGCTCGAACTTCAGATCCCACACCCCATGCCCCAACCGCTCGCCACGACGTTCGAACTTGGTGATCGGGCGTTCTTCCGGTCGGGGTACGTAGGTGCCGTCCTCGGCCAGGTTGCGGTAGCCCGGCGCGGCGCTCATGACTTCGAGCATGTGCTCGGCATAGGCTTCCCAGTCGGTGGCCATGTGGAAGATGCCGCCGATTTTCAGCTTGCTGCGTAGCTGTTCAGCAAAGGCCAGCTGCACGATGCGCCGCTTGTTGTGCTTCTTCTTGTGCCAGGGATCGGGGAAGAACAGCAGTACGCGATCCAGGCTGCCATCGGGAATGCACTGGTTGAGCACTTCGATGGCGTCGCAGTCGAACACTCGCAGGTTGCTGGCGCCGGTCGTGAGCACGCCATTGAGCAGCGAGCCGACGCCCGGGGGATGCACCTCGACCCCGATGAAATCCTGCTCGGGCGCGGCCTGGGCCATTTCCAGCAGGGATTGCCCCATGCCAAAACCGATTTCCAGGGTGCGCGGCGCCTGACGACCGAAGATGGCGTCCAGGTCCAGCTGGCCCTGATCCAGATTCAGGCCGAAGCGTGGCCAGCCGAGATCGATGCCGCGTTTCTGGGCCTCGGTCATCCGGCCGGCGCGCATGACGAAGCTGCGAATGGCGCGGCGCGGATGACCTGCGCCCTCCTCCCCCGCTGCAGCGTCGGTCACTTCGGTTTCAACGTCGTCTGGCAGAGCGTCGGTCGGGTTTTCGGTCGGGTTTTGGGACATTTGTATCTCGTTCAGAAAAAGGTGCCGGCCAGCGGCGAGGAGGCGCTGGCGTAGAGCTTGCGTTCCATCCGCCCGGCCAGATAAGCGCCACGGCCGGCGAGCACGGCGTGCTTCATGGCGTCGGCCATCAGGACCGGCTGCTTGGCATGGGCGATCGCGGTGTTCATCAATACGCCGGCGCAACCCAGCTCCATGGCGATGGCAGCATCGGAGGCGGTGCCCACACCGGCGTCGACCAGTACCGGCACGGTGGCCTCTTCCAGGATGATGCGCAGGTTGTAGGGGTTGCAGATGCCCAGGCCCGAGCCGATCAGGCCAGCCAGAGGCATGACGGCCACGCAGCCCATCTCGGCCAGTTGGCGGGCGATGATCGGGTCGTCGCTGGTGTAGACCATGACGTCGAAGCCGTCCTTGATCAGCACTTCGGCGGCCTTGATGGTTTCGATCACGTTGGGGAACAGGGTCTTCTGGTCGGCCAGCACTTCCAGCTTGACCAGGTTGCGTCCGTCCAGCAGCTCGCGGGCCAGGCGACAGGTGCGCACGGCATCTTCGGCGGTATAGCAGCCGGCGGTATTGGGCAGGATGGTGTAACGATCCGGCGGGATCACATCCAGCAGATTCGGCTCATCGGGGTTCTGGCCGATATTGCTGCGGCGGATCGCGACGGTGACGATCTCCGCGCCAGAGGCCTCGATGGCCGCGCGGGTTTCTTCCATGTCCTTGTACTTGCCGGTGCCAACCAGCAACCGTGAGCCGTACTGCACGCCAGCAATGGTGAAGGCGTCCTGATTCAGATCTGTCATGGGTTCTCCGCAGGGCAGCCTAGCCGCCGCCAATGGCATGTACGATTTCGACCCGGTCGCCCTCGGCCAGCACGGTTTCGCTGTGCTGGCTGCGTGGCACGATCTCCAGATTCAGCTCGATGGCCAGCCGCTTGCCGCTCAGCCCCAGATGCTCGATCAGGTCTGCCAGGGTCATGGGACGGTCGAGGGCGAAGGCTTCGCCATTGAGCTGGATCTGCATGGGCGTCTCGGGCTTGGGATCGTCGGGAAAGCGCTATTGTAACGTGATCGCGCCGGGGCTGACCATGTTGCAGCGCATCACATATGCCGCCACACACCGGCGCCCAGGCACAGCCAGGCCAGCAGAAAAGCCACGCCACCAAAGGGCGTGATGATGCCCAGCTTGCCGATGCCGCTGAGTGCCAGGGCGTACAGGCTGCCGGAGAACAGCAGGATACCGGCGACGAACAGTCCTCCCGATACCTTGAACAAGGTACCCTCCGGCCAGCGCAGCAACAGCAGGGCGATGCCGATCAGTGCGGCGGTATGCCACAGTTGATACTGCACGCCGGTCTGAAAGGCATTGAGCAGATTCTCCGGCAGCTTGTTGCGCAGGCCGTGGGCGCCAAATGCGCCCAGCGCCACGCCGGTAAAACCGCTGACAGACGCCAGCAAAAGCAATAGTTTGGCCATGGCCGAATACTCCGTTCTATACTGCGGGCCAATGCTGTGAAGGACCCACGAATGCTGAAAAAAGTCCTGCTGAAAATCGCCAAATGGCTGCTGATCCTGATGCTGGTCAGCCTGCTACCGGTCATCGCCCTGCGCTGGATTCCTTCGCCCGGCTCGGCGCTGATGGTCGAGCGCTGGATCGAACACCGCGGCGATGATACTCCCTACGAGATCCGCCGTGACTGGGTGCCGTACCACAGCATACCCGATAGCATGAAAATGGCCGTGATCGCCGGTGAGGACCAGCGCTTTGCCGAGCATTACGGGTTTGACGTGGCGGCAATCAAGGCCGCCGTGGAGCATAACCGACAGGGCGGCAGCGTGCGCGGCGCCAGCACCATCAGCCAGCAGGTGGCAAAGAACCAGTTTCTCTGGTCCGGGCGCAGCTGGGTGCGCAAGGGGCTGGAGGTCTGGTTCACGGTCTGGATCGAGGTATTCTGGCCCAAGCAGCGGATTCTCGAGGTCTATCTGAACATCGCCGAGTGGGACCGCGGCGTTTTCGGTGTGGATGCCGCAGCCCGGGAACACTTTGGTGTCGGCGCCAGCTATCTGTCCGATCGCCAGGCCAGCCTGCTGGCTGCGGTGCTGCCCAATCCGCGGGAATGGAGCGCGGCGAGCCCGCCGGCCCATGTGGAGCGCCGCGCACGCTGGATCCAGAACCAGACCCGCCAACTGGGCGGCAGCCACTATCTGCGCGAAATGCAGAAGGGCCAGCCGCTACCCGAGTGGCTGACCCTGCGTTACTGGCGCAACCGTCTGGAGATCTGAGCGCAGCGGCTCTAGCGGCCGCCGCGCAGCCCGAACATCAGCGAATGCGCCTGGTCACCGCTGACGGCCACCACCACGCCAGTTCTGCCATACACCCAGGCCTTGTTGCCCTCGCTGACATCCATGCGCATATCCGGCTCACCCAGGGTGGCCACGATGCGCTTGACCGGTACCGGCTCGGACGGGATCAGGCTCACACGCTCGACCGCTTGGCTGGACAGGGCGGTGCCTACCGCGGGCGAGACCGACTGGTCGCGCATGCCGGGCTTCCAGTCCTGCGCCTGGATCAGACTGTCCATGCGCTCTGGCTCCAGCTCGATAACCGCCTGCAGGCGCCAGTTGAGTTCATCGCTCTGCAGCACATAACGGCTGACCAGCAGGGGCTCGTCCTCGACGCTGATCATCCACAGGCGGCCCACGCCCAGGGGTGTATCCACCCCGGCCAGCGTGAGCTCGCCCTCACGCAACGGGGCCCAGATCGACTGCTCGTAGCGGCCCAGCCACTCCATGGGCTCGGGCTCGCGCTGGTCCATGACCCAGGTCACCAGAAAATACAGGGCAATCACGACCAGGCTCATCAGGGTGGCCATGCCTACGCGGGGGCGGTAACTCATTGTTTGCTCCAGAGGGGGTACTTGATGCCGGGATTATGCCGGTTGCAGGCTCCGGGGGCCAGAAACAGCAAAGGCACCCCGGAGGATGCCTTTGCGGTCACACGTCACCACAGCCGGTTCAGGCGGCGGTGTCGGTGTCGAGGTTCTTCTTCAGCTTGTTCATGGCGTTCTTTTCCAGCTGTCGGATCCGTTCTGCCGACACCTGGTACTTGGCCGCCAGCTCGTGCAGCGTGGCCTTCTCTTCGGCCAGCCAGCGCTGATAGAGAATATCCCGGCTGCGATCGTCGAGCAGCTCCAGCCCCTGTTGCAGCTGTGCTACCGAGCTGTCGGTCCAGTCGGCGGACTCCAGCTGAGTGGCCGGGTCATAGCGCTTGTCTTCCAGGTAGTGCACCGGGGCGTAGGCCGTGGTGTCGTCGTCATCGTCCTGGGCGCCATCAAAACCGACGTCCTGACCGTACAGACGGCTTTCCATCTCGCGCACTTCACGGGTGACCACGCCCAGATCCTCGGCCACCGCATTGACTTCGTCCTCGGACAACCAGGACAGCTTCTTCTTGGCGCTGCGCAGGTTGAAGAACAGCTTGCGCTGAGCCTTGGTGGTGGCGACCTTGACGATGCGCCAGTTGCGCAGGATGAACTCGTGGATCTCGGCGCGAATCCAGTGCACGGCAAAGGACACCAGGCGCACGCCCATTTCCGGGTTGAAGCGCTTGACCGCCTTCATCAGGCCGACGTTGCCTTCCTGCACCAGGTCGGCCTGGGCCAGACCGTAGCCGGAATAGCTGCGGGCAATGTGCACCACAAAGCGCAGGTGCGACATGACCAGCTGCCGCGCCGCTTCGAGGTCTTCGTTGTAGAACAAACGATCAGCCAGCTCACGCTCCTCTTCGACGCTGAGGATCGGAATTCTGCTCACCGTCTGGACATAAGCCTCCAGGTTCGCACCTGGGACCAGATTATGTACGGGCTGCAAGGCAGTGCTCATCTTTGTACTCCAAAAAATTGACAGCCGAGTGTATCACTGCCAGATATGACTGTGAATGCTCGGTCAAGTTCATCGAGCATACAACTTTGTATCACTTTCTCAAGCCCCGCATGCCGTCGCTCACCAGGCCATCCGGAAGGTGGCGGAGAGGTCGTGATAATCATCGGTGCTGGCGTATTCGCCGCGATAGCCCAACTCAAGAGCAGCGGTATCGCTCAACTGCATGGTCAGACCCACACCGAGTCTGGCACGGTCGCGCTCCATCTTTGGCCCTGCGACACGAAAGCCGTTGCCGGGCGTGGCGACAAGCATGGCATCGACGGACGCGCCGGTATCCAGAAACTCGTGCACCCAGGCAAGCTCAAGGGCCGGCTCGATGCGCATGCCACCCTGAGTCAAACGCGCGTGGGAAAGGCGCCCGCCCATTGCCGAACGCAGCGACGCCTGACGATCGTTCTCCACCCGCAGATTCAATCCGGCCGTGGCGTCCTCAGCAAAGCTGCTGCGCTGCAGATGCGCATACTCCAGCCCGAACAGGGGCGTCATACGACTGATCGAATTCGGACTCTGATGGACCGCAAAGCTACGACCCAACTCCATCGCCGCCTGACCGCTCCAGGCATCATAATCCGCCTCTGCCGTGCTGCTTAACGCGCCGACCGCTACGCTGCGGCTCGATTCAAGCTGGTGATAACCCAGCCCGGCAACTCCACTAAGGTAGGCGTCGACGGGTAACCGCCACTCACCGTAGAGCGCCAGTTGATAGCTCTCGAGCTCCAGACCGCCCTGCTGCAGATCTGCGTTCGTGCGGCTGTAGCCAAATGCCGCTCCCAGCGTCCGCTGCTCGTCGAGCGGTGCATCGAAACCCACTGCACTGCCGCTTGCGCTGTAATGGGCATCGTCCAGCTCGGCGTAGCTACCCGTGCCACGCAACCACCAGCCGCTCTGCGAGCTCACCTCCTCCCCGGGAATGCCAATTGCCGGGGGACCGCTTACCTGTAGCCGGTCCAACAACAGGCCGCTTAGCTGCCTGCCATTCTGCAATACGATGAGGTTGCTGTAGCTGTGCTGCACACCGCTGAGCGAATCATAGGCCTGCCGGGCGCCTGCAGCGGTCAGGACATCAAGATTGTCAGCCAGCTCGTCGCTACCGGTGGCTCCGCTGGCAATATACGCATCCAGGCTCGCAGCCACAGCCACCTGATTGGCAGTAGCTCCAACCGACACGTAGTCGGAGGTATTGCGGCGCAGATTGAGCGACACCGACGTTGCATCGTAGCTGAGGGTGGGGGTCAGGAAGGCCAGGCTGGAACTGACGCTGCCAAACTCCGTGCCGCCCAGTCCTCCGGCAGCACCCAGGATGCTGTAGACGGTGCTCAAGCGATAATCACCCGCCTCGGGCAGCACCTGCACCACACCACCGGTGAGCAGAGCACTGCCACTCGCATCGATACGATCGCTGTTGCCGGCCGCATCGGCTTCCACCTGATAAACCGCGCCACCGGAAAAATCCAGGTTGCCGGCTACCGTGAGGGTGCCGATAGAGTTACCGGGCGCCACTGTGCCTCCGTTCAGAGAGATGCTGCCAAAAGTGCCGCTGCCCCCCACCGAAGCGCCGCTGCTGACAGTTGTGGCCGAGTTGGCGATGGAGCCGTTGACCAGCAACCGACCCGCTTCAACCAGCGTATCACCGGAGTAGATATTGGCGCCGGTCAACGTCAGGCTGGCGTTACCGGATTTGATCAGGTTACCGGTGCCACTGATCATCCCCGCATGGATTCCGTCTGTCTGTTGTGCAAAGTCGAGCTGTGCACTGTTGCTGATATCGCCCTGCAACGACCCCGCAGCACCTTGCAGGATGCCTTCCAGAACGGAGGTCCCACCGCTATAGCTATTGCTGCCGGAGAGCACCAGCAGACCCGCGCCGGATTTGATCAACCTGCCATTGCCGCTCATCGCATCACCATAGGCGCCCTCGCTGACCTGCGCGAAATTGACTTGGGCATTATTCGCAATATCGCCCTGCAGCGTGGATGAGCTGCCCTGCAGAAGGCCGCCAAGCACCGTGGTGCCACCCGTATAGCTGCTGTTGCCAACCAGCAGCAGGCTGCCTGCCCCGACTTTGGTTAGCGTACCGCTGCCGCTGACTACGCCAGCATAAGTACCGTCCTGAGCTTGATCGAAGACCAGTGCTGCGTTATTGACGATGTCACCCTGCAGGGAATCTGCGCTGCCCTGCAAGGTGCCGTCGCTGACTGTTGTGCCCCCGCTATAGCTGTTGTTGCCCGCAAGGACCACAGTGCCTGCACCCGTCTTGATCAGCGCGCCGGTGCCGCCGAGCTCAACATCCAGCGTGGCGCTGACACCTGCATTGGCACGCAGGTCGGCGCCCACAGCGGCCAACAGCAACGCGCCATTGCCGTCGCTGTCTTCCAGCCGATAGCCGTCGGTAACGAACTGCATGCCGTTGACGTTCAGATCACCGTCAACTTCGATTACGCCACTGGCGCCGTCGAACACAGCCGTCAGATCTTCCCACGCCGCACTGAGCTGGCCGCTGTGATCGGTCCAGTTGGCTTCGCCAGCACGCCAGATGCCGGTACCACCGGTTACCAGGCCGTCACCGCCTCCGTCTGCGCCATCCCAGTGCTGCAGGCCGGTGTAGTCCACCACCAGATCGACCTGCCCTGCAACGGAGGTATTGACGTCGTAGTTGTAACCGGCGAGAAAGCCGGTACCCAGATTGAGGCCGTTGTTGATCAGGGTACCCTCGTAATTGATCAGCCGATGGCTGCCGCTACCGTCGAAGCCGCCCAGATCACTGACATGCAGAATGCCGTCCAGGGTCAGATCGCCGCTGGAGGAAGATCCGCCCATATTCGCCACCAGATTGATCAGATCACTATCCAGCCCAGCACTGCCGTCCGGATCACCCAGCTCAAAGCCGAGCAAAGCCGCGGCGTTGAGTACCAGCCCACCCAGGGTGAGGGTTTCCGTCGTGCTGCCGGGAGTCAGCAGCCCTCCATCTTCTACACTGACCACGCCCGCGATCGACCCACTCCCGCCCAGGGCTGCGCCATTAGCGATGCTGACCGTACTGGTCCCAGTTGCACTGCCACTGGCATTGCTCGCCAGCAGGATGCCAGCATTCACCTGTGTCACGCCGCTGTAGCTGTTGGCGCCAGTCAGGGTAAAGGTCCCGGTGCCTGCCTTGCTCAGATTGCCGCCCTCCCCGGAGAGCTGGCCGCTGAAGGTACCTGAGCTGTTATTTGCCCCTGTGGTCAGGGTTTGCGCGCCACGCGCGCCGGTCAGTTTCACTGTTCCGGCACCGGTCAGGGCGCCAACCTCAAGCCCGGCTTGCAGTTCGAGTTCGCCACCAGCGTTTACGGCAACTCCGCCGTTGCTGCCCAGGGCCACTGCATTTTGTGTGATCAGCAAGCCATTGCTGATCGTGGTGCCGCCGGTGTAACTGCTCGCCGAATCGAAGTATTGCGCGCCACTGCCATCAATGATGACTTTGCCGGTCCCGGAGATATTCGCGGCGTTTCTGAGTGCCTGTAACGCCGTGCTACGCAGGGTCAGAGTGCTATCGTTGAGCAACACCTGGCCGTTACCCATGGCAAGCCCGCCCAGGGTCTCATCGCTCAGTAGTTCAAATTCACCAGTGCCCGCAACATAATGTGTGTCAGCTATGGCGTTGCCGCCCGTCACCGCCAGACGGCCGGCATTGACGTCGACGGCACTGAGCCCGGTTTGCGTGCTGGTACCGCTGAGGATCAGGGTTGCCGCCCCCTCCTTGACCAACGCACTGCTGGTATCGAGATCGCTGTTTCCAACGACGTTACCCGCATAGTTGCCATCCACTGTCTGATTGATGATCAGGCGCCCGGCACCCGTTTGCCCCAGGTCGATTACACCGCCGCTGCCGGAGAGGCTGCCTACCGTTTCGACAAACTCGCCCACGGCGAAAGTGCCGCCCTCAACTACCAGAGCACTGGTATCGGCAATGCGCTCGCTGGCGCCAAGGCGCAGGACACCCTCATGCACCCGGGTTTCGCCGGCGTAGCTGCCATTGCCTTGCAATACGATGGTTCCGCCCCCTGATTTCAGCAGATTGCCGCTGCCTCCGAGTGCGACATCCAGGGTTGCAGTCACGCCGCTGTCGGCTCGAACATCCGCGCCGGCATCGGCCAGCACCAGGGAGCCGTTGCTGTCAGCATCGCGCAGCAGGTAACCGTCGGTGACAAACTGCAAACCTCTGACGCGCTGCGCGCCGTCTATTTCAACAGTACCCGAGGCCCCCGAGAAAACACCAGTCAAGTCGCCCCAACGTGCATTGGCAGATCCGCTCTGGTCGGTCCAGTTGCTGCTCGTTGCCGTCCAGCTACCATTGCCACCGGCAATGCTACCGTCGGAGCTGGTGCTGCTGCCGTCCCAGTACTGCAAGCCAATGAACTCGGCCACCAACGACACCACGCCGGCGCTGTCCGTATCAATCCGGTAGTTGTAGCCGGCGAGCAAGCCCTGCCCGAACTCCAGAGCATTGTCGATCAGGGTGCCTCCGTAATTGAACAGGGTATAGCGTCCGCTGTCCCCCACGCCGGTGCCGAAATCGAATCCACCCAGGTCGGTGACATCAAGGATGCCATCCAGCGTCAGATCACCCGTGACCGTAATAAGATCGCTATCCACCCCGGGTGTGCCGCCCGGCGCAGCCAGCTCATAGTCGAGCACCGAGGCTTGACTCAACAACAGGCTGCCCAGCGTCAGATTGCCGGCAGAGTTGCCCGCTGCAAGCCGGCCGCCGTCGATAATCGTCACCTGGCCGGAAACACTGCCACTCCCCCCCAGGCTGCCTCCGCTATTGACCAGTACGTCGCCGCTACCGGTTGCACTGCCGGTAGTGTTATCCACCCTGAGCAGGCCGGCATCAACCGTGGTGCCACCGTCATAGCTGTTGCTGCCTGAAATACTCAGGGTGCCGCTACCAACCTTGCCGAGTGAGCCGCCATCGCCGGTGAGGGCTCCAGCAAAGAGCGTGGACTTGTCGTTGCTGCCGACCGTCAGCCGCCTGCTGCCAAGCAGAACGCTTGAGGTATCGTCACCTTCAAGGGAGCCAACAGTTATGCCACCTCCAGCATGATCTGCAATTATCAACTCCCCCTTGCCCGTCAGCTGAATGCTGGACGTGCCACCTGCTGCGTTACTGGCGAAACTGATACGGCCCGGGTCCAGAAAAAACGGTAGCGGCGCGGTGATCAGGGTAGCGTTACCCGCACTGGCGTTGTCAGAGAAGGCAATGAAACCACCGAATCCTCCCAGCGAGCCGCCCAATGCGTAAAGGGTTGCGTCACCCGCGGTGGCATTATCCAACAATATGATCGAGCCGCTGAGTCTGTTCGTACCCATGCCGCCATAAGCGTACAGGCTGCTATTGCCGGCCGACGATGCGCCAACAAAAAGCGCCTGCCCACCAGTGGCCGTCGGGTCGCTGACATTGCTGCCCCAAAGCCTGAAAGTGCTGTTACCGGCAGTCGCCCGATCGTAGAAAGTGACAGCGCCACCAGCGAGCAGGTTGGCGCCCTCGATGCTGAAATTTCCAGCACCCGCCGTTGCGGAGTTGTAAAAGGTGATCTGGCCTCCTCCAGCGGCGCCGCCTGCTGCTGTGAACGTGCCGCTGCCCGCTGTAGAGCGGTCATAGAACCGCAGGGAGCCAAACAGAGTGCCGCTGGAGGTGCCCTCGACCCGGTATTCGGTATTGCTACCTGCCGTTGCCGAACCGGTGAAATCAAGCGCCGAGAATCCGCTGGAAATAGCCATTGGGGAGACGATAAAACGCTGGGTAACCGCCGAATTGTTGATGACGCCCGCACCCGAGAAAATCAGACTGTAACCCTCAGCGCGCCTGATGGTGAAGGCATCCGCCCCCGCATTGAAGATGAGGCTGTCCAGCTCGGTGGTGGTTGCGAGTGAGATGCCGGTAATGGCGGAGCTCCCGAAGCTGGCCGTGTCCCCGGGGCTGCCGGGTGCGCCTGCGGGGAGCCAGTTTGTCGCCGTATCCCAGTCTCCGTTGGTTGCGCTACTCGACCAGGTGCCATCGGCTGCCAGTGCGGCAGGCAAAGGCAGCAGTAGCATTACCGTGAGCAAACCCTTGCCGGGCAGCGATCTGCGATCACAGGCGTTAAAGACCAGCATGCGTACTGCTGCGGCCAACTTGTGTTCCCTCGACCCACCCGGTCGCGCTGCGTGCCACATGTCCCTGACTCCATTACTGAGCAATCGCTCAGCCTATGGGGGCTAGCGGCACACCGCTATCCGATTTCCGCAACGCAGGGGAGTTGGCGCGATCTCACGAGGCCAGAGTGACCGAAGGAGATTGGCCGAAGAGCCGCTTATAGTCGATGGCGAAGCGACCGAGGTGCAGAAAACCAAAGCGCATGGCGATGGCTGTCACGGTAGTGGCCTCGACGGATGCCTCTCGCAGTACAGCGCGGACGCGGTTCAGGCGGCACAGCCGCAGATAGCTGAGCGGCGACATATCGACATAGGCCTGAAAGGCGTATTGCAGGCTGCGCTCGGAGACGCCAACCGCGCGGCAGATATCAACCACCGTGGGAACGCAGTCAGCGGCAAAACACTCCTCGACGTAGGCCCGTGCGGTGCGACACACACTGTAGGCCCGTGCGCGCTCGATCGAGGGAGCTGCCAATACTGCATCATCTCGCACAACAGTCACCGCTTGCGCTATGTGGTGAAGCAAAAGCGTTTCGCGCAGCCCACCCTCGGCGGCAACAACCTTGCCCGCCACAGCCAACCACTGATCGAGTACCGGCTTCAGAGCAAAGCGCTGCGCGGTTGGGAGTTGCTGCAGCGAGGTTACGTCGCGATCCCATAGCTCCGGGCTCAATGCCGCTGCGGCAGCCAGAAACGCGTTCTGATCAAAGCTGACGTAGGCGGTTTGCGCGCCGCATGGCACGTAGATATCAAACTCGGTGTGCGCTGGCATGAAAAACACGGCTTCCGCGGCCCCACCGCCCAGTTCAGAAAATCGAAAGTCTTGATTCTCGCTACAGTAGGACAAGGTGCAACGATCGGCAGGCATGACCCCCAGCTTCTGAATCGCCGCCATTTGTCGCTCGCGTACGATCTGCTGGTGGCCCAGATCAAGGGCATCGACCTTTGACAATCGATCTCCCCCGCTCAGCTGATAACATTCCATCTCGATCCAGGGCTGCATTGCAGCCTGCAGACTGGCGTCTCCAACTACTTCGGAGCTCAGCGATCCGCTCTGCTGCACCCGTCCTGCGCCCACATGCCGATTCATTCAACCGTACCTCGATGCAATGATGCAGCACAGCTGGCGCAACAGTGAGGTGCGAGAGCCACGCCTAGGTTGGCTGGATAGCTCGAACGTGCCGACCAACGGCAAGCCAGGCACCGACCAGACCCAGCAACATCGCGCCGGCCACCAGGGTCAGACCGTCGACGGCTGGCATGCCAGCCAGCTCGAAGTCGCTCTGATACAGCGCCGCCACCTCGCGCACTGCGCTGTTGAGCCAGACCATGCCCAGCGCCAGCAGCAGCCAGGCCAGCAGACCGGCGAGCAGCCCGTAGAGCACACCTATATAGAGGAAGGGCCGACGCACGAAGGCGTCAGTGCCGCCGACCAGCTTGATCACCACAATCTCATCCCGGCGGCTCTCGATGGCCAGACGGATGGTATTGATCATCACCAGCAACAGCGCCAGCACCAGTAGCACGGCGAGGCCGCCGGTGAACCGCTCCAGCAGGGCGAGAATACGGGTCAGGCGCTCGATCCAGAGCAGATCGATCTGCACCTGTTCCACGCCCTGCAAGGCGGCCAGCTGGTCGCGCAGGGGTTCGAGTACGGCCGCACCGCCCTCGATGCTCACCGGGGTGACCACGATCACCGCCGGCAGGGGATTGTAGGCAAGCTGATCCAGAGCATCACCCATGCCGGAGTGCTGCTTGAACTCGGCCAGGGCCATTTCCGCATCCAGCAGGTGGGCCTCGGCCACCTGATCCAGATCTCGTACCTGCTCGAGCACGCCGTTCGCAGCCTCGGGCTGCACGTTATCAACCAGATACACCGAGAGCTGAGCGGCGCGCTGCCAGTCGACGCCCAGCCGCTCGACCTGGCCGATCAGCACGCCCAGGCCCATGGGCAGGGCCAGGACGATGGTCATCACCAGAATGGTCATGGCGCTGCTCAGGGGGTTGTGACGCAAACGCTCCAGGGCCTGCCGGGCGCTGTCGCGGTGGCTGCCGAGCCAGCTGCGCAGCGGATGCTTCCAGCTGTGACCGGAGCGCGCCGCGCCCTTGGGGGCCTTGCTGCCGCGCCGGGCTGCCTTGTGCTTGTCGTCGGCCACGCTTATTCCCCGTCCAGTAGCAGTCGACCCTGATCCAGGGTCAGCATGCGGTGATCCAGCGTGGCGATCAGCGGCAGATCGTGGCTGGCGATGATGACGGTCACGCCGACCCGGTTGAAGTCCTCGAACAGGCTCATGATCTCGGCAGACAGCGACGGGTCCAGGTTACCGGTGGGCTCGTCCGCCAGCAGCAGGGCCGGCTTGTGCACCACCGCGCGGGCCACACCCACACGCTGCTGCTCGCCGCCGGAGAGCGCGATGGGATAGAGGCTTTCCTTGCTCAGCAGGCCGACCTTGTCCAGCGCCGCACGCACGCGCCGGCCCACTTCGCCGGGGGGCGTGCCATTGATGATCAGCGGCAGCGCGACATTGTCGAATACCGTGCGGTCAAACAGCAGCTGGTGATTCTGGAACACCACACCAACCTGGCGGCGCAGGTAGGGAATGTCGTCGCCGGAGAGCTCGCGCAGATTCTGGCCGCCCACGTGTACCTGGCCGGAACTGGGCCGCTCCATGCACATGATCAGCTTGAGCAGCGTGCTCTTGCCGGCGCCGGAATGGCCGGTGATGAACACCATCTCACCGACCTTGATATGGAAGCTCAGGTTATCCAGGCCCATGTGGCCGTTGGGATAACGCTTGCTGACCTGTTCGAAACGAATCATGGCTTACTCACGCCCGAACAGCGCCTTGACGAACTCCGAGGCGGTAAAGGGCCGCAGGTCGTCGATCTTCTCGCCCACGCCGATAAAGCGGATGGGCAGGCCGAACTGCTTGGCCAGGGCGAAGATCACGCCGCCCTTGGCCGTGCCGTCGAGCTTGGTCAGGACCAGGCCGGTGAGGCCGACGGCCTGATCGAACAGCTTGGTCTGGGAAATCGCGTTCTGGCCGGTGCCGGCATCCAGCACCAGCAGGATTTCGTGGGGCGCGTCGGTGTCGAGCTTGGCCATGACCCGCTTGACCTTCTTCAGCTCGTCCATCAGGTTATCTTTATTGTGCAGACGCCCGGCGGTATCGGCGATCAGCACGTCTACGCCGCGTGCCTTGGCGGCCTGCAGCGCATCGAACACCACCGAGGCAGAATCGGCGCCGGTATGCTGCGCCACTACTTGAATATTGTTGCGCTCGCCCCAGACCTGCAACTGCTCGACTGCGGCGGCGCGGAAGGTATCCCCGGCGGCAAGCATGACGCTGCGGCCTTCGCCCTGGAGCCGTTTGGCCAGCTTGCCGATGGTAGTGGTCTTGCCCACACCGTTCACACCGACCACCAGAATCACGAAGGGCTGCTTCTCCGGCGTGATGACCATGGGCTTGGCCACATCGGCCAGCAGGGTCTCGAGTTCGTCCTGCAGGGCCCGGTACAGCGCCTTGCGATTGGACAGCTGACGGCGGCGCACGCGCTGCTGCAGCGATTCCATGATCAGCGTGGCGGCCTCGATACCGACGTCGGCCATCAGCAGGCGGGTTTCCAGCTCCTCGAGCAGCTCGTCGTCGATGTCCTTCTCGCCGAGGAACATGTTGGCCATGCCCTCGCCCAGATTGACACTGGTCTTGGACAGCCCGGCCTTCATGCGGGCGAGGAAGCCCCCGGCGGGCGGTTCGGGCTGCTCTGGCTCGGTCTGGGCCGGTTGCTGTTCGGCCTGGCCCAGACCGGAGAACAGCGACTGCGCGGCCTCCCGGGCGGCCTCGTCGGTGTTCTGCGGCGTCACCGGTGGCGGCGCCTCGGATTCGGCGCTTTCGTTCTTGCGGCGCCCCCAGCCGAACAGGCCCTTTTTCTCGGGTTTGCTGCCGTCCTGGCTGACTTTGGGGGTGGTGGGCTGATCTGGCTTGTCTTTGGAACCGAACATTGACTTTCACTATCTAGAGTCGGGCGGCGGGCGTTTGACCACCGCATTGAAGGTTGGGTTATCCTACCCCACTTCCGCCACAGGCGGTACGTTCCTACAGGATGCTTGCATGCTACGGCTGAAAACCGCTTTTACTACTCTTGTTCTGCTGCTGACCGGGCTGCCCGCCCTGGCCCAGGAGCCCCGTCAGGCCACCCACGAGTTTCATCTGGACAACGGGCTGAAGGTAATAGTTCGCGAGGACCACCGCGCGCCGGTGGTGGTCTCGCAGCTCTGGTATCGGGTCGGCAGCAGCCACGAGCCACCCGGGCAGACCGGTATCTCCCATGCCCTGGAGCACATGATGTTCAAGGGCAGCGAGAATCTGGGCCCCGGCGAAGCATCGAAGCTGCTGGGCAGCCTCGGCGCCCAGGAAAACGCCTTTACCAGCCGCGACTATACCGCCTATTACCAGGTGCTCAGTCGTGAGCAGCTGCCCATTGCCCTGGAAATGGAAGCCGAGCGCATGCATACCGCGCGGCTGCCGGAGGACGAGTTCCTGCGGGAGATGGAGGTCATCAAGGAAGAGCGCCGTCTGCGCGTGGACGACAACCCCAACAGTCTGGCCTATGAGCGCTTTCTGACCCAGGCCCACATGGCCAGCTCCTACAGCCAGCCGGTCATTGGCTGGATGCATGACCTGGAGCGCCTGACCATCGAGAATCTGCGGACCTGGTACCGCACCTGGTACCAGCCGGGCAATGCGATCCTGGTGATTGTCGGTGATGTTTCGCTGGAAGAGGTGCGGCCCATGGTCGAAACCTACTTCGGTCCGATTCCCGCCGGCGAGGTGCCGCCGCAGAAAGCGCCACTGGAGCTGCCCGGCGGCGCCCAGCGCAACGTCACCATCGAGGTCGACGTGCAACTGCCAAGCCTGATCCTGAGCTTCAATGTGCCCAGCCTGAGTACCGCCGCCGACCCCTGGGAGGCACATGCGTTGCGCCTGCTGGAAGGGGTGCTGGACGCCGGTTACAGCGCCCGCCTGCCCAGCCGTCTGGAGCGCGGCAGTGCCCTGGCGACGTCTGCCTACGCCAGCTACAGCGCCTTTACCCGTGGCGATACCCTGTTCACGCTCAGCGGGCTGCCCAATCTGACCCGGGAGGTGACGCTCGAGCAGCTTGAAGCCGCCCTGTGGGAACAGATCGAAGAACTCAAGAACAACCCGCCGGACTCCGCCGAACTGACCCGGGTCAAGACCCAGCTGATCGCCGAGGACGTCTACGCCCGCGACAGCATTACCCACCAGGCCAACCTGATCGGCCAGCTCGAGAGCGTGGGTCTGTCCTGGCAGCTGATCGAGCAGGATGCCGCCGCGCTGGAAGCCATCACCCCCGAGCAGATCAGTACGGTGGCGCGCCGCTACCTGGTGCCCGAGCGTCTGGCCCGCGGATTGATCCTGCCCCGCCCCCCGGTCGCCGAGCTGGCACCGCAGGCCCCTGAAGCAACCACCACTGAAGGAGCCAACTGATGTCGGCCAGAACAATTCCTCTTTCGCGCTGGTTGCTGGCCGTCGGCCTGCTGGTTCTGGTGATGGGCCTGTTGCTGTTCAAGTCACGCGACACTCTGGCCCCGCCCCCCCCGGCGCCGACGCCGGAGCAGAGCGTCCCCGTGGCGGAAGCCGAGACACCCGGCGAGAGTGCAGCCGAGACGCTGCCTGAGCTGGACTCACTGCAGCAGGTCGATCTGGACAAGGCGCCCGCGCGGCGCAGCCTGGACCTGCAGCACTGGACCACCGACGAAGGCGCGCGGGTCTACTTCATGCAGGCGGCGGAGCTGCCGATGCTCGACCTTCAGCTGCTGTTCGCCGCCGGCGCCAGCCGCGACGGCAACCTGCCCGGCCTCGCCCTGGTGACCAACGGTATGCTCAACGAAGGGATCGAAGGCATGGACTCCGGCGCGATTGCCGCGGGCTTCGAGCGCCTCGGTGCCCAGTTCAGCAACAGCTCGCACCGCGACATGGCGCTGGCCAGCCTGCGTACCCTGACCGCCAGCGAAAAGCTGCAACCGGCGCTGGATCTGTTCACCCGCGTGGTCACCCGGCCCACCTTTCCCCAGGACGCGCTGGAGCGGCTGCGCAACCAGCTGCTGGCCAGCCTGCAGATGCGCCTGCAAAGCCCCGCCGCCCTGGGCAGCGAGGCCTTCTGGGCCGGGCTCTATCCGCAGCACCCCTATGGCAGCCTGCCCTCCGGGCAAGCGGACAGCCTCACGTTGCTGACCCCGGAGGTGCTGCAGACCTTTCATCAGGAGTATTACACCGCTGGCAATGCGGTGATTGCCATGGTCGGCAATATCGATCGGCAAAAAGCCGAGCGCATCGCCAGCCGCCTGTCCAGCGCCCTGCCAGAAGGCCCGGCAGCCGCCCCCATAGCCGAGCCGGACAATATCGAGGCGCGCCATGAACATGTCGTGTTCGATTCCCAGCAGACGCATATCATGCTCGGCCAGCTGGGTATCAGCCGCCATGATCCGGATTACGCGGCGCTGTATGTGGGTAACCAGATTCTCGGCGGCTCGGGCTTCGGCTCACGGCTGATGGAACAGATCCGCGAAACCCGCGGGCTGTCCTACTCGGTCAGCAGCAGCCTGATTCCGATGGAAGCCCCCGGGCCGTTCCAGATCGGCATGCAGACCCGCAACGATCAGGTCGAGCTGGCACTGGAAGTGATTGACGCCACGCTGTCGGAGTTCGTTGCCGAGGGGCCGACGCAAGCCGAGCTGGTGCGCAGCAAGCGTCAGATCATGGGTCAATTCCCCCTGTCCACCGCAAGCAACGATGCGATCGTCAGCCAGGTGGGGGCGATCGGCTTTTACGGGTTGCCGCTCAATCACATGCAGCTGTTTCTGGATCAGGTCGAGAAGCTGACCGTCGAGGACATACGCGCCGCCTTCCAGCGGCATGTTCATCCCGACCGCCAGCTGATCGTCACCGTTGGCCCGGAACCGGTGCTCGAAGAGGTCGAAGCGGTGGACGAGGTCGAGCCGACCGACAATCTCATCGAACCCGAGCAGATGGTGGAGCCGGCGCCATGAAGCAGGCAGCCAACCGCCAGAGCCAGTTGCGCATCATTGCCGGCAACTGGCGCAGTCGCCGCTTCAGCTTCGTCGAGCAGCCAGGCCTGCGGCCGACCCCGGACCGGGTGCGCGAAACCCTGTTCAACTGGTTGAGCGGCCATATCGAGGGGGCACGCTGTATCGACCCCTTCGCCGGCAGCGGCGCGCTGAGCCTGGAAGCCCTGTCCCGCGGTGCCGCCTGGGTGCTGGCCTGCGATACCAGCCGCGAGGTGGTCAACACCCTGCGCGGTCACCTGCAGACGCTGCAGTGCGACAGCGCCGAAGTACGTCAGCAGGATGCCCTGGCATTGCTGGCAAGCGCGCCGACAGAGCCCTTCCAGATTGCTTTCCTTGACCCACCCTTCCGCCAGGATCTGCTTGCTCCGGCCTGCGCGGCCCTGGAGGCCAACGGCTGGCTCAGCCCCGATGCCTTGATCTACACCGAAAGCGAATGCCGGCCAAGCGAACTGCCCCGCCCGGCCACCTGGAGCCTGCACCGCGAGAAACGCGCCGGGCAGGTCTGGTACAGCCTCTGGCAACGGGAGGCATGACACCTTTCCGGCCCGCCAGATGGTTGCCTGGCGGGCACTTGCCTACGCTCTACGGCCCCCTTTGCCGTCCGGCCCCCGCACTGGACCGGCGCCGTCAGCGGATGACCCTGGCCGATGGCGACTTTCTCGATCTGGACTGGTACGGTCCGGAGGATGCCAGCCACCCCTGCGTGATCCTGCTACATGGGCTGACCGGCAGCTCGGATTCGCTGTACATCCTCGGTCAGCAGCAGGCGCTGGCGGCAAAGGGCTGGCAGAGCGTGGCGGTGAACTGGCGCGGCTGCTCCGGCGAGCCCAATCATCTGGCCCGCGGCTACCACTCCGGCGCCAGCGAAGATCTGGCCGAGGTGATCGATCAACTGCAGCGCAGCGCGCCCAACCGCACCCTGGCCGCTGCCGGTTTTTCCCTGGGCGGCAACGTGCTGCTCAAATATCTGGGCGAGCGCGGCGAAGCCTCCGGCCTGCAGGCCGCCGCGGCGATTTCGGTGCCCTTCCGTCTGGATCAGTGCGCCGACCGGCTGCAGGTCGGCTTCTCCCGCGTATACCAGGCGCGCTTCATGCGCGACATGCTGGCCTATGTGACCAACAAGCAACGCCTGTTCGCCCACCAGGGCCGCGACGCAGAGCACGCCAGCCTGTCTGCACTGGGTTCGCTTGCGGGCATGGATTCGTTCTGGGATTTTGACGAGCGGGTCACTGCGCCGCTGCACGGCTATGCCAGTGCCGCAGACTACTACCGGCGCTGCAGCAGTCGGTTTTTCCTCGGCAGCATCACTACTCCGACCCTGATTGTCCAGGCGCTCAACGATCCCTTCGTCTACCCGCACAGCCTGCCGGAACAGGCCGAGCTATCGGCCTCAACCCGCTTCGAACTGCACACCGGCGGCGGTCACGTGGGCTTTGTCGAAGGCTCCCTGCGGCGCCCGGGCTTCTATCTCGAACGGCGTCTGCCGGCCTGGTTCGCCGAACACGCTGTGCACGGTATTCAGACCGGAACGTAGTACTCATCCAGCATGGCTTCCACCGCCTCGCGGGAGTGCTCGGTGAGCAGCCCACGCTCCTGGGCCAGCACCTGATAGACGCCCCGACGCAGCAGCTCCGGGGTCAGCTCCGGCTGTTCGGCATCCAGTACCGTGGTGTACAGATACCCCACCCAGCCGGTCATCAGCAGCCAGCTGTTGATCGCCAGGGACTGGGGCTCGGTGCGCTCGCGGCAGAGAATGTCGGCATCGATCAGACCCTGGTAGATCCTCTGCCCACTCTGCACGCAGCGCTGGGAGAAGACCCGGTAACGCTGGGCCAGATCGGGATCGCTGTTGAGCAGGTGCTCCAGATCCCGGTGCAGAAAGCGGTACTCCCAGAGCCCACGGAAGATCGACTCGAGATAACGCGCCTTGTCGGCAATTTCCAACGGGCGGCCCTCGGGCACGCTGAGAAAGCCGTCGACCTGCTGCTCATAACCGCCGAACAGCTCGGCAATGATCTGCTGCTTGTTGCGAAAGTGGTAATACAGGTTGCCCGGCGACATGCCCAGGTGCACCGCGATGTGGTTGGTGGTGACCGAGCGCTCACCCTGCTCGTTGAAGAGCTGCAGGCTGGCCTGGAGTATGCGATCGCGGGTTTTCATGCCTGATTTCCAGTGGTCGTTATGTCTCGGGTGCATTCACCCATGCGGTACTTGCATTGACACCTTAGAGCAATTGCTCTAAAAATGATGCTTCATTCCTATAAAAACAGACCCCCGAGGTCCGGCCGGAGCGCTCTATGGTAGCCGATATTGCTTATATGCAGGACCAGCAGCAGGCGATTTCCCGCATGCACGCCCTGTTCGATCTGCAAAAGGCGGCCTTCCGGGCCAGTCCGATGCCCACTGCAGAGAGCCGGATTGCGTCGCTCAACGCCTTGAAAGCGGCCTTGTTGCGCTACCAGGAACCGCTTGTCGAAGCTATCAGCGCCGACTTTGGCCGGCGCTCCGCCGATGAGACCCGGCTGGCGGAAATCATGCCCGCGCTCGAGGGCATCAAGTATGTAAGCAAGCGCCTGCGCCGCTGGATGAAGCCATCATCACGGCATGTCGGCATGGCCTTCCAGCCCGGCAAGGCCAAGGTCATCTACCAGCCACTGGGCGTGGTGGGCGTGATCGTCCCCTGGAACTACCCCCTCTATCTGGCCATGGGGCCGTTGACCGGCGCGCTGGCAGCGGGCAACCGCGTGATGATCAAGATGAGCGAATCCACTCCCGAGACCGCCCGCGTGTTTGCGCAGATGCTCGGTGACATCTTTACCGAAGATCAGGTTGCGGTGATCACCGGCGAGGCCGAGGTGGGCATGGCGTTTTCGCGCCTGCCGCTCGATCACCTGCTCTTCACCGGCGCCACCGGCATCGGCAAGCATGTGATGCGAGCCGCCGCAGAGAATCTGACGCCGGTGACCCTGGAGTTGGGCGGCAAGTCGCCGGCCATCGTCTCCAAGGACGTGCCTATCGCCGATGCAGCCGAGCGGATTGCCTTTGGCAAGGGCGTCAACGCCGGCCAGACCTGCGTGGCGCCCGACTACGTCCTCTGCCCACGCGAGCGTGTCGACGAGCTGGTCGAAGCGCTGCGCACCCAGTTCGCCCGGCTGTATCCCAGCCTGCGTGACAACGCCGACTACACCCAGGTGGTCAACCCACGGCAGTATCAGCGCATCCAGGGCTATCTGCAGGATGCCAGCGAGAAAGGGGCTCGTATCATCGAGCTGAATCCGGCCAATGAGGATCTGGCCGCTACCCGGATTCTGGCGCCCACCCTGCTGCTGGATGTGACCGACGAGATGAAGATCATGCAGGAGGAGATCTTCGGGCCGCTGATGCCGATCCTGCCCTACGACCATATCGAAGAGGCGATGGACTACATTGCCGACCGGCCGCGGCCATTGGCGCTCTACTATTTCGGTTACGACAAGGCCGAACAGGAGCGCCTGATGAACCAGACCCACGCTGGCGGCATGTGTATCAACGACACCATTCTGCATGTGGCGCAGGACGACATGCCCTTCGGCGGCATCGGCCCCTCCGGCATGGGCCATTACCACGGCCACGAGGGCTTTCTGACCTTCAGCAAGGCCAAGGGCGTATATATCAAGCAGCGCTTCAACGGTGCCCGGCCGATCTACCCACCCTATGGCGGTGCGGTGCTCAAGCTGGTCTACAAGCTGTTCATCCGTTGATCGCCGGGAGCCGACAATGACTTCTCTCTCTTCCGCGCCGCTGAATCGGCGCCAGTTCCTCAAGCTCGGCGCGGGTGCCAGTGCCGCGCTCGCCACGGTGGGCATGACGGCGACCCTGACCGGTTGCAGCAGCAGCCAGCCGGCCAGCGGCTATCGGGTACTGCGCGACTCGGATATACCCGTGGTCGCCGCCATCATGAGCACCCTGGTCGGGCCCCATCCCGCGCTTGACGGCGCCAGCCTGCAGGCGGGCATTCAGCAGCTCGACACGACGCTGGCATGGAGCTCTGCGGCGGTACAGGCACAGGTCACCGATCTGCTGGGCATGCTTACCATGCCCCTGACCCGCGGCCCCATGACCGGTATCTGGGGCAGCTGGGAGAACGCCTCGCCGGCCGATGTGCAGGCCTTCCTGCAGCGCTGGCGCGACAGCCGTCTGGACATGCTGCGCCAGGGTCACAGCGCGCTGAGCCAGCTGCTGATGATGGCCTGGTATGCCACTCCCGCTTCCTGGGCCGCCGTCGGCTACCCCGGACCGCCCCAAATCTGATTTCTCGCAGGTGAATTGATATGCCCGTTCCTGATCTGTTTCTGCAAGGCATCGCCCGCGGCTGGGATGTACTGGACGCCAGCGATTTTACCGCCGAGCGAACATTCGACGCCGACGTCATCATTATCGGCACGGGTGCCGGTGGCGGCACCAGTGCGGAAATCCTCGCCCAGGCCGGCCTCAAGGTCATCATGATCGAAGAGGGTACGCTGAAGACCTCCAGCGACTTCAAGAACGACGAAGCCAAGGCCTATGCCGAGCTGTACCAGGAGGGTGCTGCGCGGGCCACCGCCGATGGCGGTATCGGTATTCTGCAGGGGCGCACCGTGGGCGGTACCACTACGGTGAACTGGACCAGCAGCTTCCGCACCCCGGACCCGACCCTGGCCCACTGGGCCGAGGTGCATGGCGTCAAGGGCCTGGACTCGGCCAGCATGGCTCCCTGGTTTGCGCGCATGGAAGAGCGGCTGGGCGTGGCGCCCTGGGCCGTGCCAGCCAACGCCAACAACGACGTGATTCGCGCCGGCTGCGAGAGCCTGGGCTGGCACTGGCAGGTCATACCGCGCAACGTGCGCGGCTGCTGGAACCTGGGCTACTGTGGCACCGGCTGCCCGACCAACGCCAAGCAGTCGATGCTGGTCACTACCATACCCGCCGCCCTGGACAAGGGTGCCACGCTGATCCATACCGCCCGGGCGGAAAAGCTGGTATTCGAAGGCGATCGGGTCACCGGCGTGCAATGCCGCGGCATGAACGGCCATCTGAACCAGGCCAACGGCCAGCGCTTTACCCTGCGTGGCCGCCATGTGGTGCTGGCCGGGGGCGCGATCAACAGTCCCGGCCTGCTCATGCGCTCCGGCGCCCCGGATCCGCACCAGCGGCTGGGCAAGCGTACCTTCCTGCACCCGGTGAACTTCAACCTGGCGCAGTACGATACCGACATCAACGGCTTCTACGGTGCTCCGCAGTCGATCTACTCCGACCATTTCCAGTGGAACAATGGCACCACCGGGCCGATCGGCTTCAAGCTGGAAGTACCGCCGATGCAGCCGAGCATTACCTCTGCCCTGCTGGGCGGCCACGGCCAGACCCATTTCGAGCGCATGCACAAGCTGGCCCAGAGCAATATCCTGATTGCCCTGATGCGCGATGGCTTCGATGAGCGCAGCCAGGGCGGCAGCGTCAGCCTGCGTGACGACGGCAATCCGGTGCTCGACTACCCGCTGGATGACTACATCTGGGACGGCGCCCGCCGCGCCTGGTTGGCGATGGGCGAGATCCAGTTCGCCGCCGGCGCCAGCGCCGTCATGCCGGTGCACAGCCAAGGCCAGCTGAGCCGCAGCTGGGCCGAGTTCCAGCAACAGGTCGAGGGGCTGCGTTACGCCATCTACGACGTGCGACTGGCCAGCGCCCACGTCATGGGCGGCTGTGCCATGGGTGAGGATCCCTCCCGGTCGGTTACCGATAGCCAGGGCGGTCACCACCAGATCGAGAATCTTTCGGTATTCGACGGCTCGCTGTTTCCCACCAGCATCGGAGCCAATCCGCAGCTGTCGATCTACGGTCTGGTCTCGAAACTGTCCAGCAGCCTGGCCACCCGCCTGCAGGGCGCGGCCTGAGGAAGGTAGCGCGCAGCGGTTGGCCCCGGCGACAGCATTGGGCTACCATCTGCGCATCACCCCACTGTCGCAGGAACAGGCGCAATGAACACGGTTCTCTATCCCGGCACTTTTGATCCCATCACCAAGGGGCACACCGACCTGGTGGAACGGGCCTCGCGGTTGTTCGACAAGGTCATCGTTGCCGTCGCTGCCAGCACCAAGAAGAATCCGGCTTTCACGCTGGACCAGCGCGTGGGCATGGCCCGCGAGGTGCTCGCACACGTGCCCAACGTCGAAGTCGTGGGCTTCTCCGAGCTGCTGGCGCATTTCGTCAAGAAAGTGGACGCCAACGTGCTGCTACGTGGCCTGCGCGCGGTATCGGACTTCGAGTACGAGTTCCAGCTGGCGAACATGAACCGCGTCCTGGCGCCCGACGTGGAAAGCCTGTTCCTGACGCCCTCGGAGCAGTATTCTTACATCTCCTCCTCGCTGGTGCGTGAAATCGCCGCGCTGAACGGGGACGTCACCAAGTTTGTGCACCCGACCGTCAACGACGCGCTGATCAAGCGTTATCACGAATAGACAGCCGGGCCTTCACGCGGAGCTCCCGATACATGTCCCTGATCATTACCGACGATTGCATCAATTGCGACGTCTGCGAACCCGAATGCCCCAACAACGCGATCTCCCCGGGCGAGGAGATCTACGTGATCGATCCCAACCTGTGTACCGAGTGCGTGGGGCATTTTGACGAGCCCCAGTGTCAGCAGGTGTGCCCGGTCGACTGCATACCGCTCGACCCGGAGCACGTGGAAAGCCAGGAAGAATTGTTGGAGAAATACCACATCCTGACAGGCAAATAGACATGAGACTCAAGCGCCCATCCCTGCTCCGGACCGCCGGTTATCTGATTCTGGCAGCATGCCTGGGCAGTGCGGGTGCGGCTCAGGCCACGCTGGGCCAGCAGGCAGTGGCCAGCGCCCATCCGGCGGCCACCGCTGCCGGCCACCGCATTCTCGACCAGGGCGGCAACGCCTTTGACGCCGCTGTCGCGGTGGCTGCCACCCTGGGGGTGGTCGAGCCCTACAGCTCCGGGCTGGGCGGCGGGGGCTTCTTCCTGTTGCGCCAGAGCGGTGAGTCCGACGCGCAGTACCGTTTTCTTGATGCCCGCGAGACCGCGCCGCAGCAGGCCGGACAGGATTACTACCGCGATAGCAGCGGCGAGGTGCAGCGCGATCCGGCCATCAACGGACCCCGCGCGGCCGGCATTCCCGGGCTGCCGGCGGCGCTGGTCAAACTCAGCGTCGAGTACGGCAAGCTGCCCCTGGCCGTCAGTCTGCAGCCAGCGATTGAAGCGGCCGAACAGGGCTTCGCCGTGACCAGCCGCTACCGCGCCCTGGGCGGCTTCCGACTGGAGAGCATGCGCGCGGATGCAGAAACCAGCCGCCTGTTCCTGCGCGACGGCGAATTACCCGCCGAAGGCACGCTGATCCGTCAGCCCGAGCTGGCGGAAACCCTGCGGCAACTGGCCGCCAAGGGCCGGGCCGGCTTCTATCAGGGTCCGGTGGCGGAAAAACTGCTGGCCTCCGTAAAGGCTGCCGACGGCGCCTGGCAGCAGGCCGATCTGGACGCCTACCGGGTGGTCAGCCGTGAACCGGTGCGCTTCCATAGCCATGGCCATGATGTCATCAGCGCGCCCCTGCCCTCGGCCGGGGGCATCGCCCTGGCAGGTATTCTTCAGGGACTGGACGCGCTGTCCAGCGCCGAGCCCGGCTCAACGCAACATACTCACCAACTGGTCGAACTGATGCGCCGCGCCTACCGCGACCGGCTGTTGCTTGGCGACAGCGACTTTGTCGCGGTGCCGGTGCAACGGCTGATCTCGGCCGAGCACGCACGCGGCATGGCCGCCAGCATCGATCCGCAGCGCGCCACGCCCAGCAGCGAACTGGGTGTGCCCGCGCCCTTTGCCGAAGGCAACAACACCACGCATTTCTCGCTGATCGATGCTGACGGCAACGCGGTGGCGGCCACGCTGAGCATCAACCTGCCCTTCGGCGCAGCGTTCACGGTGCCTGGCACCGGCGTGCTGTTGAACAACGAGATGGATGACTTTGCTGCCGACCCGGCCGGGGTCAATGCCTACGGCCTGACCGGCAGCTTTGCCAACGCCATCGCCCCGGGCAAGCGCCCATTGTCGAGCATGACGCCGACCATGCTGGAGAATGATCAGCAACTGGCCGTACTCGGCACGCCGGGCGGCAGCCGAATCATCACCATGGTGCTCCTGGGGGCCCTGGAAGCAGCAAGGGGCGAGCCGCCCGAAGACTGGGTCAGCCGCCCGCGCTTTCATCACCAGTACCTGCCGGATCATATCCAGGTCGAGGACAGCGCCATCGACTCGGCCCAGCGTGCCGAGCTGAAAGCCATGGGGCACAGCATCGAACCGGTGGGGCGTGATTATGGCGACATGCATGCCGTGCAGTGGCACAAGCCATCCGGCAGGCTGCGCGCCGCCAGCGACCCCCGGGGCGTGGGCCAGGCCCGCGTGGCTCCAGTTACTGCGGGTGGCAGCCTGGAACGACAGGTACCGAGCCCGGCTACGGCAGAGTAAGCGAGGGCTCTATGCGTTCGGGTGGGCTGCCCAGGGTCTGCTCGATCGGCGCCAGGGGCTTTTCCGCGAGCACACCGTGGGCCCGGTAGAGATAGCGGCGAATCCGCAGTACCGCGTGCAGATCGTTGAGCAGGGAGGTTGCCTGCCAGCCATCCAGCTCGCGATTGCGCAGGTGATTCTGCACTGCCTGCTGGTAGTGCTCGGCGAACAGCTTCTCGTCATCCTCGTAGCGCTCGAACAGCACGGTCTGCGCTTCCCGATCTCCCTGCATGTCCAGTAACCGTGCCAGCTCAAGCACCGCCAGACCGCATTGCTCGCGCAGCAGATCATAGGCCTTGTGGATGGCCGGCTGGGTGCTGTCGATCTGCCGGCGCAGATTGCGTTGCAGGTAGTTGGCTGCCTTGACCGCTTCGATCAGCTCGCGGGCAGCGGCATTGGCGTCGAGCAACGCCTGTTGCTGCTCCGGGCGCAGGGACTGATCGATCCGGCTGCAGAAATCGATGATGTCGGCATACACGCCCTTGATGTGACGCTCGTAGAGGGCCTCGGCGTCTTCACGCTGCTCCAGGGGCACCTTGCGCAGCACCAGGCGATGCAGGCCTTCCCGGGAGATATCCTGCAACCCACTGGCGGGCAGATACACGGCAGCCGCCACCACCTGGCGCGACAGCGCTGCCAGATTGCGTACTTCCAGATCCAGCACCTTGAGCGCGGTATCGGCGTGCAATAGCGCGCCCTCGTTGAGAAACTGGGCGCGCATGCGTGGCTGCTCGCTCAGGCTGATCGACTCGTCGACCAGTTCGCCCGCCGCGGGCAGATCCGGCAGCCAGCGCATCAGGTATTTCACCAGCAGGGGCACCCAGGGCAGCATGATTGCCAGGCCGAGCACGTTGAACAGGGTATGAAACAGCGCCAGCTTGAGGGTGTAGGCGTCGGCGGCGATTCCCAGCAGATCGGCGGTCCAGTCCACCGACCGCACCAGCAGGGGCAGAATGGCCAGGGCCACTGCTGCAGTGATCAGGTTGAACAGAATATGCGCGGCAGCCAGACGACGACCGGCGTTGTTACTGCCGACGGCACCAATGACCGCAGTGACGGTGGTTCCCAGGTTGGCGCCCACAGCCATCGCCAGGGCGTCGCCGTAGAGTAGCTGGCCGCTGGCCAGGGCCGCCAGCGTGAGCATCAGCGCGGCATGACTCGACTGCATCAGGACGGTAGCCATCAGGCCGATGAAGGCGTACACCAGCACGCCGAGCCAACCGCTCTCCGGCAGACCTTCCAGGCGCAACAGACCCTCGAAACCGGTAAAGCCCGCCTTCATCAGGTCGATACCGAGAAACAGCAGCCCCACGCCCAGCAGCAACTGGCCGAGCCCCTTCCAGAGACTCTCGACGCGGCGTCCAAGCAGCACCCCGAACACCAGCAACGGCATGGCGGCTACCGACAGATCGACCTTGAGCCCCACCAGCGCGATCAGCCAGGCCCCGGTGGTCGTACCCAGATTCGCGCCGAAGACGATGCCGATCCCGGCCAGCAGACTGATCATGCCGGCACTCAGGAAGGCGATGGTCAGCAGGGTCACCAGCGAGCTTGACTGCACCAGAGCGGTACTGATCACCCCGAAGGTGAGGCTTTTCCACAGACGATTGGTACTGCGTTTGAGCCAGTGCTCGAGCCCGCCGCCGGTAAAGGCGCGAAAGCCGTCCTGCAAGTGGTACATGCCGAGCATGAACAGCGCGATACCGGCCGCCAGGGTGGCCAGGTCGGATTTCCAGACGAAAAGAACGATCAGCGCCAGCAGAAGCACTGGCACCCAGAGGGGTTTGAACATGTGGCGCATCAGCCTACTACTCTTGAAAAGGCTGTCAGCTGTCGCCGTGGGTCGCGCCCACGGCTACTGCGATCAGCGGCGCTCGTCAGCCTGCTTGCGGCCGTAGCCGTCCTTGGTGCAACCCAGGCAACGCACGAAGGTTGCCCGACCCGGCCGCACGACCAGTTCCTGTCCGGCTTCTGCAGTGTTGCCGGCCAGCAGGGTGAAGGGCAGGCTCACGACGAAGGCCGCCGCGCCGATCGCGGTAACACCGGCCAGCAATGGACGCGCGATGATCAGATCGCCGACCATGGCGTAGTAGCCAGGCTTATCGGTGTATTCGACGTATCCGGTTTCAGTCGGTTCGACAGCCTGTGCAGCAGCGCTGAGCAGCAGGCCAGCCATCAAGGCTGTGGTATGACGTAACAGGCGCATAATTGGAAATCCCTGGTTGTGGCCCGGCAGGCCATTGGTCTTGTTGAGCTGTCCGTCCCGGACAGCCTTCACTGGTCATTGTAGGCATAAATCCGCCATTGCGAAATCGGGCGCAACGCAAATGCTCCCCGCGCGCCCGCAGAGCCTGTCGTCAGTAAGCCAGAAGCCATCGCCCAGCACAATACACCGGTGTCGGTGCAGGGCCATCCGTCGCTCAGCGCTGGCAGCTGCGGCAGAACACCGAACTGCGCTGGCCCAGGCGGACTTCCGAGAGCGTGTTACCGCAGAGCTTGCACAACTCGCCACCGCGGCCATAGACAAACAGCTCCTGCTGGAAGTAGCCCGGCTGGCCGTCGCCGCCGGTAAAATCCCGCAGGGTGGTGCCACCACGCTCGATCGCATAGGCCAGGATCCGGCGGATCTCGGCGGCCAGGCGCAGGTACCGGGCGCGGCTGATGCGCCCGGCTTCACGCCGCGGATCGATGCCGGCGGCAAACAGCGCCTCGCTGGCGTAGATATTACCCACCCCGACCACCACGGCGTTATCCATGATGAAGGGCTTGACTGCACTGCTCTTGCCCCGCGACAGCTGGTACAGCCGCTCGCCGTCAAACAGCTCTGACAGCGGCTCGGGCCCCAGCTTGGCCATCAGCGGATGCACGTCCCCCGCCTTGACCCAGAGCATGGCGCCGAAACGTCGCGGGTCGGTGTAACGCAGGGCCATGCCCGAATCGAGTTCGATATCCACATGCTCGTGCTTCTGCGCCGGGGTACCCACGGGCACCAGGCGCAGGCTGCCCGACATCCCAAGGTGGCTGATCAGGCTGCCCCCGCCGATGTCCATCAGCAGGTATTTGGCCCGGCGCCGGATCTGGCTGAAAGTCTGATCTTCTATCTGAATCGCCAGGTCCTCGGGAATCGGCCAGCGCAGACGCCGCTCACGCACCACCAACCGGGTAACGGTGCGGCCCTCGAGATGCGGCGCTATACCGCGGCGGGTGGTTTCTACTTCAGGTAGTTCCGGCATGTTGGAGCCCGTGTAAAGGTTGTGCGTGACGACATGTTGAGCATGAGCCCGTGTGGGCGCCGGTCAGCGTTTCGCTTGAAGCTTGCAGCTTGCGGCTTGCCGCTTGCGACTTTACTAGCTATGCCACCAGTAGGTGGCGAAGAGTAACAGCAGCAGCAACGGCATGACGCTGGCCACGAAACGGCCGTTCCAGCCGAACGCCACACGGAAAGGCGTCTCGCCGCTGTAACGCGCGAGTATCAGCGTGGAGGGCCCGAACGGGGAGCAGATCATCGCCAGCGAGAAGCCACACATCAGACCGACCGCCGGGGTCATGATCGGCACACCGAGCAGCGCCAGCTGCGACAGCAGACCGGCAATCAGCGACAGCGACACGATCGGAGCCACACCGATCACCGCCAGGGTAATGGTACTGAACAGGCTGACGATCGCCAGCAGCAGATTGTACTTGGGTTCGGCGGCCAGCCAGGCGGCGATCTCTTCCAATGGCGCTATCGCACCCAGGGCGCCACCGAGCAGCGCGGCGCAGCCGAAGATGAACATCTCGTTGTGCATGCTCGACATGTTCTCGCCGATCTCCCCCAGCGCCTGAACCGGTGAACGGTCACGCCAGAGCAGATACAGGGTGACACCCACCGGCACCAGCAACATTGCCGATTGCGGCGCGCTGAGCACCGTTTGCCAGGCCAGCAAACCGATCAGCAGCAGGCCGAGCAGGCTGCCGCCAAGCAGACCCCACATGCCTTCAGCGCGAGTGCTGTCGCCAATGTCGTCGCGCAGGGCGAGCAGCCCCTGGGTCTCCCGGCGCCAGCCAACCAGGATCATCATCACCGCGGCCACGGCGCCATAGGGCACCATGCTGCTCCAGGACAGCGACGGCATCTCCCGCGAGATGATGGCAATGGTCACGCTGGTCGGCGCCAGCAAGGGTACCAGGGCAAAACCACGCAGCGTGGTGACCATGACGCTGCGCAACCCCTCGCGGCGCTGCAGGTCGGTCAACGGATAGCGGCGCAGATGGGTGGCCAGGGTGCCGCAGAGCAGGTTCATCATGCCGAAGTTGAGGATCGAGCCGATGCTGCCGGCGGTCAGCACATAGCGCGGGTACAGCACCACCTTGGAGCCCGAGAGCAGGGCCTTGTGCAGCTCACTGAGCTGCGGCAGTCGCTTGGCCAGCAACTGCATCAGGCCCAGGGCGCCAAGGAAGCTGGTGTAATAGGCTGCGGAACTGGCCAGTTTCGGCCACAGGGTGGCATCGGTGCGGGCGCTGAAGGCGGTCGCAACCAGTACTGCCAGGGTGACGATGCCGAGCCAGCGCGGGTAGGGATTGAGGCGGCGAAAGTGCAGCGCAAAATAGACCAGGAAGGCCAGGGCCGCCAGCCAGCTTAGCCAGGGCAACTGGCTGAGCAGCGCAGCAAGCTCCAGCGCTACCCCGAGGGGCAGCAGCACGGATTTCAGCTGTGGCATGAGAGCATACTCACGGCAGGTCCTTGCGGTAGGCACCCTTCTTGAATACGCCTTCGCCGAAGCCGAGCAAGGTGTCGTTGTCGTCCAGCAGATCGCAGGCAGCCATGAATATCTTGTGCCCGCCGCTGCGCCGGGTGGCCACCGCGCGCACGCGTGTACCCAGCGCCGCCGTGGCCGAGAAGTTGACGTTCATCGACAGGGTGATGGCGACGCGGCGCTCTTCAGCGGTCGGCGCCCAGGTACCGCACAGGCCCATGGCGATATCCAGCAGACTGGCAGTGACGCCGCCATGCAGATTGCTGGCATTGTTCAGATGCTTCTCGGTCAGCGTCAGGCCGACGACCGCACGGCCCTCGGAGTATTCGAGCAGTTCACAGCCCAGGTCCTGGAAGAAACCGGTTACGGATTGTGCTACTGCCTGGCGATGGTCGGGGTTCACGGCTAGGTCACCTTTTGTTCACTACACTGATGCAGGTCTTGGCTGGGGAGAACGGCTGCAAAGTATGCCACAGGAAGGCCGTCGACGAACTTGCGCTCGCCCGGCGCAGGATTTAATCTCGCACGGTTATGAACGAAATGCTGTTTCGCACAGCGGAACAAGGATAACCGAGGAGGCATTGCATGTTCAACCGAATTGGCGTGATCGGCGCAGGAGCCATGGGCCGGGGCATCGCCCAGCTGTTCGCCAGCAGCGGTCAGCAGGTGCTGATCTACGATACCCGGGCCGAAGCCATTGATGACGCAATCGAGTTCAACCGCAACCTGCTCAAGCGCTCGGTAGCCAAGGGCAAGCTCAGCGAAGCGGATTTCGACGCCACCCTGCAGCGCATGCAGCCGGCAGCCGAACTCAGCGCGCTGAAGGACTGCGACCTGGTAATCGAAGCCATTGTCGAGCTGCTCGAGGTCAAGCAGAAGCTGTTCGATCAGCTCGAGGCTCTGGTCAGTGACACCTGCGTGCTGGCCACCAATACCTCTTCCCTTTCGGTGACCCGGATAGCCAGCAGCTGTCGACGGCCCGAGCGGGTAGCCGGCTTTCACTTCTTCAACCCCGTTCCGCTGATGAAGATCGTCGAAGTGGTCCGGGGCGAGCGTACCGACGAAGGCGTTATCCAGAATCTGGTCGCCCTGGCGGAGCATGCCGGCCATTTTGCCGCGATCACTCCGGATACCCCCGGCTTTCTGGTCAACCATGCCGGCCGCGCCTTTGGCACCGAAGCTCTGCGCATGCTCAGCGAGGGCGTCGCCACGCCGGCACAGATCGACCGCATCCTGCGCGACGGTCCGGGCTTCCGCATGGGGCCGTTCGAGCTGTTCGACCTGACCGGTCTCGACGTGTCCCACGCTGTCATGGAGTCGGTATACGAGCAGTTCTACCATGATCCGCGCTACACACCCTCCTTCATCGCGGCCCAACGCGTCGCTGCCGGCCTGCTCGGCCGCAAGACCGGCCAGGGCTTCTATCGTTACCAGGACGGCCAGAAGATCGAGCCGCAGGAAGCCGCCCCCGAAACGGTCCTGATCGACCGTCCGTTCTGGCTGCACAGCGAAGACCAAGCCCTGCGCGCCAACCTTGCCGCGGTACTGGAAAAAGCCGGTGCCACGCTGGAAAACGGCGAGCAGCCCTCCGCCGAAGCGATCTGCCTGATCACGCCCCTGGGCGAGGACTGCACCGGCGCCCTGACCCGTCTGCAATTGCCGGCCTCGCGTACCCTGGCCCTGGACAGCCTGGCCACCTGGGACAAGCGGCGTACGCTGATGCGCCAGCCGGCCGCGGAAGCTGCCGTGGTCGCCCAGGCGCGCCAGGCACTGGCTGCCGACGGCGTGCCGGTCGAGGTGATCAATGACTCGCCCGGTTTCGTGATCCAGCGGCTGATTGCCAGCGTGGTCAACCTCGGCAGCGAGATTGCACAGAAGGGCATCGCGACCCCCGAGACCCTGGATCGGGCGATCCAACTCGCCCTCGGTTATCCCAAGGGTCCACTGGCCTTTGGCGAGCACTACGGCAAACAGACCATGCTCACCATTCTGAACAACCTGCAGCAGAGTTACGGCGAGCCGCGCTACCGTCCCAGCCCCTGGCTGCGCCGTCGCGTGCAGCTGGATCTGCCGCTCACCACCCCCGATTTCCAGGAGTAAGACAATGACTGCCTATATCTACGATGGTTTGCGTTCCCCCTTCGGTCGCCATGCCGGCGCCCTGGCCAGCGTACGCCCCGACGACCTGCTGGCCGAAGTGATGCGCGCCCTGGTGGCCCGCAACCCCTTCGATCAGCGCGACTATGAAGATGTGGTCATGGGCTGCACCAACCAGGCCGGTGAAGACGCCCGCAATATTGCCCGCCATGCCGCGTTGCTGGCCGGTTTGCCGCAGGAAGTGCCCGGTCTGACCGTCAACCGCCTCTGTGGTTCGGGCCTGGCAGCCGTTCTGGACGCCCACCGCATGGTGCGTGCCGGCGAAGGCGAGCTGATTATCGCTGGTGGCGCGGAAAGCATGAGCCGCGCGCCCTTTGTGATCGCCAAGAGCGAGAGCCCCTATTCCCGTGAATTCCGCGCCTTCGACAGCACCATCGGCGCGCGCTTCCCCAACCCGAAGGTGGAAAAGGAATACGGCTGCGACACCATGCCGGAAACCGCCGACAACGTGGCCGAGAAGCTGGGCATTACCCGCGAGGAAGCAGACACCTACGCGGCCCGTAGCCAGGCTCTGTATGAAAAGGCCCGGGCTGACGGCTTCTTCGCCGAAGAAATCCATCCGATCGAGGTCTCCCAGGGTCGCAAGAAGCCGGCCAAGCTGGTCGACCAGGATGAGCACCCCCGTCCGGACAGCGACATGGCAGCGCTGAGCAAGCTGCGCCCGCTGTTCGAAGGTGGCGTGGTGACTGCCGGCAACGCCTCGGGCGTCAATGACGGCGCCGCGGCGCTGCTGATCGGCAACGAGGATATCGGCAAGAAGTACGACATCAAGCCCCGCGCGCGGATCCTCAGTGGCGCAGTGGCCGGCGTTGAACCCCGCCTGATGGGGGTAGGCCCGGTCGAGGCCTGCAAGAAGGCCCTGGCCCGTGCCGGCCTGAGCCTGGACGACATGGACGTGATCGAGATCAACGAAGCCTTTGCCTCCCAGGTGCTCGGTTGCGCGAAGATGCTCGGTCTGGACTTCAACGACCCGCGTCTGAACCCCAACGGCGGTGCCATTGCCGTCGGCCATCCGCTGGGCGCCTCGGGGGCACGCCTGGCATTGACTGCCTTGCGTCAGTTGGAGCGCAGCGGCAAGCGCTATGCGCTGGTCAGCCTGTGCATCGGCCTGGGCCAGGGCGTGGCCATGGTCATCGAACGGGTCTGACAGCACAGCGACAATCGCCGGTCAGTAGCAGATAGCACCTGCTCTGGCCGGCCCCTCCAGTTCCTTGCCTCTTCAGTCGTTCCAGCGTGACTACGGAACCCTTGTGGGTCACCCAACTCTATAGATGGGTCATTCAACGAGGAGCTTCCCCGTGCCCTACTCCATTGCTTACCGCGCCCCGATGGCGCTGATGCTGCTGTTGGCTGGTGGCCTGGCCCATGCCGACGCACTGTCGATCAAGATCGAAAATGACATCGTATCCACCGGCGAGGACGGCCACTACACCGGCGGACTGGAGATCATCTACGGCTTTGCCCCCGAGGCAGACCACTGGACCGATGGCCTGTCACGCCTGCTCCTGGACGACCGTGGACCGGCGGATAATGTGGCCTACCGCCTGGGCCATCAGATCTATACCCCGGAGGATATCGAGCAGGTTTCTCTGGTGCGGGATGATCGGCCCTACGCCGGCCTGCTGTTCGGCGGCGTGTCGCTGTTTTCCGAGACCCCGGGCCAGGCCGTGCGGACTACCCGCGGCGTGCACCTGGACGTGGGCCTGGTGGGCCCTGCAGCCGGCGGCGAAACCATCCAGCGCCGGCTGCACGAATGGACCGACAGTGACGAACCCCGCGGCTGGGACAACCAGCTGGAGAACGAACCCTTCATCAATCTGGGTATCCAGCAGCGCTGGTGGCAACAGCACACCCCCGGCGGGCTGGAGTTCGAATACGGTCCGATGCTGGGCGGGGCTATCGGCAATCTGTACACCTTCGCCGCTACCGGCGTGGGTATGCGGCTGGGTCACAACCTGGATCGCAGCTTCAGTATCCCGTCGGTCACGCCGGCCCAGAGCGGTAGCCAGTATTTCACCGAGGGCGAGGGCTTTGCCTGGTACGGCTTTGCCAACCTGGAGGGCCGCTACATGGCGCATAACCTGCTGCTGGACGGCAACACCTTTACCGACAGCCATTCTGTCGACCGCCGCGAGTGGGTGGGCGACGCCAGCCTGGGGGTGGCCCTGACCTGGAGTCGCTGGCAACTCAGTTTCGTCAACGTCTGGCGCACCAGGGAATTCGAGGAGCAGCGCCAGAGCGACCACTTCGGCTCCCTGACGATCTCCACGCTGCTTTAAGCGGCACAGGTGCATATGGCAGATAGCCGAGTTCTGCTAAGGTATGCCTGCGCTAACGCCTGAACCACCGTGGAAACAATTGATGCAACTATCGTCGAACCCCTTTGAATGGCTGGGCGAAGCCCTGGGCACGCTGGTACGGATTGTCGTCGACAGCCTGGCCTGGGTATTCAACGTTCTGAGCGGGGCAAGCACCGCCTTCGTCAACGGCTTTTCCCGCGCCCTGGGTGTCGACAGCAACGTGTTTACCGTGGTTGCCGTCATTATCGGCCTGCTACTTATTTACGCGGGCGTGCGCTCGCTGTTGCGTCGACGCTTTGTCGCTGCGGTGGTCTGGCTGTTGCTTGGCCTGTGGCTGCTCAGCGCGCTGATAAACTGACAGCCTGCACTCGAACGAGCACTCAATCGCTGACAATCAAGGAGTAACGTTATGGGTTTCGCATTTTCCAACGACATGCAATTGACCAGCAGTGCCTTTGACCACGACGGCGCCATTCCCGCCCGCTTTACCGGCGAGGGCGAAGACGTTTCACCCCAGTTGAGCTGGAGCAATGCGCCCGAGGGCACCAAGGGCTATGCGGTGATCTGCCACGACCCTGATGCGCCGCTGATTTCAGCCAACGGCACCTATGGTTTCGTGCACTGGACCCTGTACAACATTCCGGGGTCGGCGACCGGCCTCGAGGAAGGCACCAGTGACTTCACCCAGGGCAAGAACAACTTCGGCAAGACCGGCTACAACGGTCCCATGCCGCCCGAGGGCCACGGTCAGCACAAGTACTACTTCTGGGTGCTGGCGCTGGACACCGAGCTGGATCTGCCCGCCAACCTCAGCCTCTGGGATCTGCTGGCCAAGGTCGAGCCCCACTGCCTGGCCATGAACCGTCTGATCGGTACCTACCAGCGCGGTTGATGACACCACACCCCTAGTACTGGCGGCGCCCGAGGGCGCTGCCTTTTCCCGTCAATGCAGTTCGGAATCCCCGATGACCACCCCCACCCTGCACGCCCTCGATCAGGCCATCCGCCTGACCATGACTGCGCCCAACCGCTTCAGCGGCCACTGCGATGAAACCTATCTGAACATGGTCGGCCCCTTTGGCGGCATGACCGCTGCCACCTTGCTCAATGCCGCATTGATGCACCCCGATCGACTGGGTGATCCGGTATCCCTGACGGTCAACTTCGCCGGCCCGGTGGGTCTGGGCGACTTTGAAATCGAGGCGACGCCATTACGCACCAATCGCTCCACCCAGCATTGGCTGCTGCTGCTACGTCAGAACGATGAGGTGATGACCAGCGCGACGGCTTTCTTCGGCACGCGACGCGAGACCTGGTCGGAGCAAGCGGCAGAACCCCCTGCCGCACCGGCGGTCAGCGAGCTGCCACGCAAGGAACGCCATGAGCGGGCCTGGTTCAGACATTACGACATGCGCTTTGTCAGCGGGGCCTTCCAGCCGGACGACGCCAACGCCACGCCCAGCCACGACAGCCTGCTCTGGGTGCGTGACGAGCCACCACGGCCTCTGGATTTCGCTGCACTGACGGCAGTGGGAGACATTTTCGCACCGCGCATCTTCAGCCGCCGCCAGCGCTTCACGCCGGCCGGCACCGTGAGCATGACCCACTACTTTCATGCGACCCAGGAAGATCTGCAGCGTGCCGGCAGCGACTTCCTGCTCGGTCAGGCCGGTGTCAGCCGCTACCATCACAACTACGCCGATCAGATTGCCCATCTCTGGGCGAGCGATGGCACCCTGCTGCTGACCAGCACCCAGGTGGCTTACTTCAAGGAATGAAAGAAGGGGCCGGGCACCTGGTGGGATGCCCGGCAGTCAGTGAGCGATCAGAGCTGCAGCCAGGGCAGTACCGCCTCGCGTAGCGGCGCATTGTGCAGGGTGCGGGTTTCCCGGTAGGCCTTGCGCGGCAGCGCAGCCAGGCGCTGCAACTGCTCGCGCGCTTCGCTCAACACCTGATCCGGCACCTGCAAGCCGTCATAGAAGCCGGCAGCCTGTGCCTGCTCCGGGTTCAGACCCTCGGCCTGCAGGGCGCAACGGGACAACCACTGCGGGGCAAGCCGATCACGGGCAATCGCCATGGCGGCTTGCGGCATGGTCATGCCAATGGCCACTTCGTTCAACGCTACGCGCCACTGCCCAGCGGGCCCCACGCGGTAATCGGCCAGCAGCAGCATGAATGCCGCCTTGGCCATGGCGTGGCCGGTACTGGCGATCACCAGCGGCGCCGGATAATCCAGCATCGCCAGGGTCAGACGGTCGCCCGCCGCGCGCATGGCGTCACAGGCCGGCCCGCCGGCATCGATCAACTTGCGATCATAGCCGCCGCTGAAACAGCCGGCGCGACCGGCAATCAGCAGCGCCGCGTCCGCAGCCGCTGCCTCGGCCATCGCCGCCAGTAGCGCCTCAAGCATGGTCTCGGACAGGGCGTTGACCTTGCCGTCGTCCAGGGTGATCTGCGCCAGTCCGTCGCTCAGCTCAAACTGCAGGCCGGCACTCATGCCGCACCCGCCGCCGCCCGTGCTTCGTCACGCAGGACTCGACGCAGCAGCTTGCCTACGGTCGACTTGGGCAGGTCGTCGCGAATCTCCACCGAGCTGGGCACCTTGTAGCCGGTCAGGTGTTCCCGGCAATGGGCAATGATCGCGTCCTTGTCCAGACCGGGGTCAGTCAGGCTGACAAACAGCTTGATCGATTCGCCCTTCTTCTCGTCCGGTACGCCCACCGCCACGCATTCGCGAATGCCGGGATGGCCCATGACCACGTCCTCGATCTCGTTGGGGTAGACGTTGAAACCCGAGACCAGAATCATGTCCTTCTTGCGGTCGACCAGTTTGAGGAAGCCCTCCTCGTCAATCACGCCGACATCGCCGGTTTTCAGCCAGCCATCGTCGGTGATGCTCTCGGCAGTGGCTTCCGGGCGCTGCCAGTAACCCTGCATGACCTGCGGCCCGCGGATCAGCAGCTCACCGGGCTCGCCGCGCGGGGTCTCGTTGCCGTCATCATCCACGGTGCGCATTTCGGTATCGATGACTGCGCGACCGATAAAGCCTTCCTTGTAGGGCGTGAACGCCGTGGAGGCGACCACCACCGGGGAGGTTTCGGTCAGGCCGTAGCCTTCACGCACCACGCTACCGGTGCGCGCCTGCCAGCGGCGGGCGATTTCGGTATTCAGGGGTGCACCACCGGAGTTGACCCATTTCAGCCGGCTGAAGTCGATATTGTCGAACTCGGGGTGGGCCATCAGCGATACGAACAGCGAGTTGATGCCGGTCAGCAGGGTGATCTGGTGGCGCTTGAGATCGTCGATCATGCCGTCCAGATCCCGCGGGTTGGTAATCAGCACGCTGTGGAAACCAGTGGCCACCGAGGCGATGCAGTTCGCGGTAAAAGCGAAGATATGGTACAGCGGCAGCGGCGATACGCGCACCTCGTTGCCGTACTCGACATCACCCGGACGGATAATATTGATCGCCTGCAGCACGTTGCTGAGGATGTTGCGGTGCGAAAGCATCGCCCCCTTGGATACGCCTGTGGTGCCGCCGGTGTATTGCAGCAGGGCCAGATCGTCCAGCTCACGCTCGTGGCTGACAGCCGGCAGGGACTCGCCCTCACGCAGTGCCTGCATGAAACGCACTTCGTCGTCCGCCTCACTCTGATACACGGGATTGGCAAAATCATCCAGACCGGTGACGATCAGCAACTCGATTTCCGTCTCGCCCTGGATCTTGCGTACCAGCGGCACCAGCTTGTCGAGCACCACCACCGCCCGCGCGCCGGAATCGGCAAACTGGTGTCGGGCCTCGTAGGGGGTGTATTGCGGGTTGGTATTGACGATCACCAGGCCCGCCTTGAGAGCCCCGAAAATGGCAATGGTGTACTGCAGCAGGTTCGGCAGCTGGATCGCCAGACGATCGCCGGGCTCCAATCCCGCCGGGCCGCGCAGGTATCGGGCGAAGGCATCGGCGCGCTGGTTCAGGCCATTGAAACTGAGGGTATCGGCGCCACAGGAAAAGGCCGGTTTGTCAGCATAATCGCGGCAGGCCTGGGCCAGCACATCACTGATATTGGTGTGTCCGAGCTGCGCCAGTTGCGCGCCAACCGTGGAATGGGCGGGTGTCGACATGAAAACCTCTTATTTGAATCGTGATTTTGCACAGCGGAATACAATACCAAAAAGATGCTATTCTATCGTCTTTTGCTGTGCAATCATTGAGGCGCAGGTAGAATCGTACCGCCCTGCAGAATGCGGCAGATTCCGCGTTCGCCACAATAAAAACAGAACATTGCCTTTCCCGCTCGCCCCGAGGTGAAGACGGATGCAGGCAGCGCTTGAGCAAGGTAACCGGCCATGAACGACGATCTCAATACACTCAGTGAAGATACACCCGCCAAGGATCGCAAGTTTGTCGAGGCGCTCTCGCGCGGCCTGGATGTGCTGCGCGCGTTCAGTCAGGGCACGGTGGTCATGGGCAACCAGGATATCGCCCGCATTACCGGCCTGCCCAAACCCACGGTGTCGCGCATGACCTACACGCTGACCAAGCTGGGTTACCTGAGCTATTCACCGCAGCTGGAAAAGTACCAGCTCGATTCCGGCGTGCTCGCGCTCGGTTACGCCTATGTCTCCAACTTGCGCGTCCGCCAGTTGGCAAAGCCCTACATGGACGAATTCGCACGCTCGACCAATACCTCGGTGGGCCTGACCTGTCGCGACCGCCTGTCGATGATCTATGTGGAGAACTGCCGGCCCGCGGAAACCACCTCATTGCGCATGGATGTGGGCGTGCGTCTGCCGCTGGGCACCACGGCAGCCGGCCGCGCCTATCTGGCGGCGATGAAGGAAGAAGAGCGCAGCCACGTGATCGCCGCACTGGCCAGCCGCAGCCCTGACACCTGGCCGGAGACTGCCGCGCGCCTGGAGAAAGCCTTCGAGGATTACGCCCGGCATGGCTTCTGCCTGTCGCTCGGCGACTGGGATCGCAACGTCAACGCCGCCGGTGTGCCCCTGCACCTGCAGGACGGCACGCTGATGGCCCTGACCTGCGGCGCCCCGTCTTATCTGGTGTCAGAAGAGAAAGTACAAAATCAGCTGGCGCACCAACTGGCGATGCTGGCCCGTGATATCGAGCGGCTGGGCGTCTGAAACACCTGCTCGATGCGGCAGTCTGAATCAGTTGCCAGGTCGCCGGTCAGATAAAGGCGAACAGACCCGGCGGTTGCAGCTGTCCATCATTGCCACTGATCGAGACATATTTCATTTTTGCCGGGCATCGACAAGTGCTCTGTTTTTTTGTATTTTGCCTGGCGGAATATGATTCCATTATTTCGCATAGCGGAACATAAAGTGAAATCGCTGGCGAAGTAACTGACGCAACAGCTTTTGTCATCACAACAGATGGAGATTGAGCATGTCGGACGTGGTCACACTGGAACGACAGGGCGCCATTGCAATTGTCCGGGTCAACAACCCCCCGGTTAATGCCTTGGGTATCGCCGTACGCGAGGGCCTGCAGGACAGCTTCAAGGCTGCCGAAGCGGATCCCGAAGTCAAAGCCATCGTCCTGGTCTGCGAAGGCTCGACCTTCATGGCCGGCGCCGACATCAAGGAATTCGGCAAGCCGCCGAAGTCGCCCGGTCTGCCAGACGTGGTCAACGGCATCGAGGCTGGCAACAAGCCGAGTGTCGCCGTCATCCACGGCACCGCGCTGGGTGGCGGTCTGGAAGTTGCCGTCAGCTGCCATTACCGCATTGCGCTGAAGAGTGCCAAGGTCGGCCTGCCCGAGGTCAAGCTGGGCCTGCTGCCCGGCGCCGGCGGCACCCAGCGCCTGCCACGCCTGGTTGGCGTGGAGAAAGCCCTGGACATGATCGTCAGCGGCAACCCGATTGGCGCAGTCGAGGCCCATGAGCTGGGTGTGATCGACGAGCTGATCGAGGGCGATCTGACCGCTGCCGGTATTGCCTATGCCGAGAAGCTCATCGCAGATGGCAAAGGCGCCCGCCGCACCGGCGAACGTACCGACAAGCTCGATGGCGTCGATAACGCTGCACTGGTGGCAGCCAAACGCGCCGAAATCGAGAAGAAGACCCCCGGCCTGTTCTCTCCCCAGCGCTGTGTGTCCGCCGTTGAAGCGGCCTTCGCCCTGCCGCTGGAAGAAGGCCTCAAGCGCGAGCGCGAGCTGTTCGCCGAATGCCTGGTATCGCCCCAGCGTGCTGCCCTGGTGCACGCGTTCTTTACCGAGCGGCTGGCCTCCAAGATCGATGACCTGCCGAAAGACACCCCGACCCGCGAAATCGGTTCTGCCGGCGTGATCGGTGGCGGCACCATGGGCGTGGGCATTGCCATGTGCTTTGCCAACGCCGGCATCCCGGTCAAGATCCTGGAAATCAGCGAGGACGCCAAGGCCAAGGCCATGCAGCGTTGCCGCGACACCTACATGATGAGCGTCAAGCGCGGCAGTCTCACAGAAGACGCCATGAACAAGCGCCTGGCGCTGATCGAAGGCGTGATCGACTATGCCGATCTGTCCACCGTGGACCTGGTCGTGGAAGCGGTATTCGAGGACATGGGCGTCAAGCAGAAGGTCTTCGAGGCCCTGGACACCCACTGCAAGCCCGGCGCGATTCTGGCCAGCAACACCTCCTCGCTGGATCTGAATCAGATCGCCGAGTTTACCCAGCGTCCGCAGGACGTGGTCGGCCTGCACTTCTTCAGCCCGGCCAACGTGATGCGCCTGCTGGAAGTGGTACGCGGCGAGAAAACCGCCAACGACGTGCTGGCAACCGCCATGGCGATCGGCAAGAAACTGAAAAAGGTCGCTGTGCCCGTAGGCGTCTGCGATGGCTTTGTCGGCAACCGCATGGTGTTCCAGTACGGCCGCGAAGCCGAGTTCCTGCTCGAGGAAGGCGCTACGCCGGCCCAGGTCGACGGCGCTCTGCGCAAGTTCGGCATGGCCATGGGGCCCTTCGCCATGCGCGATCTGTCCGGGCTGGATATCGGCCTGAGCATCCGTACTCGCCAGCGCGAGACCCTGCCCGCCGAATACAAACTGCCCACCATCCTTGATCGCATGGCCGAGGCGGGTATGCTGGGCCAGAAGACTGGTCGCGGGTTCTACCTCTACGAGGCTGGATCGCGTACGCCCCTGGACAACCCGGCCCTGCCGGCAATTCTGGAGGCTGCCTCGAAGGAACAGGGCGTCGAACGTCGCCAGCTGTCCGACGAGTATATTATTGAGCGCACTTTGTTTGCTCTGATCAACGAGGGCGCCAAGATCCTCGAGGAAGGTATCGCCCAGCGGGCCAGCGATATCGACGTCATCTACATCAATGGTTACGGCTTCCCTGCACATCAGGGCGGCCCGATGTTTTATGCTGACAGTCTTGGGTTGGACCAGGTGTATGCCCGGATCAGCGCATTCCACAAGGAACACGGTGCCTGGTGGAAGCCTGCTCCATTGCTGGAAAGACTTGCCAGGGAAGGACGCAAGTTCGCTGATCTCTGATCGCTGATCTCCAAATGACCGGGGTCGCACGGCAATAACCGTAGACCTGGAACTGTATTTAAACGAGGACCTGACATGGACATTCATTACACCCCAGAAGAACTCGCCTTCCGCGACGAAGTGCGGGAATTCCTGAAGAACGAGCTGCCGGAAGACATCGCCGCCAAGGTCAAGAACGGCAAGAACCTGTCCAAGGCCGACCATGAACGCTGGCAGAAAATCCTGTCCAAGCGTGGCTGGTACGCGCCCGGCTGGCCGGTCGAATTCGGCGGCACCACCTGGGGCCCCGTCGAGAAGCACATCTTCGACGAAGAATCTGCTGCCTACGGCGCACCGCGCACCGTTCCCTTCGGCGTCAACATGGTGGCTCCGGTCATCATCAAGTTCGGCACCGAAGAGCAGAAGCAGCACTACCTGCCGCGCATCCTGTCGGGTGAAGACTGGTGGTGCCAGGGTTATTCCGAGCCGGGCGCCGGTTCCGACCTGGCCTCGCTGAAGACCCGCGCCGTGCGCGATGGCGATCACTACATCGTCCATGGCCAGAAGACCTGGACTACTCTGGGTCAGCACGCCAACTGGATCTTCTGTCTGGTGCGTACCGATCCCGAAGCTCAGCAGCAGCGTGGCATCTCCTTCCTGCTGATCGATATGGCGACTCCGGGTATCACCGTACGTCCGATCATCACCCTGGACGGCGACCACGAAGTCAACGAAGTGTTCTTCGATGACGTCAAGGTACCGGTCGAGAACCTGGTCGGCGAAGAGAACAAGGGCTGGACCTGCGCCAAGTACCTGCTGACCCACGAGCGGACTGGCCTGGCCGGTATCGGCGCTTCCAAGGCTGCACTGACGCACCTGAAGAAGGTCGCCACCCAGCAGCACAAGAATGGCAAGCCGCTGATCGACGATGCGGTCTTCCGCGCCCAGGTTGCCACGGTTGAAATCGAACTGATGGCAGCTGAAATGAGCACCCTGCGCATCATCGCTGCGGCGAAGGAAGGCGGCGTGCCCGGAGCGGAAAGCTCGATCCTCAAGGTCAAGGGTACTGAAATCCGTCAGGCCATCACCAACCTGCTGCGCAAGGCGATTGGTCCGTATGCCCTGCCCTTCCTGCCGGAAGAGCTGGAATATGAATTTGACGGCGAGATGCTGAACACCGAATCCAGCCCGGCGCTGGCAGGTGATTACTTCAACATGCGCAAACTGTCGATCTTCGGCGGATCCAACGAGATCCAGAAGAACATCGTCTCTAAAATGATTCTGGAACTGTAGGAGATTAGTCGTGGACTTCAAACTCACAGAAGAGCAACAGATGCTGCAGGAAACCGCGGCGCGTCTGGTACGCGACGCCTACACCTTCGACAAGCGCGAAAAGTTCAGCGCCAGCGAAACAGGCTTCAGCCCCGAGTTCTGGCAGCAGATGGGTGAGCTGGGCCTGACCGCCATCCCCTTCCCCGAGGAACTCGGCGGCTTTGGCGGCACCGGTGTAGAAAACATGCTGATCATGCAGGAGCTGGGTCGCGGCATCACCCTGGAACCCTACATGGAGTCGGTCATCCTGGCCGGCGGTCTGATCACCCAACTGGGTTCGGACGCGCAGAAAGACGAACTGCTGGGCGCGATCGCCAGCGGTGAACTGCAGGCCGCCGTCGCACTGGACGAGCCCAGCAGCCACTATCTGCTGAACGACGTGCAGACCACTGCCAAGCAGGACGGCGGCAACTGGTCACTGAGCGGCCGCAAGGCTGTGGTCATCGGTGGTCACACTGCCGGCAAGATCCTGGTGTCTGCACGCACCGCCGGTGACGTCCGTGACGAGAAGGGCATCAGCCTGTTCATCGTCGACCCGGCTGCTGCCGGTGTGACCCGCCGTACCTATGCCACCGTTGATGGTCGCAAGGGTTGCGAGCTGTTCCTGGACAATGCCCAGGGCGAGCTGCTCGGCGAAGCCGGTGAAGCCTTTGCTGCAATCACCTACCAGGCCGGCCGTGGCATGGCTGCGCTGTGCGCTGAAGCCATCGGCGCGATGGAAGTGGCCTGTGACGTGACCCTGGACTACCTCAAGCAGCGCAAGCAGTTTGGCGTGCCGATCGGCAAGTTCCAGGCCCTGCAGCACCGCATGGTGGATATGCGTACCGAGCTGGAGCAGGCTACTTCGATGACCATCCTGGCGGCCTGCGTTGCCAGCGAGGAAGACAGCATCGAGCGTACCCGCACCCTGACTGCGGCCAAGTTCCTGGTCAACCGCTCGGCCCGCAAGGTCGCCGAAGAGGCCATCCAGCTGCACGGCGGCATCGCGATGACCTGGGAATATTCCCTGGCCCACTACGCCAAGCGTCTGGTCATGATCAGCCATCAGTTGGGTGATGACGATCATCATCTGGAAGCATACGCTAAGCTGATGAGCGTGGCCTGAGCGTCATCTCTACCGGAATAACGGCAATTTCGCCGTTATTCCGGCACTTTTGCCATGTGTTTTAGCAAATTGGCACTATCGGGCAGACTTTCTGCTCGGTATCCTATGCAACCCCTTAATTGTCATGCGCCTTCGGGCGTCCCATAGACTTGTGGAGGACTAGCGTCCATGAAAATCCTCGTCGCCGTTAAGCGCGTGGTTGATTACAACGTCAAAATTCGCGTCAAAGCGGACAATACCGGTGTCGATCTCGCCAACGTCAAGATGTCCATGAACCCCTTCTGCGAAATCGCCGTGGAAGAGGCCGTGCGCCTGAAGGAAAAAGGCATCGCGACTGAAATCGTCGCTGTGTCCATCGGTCCGACCGCTGCCCAGGAGCAGCTGCGTACCGCCCTGGCCCTGGGCGCAGATCGCGCCGTCCTGGTCGACTCCGCCGAAGACCTCAGCTCGCTGGCCGTGGCCAAGCTGCTCAAGGCTGTGGTTGACAAGGAACAGCCCCAGCTGGTCATCCTCGGCAAGCAGGCCATCGACTCCGACAACAACCAGACTGGTCAGATGCTTGCTGCACTGAGCGGTTACGCACAGGGCACCTTCGCCTCTGCCGTTGAAGTCTCAGGCGAAAGCGTCAAGGTTACCCGTGAGATCGACGGCGGCCTGCAGACAGTTGATCTGAAACTGCCCGCCATCGTGACCACCGACCTGCGCCTAAACGAGCCGCGCTACGCGTCGCTGCCGAACATCATGAAGGCGAAGAAGAAGCCGCTGGAAGTGCTCAAGCCCGATGAACTGGGCGTCAGCACCGCTTCCACGGTCAAGACTCTCAAGGTTGAAGCCCCCACCGCTCGCAGTGCCGGTATCAAGGTAGGTTCTGTGGACGAGTTGGTCGACAAACTGAAGAACCAAGCCAAGGTGATCTAAATGACAATTTTGGTTATTGCCGAACACAACAACGCCGCGCTGAATGCCGCGACCCTGAACATCGTTGCTGCCGCCAAGGCCATCGGTGGTGACATCGATCTGCTGGTAGCCGGCGAAGGCTGCTCTGCCGTTGCCGATGAAGCCGCCAAGGTCGAAGGCGTTACCAAGGTCCTGCTGGCCGACAACGCTACCTATGGCCACCAGCTGCCCGAGAACGTCGCGCTGCTGATTGCCGAACTGGGCAAGAACTACAGCCACGTGATCTGCGCGGCCAGCACCAACGGCAAGAACTACATGCCGCGGGTTGCTGCCCTGCTCGACGTCGACCAGATCTCCGAGATCATCGCCGTTGAAAGCGCCGATACCTTCAAGCGCCCGATCTATGCCGGTAACGCCATTGCTACCGTGCAGTCCGATGCCGCCATCAAGGTCATCACCGTGCGTACCACCGGTTTCGATCCGGTTGCAGCCGAAGGCGGTAGCGCCAGCGTTGAAGCTGTCTCCAGCGCCCAGGATGCCGGCGTGTCCAGCTTCGTTGGTGAAGAGCTGGCCAAGTCCGACCGTCCCGAACTGGCCGGTGCCAAGATCGTCGTATCCGGCGGCCGCGGCATGCAGAACGGTGACAACTTCGAGATGCTCTACAAGCTCGCCGACAAGCTCGGTGCTGCAGTAGGCGCTTCCCGTGCCGCCGTAGACGCAGGCTTCGTACCCAACGACATGCAGGTCGGTCAGACCGGCAAGATCGTTGCACCCCAGCTGTACATCGCCGTCGGTATCTCCGGCGCGATCCAGCACCTGGCCGGCATGAAGGACTCCAAGGTGATCGTTGCGATCAACAAGGACGAAGAAGCACCGATCTTCGGTGTTGCCGACTACGGTCTGGTAGCTGACCTGTTCGAAGCGATTCCCGAGCTGGAAAGCAAGGTGTAAAAAATGCAGCTGGAAGCCTTAAGCTGAAAGCTGGAAGAAAAACCCGACTCCCATGAGTCGGGTTTTTTTATGGATGATCAGCAGCCAATACAAGCTGGAAACAGTCCCACCCTTCCGTCATTGCCGCGAAGGCGGCAATCCAGGCAAGCTATTCGTTTTGCAAAAGACCGGACACCTTGCGCCGCTTCTAGCTTCTAGCTTCTAGCTTCTAGCTGATTTTCCGCAACACTCTGTATCATTTATTAACGCTTTTACCCCGCCGGTTAACTTTTCATTACGCCCAGCCTTTTGCATTGTGTCTCGCTCCAAGTAAAATGTTGTTCTGATGAGCGAAACACAAACACAACAATGTTCCGCACAGCGAAACATAAAGGGTCAAATCCATGCGTTTTCTACGATATAGACTTGCTGCCGTTCTGGCACTGGCGCTGCCACTGTCTGCCCTTGCGCAACCCAGCGAAGAATCTGCCCTCCCCCGCGTCATGGTCTGGACTGCCTACGGTACCGGCGCAGCCGGTTACGCCCAGGCGGCCGCGCTTGGCGGACTGCTCAAGTTCGAGGAAGGCAGCAATATCCGTATTCTGCCGGGACGCAATGACGTCTCGCGGATGATCCCGCTGAAGACCGGACGCGCCGGTTATTGCCTGTGCGGCATTGCCAGCTACTTCGGCCAGGAGGGTATCTTCCTGTTCAACAAGCCCGATTGGGGACCGCAACCCATACGCATGGTGCTCGCTTCACAGGGCACCCAGAGCTTTGGCCTCGCCGCCGCCGCCGACACCGATCTCCAACACCCCAGCGAGCTGAAAGGCCAGAAAGTGGTTTTCATCCGGGGTGCCGATTCGATCAACATGATCACCGCCGCCGTGCTCGCCTATGGCGGACTGACCTGGGACGACGTCCGCCGCGTGGACACCTCGGGGACCAACGAAGCGATCGAGGCCATCATCAACGGCCATGCCGATGTGATGCCGATGTCGACCCGTACGCCGCTGATGGAGCGCATTGCGGCCAGTCCGCGGGGCATCAACTGGCTGGACATGCCCAATGAAACCCCGGAGGAAAAGGCTGCATGGGAGCGGGCAAAGAACGTGATCCCGTACTACCTGCCGCAGTTCGAGACGCGCGGGGCGGGCGTATCCGAAGAGAATCCCTGGCATGGCGGCGGCTATGCCTTGCCGATTCTGGTCACCAATGCCGACCGCGATGCGGATGAGATCTACGCCCTGACCCGGTTCGTTGACGAACACTACGACAACTTCAAGACCCTGGCGCCCGGGGCCGAAGGCTACGAACTCAGTCGCCAGGTATTCGACTGGGTCATGCCCTACCACGAAGGGGCCGTGCGCTACTTCCGTGAGCAGGGCGTGTGGAGCGACGCGTACGAGGCACACAACCAGCGCTTGCTGCAGCGGCAACAGATACTGCAGGACGCCTGGCAGGCGCAGCTGGCCGAGTTGCCCGCCGGGGGCGAGCTATTCCAGCGCAGCTGGATGACGCGACGCTCCGAGGCGCTGATCCAAGCCGGATTCGATCCCGGCTTCAGTCGCTAACGCTTTTACCTGTTGTTTGCGGCCATGACTGGCCGGCCGAACAAGACCGAACAAGAGGCATCCCATGTCCGAAGAACAAGAATCCATCCGCCATCCGGTAGCCGGCCGACTGCTGCGAATCACCGCTGTAGCGACCGCCGCCCTGGCCATCTACCAGATCTTCAATCTGGGTAGCTACACCGGCTTCACCATGCTCACCAGCCAGTACATCTATGGTCTGCTGGCAATGATGCTGCCAATGGTGTTTGTTGCCATTCCCGCCGGTCGTGGTCGCCGGGTGGCCCCGACCCCCTGGTATGACTGGTTGCTGGCCCTGGCCAGCATTGGCTGCTGTGTGTTCTTCATCATCCACTCCAATGAAGCCGTGGATGAGGGCTGGGAATACATGGCCCCCCAGCATGTGGTGTATATCAGTCTGCTGACCTGGGCCATCGCACTGGAAGCCACCCGACGCTGCGGCGGCTGGCCCATCTTTGTGGTGGTCTTTCTGGCGTCGCTGTTCCCGATGCTGGCGGGTTATCTGCCGGACAGTTTTGCCGGCATTTCCACGCCCATCGATCTGGTCGCGATCTACCACACCAACAGCGATGAAAGCCTGCTGGGCATTCCCTCCCAGGCCTTCGCCAACCTGGTGATCGGTTTTCTGCTGTTCGGTATCGCCCTGCAGCGCACCGGCGGTGGCAAGTTCTTCATCGACCTGGCATTTGCTCTGCTCGGCAAGGTCCGCGGCGGTCCAGCCAAGGTGTCGATCTTCTCCAGCGGCCTGATGGGCTCGATGTCCGGCAGTGTGGTCACCAACGTGCTGACCACCGGCCCCCTGTCGATCCCGGCCATGCGCAAGGTCGGTTTCACCAAGACCTACGCAGCCGGCGTGGAGACCTGCGCGTCCACCGGCGGCGTACTGATGCCACCGGTCATGGGCGCCACGGCGTTCGTGATGGCGACCTTCCTGGATATTCCCTATGGCGAGATCGCCCTGGCCGCAGCCATCCCCTCGGCGCTGTATTTCTTTGGTCTGTTCATCCAGATCGACTTCTATTCGGCGCGCAACCGGCTCAAGGGCCTGCCGGCCATCGATCTGCCGAAGATCAGGCAGACCCTGAAGGAAGGCTGGCACTACATCTTCGTTTTCGCCTTCCTGATCTGGATGCTGCTGTTCATGAAGCAGGAGGCCATAGCGCCGTTCTACGCGACAGCCCTGCTGCTGGTGATCAACCAGCTGCGCAAGCACAGCCGCTGGCAGTGGCAACAGTTCAAGGAGTTCGCGGAGGCCTGTGGTGCACTCTTTGCCGAGCTGACCGGCCTGATGGCCGGCGTGGGTCTGATCATGGGGGCACTCGCCGTTTCGGGTATGTCCGGCACCATCGCCAACGATCTGCTGTTCATTGCCGGTGGCGATATGCTGGTGCTGCTGATCATGGGCGCGCTGACCAGTTTCATCCTGGGGATCGGCATGCCGGTGACGGCGGCCTACATCTTCCTGGCTATCGCCCTGGCACCGGCGCTGATCAATGGCGGCATGAATCCGATGGCGGTGCACATGTTCATTCTCTACTGGGGCATGCTCAGCTTTATCACGCCCCCGGTAGCCATCGGCGCCTTTGCGGCGGCCTCGGTCGCCGGCAGCAGCCCGATGCGCACCAGCTTCGTCTCGATGCAGATGGGTAGCATCATCTACTTCATCCCGTTCTTTTTCGTGCTCGAGCCGGCCCTGCTGCTGCAAGGCAGCGCCATGGAGATCCTGGTGGCCATTGCCTGTGCAATCGGCGGTATCATCCTGATTGCCGGGGGCCTGCAGGGGTATCTGCCCAGGCTCGGCGATCTCAGCCAACGCGGGCTGATGCACTGGCCGCTGCGGGCACTCTTTGTGGTCGGCGGCCTGTTCCTGGCGATGCCGCACAATCCCTATGTGCCCGTCAGCGAAACCATGCTGTTCGTGCTGTCGTTCGGCCTGATTGCGGCCGCTATCCTCCTGACCCTGGTCCATCGCCGTCTCGCACCGGCGTAAGCACTGCGTGAAGCGCTCTTTAATGGTGCATTTATCAGGGTTACGCCCTGATAGATCGCACTATTAGGGGGCTTTTCAGCTGCCAATCACGAAGAACCCCGTACTAGAAGCCCCACCGGACAGGTGCTGCGACCCGACGATGTCCCTGTTAGGTGCGTTTCTTGCAAATGGAAACGCTATCACTCCTTATACAGAGAGGCTTCTTCGTGCCGACATCCCATACGGCCCTTCGCAGTGAAGAAATGAACCTTGATCCGGCCGAACGCAGATGGTTGCCCTGGCGCGGCGCGGCCGGCAAGTTGTCCATGGGCTGGGCCTGCTGGATCAACAACAATCGCTACGCTCAGCTGGAAGAAATCTTCAATAACGTTGCCGATACAAGAGTACGCCTGCTGCAGCAGTGGTGTGACAACCAGTGGGCGACCCTCCAGGCCAGCGGCCGAGATCTGGAAAATGCCCAGGATCCGCTTGAGCGCGACGCCATGCTGCGGTTGAAGGGCAAGATGGCTGATGCCAGTGAGCTGTTTCTGCTGGATGCCCATGGCCACTGTCTGACCAGCACCGCGGCCAGCTTTCCCACCACCGCTGCGGATACCCGGGCATTGCAGAACGGCTTGCGCGGAGCCTTTTTGCATGGCCCCTATATCGACCGGCGCACCCGGGAGCTCGGGCCATCGACATCCAGCTTCCACGATGCCGTCACGCTGATGTTCTATCAGCCGGTGCAATACCGGAACCAACCCTGTTGCCTGTGTGCCCGGGTACCCAACGATGTGCTGGGCGATCTGATCCAGCGTGAAGCGGGTCATATCTATCCGGAATCCGGAGACAACTACGTGTTCATGGTGGAATCGCACTTTGACCCGGCGATCGAGCCAGGGCGGGCGCTATCGCGCTCGCGCTTCGAGGACAACACCTTCAGCCACGGCGGCAACCTGAAGGAAGGCATTGCCACCCGATGGGGAACCGTCAGCGTCCGTGAGCATACCGAGTTCGAGATTCGCTTTACCGACCCGGCCACCCAGGCCCTGCACCCGGGCGTGCGCGAGACCATTCGCAAGGGGCAGAATCTGTTCGTCACCTATCCCGGTTATTCCGACTACCGGCACATCCCCGTGATCGGCAAGGGCGTGACCTTCAGTCTGACCGGCTCACCGGACCGCTGGGGCATGATGTGCGAGGCGGATCTGGAAGAGGTCTACCGTTACCGCTCGCTCAGCTACAACCTGATGAAACTCTTCTTGCTGATGATGCTGATGATCAGCGCCAGCCAGATCGCGATTGCCTGGTCCGGCCTGGGCCAGCCGGCAGCCAGCGGGCTCAATCTTCTGGTGGTGGGGCTGTCGGCCCTGTGGTTCTGGCGCCGCGGTACACGCAAGCTGGCCAGACGCATGGGACGGATGACCGAGATCATCCGCAATATTGCCGAGGGTGAAGGCAACCTCAGCCAGCGCATGGATACCAGCCGCCTGGTCGCGGACGAAACCGGCGAACTGGGGCGCTGGACCAACAGCTTTATCGACAACCTCGACACCATCGTCGGGCGCGTCAAGCAGGCTAGCCGGCATACCCTGCACAACAGCGAGCAGATGCTCGAGCACAACCGCAAGGCCGGCGACACTGCCGAGGAAGTGACCCTGACCATTCAACAGATGCTCGGCATGATCGAAGCCCAGGTGCAGACCATCGACAGCGCCTCGCACACCGCAGCCCAGATGAAGCGCACCATGGCCGACGTGGTGGCGGCGGCCTCCCAGCGACTGGAGACAGTGTCCACCGGCACGCGCAAGATCCGCGACATTGTCGCCACTTCGGCCAACAGCGTGCAGCAGGTGGATCAGCGTTCCAGCGAGATTGCGGGCATGGTCTCGATGATTACCGACATCACCAGCCAGACCAATCTGCTGGCCCTGAACGCCGCAATCGAAGCGGCCCGGGCCGGTGAGCACGGCCGTGGCTTTGCCGTGGTCGCCGACGAGGTGCGCGCTCTGGCTTCACGCACTGCCACCGCCGCAGCGGAGATCAGCCAGGGTATCAGTGCAATCCGCGATGCCACCCACCAGGCCGTGGACCTGATGGAACAGGGCGTCAGCGATGTCGATCAGCAACTCACCCAGGCCAGCAATGCTGCCAGCGACAACGACACCCTGCATCAGACCGTGGAGGAACTCTTCGAGGTCATCGCGGTGATGGATACCAACAGCAAGGAGCACGGCCGGCAGGCCGATCACGTGGCAGCAGTCACCGCGTCCATGGCCGGTGTCATCCGCACCCTGCGCGCAAGCTCGGGCCAGGTGAGAGAAACCGCGACACGGCTGCACCAGCTGTCGGACAGCTTTCAGGTCAGCGCCGATCGCTGATCAGACCAGCGCCACCGGCGTCACCGGCGATCCCACCGCGCCGGGCAGGCGCAGGGGTGGCGCAGTCAGCATGAAGCGACTGCGCCCGGCCTTGCGCAGATAGAGCGCCAGCTCGGTCAGATACCGGAGCTCGCCCAGGTGAATGCCCAGCTTGAACAGGCAGTGCTCATGCAGTGGCAATGCCGCGCAGCAGCCCTGGCCTTCACGGGCGGGATAGGCCTCCACCGCGTAATTGTCGGCGATCAACAGACTCAATCCGCTGTCGGTAATCCACTGCAACAGCGCCGGATCCCGATCATCCAGCACGGCGCAGCTGGAGGCGAGCACCTGCCCGTCGGGTTCGCCCTGCATGCCCAGAATCACATCGGCAAAACCGGTATACAGGCAGACCATATCGCCAGGCTCGACCGTCACCCCGTCGGCCTGCATGATCTGCTGCAGACGGGCGTGGTCGACCAGTACGCGCCCATGGCCACAATGGCGTTCCAGATCGATCATCACTGCGCGACCGCTGACTGCGGTCTCGGCCATCTTCTCGATGCCCAGGCGGCGGGCATTGACCCCTTCCAGGGCGTCCTCGTGACCGGCGGGCCCCTGAATGTCTTCCCCGGCGCGCCAGCCGTTGTAGTACAGGGGTTCTGCCTCACCATCACCATCGGCGTCGAACAGGCCGCCGACATGCGCCAGCGCATCCCACTGGGTCGAGTACTGGGTATACAGCAGCACCGCATCATCACTGACCACGTCGGTAAAATCAGGATTGATGCGATTGAGTGCGAAGTTGTAGTTGAGCTTGTCGCCGCGCCCCGAGGTAAACCGCCTGGGTGGGTGGCGCAGCTTGTTGAGCGCATTGCCGCCCGGATAGTCCAGCGGCAGGCTGAGGCAGAAACTGCGGCCTTCGCGCACTTCGGCCACGCCCTGCAGTACCTTGTCCGCGGTCAGCAGGTTGAGCCTGCCGAGTTCATCGTCGGGACCGAAGTCGCCCCAGTTGGATCCTTCGGGTCGATATTTCCAGCGCATGGGCTGCCTTCCTGTTGTTCTTGTTGGTCGCCCTACCATGCCATGCCCGGCCCGACCGGTCATCCTGATCACCGCCGCTGTTGATCCACCATAGACAGACCAGCGGCGTGCGGCCTGGCGGCAAACATGACCTCGGTCAATGCAGCCGGCCATCGGCGAGGCTAACCTTGCCAGCCTTTTTTCATGCCCGCTGACGGAGTCAGACATGCCCCATACGCCCGAGCTGCTGGCCCCTGCCGGCACCCTGAAAGCCATGCGTTATGCCTTTGCCTACGGCGCCGATGCGGTCTATGCCGGCCAGCCTCGCTACAGTCTGCGTGTGCGCGAGAACGACTTCCACAAACCCGAGGTGATGGCAGCCGCGATTGCCGAGGCGCACCAGCTGGGCAAACGCTTCTACCTGGCCAGCAACATCGCCGCCCACAACAGCAAGGTGGCGACCTACCTGAACGATCTCGAGCCGGTGGTGGCCATGGGTCCGGACGCGCTGATCATGTCCGATCCGGGACTGATCATGCTGGTACGCGAGCGCTGGCCCGAGCTGCCGGTCCATCTCTCGGTACAGGCCAACGCGGTGAACTGGGCCACGGTGAAATTCTGGCAGCAACTGGGGCTGGAGCGCATCATCCTGTCCCGCGAGCTGTCGATCGAGGAAGTGGAGGAAATCCGCCGGCGTTGCCCCGATATCGGCCTGGAGGTCTTCGTCCACGGCGCATTGTGCATTGCCTATTCGGGGCGCTGTCTGCTCTCGGGCTACTTCAACCACCGCGATGCCAACCAGGGGGCCTGTACCAATGCCTGCCGCTGGCAGTACGACGTGACACCCGCCACACAGACGGTCGAGGGCAATATCGAGCCCCTGGCCACACCGGTACATGTCATCAGCCAGCACGACAAGCCCGATGAACCCATGGCCATCGAGGAAGACGAGCACGGCACCTACATCATGAACTCCAAGGATCTGCGCGCCGTGCAGCATGTGCCGCGCTTTGTCGAGATGGGTCTGGACTCGCTGAAGATCGAGGGGCGCACCAAATCGCATTTCTACGTGGCCCGCACGGTGCAGACCTATCGCCGGGCGATCGACGATGCCGTGGCCGGCCGACCCTTTGACCTGAGCCTGATGGACGATCTGGAAAGCCTGTCCAACCGGGGCTATACCGAAGGTTTCTATCGGCGCCATCCGCCGGGTGTCTATCAGAACTACGAGCACGGGGCCTCACGCATGGAACGGCACCAGTTTGTCGGCGAGGTGCTCGAGGAGGTCGACGGCTGGCTGCGCATCGAAGTGAAGAATCGCTTTGCCCTGGGCGATCAGCTGGAACTGATGACGCCGGCAGGCAATAGCGGCTTTCGCCTGGAGGAACTGCGCGATGACCGCACCCAGCCGGCCCAGCTCGCCCCGGGCGATGGCCATGTGGTGCGCATCCGCCGGCCTGCCCCGGGCCCGATGACCTTCGGACTGCTGCTGCGCTATCTACCGGAACACGCGTAATATTCCTGCCCGTGGGCCACTGCAACAGTCGCCTGGAAAAAGCGGGCATGGTTTAATTGCCGCCTGGCTCACTCGCACAATGGATAGCTCTTCATGGATTGGCTGCAAGTCTTGGTTCTGGCGGTAATACAGGGTCTTACCGAATTTCTCCCGATTTCCAGCTCTGCGCACCTGATTCTGGCTCCGGTCCTGTTTGGCTGGACCGATCAGGGCCTGGCCTTCGATGTCGCATTGCACCTGGGCAGCCTGGCGGCGGTTGTGCTGTATTTCCGCCGCGACCTGATCAACATGACCCTGAGCTGGACCCGCTCGGTCACCCACCGGGAAATGAACGACGACGCCCGCCTGGCCTGGGGGGTTCTGCTGGCCACGATCCCGGTAGGTCTGGCCGGCCTGCTGTTCAAGGATGTGATCGAGCAGCAGTTGCGCTCGCCACTCTATATTGCGGCCGGTCTGATCGTGTTCGGTCTGGTGCTGAGCTGGGCAGACTGGCGGCACCGCGGCGAGCGTGAAGTCAACCAGATGACCTGGAAGGACGTGCTGCTGATCGGTCTGGCCCAGGCCCTGGCCCTGTTCCCCGGCACCTCCCGCTCGGGCATCACCATGACCGCAGGCCTGCTCCTGGGCATGAGCCGCGAGGCCACCGCGCGTTTTTCGTTTCTGCTGTCGATACCGGTGATCGTGATCGCCTGTGCGCTGAAGTCCTGGGACCTGTACAACTCCACGCTGCCGATCGACTGGGCGTTCATGGCCGGAGGCGTGATCATGTCGGGTATCAGCGCCTTCCTGTGCATCCACTTCTTCCTGGCGTTCATCAAGCGCATTGGCATGCAGCCTTTCGTGATCTACCGGATCATTCTGGGTATCGCTCTGATCTGGCTGTTCGCCTGAGTCAGACCGCGCCGACAGCAGCCGATTTGACCAGCAACACCGCGCCTTCCCGACTGGCCAGACCATGACCCGCCAGGTCGGGCAGGCGCAGCCAGGTCAGGGGCGGCATGTCGCCCTCCGCGCTTTGCAGGCTACCGGCCAGAACCAACAACTCCCCCGGGCCCGCCGGCAGATTCGGAGCCTGCCCGGCGGCGCAGCTGTAGAGCACCGTTTCCTCCCCGGCAAAGCGGTGCAGCATGCATATCACGGCCCCGTCTGCCCGCTTCGCCCATTTCTGCTCTGACGGCCGCAGGCGCACCGTGACGCTGTCATGCTCGGCAAACTGATTGAGTTTGACGAAGATCAGGCACCCGGGCTCGGAAAACGGGCTGTGCCGGGAGCCCGCAGGGCTGCGCAGATAGCTTCCGGCCGAGTAGTCGCCGGTCTCGTCACTGAAGGTCCCCTCCAGCACGTAGATTTCTTCACCGTTGGGATGCCGATGCTCGGGAAAACGCGCTTCCGGCAGGTACTCCACCAGACTGGTGACCTGCCCGCTCTCGGGTGCCTCACGCTCCAGCGGCCAGCGCCTGATCGGCGCCTGCGGTGCATCCTGCCAGACCTGGTCTGCGGGTCGAATACAGACGGCAAGCCGGCGATCCATGTTCAGCGGGACAAAAGCGTCGTGGGTCATGGTGCCTCGCAATCGGGGGTAGGAAAGGGTGGCTCTGCGTGCCTCCAATGGCTTTCACCATAGCGGTATGAACCTCGCATGACCATCGACTGTCGGATACAGAACAATACGACGGTCAGGAGAGGCGTATGTTACGCAGCATCAACCAGCTCAAGGGCGCCGCTATCGATGCGACAGATGGCGATATTGGCAAGGTCAGGGACTTCTACTTCGACGATGAACAATGGGTGGTCCGCTTTCTCGTGGTCGAGACCGGGTCCTGGCTGTTCAGCCGCAAGGTGCTGTTGACACCGGGCGCCCTGAGGAAGCCGGCAACCGGATCGCAGGCATTTGCCACCGACCTGAGCCGCGAGCAGGTGGAAAAAAGCCCCGAGATCGATACCCAGCGCCCGGTTTCGCGTCAGCACGAACAGATGTTGCTGGCCTATTACGGCTATCCCAACTACTGGGCCGGTGATATTACCGGCGGGCTGGGAATGGCGCCCGGGCGGGTGGACGGATATCTGACTCGGGTGATCAACAGCGAAGTCGAGCAACGGCATGACCGCAACGACGATGAGCACCTGCGTAGCTGTCGCGAGGTCGAGGGCTACCACATAGATGCGGCAGACGGTGAGATAGGGCATGTCGAAGATGTGCTGGTCGACGAAAACTGGGCCATCCGCTATCTGGTGGTCAATACCCGCAACTGGTGGTTCGGCCATATGGCGTTGATCGCGCCGCAGTGGATAGACGGCATCGCCTGGGCAAGTGCTACAGTATCGGTCGCCCTTACACGCGAAACGATAAGACAAGCCCCCCAGTACGATCCTTCGCGCGCACCGGATGCCGCGTTCGAACGGCAACTGGCGGACTATTACCAACAACACCGGGCGTGATCAGGACGCCGCCGGACGGCAGTGAGGCCTGGCTCGACCTGGCAGCTTCCAGAGTGAGGGAATACTCATGATTCGCCGTCTTCCGTTCCTTTTTCTTGCTTCGCTTATCTGGCTCGCGGGCGGCCTCTGCGGCATGGCCAATGCCCAGGAGCCCGCGAACAACGCGGCGCCCATCCAGGTGTCCGACATGCCCAGCGACAAGGCGATACGCCAGCGACTGGAATCGGTACTCGCGGCCATCGACGAGGTTGATGACGTCAATGTGGCTGTCGAACAGGGGGTGGTGACCCTCTCCGGCCAGGTATCCACTGCCCGCTCCGGTCGCGAACTGATGGCGATCGCCGGCCGTGTCGAAGGGGTGATTCATGTACAGAGCCGCCTGACCGAAGAGACGGACGTCGCGGCCCGCGTCAGGCCCGCCACCCGCAAGTTCCAGGAAATGGGCGCAGCCGCCGTGCAGATGCTGCCGGTGATTCTGGTCGCCCTGCTGGTGATCGGGGTGTTCTGGATGCTCGGACGCTGGGCCGGCTCACGGGGAGGCTGGTTGCGCCGCATCGGACTGTCGGAGCTGGCCTCCAATCTGGGTAAGCGTATTGTCCGCCTGGTCATTACCGGCGTCGGGGTGCTGATCGCCCTGGAGATTCTCGATGCGACGGCGCTGGTGGGTGCCATGCTGGGTGTGGCGGGCGTGGCCGGTATCGCCGTGGGTTTTGCCTTTCGCAATATTGTCGAAAACTATCTCGCCGGGGTGCTGCTCAGCGCCCGCAATCCGTTCGATGTCGGTGACGTTATCGAGGTCGGTGCTTTCACCGGCACCGTGGTGCGCCTGACCTCACGCGATACGGTGCTGATGACCCGTGACGGCAATCACCTGCGTATTCCCAACAGTCTGATCATGACCTCGGCGATGACCAACTTCACCCGCAACCCCCTGCGCCGGCTGGAATTCAATGTCGGCGTCTCGGTCGATCTCGATCTGCAACAGGCGCGCAGCCTGGGCGTCGATACCCTGCGCAGCCTGCCGGGCATCCTCGCCGATCCCGGACCCCAGGTGCTGGTCGCGGAGCTGGGTGACAGCACCGTCCAGTTGCGCTTCCTGGCCTGGATCAACCAGCACGACAGTGATTTTCTCAAGGCCCGCAGTGAAGCCATCCGGCAGATCAAGGCGGCCTACGACCGGGCAGGTATCGAGATGCCGGAGCCGATCTACCGGATCCACCTGCGCAACCCGGCGCCCTTGGAGTTGCCGGTCGATGGGCCACGCCGCCAGGACGCAGCCCGCGCAGAGGGGTCGACGGTCTCGCCGACCCATGCGGCTGATGTGGCCGCCGACACCACCATAGAGCGCCAGATCGCAGCCGACCTGCAGTCTTCCAACGAGGAGAACCTGCTGGCCAGGAGCTGAACGGTCGCCCTCAGGCCGGCTGCAGCGCTTGCCAGCGTGCGGCAAAGGCATCCACAGTCAGGGGCCGTCCGATCAGGTAGCCCTGGCACTGGTCGCAACCCTGCGCCTCCAGCCAGGCCTGCTGTTCCACGGTCTCCACACCCTCGGCGAGCACCGACAGCCGCATGTTCCGGGCCAGGGCAATAATGGTCTGGACCAACTGGCAATCGCTCGGGTCACCGGGCAGGCCGGCCAGAAAGCTCTTGTCGATCTTCAGCTTGTCGAGGGCGAAGCGCCGCAGATAGGCCAGCGAAGAATAGCCGGTGCCGAAGTCGTCCACGGAAATGCGCACACCCAGCGCGCGCAGCTCACCCAGGGTCTGCTCCGCCTGGGCGGTGTGCTGCATCAGGGCGCCCTCGGTGATCTCCAGTTCCAGGCACTGCCCGGGCAGGCCGCTTGCCTCCAGGGCAGCGCGCACCACCTGAACGATGTTCTGCTGCATGAACTGGATTGGCGAGAGGTTGACCGCGATGGTGTCCAGCGCAATGCCGCTTGCCCGCCACAGGCTGGCCTGCCGACAGGCCTGGTGCAGCACCCAGGTGCCCAGGGCGACGATCTGCCCACTCTCCTCGGCCAGGGGTATGAAGCGGTCCGGGCCGACCTGGCCATGGTCGGCGCTGTGCCAGCGCAGCAAGGCTTCGGCGCCGATACAGCGCCCACTGGGCAGGTCCACCAGCGGCTGATAATGCAAATACAACTCGCCGCTGGACAATGCGCCGCGCAGGGAGCGCTCCAGTTCGAAGCGAGCCCGGGCCTCTTCGGTCAGGCTCGGCAGGTAATGGCTGAACGTATTGCGACCCTGCGCCTTGGCCCGATACATCGCAGCGTCCGCGTTGCGTATCAGCTCATGGGCATTACCTCCGTCCCTGGGATAGAGGGCAATGCCGATACTGGCGCCAATATAGACCTCCCGTGCCTCGTCCAGGATCAGGGGCGCCTTGAGCGAATCCAGCAGACTCTTTGCCACCTGGCTGGCGACGCCGGGGCTGTGCAGTTGTTCGAGAATCAGCAGAAACTCGTCGCCACCAAGACGCGCCAGGGTGTCCTCCAGCCGGCAGCGCTCCTGCAGGCGGCGGGCGACGCTCTGCAGCACCAGATCGCCAAAATCGTGGCCGTAGCTGTCATTCAGGGTCTTGAATCGATCCAGGTCGATGAACAGGACCGCCAGCCAGCCACCGCGCCGATCTATGCGTTCCTTGGCATGCTCCAGCCGATCCCGGGCAAGGATCCGATTGGGCAGTCCGGTGAGCGGATCGAAGTGCGCCAGGGTGCGCAGCCGGCTCTGATAGCCGTCGACGAAGCGGATCAGCAACTGGGAGCCGAACAGCACTCCGAGCATGAGTACGAAGACGGCAAAGGCATAGATGGGTGCCCGCTCGATAAAAATCTGCTGGAACGATTTGCCGCTGACCACCACCGCGAGTGCGCCGCGCCCGGCGGAGCCAAGAACCCAGGCACCCACCGGTTGTTCCACGCCCCAGAGCGTGAGGCCGGCCAGCTCGACCCAGCGTGATTCGGGCCCGGCCGCAGCCAGCAGTTCACGTTCGGCGGGCGCCTGGGCATCGGGCTGCAGTATCACCGGTTGCAGGGGGCCATCAAGGTGCAAAGCGGGTTTGCCCTGCCACAACTGCAACAGGCTGAGCGCCTCCTGCTGCCGGGTCTGGTTGACGCTGCGCTGTTCCAGCAGCATGGCCACGACAACCAGTACCAGCACACTGAAGAAGGCTACCGCGTTGACCGCCCAGAATTTGTAGCGCAACGGTAGTTGCTGCCCTGACTGCATTACCCGCTCCCGGCAGATGGAAAGAGGCGCCATTTTAGCCACAGGGAGCGCTAAGGTGTTGATGCCGATCAACAAATACAAAGTCCGGGTGGTATACCAAGGTATGAGCGGTGCTATGGCACGCGGACATAATCGAGTAGGGTGAGGCGTCACCGCCTCATCCCTCTCACAGAACCGTACGTACGGGCCACGTATACGGCTCATGCCATTAACTTACCTAAACTCGGGGACAGTGATTCCGGTTTTAACCTCGGTTAT